>Ga0265797_10000033_pt1 | contig 316834 bp, 296 predicted proteins | sample P2T30metagenome_FD_192433 | JGI IMG/M metagenome (GOLD analysis project Ga0265797, IMG submission 192433) | Plant litter microbial communities from East Loma Ridge, Irvine, California - P2 T30 | ecosystem: Environmental > Terrestrial > Plant litter > Unclassified | place: USA: California... | reverse complement strand
AAATGATTTCAACTTCACGCAGCTTCCCGATGATCTCTTCCGGCTTGTGCTTTTTCGCAGGCATTCGTCGTCCCTTCCTTGATCCAGACTCTCATAGTCGATGGACCGCTCAGAAGGGGGCAGCTCAGTAGCACCCGAAGCATCTGCGGCAGAGAGGCCTGCTACCGTATCCTCAAGAACGAGGCAGTGCGCGATTGGGGCGTTAAGCCGTTCCGCGCCAAGCAGGAAACATGCAGGGTCGGGCTTACCGCGTTCCACATCTTCCGAGGTCACGAAAACAGAAGGGATATCGATGCCGGCTCTGGAAAGGCGCGCCTCCGCAAGTGCGCGTGATGCCGAGGTCACGATGGCCCATCGATCCGCTGGAACATTGTTCAGGAATTCGAGAACACCAGGAATTGGCTCCACCCCTTCCGTATCCTCGATCTCCCTGCGTGTGATCCACGCGGCCTCCGCTACGGGATCTTCTACGCCCAGGCGCCGCATCGTTTCCACGGTTCGAACCCCATGCATGATCGAGATGACATAGGCCGGGTCAAAGCCACGCATCAGTGCCCAGCTTGTCCAGGCACGATTGGCAGAATCGATGCTGGTGATCAATGTGCCATCCATGTCGAACAGAAAGGCGGCAAAGTGACGGCCGCTGAAGGGGGCCGCAGGGACATCATTCATTGAAGTGTTCACTATTCGAGATCACCGATCGGAGAGCTACCATCGTAGCTCTCCAATCTTTCATATCAGGCCGCGGACCGGCTATAGAACCTGGCCACGGTGTTGCGATAGCTGGTATCAAATTCAGGCGCGTCGCTTGCCTTGAACTTGGGAGCGTTGGCGACTTGCTCCTTGGTAATATTCAGCACGTAACCATCTCTGCTAACGTCATAGTTCAGATAAGACCATGGCAGCGGGAAATATGAGTCCCCAAAGCCCAAAGTGCCGCCAAATGACATCACGACATAAGCGACCCGGCCAGAATATTTGTCGACCATAAAGCTCTCGATTTTGCCGAGGTGCTCACCATTTCGGCCGACCACGGGCGTGCCCTCAACCTTCGAAGAGGAGATGAGCCGCAGGTTCTCATCGGTTTGCAAGCGCAATTCGAAGTCATCTTGGGTTCGGAAGCTTCGGCGTGCCAGCAACACCGCTCCCGCTGTGGCGGTGAGAGCGGATACGCCAAACCCGATCGCATTCCAGTTCAACCTTGATGTTTTGCGGTCTGCTCCCTTACTCCCAAACGAACGCGACGACCCATCCTGCTCCTCCTCAAACATGAGGGCATTGGCTGCGTTTGCCGACAAGCGAACCTTGTTACCCTCGATATCCGCAACCAAGCCAACCGACAGGTAATGATGGTGCCCCTTGTGCGCTCCTTCACCGCTGTCACGCTTGGTGAGCTTGATACGGTGACCCTGAACGTGATCAACGGTGCCAACGTGAACGCCATCGGCACCGACGACCTCCATGTGTTCCTTGATGGCATTGATATCGGCCATGACGTGCTCCCGTGGTTGAACTGGCCGCACAACGGCTGATTGACGTAATGTATGCACTCACAGCGAAGACAGGCTGGGACTGCCGTCGTCATGACGAGGTCGTCAGGCTTGGGAGTTGATAAAGCCGCTGGCTATCGACATCACGACGGTGGACGCCCTGTGCATGGCAATCAAAACGCGGATCAGCTAGGCGCCAGGCTGTGGCATAGCGATGGATGCGACCCGTACAGCCATTAACGTCAAAGGTAAAAGCGGTGGCTGATCCGCCCCCAGCCGCGTTATCCGATCAGCCACCACATCGACAGGAGAGCTGACATACCCGACGTAGTTTTGGAGCGGCTTGTCTGGGAAGACCCGGTCATCGATACCCTCATGTTGCCGAGCGGGACCATGACCCTGCGGTACGGCTTTGGCTCAGGCCTCGCGACGCGGGCAGGCGATGCCCCGGGGCACGTCCGGGCAATTGGCGACCGCGGACCGAACATCAAGGTGCGGGACCTGATCAGCCAGTACGGGCTAAACCAGCTGACACCGCTACTCAGTGTGTCCGGGGCGAAAATCATGCCCCGCCCCGATATCGGACCGACGCTCGCCGAATTGCGCGTGGAGGGCAACGTGGTGACGCTGGTGCGCATGGTTCCCCTCACCACCGCCAGCGGGCACCCGGTGTCGGGGCTGGCCAATCCAGGTAGCGAAGACCTGATGAGCGAGCCGGTGTTCGATCTGGCCGGCGCGCCCATCGCAGCCGACCCGGACGGACTGGACACCGAAGGGCTGGTCGCCCTGTCGGACGGCGGCTTCTGGGTCGGCGACGAGTTCGGGCCGTCGCTGGTTCGGCTCGATGCCGACGGAATGGTGATCAGGCGGCTGCTCCCGCGAACCTCAGGCACGTCATTGCCGGCCGATGTCCCGGCCGACCTGCTGCCGATCGCCGCGAAGCGGCAGCTTAATCGCGGCTTCGAGGCACTGACGATATCGGCGGACGAACGCTGGCTGTTCCTCGCCTTCCAAAGCCCGCTCGCGCATCCCGACGAGGAGGCGCATGAGCAGGCCCGTCACGTCCGCCTGTGGCGCATGGACGCCGATACGGGGCGGGTCGCGGCACAATATGCCTATCCGCTCGACCCACCTGGCAGCTTCGCCCGCGACTGCGCGCTGGGCACGTTCGAGCGCCGCGACATCAAGGTCAGCGAGCTGCTGTGGGTCGGCCCCGATACGCTGCTGGTGCTGGAACGGGGATCGGCGACTACCAAGATTTATAGGTGTGCGCTGGCGCCCGAGGCGGTGCTGGCGGACGGACATCTGGACGCGGCATCGCGCCCGACGCTGGAGGAGCTAAGCGCTGCTGACGAACCCGTATTCCCGGTGCTCGCCAAGACGCTGGTGTTCACCAGCGACGACTTCCCCGAACTGGGCGCGGATATGGAGGGCATGGCGCTGCTTTCCCCCACCGAACTGCTGCTCGTCAGCGACAACGACTTCGGCGTAACGGGTGCGACAACGCAGTTCTGGCGGGTACGTCTGGCAACACCCCTCGGCGCCAGAGCCTGACGCGTCGCTCGCGGAGCAGCAGCGCGTCTGGTCGGTGGGCATCCCGATTGCTTAGCGAAAGGATGCCATCGCCGTTCAGGCCCAGGCAGCCCGTCATCATGGCTGGAAAAATCGGCCAGCGCTCGAACTGCGCATGGCCGAGAATAAGGTGGCGATAGGGCAACGTGCCCCCAGCCTATATGTTCTCACCACCATGCCGATCGATCCAGACCAGACCGCCACCATTGTCACCAGCCGGGCCATCCGGGCCGGCCACGAAGAGGATTTCGAACGATGGGTGGTGGAACTGAACCGTCTTGCCCGCAGCGCACCGGGGTATCGGACTGCGATCCGGCTCGGTCAGACTGCAGGCTTCCAGCATCTCCTCTTTCGCTTCGACGATCGGGCCGCGGCCGAGGCATGGCTTGAGGATGGGCAGGTGCGCGCCCATGTCGCCATCGCCGATGGCTTTTCCAGGGCGCTGCGCCAGATCGACGTCGGCGATGGCGTTACCTTCGAACTGCCCAGCGACGCGAGCGCCAGCAAATGGAAACGGTTCGTGACGACCTGGCTAACGGTATTCCCGGTCCTGCTCGTCATCAGCCTGGTGGTCCGGACGGCGTTGAAGGATGCGCCGCTGCCGCTGCAACTCCTGCCCTCGTCGCTGCTACTCACCGCTACCCTCCAGTGGATCATCTTGCCGCGCCTGCAGCGATATACCCGCTTCTGGCTGTTGCAGGACAGCTCTGGCCGACTGCAAACATGAGGACTCAGGCATGATGACGACCAGATACGGTCGCTCAATATGACGACCTACAACCGGTCATTCATAGCGCCCTGCCCACTTCCTAACATCCGCCAGTCGGACATCTCGATGTTCAAAAGCCAACCGCAGCCCCGGTCGACTGTCTAAACGACTTGAAGCGGTTGCGACTAAGCCTTCAGCTGCGCCGGACCGGCCCGCAGCTTCGAAGATCGCTTCATCGCCGATGAGCTGCGGTGATCAGTAGTCTGGCCATACCGCTTGGGAAAATACGCCGCCATCAACCAGCAGGGTCTGTCCAGACACGAAGGCGGATTCCGGTCCGGCCAGCCACGCGACGGCAGCCGCAACGTCCGCGACCGTACCAACACGCCGAAGCGGCGTGATCGGTGACCAGCGGCCTGCATAATCATCGACTTCGGCGCGGGTGCGATCGGTCTCGATCGCACCCGGCGCTACGCAGTTAACGCGAATGCCGTGCGGACCAAGCTCAAGCGCGGCAACCTTGGTCAACTGCTCGACACCACCCTTGGAGGCTGTGTAGTCGACGAGCCGGGGGAAGGCGAGCAGGTTGCACCCGGACCCCAAGTTGACGATCGCACCTCCGGTTCCAGCCGCTGCCATCCGCCGCGCTGCCGCCTGCGTGTGCAGGAAGCACCCTTTCAAATTGGTGCGGATCACACGGTCCCAGTCTTCCTCGGCAAGGTCGAGGAGTGGCGACCAAGTCTGCACGCCAGCGTTGTTGACCAGCACGTCAGGCGTGCCGCCCCATTTGTCGAGGGCCGCATAGAAGGCGTCGACATCCGTCTTGATACCGACATCGGACTTGTGGGCAAGGACACGGCGACCGATGGCCTCCACTTCCTCCACCAAGGTCTTCGCCCGGTCTGCTCCCGTCAGATAGTTGAAGGCGACGTCCCAGCCGCGTCGGGCAAGCGAGAGCACCATCTCGCGGCCCAGCCCATCATTCCCGCCGGTCACGACCGCTGTTTTGCTCGATCCTTCCACGCGATGTCCTCTCTTCAGCTCAAAGTACCGCGGTCATTGCGCCATCCACATACAGCGTCTGGCCGTTGATGAAATCCGAAGCCGACGAGGGCAAGAAAACTCCCATCCCGCGCAGGTCTTTTAGCTGTCTCCAGCGAGCCGCTGGCATGCGCTGTTGCAGCCATGGGTTGAACACGAGATCCTCGTGCAGTGTGCGACCAAGCGGTGTCGTGAAACAGCCGGGCGCGATGGCGTTTATCTGATCTGGAACGCCCGAAGCACAGCCGCTTCGAGCGCCTTGGGCTGTTTCGTGATGCTATCGAGGCAAACCCAGGTGCTTTCCACCTCGGCCAGCATGGTATCTTCACGACAGAAGACGGTGACGAAAACCGCGCGGACCCCTTTCAGTCGTGTGATCCTCGTTCGAGCGACGATATCGTCACGCATCGTGCCAGGAGCCCAATAAGACATTTTGTGCCTCACCGCGATCTAAAGTGTCGAGGCCAATGCCGCCGGCGGGGCAAAACGCTCCCAGTGCATGATGACCACCGCCTGCACCCATTTTAGATAGCTTGCGTCAGCGACGTATCCCATCTGGGTCAGGTCGTCCGAGCCCGCACTGACCAGCATCTCCGTTGTGGTTACCGAGGCCGACATGGAATGGTCCTGATCCGGCTGAAGAAAGTTGCTTCGTTCTGAGAGCAACCGACACTGCCATTGGTCAACTCGAGGGCCGCTACAGATATCATGGGGGCTAAAGATCGTGCACCTTCACCGATCCTGACATGGGTCGCCGAGACCAATTACCGCAAAGTCGCCCCCGCCAGCTGCGCCGTCGCTGAGAGGGTCGTTTGTGCCGCGTTCAGCCCAAGCCAGAAATCCTGGTCGCTGTAGGTGTCGTAAAGATCGGTAGGCTGATGCCACTGTGGGTCCCAGCCGCTCCCAACCTGTGAACCCCGGTCATTCTCACGCAGGCTGACGGCTGGTGCGAGATTCATGAACGGCATTGAATCGGTATTAGTCATGTGGCGTCCGACCGCGGCCGGATAATCGGTGGCGTAACGCTCGTTCGCCGCCTGCAGAGTCCAAGCCAGATCCTGGGATTGGGCGGCGAGCTTGGAGTTCGACTGGAATTCGATGTTCACGTCAGCTTCGGGACGCTGCACTGGGCTCAGGCTGCCGTCAGCCCGAGGCATGCCGTGGTCGAACAGCATCATGTCGTGCTGCATGACACCGAGCCATTTCGGCTCCGGGTATCGGCCCGATCCAACAGGCAACTCTTTACCCTGTAGTGCCGCACGCTGATCGACATAGGCTTTGGCACCGTTCAGGCCGGTCTCCTCATTGTTCCACAAGATGAAGCGGATCGAACGGTCAGTCTGGACGTCGGGGCTACTGAACACGCGCGCGAGCTCCATCACAAGCGCTGTTCCTGAGCCGTCATCGTTGGCTGCCTCCCCAAAGCCAATACCGTCCATATGGGCGCTGACGATATACATCTCGCCTGGATGGTCAGTCCCGATCTTCGTGCAATACACCTCTTCGCGCGGCCCCGGGACCGCAGGCGGGGTGTCGAGAGCCCTGATCCTGGCGTCAAGCTGGGCGTCGGGGTCGCTGTTCACGCCGGTCTTGCGCGTGAAGCCGCGCGAACGCCCGCCACCGACGGACAGGCCGGGTTCGTCCGACCCGGTGGCGACTGCAGCCTTCGCCGGAGCGACCTTGTGCACGGGCTCCTCGCCGAACGTGTATTTCAAACGCTCGGTGTTGGTGCAGCCGTAGCTTTTCAGCTGGGCTTCAATCCAGTCGGTCGCGGCGCGGTTGCGGGCAGTGCCTTGGCGGCGGTCGCCGAACCGGGTGAGGCTCTTGATCGTCGCCTTGTACCGTTCTAGATCGAGCCGCTTCACCAGCACGCGGACGGGATCAGTCGCCTGCCCCGCTGGCTGGGCCAAAACCGGTGAGGCCAGCAGAAGCGCCGTCACCGTCGAAATGGCCCGAAGGACGTCTTTAGCCTTCAGCTGCGCTGGCAAGTCGTTCATCGCTTCTCCTTCTCATCGCCGCGATCCACGCCCCTTAGACTCCCTCTAGCCCAGGATGGCGGACGGCCACATCTCAATTCGAGGTGTTGGCGTTTGGAGGCGCGTTAGCCCGCATTCCTACGCGTTGCTGCTGGTCTATCGGTTTCCAACGCAGCATCGCGTGTACGGTGTGAACCGCGAGAGACCCACAATCAGAAGTTCATCTCGGTCTCGGCCTAGCCTGCAAACGAACGGTAGTTCATCTCGTTCGGACGGAAGTTTTGGGCCATAAGGGAAGTCCGCCAGTCCTGATCGCCGTTGAAAGCCGTAGATGCCCAGATCTCCCCTTCGCTCGCCTTGGCCTTCCACGACCGCGCCTGCGGGGGAGGAACATCTGGTGCTGGATGCCGACTGCAGGGGTGCTGACGATCCGACGCTCGATTTATCGGCGGCCGCTCGGCACGGGAACACCTTGTTCCTAGGTAGCGACGAGGGTGCCTGTCTCGAACGGTTGAGTCGAGATGGAGCAACGTGGGCAAGCCATCAGCGCTTCCCGCTCGACGCCGTCCTGGGTCTCGACGCATCCGAGGAGGCCGATATCGAAGGGCTGGCCGAAGACGATGGTTGGCTCTGGGTGCTGGGGTCGCACGCGCGCACGCGGCCAAAGGTGGGCAATGCAGGCGACGACCGTATCGACCTTTCGGCATTCTCGAGCCTGAAAGACACCCGCCCCCGCTGCCTGCTCGCGCGCGTGCCGCTAGTGGAGGATTCCGAAACCGCCGGCGCGATGCGGCCAGTGCGGCTCGACGGACCGCGACGGGCAGGAATGGTGCGCCAGACAAAGCGCGGCAACCGGCTGGCGCAAATGATGAAGGATAGCCCGCTCCTGAAGCCGTTCACTCGGATTGCGGCCAAGGAAGGTGGGGTCGATCTGGAGGGAATCGCCGTTGCCGGCAGCAGGGTAGCGATCGGCATGCGCGGGCCTGTCATCCAGACCTATGCCGTACTGCTCGAGGTGGAGATCGTTGCCAAGCGTTCGGGTCGCCTGACGATCGCGGGCCCGCTTCACAAGCGGCTTCTCGAATTGGACGGACTGGGTATCCGCGACCTCAAGCGCGACGGTGCAGATCTCTTGATCCTTGCTGGGCCGACGACCGGTCTTGATGGGCCATGCGCCGTTTACCGCTGGACAGACTGGCTCGGCGATCCGCCGCAGGACGATAAGGTGGTACGGCGACACATGCCTGAACGGATCATCGATCTCCCATTTGGTCGCGGCGATGATCATCCAGAAGGGTTAGTTTTGCTGGACGGGATCAACGGCGAGCGCGACCTGCTCGTGATTTGCGACAGTCCCGCCGAAGGCCGCGTTGATCCATCGACACGGACAGTGCGGTGTGATCGCTTCCAGCTGCCCGCTTCATCAACCAGACAGGCTGTCAGCACAGGGTAGGCAAAGCATATGACGCCAATTGTGCTTGACTCAATCCCGGACGCTCGGCTGCATAATTGGAACTCCGCAAACCGGCCGTCCGTTCATCTACCTACATCGTCTACTATCTACAGCGTCAACGCATAAGAGGAAAGTACATTGCGACTTTTCAGCAGTATTTCAGCTAATAAATCCGATGATCGAAACGATATCGCCGCAGTATATGTCGACGTGGCTGCGTGACTTACAAACTTAAGCCGAAGAACCCCATGCAGTTGAGATTCGTCACGCCAAGCTAATCAGGCGGCTGATCATCCACGTGAGCGCGGCAGTGGACATGGCTACTTCGGTTGCCACGAAGACTGCGACAAAAACCAATCCTCTTGGCGCCAAAGCGAATGCTCTAGGCTCAACCAGCAGCAGGGTCGCGCCTAGAATTGAAGCAATTAGCAGCCAGAACATCGCCGCCCTAGACGCTGCCGCCAATTCCGAGAATGAGCGTGAAGCGCGCAGGAGTTTAAAGCGCTGGTCCGCCGTAAGAGCGTAGATCAAAGTCACGGCAGCAATGATGAAGCCTAGGAGTGACGATCCGACCGATAGCATCACCTCTGCTCCCTTGGTGAACGACGCATGATCGCCTCGGAAGACGGCAGGTAGGCCCAACGCCCTACCGTGCGACACAATCATTGCCGTGCACAGCGCTCCGCCCGTGTTAAATATCCTGCGCGCTTGCCAATACGCTTTGCTCAATCCCACGGCATTACAGCCCGGAGTGACCTTTCGAGCGCCTCCCGACGCTGTGTATACGCATCTTCGATGGCATTGAAAGCCGCCGCACTATTTATACTACGGGCTTTTTTGGAGGATCGGACGAAGTTGACCTCGGCGACAAGGAAGTCTTCTAAAAGGTTCAGGGTTCGTGGCCTGTGCGTATGCGGGTCGGTACCTCGGATCTGGAGCGTTTCATAGGCATCATCACTTTCTACGTCTTGCATAGCCCGGACAAGTGCAAGACCTAAGTTCTTGAGGCGGCCATCAGAGGGATCTCTCGCATTGAAATAAAGTCCGAGTGTCTTAGATTGGTTGACCTGACGTTGAGCTTCGAAAGCATCGGCAAGGCTTCGGTCCGCCTGTCCTACGAGGGCTATATTGTCGGGTGGTATCTCCAATTCAAGATATTTTACGTTTTCCATTTCCCTGATCACATTGGCTAGGTCGCGCTCAAACAATCTTTGAAAACGCGGCGCCGATGGAAGATTACGCCCTTTAAACATGAGATACTCTCCGAGCTTACGGATGCGTGGGGCATCACGATTGAACTCAGCAGCGACAAATCCATCTGCAAATATTACGATATGGCAGACGTCTATCAAACCAGCATCTTCCGCAATATAAAGTGTCTTTTTGATGCCCTTTCTCTCAATTTCTGGAAGATTGTCTCGTCGCGTGCGGCCAAATTCAAGACGGAGAGGATATTCGAAAGAGTGTGGCATGACACTCAGGAGAGAATTGTCCGTTGCATCTGATTGATATCGGCCCTGCCCCTCCCAAGGCAGACTTTCGATCGCCGTCAGCGACGCCGGTAGGAGCGATAGAATTTCCTCAGCGTGCGACACACGGAAAAAGTGAATGCGCCTTGTGACGGTAAGGTCGCCATTCATTGTCATTCGATACCCCCGGGTAATCTCACCTCGCAAGGTATCCGGAAACGATCATAGCGCAAGCTAAGGAGCTGAAATCTCCTTCGAACGCAATCGGTGAGGTATGACGATCAAGGGCGAAAACCGGTGTCGTTCCGTTCGGCTTCCCATCCGATACGACCCACAATCAGACGTTCCCGGCAACCCTTCGACTATCTGACTTCAGACATTCGTTCATGTCGTCGCAAAAGCGCAACAGGAGAGTGGAACCAAGGTTCACGCCTGACTAAGAGACGTCGAGTTTGAGACTGCCTATCGACTGAGCATTTCACCTGTATCGAGCAGCGTCCAAGACGTACGATCATTTTACCTTGCGTACGAAGCTGGTGACATCCTCGAGTACCGGTGCCCTGCTCCTAAATGGACGCGCTAGCGCCAGGAGCAGGCCGACATGGCCCATTTTTGGATAGGACCGGAGGTCCACCGAAACGCCAGCCGCACGCAATCTTGCGCCGAGCGCTTTACTGTTACGCGGGCGGACAATAGTGTCGCCCGCTCCAACGAGCAGCAGCGCTGGTGGATCTCCGGTCCCGGCCCACGTGATGGGCTGCGTGTCCTTGGGCCGGGGCCACCCACCGAATGCGGCACGGCTGGCGTCGACATCGAAAGGAGCAAAGTCATAGGGGCCAGCCATTCCTATGAAGCCTCTGACCGCCCGCCGATCGTCCTGTAGCCAACGATCGTCTACCGCTAGCATCGCGGCGATATAGGCGCCCGCCGAATGACCCATCAGCACGAGCCGAGCCGGGTCCCCGCCGAACTCCGCAGCATGTGCCTCGGTCCAGCGCACAGCTGCTGCGCCATCCTCAACGAAGGATGGATAGCGAACCGTAGGCACGAGCCGATAGTCGGGGATAACGACAACGAACCCCTTTGCCGCCAACGCTCTGCCGACGAAGGCATACCCTGAGCGCGATCCGCTGTTCCAGCTTCCGCCATAGAAGAACACCACCACCGGTCGCCGGCCGATCGATTGCGGCCGCGGTGCATAAACGTCCAGCCTCTGACGTGGATCGTTACCATATGCGACGGCGGTTGCGACCTTTCCCGCACCTCGATCTTTAGGCACCAGCGTGTCGAACACGCCTAGCGGCGAGCAGCCAGCGGCGAAGAGGCTAGCCAGGACCGTGAGGCGAGCGCGAAGGGTCGTGGTCATGCTGTGCAACTTCCTCTTTCCGTCTCTGCAATGATGCGATCGATCATCAACGTGGGTGGACGCATGTTCGACCTTGTGGATCGCTCTTGTCTCCACTCCGTGGCGCCGACGCGGACGGTACATCGCCATGGTCCACGGCATGACCAGCGAACCCCGCAGACTTTGCATCGAAACCGCTGCACCCGCCGTATCTCGAGCATGAACCCTGAGCCCGACCTCTCCTCAGATACTGCAGCTTCGGTCGAAGCGGGCTCGGAAGGTCGCCACCGACGCATCCTCAATATGACGGCTGCACTCAGGGCAATGTTCGGTGATGCAGCTTTAGCTATCGCCGATGGTCAACCCGGCACCTTCGACGTCGGCGGGAGGAGCGGCATTCGGTGGCAGGACCTGGCGGACGAACTACGTGCCGCCAAGCTGCCCCGCACAGTAACCTTCACCCTGACGCCGTGACCTCGCGCCAAACGCATGATTACATGGGCGGCGTGATCCCGTCCTTGCCGATCGCGACGAACTTGGCTCCGGGCGCGCTCGCGTCAGTGACAACGAAAACCTTCTGACCTTTCGCTAGCACTGACCGCTGCGTCGGCTCGAAGCGGACCACCGGCGTGCCGGCCGGCACGAGAACTTTGGTCTTTCCGCCCTTGTAGGAGACGGTCAGCGTCGTCTCGCCGGGCTTGCCCGCACCCTCTGTCACCGTGCCGTTGGTCATGGCACTCTGTTGCTCGACGGTGCCGTTGGTCATCGCGCTTTGCTGCTCAACCGTGCCATTGGTCATGGCGCTTGATCCGCTCGTGTCGCCACCAGCCGCGGCGACAACGCCGGGAACGTCCCAGTCATAATGACCCTCGCCTGTCCCGCGCATCGATTCCGGGAAAATGACCAGTTCGACTGCGCGCACTGCGTCTCCGGTCCCTGTCGTTGCCGTGCCGATGAAATCGCCGTCCTTAAGCGTGGCCAGACTGGAACCAACCACCCACGCGAAGCCGGTCTTGGTGTCGAGCGCCACGGACACAGCACGACCATCATAGGTCTGCACCGCAAGCGCATTTGCACCAACGGATTGCACGACGCCGCGGACGCGGGTCGCGGTCGTTGCCGGACCCGCCGCCGCTGTCCCATTTGCCTCGGTCGACTTCGGGCCACTGCAACCGCCCAGGGCGATGATTGCACTGCCGAGCAGCGCCAAAGCTTTCATGGTCATCGTGTCGCATCCCTGGATCGACGCGAAGCAGGATGTCCGCGCCAAGATGCCCTGCACCGTCATGCGTCATTTGTCTCCAGGCAACGTCGAAGCATCGTCGCTATTGCTGCGCCCGCAAGACCACGTGCCTTTGCCAGCCTCCGGCGATGTCGATGACGAACGAGGCGTGACTGCGCGTCTGTCTCGGCTATGGGACACCTACAGGCGCCTTGCATCAGGCAGCCATCTGTCAGGAGAGAGACCATGCTGTTTCATACGATGGTAGGTTCAAACGATATCGAGCGTTCCAAGCGCTTCTACGACGAAGTGCTGGGCGTCCTCGGCGTGAGCGAGGCCACGCTCAATATCGCAGGCAGCGGCCATACGCGCCTGTTCTACCGCAACGAGAACGGCACCAATTTCGTCGTCACCGAGCCTATCAACGATGAGCCCGCGACCGTGGCGAACGGCAGCACCGTTGCATTTTCGTGCAATTCGCCCGAGCAAGTGAAGGAGTTCCACGACGTAGCCATCGCAAACGGCGGCACGTCCGTTGAAGCGCCACCGGGACCGCGAATGAGCCCCTCAATGGGCCCGATTCAACTAGCCTATTTCCGCGATCCCGATGGCAACAAGCTTTGCGGCATCCACTTTCCCACATGACCGACTTTGGGTCGAGCTCGCTAGTCACGTTGCCGGCGAGCTCAATTCAGACAGTCGCGGTCCCTTTCCTACTTCCAAGCTTCGGCCGCTTGTTGCTTTCGCTTAGCAAGCGCCCGGAGCCGCCGCGGAGCGGTGTTACGCTTCAAAGTATCGTTCGATCTCATCCAACCGGAGCGTGATCGCCCTGCTGGGCAAATGGATAGTTAGTCTTTGCCGTTCATCGTTCGTGAAACGAGCGGCTTTGATCAGCAAATCACGGATGGCTGCCCTACCGACGACCCTGTCGCCTCCCAGCCAGCCACTGCCAAGCGCGATCTCAGGTGCCAGGATGAGGAGGCCATAAGCGTCGGATGCCAAATGCTCGGTTATGACGATGATGCCCTTCTGCCGTGATCGCGGCTTGGCTTTAAACAGAGGATCTCGGCTTGGCGATTGGCCGGCGTTTGACCCACAAGCAGACATTCGAGCGCTATCCGCCGCTTCCGAACTTCGGCCATTCATTCATGTGATGGAGCGTCTTAATCGTGGATGCGGGAGCAGTTGTCTGGAATGCTCTGGAAGGGAACGGCGCCTATGCAGCAAGACGGCTGATCAGCGCCCGGTTACGACCATCCCGCTTGGCTTGATAAAGCGCGCTGTCTGCTGCCTGCATCAACGTTGACCCATCCCGGGCCATCGTGGTCGCCCAGGTAGCGATGCCGAATGACATGCTCGTACTGCCCAGGGTGCGACCATTCCTTGTGATGTTGAGCTCGCTGATTGCCTGACGGACTTCCTCGACACGGCTCAAGAGGGCGTCCGCGCTTGTGCCAGGCGCGATCACGGTAAATTCCTCACCACCATAACGGCAAACCACGTCACCGTCGCGGAAACGACTGCGCATCTCGGCGGCCACCGCCTGCAAGACGATATCGCCGGCATCATGGCCAAACTCGTCGTTGAAGCGCTTAAAGTGATCAACGTCGCACATGACCAGGCTCAAAGGAGCCCCAGAGCGGCTAGACCGCGCAATTTCCAGGGTAAGTGCTTCCTCCATGTATCGCCGGTTGAACAAGCCGGTCAGCGGGTCGCGGATGGTCTGCTCACGCAAGCTGCGCTGAAGCCGATGATTGACCAGCGCCGAGGAGATATTCTCCGTCAGGACCGTCAGCGGGAAGCGGCTCTCTGCTTCCACCCTGCCCCGCAGATACAGAGCACCGATCACCTCGCCGCCTGCCAAAAGTGGCTCGCAGTGATATATCTCCTGTACACCTGCATGACCGCAAACGATGTCGCGGCCCGGCTCGGTCACACAATGGCTCTGACCACGCCGCAAGGCCCAGCACTGATCCGGTGCGAAGCCGTCCTGTGGAACGTCTAGCCCACCCCATGCAGCTGTCGGCACCAGCAGGTTGCGGGAGTTGTTATGGGCATAAAGGATGCCGGGCAAGTCAGGCAGCACCCGCGGTACGAAAACCCGGATGATCTGGGCTAGTTCATCATCGGTCCGCGCGGCATGCATGCGGTGCGCCATGCCGCCGAGCAGCTCGATCACTGCCCCTCGGTCCTGCAGCATCATGCTGTTGGTGTGCAATTCGGCGTTGGCGATCTGCAAGCGTTGCTCGCTGTTTATCTGCTCATCAAGCGCGTGCTCCAGTCGATCTGCCATGGCGTTATAACCGCGTGCCAGCCGAGAGAATTCAGTTGATCCCATCGCCGCCTCAATGCGTGCCTTCTCACCTCGGCCAAGATCGGTCATTACCTGTATGATCGTCCCAAGCGGGCGGCGAATTCCACGGATCAGCAGCGCAAAGCTGAGTGCCACGAGTACCGCAACCACCGATGCGCCGATCACCGCCAGCCATTTGCTGCGGGCCAGGCGGCGGTTGGCGGCATCAGCACGGCTCGCCTGCAGTGCCCGCTCTTCTTCAAGGAAGGCCTGGGCACGCACGGTGATCGCATCCATCAGCTCCCGTCCGCGGCCGCTGGCGATCACGGCAGTGGCGTCTGCAAATCTGCCTTGTCGGCCAAGGTCCAGCGGCTCCTGCAACCTAGCCCCGCGTTCGCTGATGAGTTTGCCGATCAGGTGGGCACGGTCATGCTGGAGACGATTGTCCGCAACCAGTGCCACTACATGGGCGATGTTGCGTCTGGAGCTGGCAATCCGTTCGGCAAAAGACCGAGCATAGGCTGGGTTGTGGGTAAGGACAAAGCCACGCTGCCCCGATTCCGCGTCACGCAGATCACCAAGCGCCTCTTCGGCTGTCTCGATCACCTCAGCGGAATGCGTGACCCAGCGGAAGCTGTCGCTGGTCTGGTTTGAGGCATCGGCCAGAAGGCCCGCCAGTGACGCAAGCGCCAGAACGACGATCAGGCCGATACCTGCGATACGGGTCGATAAGGATGCGAACATGCCTAACAGCTAGGCCATGGACCTTTAGCGACCGGTTACCGAGGCATAACCTGGTTCGAATGCCACTATGCAGCAGTGCCGAATTGCCTCCCTCCCGATCCATAATCCACCCACCCAACCACCGCATCGGGTTCGATCACCCAGACTGGCATTTACCCGATGGTTGCAATTAGGTTCGTACATCTGCCAGCATGCTCACGGTCCGGCAAATCGACCTCGTTCAAGACAGCTTCGCCAAGGTGCTGCCAATCATCCCGTTAGCGGCAGCGACCTTTTATGATCGCCTTTTCGTTATTGCGCCCGACACCCGTCAGCTGTTTCACGGCGACATGACTGATCAGGGGCGTAAGCTATTCCTGACGCTTGCCACCGTGGTAGACTCTCTCGACAGGCTCGATCAGATATTGCCCGTGGCGGAGGCGTTGGCGATCCGCCATGTTGGCTACGGCGTACGCGACGACCACTATGCCATGGTCGGCACCGCACTCAATGACACCCTGACTGCCGTTCTTGGCGATGATTTCGATGCAGATACAGCCTCGGCATGGAGCAGCGCCTATGAGGCATTGTCTGGATGCATGCTGGCGGCGATTCATCGATCGACGACAGCGGGCATTCACGCAGAGGCATCGGCAGCGGCATGATCATGGCAAAAGCCGACGGAATACCTAAGGCACCTCCTTTGCTGTTTGCGAGCGCAGAGACACGGCGGGAGCTCACGTTACAGGCCGAAACCTATGTAGCACGAGCGCTCGTCTCGCTGAATCGTGCAAAAGCGCTGGTCGTAGCCGATCGCTCGGACTGCATCGAGCTACTGGCCGCACGTCGCGTCACATTTGCCGCTCACCTGCAGAACTACCAGCGCTTTAAGCACAGCAATATCTTTGACCCGGTGATGCTCTTCGGACTGTCGTCGAGCAAGGTGGTAGCGCGGTCGATGAAGGTGGATTGTCTAGCGCTGGGTGAGGAGTTCACTGCCTACCACACACGCTGGCTTGGGCTGCACGCTTCAGAGTGGCAGAGGTATTGCAGAGATATGCTAGCTACGGCAGATAACCTTTCAGTGCACTTGGATGCCGAGTTGCGCGCCATGCGGCAGCTGATCATGATCTCCGATTTCCAACAATGATAGCATCCTGCTTGTCAGGCCAGCCCGCAATGATCTTCGTTCGCAATCTTGATCGCTGCGGAAGCGGACGATCAGACGAATTTTTTTCCGAATACGCATCTGGCCGGACGGATTAGGGAGCCAACCATCTTGTGTGCTGGATGCACGGCAACCGCTCCTGCAGTTTGCTTCCTCTTTTCGATACCGGACAAGAATTTGGCCCGTTGGGCCAATTCATACAGCGGCCCCGCCTTGAGGGCATGCTCGAATCGCACGCCCATGCGGTCCTCTTCCTCCCATGCGACGGCCGCATAGACAACGTCGTCACCGAGTTCGATCATGAAGCGGGTTCCCTTTGCCAAAACCGCCCCGATGATCTGCGCACCGCCTTCCGAGATGTCGATGATGGTCGCAGGCTCTCTCGTAAGTACCGTAGCCAGAACGACATCTACCTTGGCTGCGATGCGGTCGGTACGCCTCCGGTGCTGACTCACGTACTTCTCCATCTACGTCCATGGCTTTTCATATCTACTTGAGACTGTTACTGATTCATGCACCGCCCGCTATCGATTGACCGCGCTCATGTGGGCGTTTGTCTTTCTCCGTCGACAGATAATGGCTGATGCAATCTCATTGTACGCTAACCTCCTCCCCCGCATATGCCCACATGCTGTAGACCAGCTATTAGCGGGAAAAGATCAACTTAAACCTCTGCGACGAAGCGGAATTCATGAGACAGCACTTAACGACATATTGATCGCCGTTTGCTTCTTCTGGCTATAGCAGACACGCTAGAGGCTGTTATGGACTTGGGGGTATGGCTGATTCATCCGATGCTGGATGAGCATTTGCCGCAAGCCGTATCCGTCTGACGTCAGCGACGAGGAATGGTCGCTGGTCGCACCTTACCTGCTGTTGCAGCGCGAAGACGCCGGGCAACGCGAGCATGACCTGCGCGAGGTGTTCAACGGGCTGCGCTACATCGTGAAGACGGGAGCGCCGTGGCGGTGGATGCCGAACGACCTGCCGCCCTGGGCGGCGGTGTACCAGCAGACGCAGCGCTGGCTGGCGGCGGGCTGCTTCGAGGCGCTGGTCGATGACCTGCGCGCGGTTCTGCGACTGGCGGCGGGGCGCACAGCCGAGCCGACCGCCGCGATCATCGACAGCCGGACGCTGCGGTCCACGCCCGAGAGCGGCGAGCGCGCCGGCTACGACGGGGGCAAGCGCAAGAAGGGCTCGAAGATCCACATGGCCGTCGATACGCTGGGTCACCTGCTGGCGCTCCACGTCACGTCGGCCAGCGCGGAGGATCGCGGCGAGGTGGAGCGCCTGGTGCGTACCGTGCAGGCCGTGACCGACGACGCCGTCGAGCATGCCTGGGTCGATCAGGGCTATACCGGCGAGCGTGCCGCCAACGCCGCTGCAAAACACGGCATCGCTCTCGAAGTCGTCAAGCTGCCAGAAGCCAAACGTGGTTTCGTCCTCCTGCCGCGACGCTGGGTCGTCGAACGGTCATTTGCGTGGGTCACACGCTTCCGACGCCTCGTCAAAGATTGCGAACGCTATGCCGAAACACTCGCGGGACTTCACGTCGTTGCCTTCGCCTGCCTCATGATGAAGCAGGCCATCGCCAGCGCTACAGGTTCATAACAGCCTCTAGGCAATGGACGGGTCCACAATTGGTCGTCTTCCAGCCCATGCTTTGCATCGTTATTCCAGATCATCCTCATCAACTACCACAACGGTTGCAGCAGGTCGCTTGGCCAGTGCTTCGATACATACGTCGGTGATCTGGTCTCCAAACCGCTCGAACAACTCCAGCGCATCTTCCTCAGGCTCGTCGCCGCTGAGCTCCTTCAACACGCTGTACCTGACCGCAAACTCATATTCTTCGCCGTCAACCTCACCCACGAACTCAACCTGCCGAGCAGTGTCATTATCGATGATGCTAGCGTGATCGATCTGCAGGTGGCTTGGCATGGTGGGTACTCCAGAATGGCCGCCTCCCCTGCCCAAGCCAAAACGTTAGCGCAAGCACGCCAGCGCCAAAGTCGTCGCCGGCCTTATCCCGAATAGGTTTTGCCCGGACGGCTTCCTGGGCCCGACCTGATCAGGCTGAGCTCCCGGTGGAGGATGTCATGATAACTAGCAGCGCCGTCGTTCATTCAGGTCAATCGTCCTTCCATGACGTAGCATGCCCTCCCCTTCAGACCATGATGACCTCGTCCCAAGAGTTGGCTATCGACGCCCGGCAATGATGGATGGCATCGCAGATATGGCGCTTCGACACGGTGATCGCCGTGCCCGTGCCTATGAGCGTGCTGAACCGGTAATCCGGTGCATCCAGGATGCGATCGCGGCCTATCGCCGCGACAGTGCCGATAGCGACGGCCGGCCTACGATCAGCCAGTTGATCGCCGCGTGTGACACACACGACTTGACGGCCGCCCGTGGCGGGTCGGTGACGCACTATACGATCAAATCGGCCCTGAGATTGCTGGGCCTATCGTAGTGCCCATATGTCCGGCAGCCGTTATCTAGCTGCCGTTCTCAGGCGAAAGTTCGTGCTTTCGACTATACCCTAAAGCCTCACGCACCCTGACCCACAAGCAGACATTCAGAGGGCCATGCCCGCGTCCTAATTATAGACGCTCGTTCATGTTCGCAGCCGGGCTATCGCGGCACGAGATATACGTTTGGTTAGGTTGCTGAAATTTCCGGCGAACCGGCTGGGATGATGAACGAGGCTCCGCTGCGAACGGCGCTATTCCGATCAAGGGGATTGAGGATCATACGCATGTCTGCGCGCACGAAAGCGCGGTCGATGTCGATTCTTGTCCAGCCGGCGTGCTGCACGTCGTGAAAGCGAACGTGCGGATTGTTCAAATCGACGTCGCCGAACCGTCCGATGGGCGGCGAGGCCGCGGCGATGGCGGACGTCACAAGCTCGGAGCCGATGATCTTACCGTTGTCAGCAATAAGATCGTTCGCCCAGAAGGAATGCACGTCGCCACTCAGGACGATCGGGCTCGTCACCGCAGGCTGCTGCATGTCACGCAGCAGACGCGTGCGATTAGCCGCATAGCCATCCCACTGATCGCTGAAGGTCGACGTTTTTGTGCCGTCCAGCCACAGCGGAGCAAAGAACACCTGCTGCCCGATCAGCGTCCAGGGGCGCCGCTCGCCAGTAAGACGGTCGGACAGCCAGCGCTCCTGCGCGGCTCCCATGATCGTGCGCCCCGGCACCGATGCCTCAGCGCATCCGTCGAGCCTGACGTTCCGGGCGATTGTCGGCGACGAACAGGGTGGCGCGCTGCGATACTGCCGAGTGTCGAGGACCGACATCGACACGAGGTCACCCCAATCAACGGCACGATACAGATGTGGCTCCCTGCGGTTGCGCCACAGGCTGGGACGGATCGGCATATTCTCAAAATAGGCCTGATAGGCCGCAGCGCGTCGCGGCGCGAACAGCGCGGGCGACAGTCCCTCGCGATTGGCCAGACCGGCATAGTCGTTCAGGACTTCGTGATCGTCCCAGGTCACCACCCACGGACAGGCCCGATGCGCCGCCTGTAGATCGGGGTCGGTTTTGTAGAGCGCGTGCCGTTGTCGATAGCCTGCCAGGTCTCGTGGCTCCGGCGAGCCGAAGGTGCGGACCCGGGGCAGGTCGGGATAGCTCTGCTCGTACACATAGTCTCCCAACTGCAGGATCAGGTCGGGTTCGGCAGCCACGATATCGCGATAGGCGCTGAACCACGCCTGCTCCCAATGCTGGCAGGACGTCACGGCCAATCTCAGCCGGTCGGCAACCGTCGGCGAGGTCGCGGATCGTCCGACCGGGCTGGTTGAGCCAAGCGCATGAAAGCGATACCAATAGGGGCGTCCTGCGGGTAGCCCGGCAATCTCGACATGCACCGCATGGGCGCGTTCGGGATATGCGCCTCCCCGTCCCCGGCGAACGATCGTGCGAAAGTGCGGATCGGTTGCCACCTCGTAGCGGACCTGGATCGTGGCTGCTTGTAGCGGCTCCGCCTGCGGCCCGATCAGCCGCGTCCACAGGACGAATCCGTCCGCAGTGGGGTCGCCGCTCGCCACGCCTAGTCCGAACGGATCGGCGTCGGCACGTGCATGGGCATCTAGCGCCACCGATGGCGTGACCGCCAACCCGGCCATCGCCGCGAGCAGCGCACGACGATGCCACAAGGTCTCAGAGGTCGCCATGTGGCCGTGCTAGGCTCGTCCAATGACGCGGCGGTGACAGCATGTCGGGCGTCACGAAAACGTAGCAGAAGCGCAACGGAAACGACGCGAGGCGATCGTAAGCGCCTCGCAACGATCGTCGTACGAGCGACGACCCTCCACAGCTTCTCCAAAGGTGGGAAACCCCATGATCCGCAAGACGATGCTGCTCGCCTCGGCGACCGCGCTGTTCGCTATGTCCGGGCTCGCGCAGGCGCAGGCCGTGGCTGATGATCAGACACCTTCGGGTGAACCGCAAGACCCGGGTGCGGACATCGTGATCTACGGCAGCGGCAAGGTCCGCCAGGAACAGACGGTCTCGCGCAAGGCGATCGAAATCCTGCCGCCAGGCAGTTCCCCGCTGAAGGCGGTTGCGCGACTTCCCGGTGTCGCGCTGCAAAGCTCTGATCCCTTTGGCTCCTACGAGCTCGGAACTCGCCTGTCGGTGCGCGGCTTCAACCAGAGCCAAATGGGCTACACGCTCGATGGCGTGCCGCTCGGCGACATGTTCTACAACAATCACAACGGCCTCCATATCAGCCGGGCGATTGCAGCGGAGAACATCGCGCGGGTCGACGTGTCTCAGGGCGCCGGGTCGCTCGGCATCGCCTCGACCAGCAATCTCGGCGGCAACCTGGAATTCGTGTCCCGAGCCCCGACGCAGGAACTCGGCGGCGAGGTGGCGCTCACCTATGGCATGTATGACACCGTGCATCTGTACGGCCGGCTCGACAGCGGCGAACTGTCGACCGGCACGCTGCTGTCGATATCCGGTGTGATCCACGACGCCAGCAAGTGGAAGGGTTTTGGCGGTCAGTCGGACAACAAGGTCAACGGCAAGATCGTCCAGAGGATCGGCGACGCAACGCTGACCGGCTGGCTGAATTATTCGCTGCACAAGGAGCGGAATTACGCCGATTTGTCGCCGGCGACGCTCTCGCGCATCGGCTACGATCTCGATTTCCTGCGTCCCGATTACGCCACTGCGATCCTGCTGTCTCAGGTCAGCGCCAACCAAACCGCGGCCGCCGCACGCCGGCCCTTGCCTTTCCCGACCGCCGGCGTGACCTTCCCGACGCCCTATACCAACGTCAACGACACCTATTACGATAGCGGGGGCGTGAGGCGCGACTGGCTGGGGGCGGCGACGCTGGAGGTTCCGGTCGCTGACTGGTTGGATGCGATCGCTACCTATTACCATCATTACGACAAGGGCAGCGGCGGCATCTACACGCCGGCCGTCTTCTCGCCCGATGGTTTTCCGCTGTCCGTTCGTACCACCGAATATGGCATCAAGCGTGACGGCGGCATCGCCCGCGCGACGGCGACGCTTGGCGGCCATACGATTCAGGCCGGTTATTGGCATGAAGACAATCGCGCCAGCACCGATCGCAATTACTATGCCGCCAGCCTCACCAAACGCCCCGACGTCACGACATTCCTGACGAACCCATTTCGTAGTGACTTCCTCACCGACCTGACCACCGTCACGAACCAGTATTTCGTCAGCGACAGCTGGAAGGTTCTGGATGTTCTGACGATCGCCGGCGGGTTCAAGGGCGCACGCGTATCGAACGGTATCACCACCACCTTCGGTACGCCGTTCATCAATGGCGAGATCGCCGCCAAGGACTGGTTCCAGCCGCAAATCGGCGCGACCTACCGTGTCGGGGGCCAAGAGTTCTTTGCCAATTACGCCGAGAACATGCGCGCCTACATCAGTTCGTTCCGCGGCCCCTTTGGCACCACGCAGATTGGCTTCGAGGCAATCCGCGATACGCTGAAACCCGAAACCTCGCGCACCGTCGAGGCGGGCTGGCGTTTCGATCTTGGTCCGATCCGCGGTGTCGTCGCAGGCTATGACGTCAAGTTCAAGAACCGGCTGCTTGCGGCATTTAGTGGCGCCAACATCCTCGGCAATCCGAGCATTCTGCAGAATGTTGGCAGTGTCACCAGCCGCGGGGTCGAGGTGGCGGCAACCTATCAGGTCGCCCGTCCTCTCGCGCTGATCGCGTCCTATTCTTACAACGACAGCACCTACGACGACGACACGGTTAATGGCGCGGCGTTCGTGCGGACGAAAGGCGTCCGGACCGTCGACACCCCCGCCCATCTCGGCAAGGGCGAGATCAATTACGACGACGGCCGATTCTTCGTCAATCTCGCGGGCGCCTATACCTCGCGTCGCAACGTCACCTACACGGGCGACGTGACGGTCAAGGGGTACACACTGTTCGATGCCGCAGTCGGCTATCGTTTCCCGGCGGACAGTAGTTTCGCCGGCGTCGAAATTCAGATCAATGCCGTCAATTTGACCGACGAAAATTACATTGCCGCGCTCGGCTCCGGGCAGTTCTTCAATACGGCGGCTTCGCTGAACAATACGCTTCAGGCCGGATCACCACGACAGGTCTTCGGCACGTTACGGCGACGGTTTTGAGAGTAGGCTTTTGACCTACCTGCTCATAGATTCCCGGATAGTGCTGAAAGCGCTGATCGGCGATAGAGCACGTTCGTATGAAACTATGGAACCATAATCATCCAGTGAGCAGAGGCCGTCCCTCTCTGCTCACTGGTTGTCCGATCCACATCGAGACGTTCAAGCGCCTTTTCTAGCTCCCTGACTTCAGCCATTCGCTCATCTTGATGTTGGACAGCCAAATCGCGACGATGCCGGGTCGCTGAAACACGCATTGACGGTCTAGCACCACGTCAATGGCTCATGGCGGTGGCGACGCTGCCAGAAACCCTTTGCCGGGTTCGCCGTTGGCACCATCGGGGCATAGGGCACCGGAGTACCCAGAGATGAACGATCCGCGCGTCGAGGTTATGATCGTATCAGATGCGGCCATGACGCCATGACGATCCCGGCACTGTTCCGCCCGCTGACGGTTGGTCGGCTGACCCTGACGAACCGGATCGTGATTGCCCCCATGTGCCAGTATTCAGCGCAAGATGGCTGCATGAACGACTGGCATCTGATCCATCTTGGTCAGCTGGCGCTTTCGGGCGCAGCACTGCTGACGATCGAGGCGACCGCCGTCGTGCCAGAGGGGCGCATCACTTATGCCGATGTCGGCCTCTGGGATGACGCCACCGAGGCAGCGATGGGACGGGTGCTGGACGGCATCCGTCGGTGGTCCGACATGCCGATCGCGATCCAGCTGTCGCATGCCGGGCGAAAATCATCGACCGAGGTGCCGTGGAAGGGAGGCGCGCAACTACCCCCTGGCACCGCTCACGGCTGGCAGACGGAGGCACCGTCCGCTCTTCCCTTCGCGACCGATGGGGCGCCACCGACAGCACTTGATCAAGACGGACTAAGGCGAGTCCGCGACAGCTTTGCTGACGCCGCCCGGCGCGCCGCAGGGTTGGGTATTGACGTAATCCAGCTTCACGCCGCGCACGGCTACCTTCTTCACCAGTTCCTGTCGCCGTTGTCGAACCGGCGCGGTGACGAATATGGGGGCAGCCTGGAGAACCGGATGCGCTTTCCGCTTGAGGTGTTTGACGCAGTTCGGGCCGCGTTTCCAGCTGATCGGGGCGTCACCATGCGTGTGTCAGGCACTGACTGGGTAGAGGGTGGATGGGATATCGCAGGCACGATCGCCTTTGCACAAGCGCTTGAGGCACGTGGCTGTGATGCCATCCACGTTTCCAGTGGCGGCCTTGATCCTCGTCAGGACATCCCGGTTGGGCCTGGCTATCAGGTGCCGCTGGCGCGGGCGGTCAAGCAGGCATGCAGCATGCCCGTCGTCGCCGTTGGTCTGATCAGTGACTATGAGCAGGCGGAAGCGATCGTTGGCACCGGTGACGCTGACTTAATCGCGCTCGCCCGCACGATCCTCTATGATCCGCGCTGGCCCTGGCACGCAGCCGCGCATCTTGGTGCCCAGGTAAAGGCCCCGCCCCAGTATCTACGCTCGCAGCCACGTCGCTTCCGCGACCTGTTCGGATCGTCATGACTAAATTGATTGTTGGTGGGACGGACCCACAAGTGGACGTTCGCGGACATATTTCGACACCTCAAAATCAGACGTTCATTCATATTCCGGAATCAAGGCTGACGGCGACATCGTCGACGGGCGTCACCCGCACGGAACCAGCGGCTTCCCGGAACGCTCGCGTATGATCGGAGCATGATGCTCCGCCAAGCGAGGAGCCTGCGCATGTCAACCCCCGAGGATCTGAAGGACATCTATGTCGACGAGATGAAGGACCTCTGGTCCGCCAACGACCAGATGCTCAAGGTGGTGAAGAAGATCACGACCAAGGCAAGCGACCCCAAGCTGAAGGAGATGCTCACCACCTCGCACGAGGGCATCACCAAGCACACGGCCGTACTGAAGGAGTTGATCGCCGGCCAGGACGAGAAGGTCTCCAAGGAGCATTGCAAGGGCATGGAGGGTCTCGTTGCCGAGGCAACCAAGCACGTGCTGGAGGAAGGCCCCAAGAAGGGACCGCTCCTCGATGTGCTGATCATCGCGCAGTATCAGCGGATGACCCACTACGGCATCGCCGGATTCGGCACCGCTGCAGCCTATGCGGAAGCGCTCGGCCTGAAGGACGACGCCAAGCAGCTGAACGACGCCACCAAGGAAATCTATGGTGGCGACGAGTTCATGACCAAGCTCGCCGAGACGTCGGTCAACCTGCAGGCAGAGGACGCCTGAGCCGTCCGGTCCGCCCGGCACCTGCCGGGCGGACCGCAACCGCACAGCAGGAAATGACCCCGGCCATGATACCAGATGCTATCTTCGACACACGCTGTGAGGGTGAAATGGCCGTTTAACAGCTGGTTCAACAGGTCGACCTCGACCATGGGGCCATCTTCATCAACGTCGAGGGCAGCAGCTACACGTCCGGCCCTGAACAGGCGGGATCAAACACTTATTCAACCGTTCGAACGGCAACCATGATTTTGGCAACCACCAAAACGCTGACTATTGTCGGCAAAGACATTCACGATATCAGCTCCTTCTACGCAGAGATAAACCGCGTCTTCATGGCGGAGGAGAATTGGAAGCTCGGCGAAAGTTTGGACGCGTTGGATGATATGCTGCGCGGTGGCTACGGTGCCATTCGGGGATATCCGGGTGTAAAACTGGTCTGGAAAGATATCGGCGTTGCCCGTTCGAGCCTCGGACTGGAAGCGACGCGGACATACCTGCGAGCGAAGCTTGAACGACCTGACCTATACAACGTTGATTGGGTCAATGATCAGCTTGCGGCGCTGGAGGCGGGCACCGGTCAGACCTACTTCGAGATCATTCTTGAGATCATCGCCGGACACCAAAGCATCGAGCTTGTCTTTGACGAATTGAGTCCCATAAGGCCGGCACACTAACCGTGAAAAGCCAGAGGAGATTTTCTCCGATGTTCGTCCGCGTGGTTCGCTTCGCCGTGCTATTTACCCTGAGCCTCATTCTTGCGGCCGTTTGCTCTGTATTGCTCGCTCAGGAAGGTGCGTTGGGCTCCTGTTTTGAGGGAAGCTGTGGGTACATTGGCACCTTATTCTGCTTGCCTATCCTGACGATCGCCTTTTACATATTCTTTGGAAAACTCACAAACCGGTGGCTTAACCACAGGTGACTTCTATCATAAGCGAACATGCCGATATTTGCCGAGTGAACCGCATAGAGTTTGATGGAGCCTCCGTCCTTTGACAGGCAGAGGCCATATGAGAAGGGCGACCCAAATGGCGACATTCAGGTCGTGCATGCTGCTTCCCGGTAGCGGCCATTCGTTCACCTCGCCGACGAAGACGCTGCGATTCAATCCTTGCGCTTGCTCCCGTCGCGGACGGGCCCCAAGATCAGGCCACCGCCGTGAAGCAGGAGAGTGATGTCAGCGCCGCCAGAACGATCTGCGCCCAACGAGCTCGTGTTCTTCTTCGAGACAAATGAGCCGGTGCCCGCGCGACCTCTACTCGACTTCATTTCCGAGGTCGATCGCATCGCGCGGAGCGGCCGCCACCTCGGGCCTGACGCGCTAGTCGAGATCACCGAGATTCTGACCGGCACGAAGCTCATCCGGCTGACCTTTGATCGAAAGGTCGCCCTCGCCGGGCTTGCTGTGGCAGTCACGACGCTCGGAAACGACCTTGTGGACCGAATCCAATCGCCCAAGGGCCGACTTGCCGAGAGCGTCGCTCGCATGTGCCTCGACCATGGCGTCGCGCGCTGCGTTGTTGCAACGCCGGAAGGCAGTGTTTGGATTGGCCGCGACGACATGCCCGCCATAACGCGGCTCACCGAAAGCCGCATACGTGCGGAGACTAGACGATCGGAGGGCGAAGCCAGAGACGAGGCGTTGGCGTTCCGGGCTGGCGACCGCCTTCGCGCAGCGCCGCTGGACGAGGCGCGGCTCGTCGAGGACGCGCGCGCGCTCGGCGACCGATCGGGCCGGGTCTATACGCTGGTTGGCACGCTTACACCGCCCGAACCTGGTGGAGACCGCTGGAGCTTTGTGACGCAATCGGGCCGCAAGTACTCCGCCGTTGGAGTGAACCCTGCACGTTCCAGCCTCTCGGCGGCACCGGTCGTAATCCGAGCATCCCTGATGGGACGAGGCGGAAGCGGCACCTTGCTCAACGTGGCGGACGTCTTCGAACTGGACGAGCCCTGACACCCCTCTGACCCAGTTCCGAACATTGCGGCAAGGTTACGACGCTTCCCAAAGCGGACATTTGTTCATCGCGGGCGACGACGGCTGCTATGCGCCCTAAAATCGGTCGTTCGCTGCGGCAGTTTCGCGACCCGAAAGCGGACGTCCCTTGAGTGTATGTTTCAGCAGCGTTCCAAGAAGCAGCGTTCACGTGGTAGCCCCCCGACTACAGGATCTGGCGGCGATGCCAAGCCTGTTCTGGAGTCGAGGCACAGAAGTCTTGGACCGCACTCCAAGCCTCATCGGCGTCCCGGACTAAGTGGAAAAGCCCAAGGTCGCGTTTGGCGACTAGGCCACGTCAGAGGAGGGCACCGAGATCGAGCTCCTCGCGCCAAAAGGGTTCATGGAACAACAGCACCGGAATCACAGCATCGCGCCGGTTTGCACGAGCGTCAAAAGGTCGAAGAGTCGTCGAGCATCTGTTACGGATACTCCGCGATCCGCTTCATAGCCGAACGCAGATCGAGCCGGGGAATCCCTTCATTGAGAAAGGAGTCCGGGCCGGAATGCACTACGAACTGATCGGTGATGCCCAACACGCCGCAAGCCCGAAAAAAGCCTGGCTCGGGCCGCTTGGTTGGACCGACCTTGCACTCGATCGCGATTCGCCGACCGCCTTGGGTTGGAAAGTCGAGGATCAGATCAATCTCGTCGTCCCCCTGCCCGTTATCGAAGCGATAGAAGCTCTTGCCGCATTCGGGTCCGGCGGAGGCGATCAGCGCTTCGATCGCGTAGCTTTCGAAGCTCGCGCCGACCGCCTTGTGCCTCTCGAGCTGGTCGACGGTCACGATGCCAAGCAGAGCGTGGAGAAGGCCGGTGTCGCGTACGAACAGTTTGTCCATCAACGGGTCTTCGGGATGGTCGATGGAGGCAACGTTCTGCAGCCGCCGGATGAGCCCAAGCTTTTCCAGCACGAAGACTGCCGACTTTAGCTCGGGGCGCTTGCCGAAACGGCTGACGGAATCGTCCATCTCGGCGCTGTTGCGCTGCGCGAGCCAGCGCAGGACGTCGTGCAGCGGATAGGCAGCCGGCAGACCGCACCGGCTATAGTCGCGCTCGAGCAGTGGGTCGAGCAACTCACGGCGCCAGGTCAGGCTCGCCTGGTCGCTGGGCGCATCCAGACTCTCCGGGAAACCGCCACGCAACCAGTGATGGTGGGGATCGGGAACCGCTTGCGGCTCGGGCGCCGCCGCAGTGGCGACGTCGAGGAGCGGTCCCATCGCGGCGGATAGCGTTGTGCCGCGGGACTCGATTTCGTCAGGGCGCAGCGGCATGACGTCGATCGTCTCAAATCCACCGGTGAGCGCATCGCGCAGCGCAAAGCTGGTCGCCAGATCGGTGGGGACGGCTACATAGCGGGTGCGACCGCCAGCAACTTCCGACGCACGCACCGCGGCAATTAGATCGGCAACACCGCCATGATCGAGGTGATCGAGCACCAGGATGCCGTCCGATCCGCCCTCGACTTCTGGGCCGGTGCGCAAGACGGCATCGGTACGTCGCTCCGCCCAGTCGGTAATCAGACGGCTTCGTCCAACGCGCGGCAACCCCTGCACCAGTGTTAAGGTGCGGCGCTCGACGGCAGCGTCGAGCTTAGCTTGCAGGGCCAGGCGCCCGGTCACGCCGGTCGGGTTAGGTCGAGGACGAGAATTTCGGTGCGCCCATCCCCGGTGCTCGCACTCAAGCCGACCAGCGCGTCACGCAGAGCGTCGGCACTACGCGGCCGGACCACGCCCTCAGGCGGTGTCTTGAGCAATTTCGTCACCCCGGGGCCGAACCAAAGAACGAGATAAATGCCGCGCTCAGCTCGGTGGTCGGTCGTGTAGAGCAGGTCGAGCTGGCGATCGGCGGCCGTCCAGAGATCGCGGTGCCACTGGCCCTTGATCTCGATCGGGACCATCATATCGCCGAGTAGACAAAGGATATCGCACCGCTTGGCATCGGCCAGATGCCCCTCGGGAAAAGCCTTGATACCGAACGGGAGCGTGCCGAACATTTTGATGATCGTGTCTCGACAATGCTCTTCTACAGCGGGCGCTTCGCCATCGAAGAAATCGCGATACCAATTGATGTCGCTGCCCCGGATTTTGGCCTGAACGACCGCGAGCTCGTCGACCAGCACGGCCAAGAATTGGGCAGCGGTGGTCGGGGTCCGGTCGTCGATCGCAGCGATGACCGTATCGAGGTTCGGAGAGCGCCATTCGGCTTCGACGCGTTTGCGTTTTTGCTCGGCGACCGCAACGCGCAGCACCTCAGTATAGCCATCGGCAGGCGCATCGCGCAGACCGACCAGCGCTTCGGTTGCCGCCGGCGACGCATTGTCCCCGAGCCGATTGATCAGTGCTGACACGTAATCGGTGGCGTCCCACGGGTTGGTGTCGCCCGTGGTGACGGTATTCGGGCGATGTTCGGCCGGGTAAACCGAGCGAAATGTAGCGATCGCCCAGACGAGTTGCTCGACATCGAGTTGGGTATGGGGAACGCCATGACGACGGTCGCCGAGGCGGGCACGCAGGTGCCAGAATAACGCAGGCTCGGTGCCGGCTCCGTCAGCGAGCGACCGCACCGTTTCGCTGAAATCGACGATGATCCCGACTGCATCCCAGGTACGCCGACGCTCGTCATCAAGGTCTGTCGCGCGACGATCGCGAACGATCGTGCGGAGCGTCGCGCGGCCAGGATCGGTTCTGAGCAAGCGATCGATAATCTCGGATTCCGCCTCGGCGGACATTTGCGGGAAGCGAACGATCCAATCGAGCGCGAACGCGTCCGCGACGTCGTCATCCTCGTTGTTCCGCATGAGTGCGTAAAGGCCATCGACATGCTGGCGGCGGGCGGCGAGTTGCGTTTCGAAAAATTGTCGAAGCGCGGCCTCGTAGCTGCCTCGTTTGCGAAGTTCGTCAGTTAGGAGGGCGTCGAGGCCGGTAATGCCGGCATGGTCGTCGAGTCGGGTGTGCCGGATTTCGAACAAGCCAGCCATCAATCGTTCGTCGGCCAAGTCGTCAAAGCCTCGGCTGGTTCGTTGCCGTTCCGCCAAGGCCGCGATGATGATGTAGCCGGCGGGCCAGCGCTTCCCCTGGGCATGGCTCTCCACGATGTCAGTGGCGGTCGGCTTTGGCGGATCGAGTTTTAGGAACGCGTCGAATCCGCTTAGTGCCGCGTCGCGAAGATCGGGGCCGAGCCATTCGAGCAGCCGGGCGGGTCCGTCGGCGGCTTCATCGCCCATGTCCTGTAAAAGCTTGAGATAGGCCTTGGCCGGATTGACCACATAGCCGTAATCGCCGCGCCGCACCTCTTCGATATGCGCACTGAAATTGGCACGGTGCTCCTTCCAAGCGGCGTCCCGCTTTGCCTTTTGTTCACTCGCACGCTTCTCCTGCTCGATCTGCCATTCGGGCACGACGGGTTCGGCCAGCCCTGCGAGCCACTGCATCTTTTCCGTATCACCCGTGGCGAAGCGGGCAGCAGCGGCGCGGACCGTCTCGCCATGCTCCGGACCATGTCGCGCAATGGTGATCACATCGCGCCAGCGTTCATCGTCATCGGGCAGATGGGCAAGCAGAGCGCAGACATCGGCTTCGGTCGGGTGCAGACCAGAGGAACGCTCGGCCAGCCGCCAGTTGCGCTGCCAAGGCGTCGTTTCGCCGGGCAGATCGAGCAGAACGTAACGCTGCAGCGCGCGGCGCAACGAATCGTTTTCCCCGAAGATGCGCGCGACGGCCTGGCGGGTTTCGCGCTGATAGCCCGACCGCTCCTCGAACGGTTCGAGCCACGACCACAGCTCTTTGATATCGGGCACCGGTAGGGTCAGGCGCCGCGCGAGCAACGCGTACATCAGGTCGGAAATAGCGCTGTCTTCGTGCCGCTCGTGCGGCCGACCCATCGCCTTGGCCATTCTTGCGATTTCGGCGATCAGCGCGTCCAACCGGTCGTCAGGCAAATCGCGTTCGAGCGACAGAAAGACCCCGACGGTGCGCTCGGTCCGATCGAACTGGGCGCGCACGGTGTCGAGCAGAAGCGCATCACTGAAATGAGCGTAGCCGATTGCGTTCATCAGTTCGCTGACGAGCCGCCTGCTGTCCTCGCTGTGCTCCTCCAGCAACTTCTCGAAAATTACCGGCCAATCGAGCGTCAGACCCGCCTCGACCAGGCGATCGCCGGCCTCGCTCCGGGCCGCGTAATATTGGTCGGGTGACAGCAGCAGGTTTACCAGGTCGGTCTGGAGCTCGCCGATCAGGGGCGACCGCTTGAGCGCCTGCAGCACGAGCAAGCGGAGACCGAATTCGACGCCCACGCCCGCAATTGCTTCGCAGATTTCCGGAATCAGCTCGGGTTGCACGAGTCCGCCGGTGCGATAGTCGGCCCAGTCGCGGAAGCGCGGGTTGGACCTGGACAGGCGACGCAATGCCTCAAACAGCGCGCGGCCCTGCGGAGCGGTCAGCGCATCGGCGTCGCCATACTCGATGACACCCATCGGATCGGCCGTGATGACCGGCTCGGCCAAGGGCGCGGAATGCCAGGCGAGCCAAGCGTGAAGCCCGCGCAGGCTGGCGGGTACGAGTGACTGACCATTGAAGAGTTCGAGGAGGCGGCGCTGCTTGCGCGGCGTGTTCGCTTGCCGGGCAAGCCAGCGAGCGCCGAGAAACTCGCCGATCGCGCGATGGTCGTAACTGAAGCGATCGTCGGACACGCCGGAAAACAAGCGCGATCCGAGTATGTCGGGAAGCGTTCCGGCGCCGGGCAGGTTGGCAGCCTCCGCGAGCGGGATATCGCCATCCGCCACATTCACCTTGCGCGAGATCGCTTCTTTTCCGGTGAGGATCATAATCGCGAATGCGGCACCGGCCGCATCGAGCACATCGTCCTCGGCGAGCGACGCGAACGGTGTGCCCGCTTTCTCCTCGCGATGCTCGGATCGCATCAGCTTGGTCGCTTCTGCGAAGAGGACGCCCTTCGACGTCGGCAAGCGACCCTTGGCCACGACATCGGCGACGAGGTTCAGGGTCTGGGGATTGCGCCAGAGACCGCCAAGACCGCAATCCTCGAGATGGTCGATCGCCACGTCACCAGCTTCCATGCCCACTAGTGCGGCCAGGTATGTCGTCGCGTCTTCGCGGGTCAGTGGATCGAGATGCAGTTCCAGCGGCGCCGATTCATAGAAATCGGTGATGCCCTGAAGCGCGGTCGCCCTGCGCCAGTCAGCGATGCGGCATGACAGGATGAAGCGCGGCAGCGCGAGTTCCGCAAGACGGCGTAACACGAGATCGACAGCGTCACCGTCGAGGCGGGCCGATACCTCGTCGAGCGCATCGATGACGAGGGTGGTCGCGTCGCCCATGAGCGTCAACGGGTCCATTGTGTTGATCAGCTTGCGTGCCGTGCAGACCGTGAACCGGTCGACGCCGTCGAGCTGCTGCAACAGCGTCGATTTGCCCATGCCGGCTTCGCCGAGAACGATGAGCGAACGCGGATCGGTTTGGAGGAACTCCTGTTCGACGATGACGATGTCGCGCCGGCCTTGATACCATAACTGACGGCGAAGAAGCGGGGTCTGCATCCTTGGGGCTTGCCCGAAATTTCTGGGTCACTCAACGTTCTGGGGGTCGTCGTGCCGAGCGCCGGAACGGCGCGAGGCGCATCTCTATCATTGTCGCGATACAATTTGAACTGGAGAGCCCCGGACCCTACATCAAGCGAATAGTTGCATCGACTGTCCGGACAGAAGGGAAACGATCATGCGGTCCGAACCAAGCGAAACCGCACACACCGCCCCCCTGCTCTTTCGCCACGCCACGCCGCGCATCTCGTCGCCGGAACTGCTGGGTCATTATGATCCTGCCGGGCAGTTGTGGGTGATCGAGACCGAGGCGGGCATCGTTCCGGTCGTGGAAGCGGCGGCGTCGACCATGATCGAGACTACCACCTCCACCCGCGTGCGCCAGGAAGGTGACGATCAGGACGCCTCGAACACGGTCGGGCTGGCAGCCATCGAGCTCGCGGGCACCACCGTCACACTGGTCCGGATGGAGGCCGACGATCAGGACGCATCGACCGATATCAGAAGTTTCGATGCCCTGCTCGACACGCATACCCTGACCGAAGTGCGGCAGGAGGCCGATGATACCGACATGCAGATGGCGGCCGACAACTGGAACGCATCTACCGCCCGCGCCTGCGTCGATGCGCTACTCGACACCAGTACCTTGACCAAGGTTCGCCAGGAAAGCGCCGACGACGACCTGACCAGCGACGAGACCTTCGCGCCCCGGCGCCGTCTCGGCATGCTCGCCGAGCTGGTGACGAAAACGGACGTTCAGCAGGAAAGCGATGATCAAAGCAGGGGCGAGACCGCGCTCGAACTCGGGACGCGACTGCGCGGCGACTGGAATGGTGCGGACAAGCTCATCCGCGCAATGCTGGCCGGGCTGCAGACCAGCACGCGTGCCGTGGTCGAGGGAGACAATGACCAACTCTCAATGATCCACTGATCGGATTGCTCGAGCCGTGATACTGCTAGTCACCAACAAGCGCGACCTCACGACGGACTTTATCGTCGTCGAGCTGCGCCGCCGTGGCACCGCGTTTCAGCGCCTGAATACCGAAGATCTACCGCGGGCTACTGTCCGGTTCGATCCAACCACCGACGTCGGCTGGGCGATCAAGACCACAGATATCAGCTTCTCGCTCAGCGATGTCGGCGCGGCTTATTATCGCCGGCCGGGCGCCCCCCAGCCGGCGGCTGCGATGGACGAGGCCACGACTACCTATCTCGCCGACGAGTGGTCGTCGGTGACCAAGGCCTTATGGAATGCGTTGGAAGGTCGGTGGTTGAGTTCGCCATTCGCGATCCTGCGCGCCGAGGATAAGCCGCGCCAGCTCAGCCTCGCGGTGCAATCGGGGTTCGACGTGCCCGAGACCTTGATCTCGAACGACTTCGCATCGGCCAGCGCGTTCGTCGCGGCCGGCGGCGTGATCGGGAAGCCACTCCGGCATTCGCTGATCGAACGCGGCGAGGCCGGGGAGGTCTTGTTCACCGCGCGGCTCGATCCGCTCAAGTCGATGGACCAACAGGCTGTGTCGCTCGCGCCGGTCATCTACCAGCGCGAGGTGCGCAAAGCCTACGATGTGCGCGTCACGGTGATCGGCGACCGCGTCTTCGCCGCCGCCATCCATTCGCAGGATCATGACGAAACAGAGGTCGACTGGCGGTCGGGCACGCGGCTTGACCTGCGCCATGAGGCGATCGAACTCCCCGCCGACATCGTTGACAAATGCCGGGCGCTGACCAAGAAGCTTGACCTGCGTTACGGCGCGATCGACCTGATCGCGGATAACGACGGGCGCTACTGGTTCCTCGAGATCAATCCCAACGGCCAATGGGCCTGGATAGAGCGGCGGACCGGCCTGCCGCTCGCGGCCGCGATAGTCGATGAGCTCGAGGCGATCGCCCGGTGACTGCAGCAGGCGCAGCGCCAGCACCAAAAGGCCCAGCCAAGTGGCTTTTCGAAACCGCGCAGTTTTTGTGGCCTTGGCTTGAGAAACGGACGCCCCAGGAAAAGCAAGCGCTTGTGGACAGCCTCACGGCGGATGAGGCTGCAATCGACGCACTGGATTTTACGAAGGATGTCGAGGCGGCACTGGACGAGGCGCGCCGGCAGGCCGACAGCGAGGCGGAACGGCGGCGCGGCACGGACCAGAAGGCGGCAACCTATCTTCCGCTCGTTGCCGCGCTAATCCCGCTGGTCTTGACGCTGGTCGGAGCATTGTGGGAAAAGAAGGCTGGCGGCGCGCCGATCTGGCTGAACATGGTGCTGCTCGGACTCGCCGTCGCCTATAGCGCAGCCGCCGGCCTTTGGGCGTTCAAGGTTCTGCAGGTCGCAGCATCGCATGAGCCCGGTTTTTTCGATCTCGAAAAAGCTTGGCGCGCGCCGCATCCGGGCCAGACCCTGGCGCGCAGGCTGCTGCTCCACACGCGCCGCAACCGAGAAGGGATCAACTCGAAGGTCAGCTGCATCAAGATGGCGCATGTCTTCCTGGTGCGCGCCTTCCTGACCTTCTCGCTGCTGCTGCTGGTCAACATCGTCTGGTATTTCGCGAGTCCGGCAATCCAGCGGTGGTGGTTATCCTCAACGCCAATGTTGACGACCCCAAAGCAGGCGATCGCTGCCGTCGCCGAGATCGACAGGCTGGCCAGCGAGCTCAGGAAAGAAGCTGCCTGGACGGTGCTCGACAAAGACTGCCGCCGCCGAACGGCTGGCCGCGTCACGCTGCAAATCTCACCCTATCCCGCCACGGCGATCACAAAAATTCCCACGGTGCTGCGGCCCACGACCAGCGATGCTGGCGCCGTGAAAAACATCCGGCTGATGTGCGGGCACATCACGTTCGGCCGCATCCGCGTGTGGTCCATTCCGACCCGTCTAGCGAAGCTGACGCGTGCTCCCCGCATGCCGGATCCGCTGGCGGTGGCGTCCACGGGTGCCATCGAGGCGTTGAAGAGATACTGGCCGCCGAGCGATCCCAAGGCCGATCCAGCAAAACGGCCGGCGATGTTGCTACAACAAGCCGTCGTGCGGCGCGACGACACGGGTCGACCCGTCGTCCTGGCCATCACCGCCGTCGGTCCTGAAGTCCTTACCCTGCCCTAGATGATCTCGCGTCGGCGGGGGCAAGGCCGCAAATGGCTCGGTCCAAGGCAGTCAGCGCGTTATCAGGATCGCGGAAAAGCGCTGCCGGAAAGCTGCGGCGCGCATCGGACAGAAGTCGATCCGCCATCAAGGTAGCGAAAGCGTGGCGGTGCGCCACCAGTTCATCTTCCTGCCAGCCGATGTGCTTAGTATCGATTGAAGGTAAAGCTATTGCCCTGATCAATGCGAGCCACCGCGCTGGCGACCAGTTGATCCACATACGCCTTATCCATGTTCCATCCCGTGAGCGCCCCATCGACGAACTCGACGAAGTCGGCGACAGGGCGGTGGTTCGGGTGAAAGCGGAGCGCCTCGATGAACATGCCGGTCGGCTCATGAACGAGAAGATCGACCGTCCATGACGGCGTGCATCGCTCGAAGGCGGGCGGCGTGACAGGTTCACCGACCGGAGACGGAATGACATAGGTCTTCTCCTCCGGGTTGAAGCAGCTCAGATAGAGATCGCGTCCGTAGTAGCGGTTGAAGAAGGATCGGCCGGAATTGACGTAGCTGCCATCGGCCTCGATCTTCCACGCCCGGAACAGCAGCCGGTCGCATTTGCGAAAGCCGTCCGGCTCCGGATATGCGACTTCGAAGCCACCGCCCCAGCCTTGTTCGAGGCCGGTCCCCGCTATACATTGCAGCGCCATGGCACGCGATCCGAACCGCAGCGCGATCGCGCGCGCGAGAATGCCGTCAGCGGTTTCCTGTCCGGCAACCAGGTCCGCATGCGCCTCGAGATAGTCGAAAAAGTCGCCACGGCCCGAACCCATCAGGTAGATGCGCCGACCGTCCAGTTCGAAGCCGCGGGTCCGCGCGCAATATGGCTGGACCGTGCGGTCGCTGAGGACGATGGCGAGCAGTTCGCCATCCTCGTCGCAGGTGTCGAGCAACTGGAGCGCTGCGTGAGCGTCGGCGAGTTCGGCTTGCTCGGGGAGGATGGCATCCAGGCCCTGAATGATTCGGTTGGCGTTCGCGCGACTGCCGGCCCAGGCGAGCAGGAAATAGGGGCGGATGAGGACAAGCTTCTGCGCGAGTGATGACGCGAAGTTTTCATCGGGGCCTGGTGCTATCCGGGGTTCGGCTAGGGTCGGAAGATCAACGGCAGTGGGAACCCGCCAGGAGATGAGCAGGTCGCCGATGAACGCGGGCATGCCCCCGGCACTGACGCCCCCTACGAGCGTCACGCGGCGACGTGCTCATCGCTGTCGTCGTTCTCGTCGTCTTCCCAATTGAAGTTGTAGAAAAGCGGATCGGAGACCAAGTCGTCAAAATAGGTCGGGATGTGGTCGGGGTTGTGGCTCCCCAGAACGGAAAAATAGCTCGCCGAAACCCCGAACCTAGTCTTCAGCTGCTGTGCGAGCGCCGTGACCATCTCCTTCCGCTGCCGGAGCGGTCGATCCGCATCGAACTCGGGCAACTCGATGAGATAGCGGCCATTCTCGTTGATGGTGATGGCATCGAGGCGGATAAGCGCCCGCACGAGCGGGTGGCGATTTTCCTTCAGCCAGAGCCAGCACCCGCCGGGTTCGTCGAAATGGTTGGCACCGGGCGGCGGGGTCTGCTCCTCGACCTTGGCGGCCAAAGCGTGCAGCGCGTCACGCTGCTCCCGGGCCGCGGCTTTCTTGACCGAGAAGAACTGTCCGAGATCGATGAGATTCTCGTAGACCACTGCTTCCATCTCGGCATGGTCGCGCAATACCTTCCAATCGGGAATGTCCCCGCGCACGATGATGAAGCTGTAGTGGCTTTCGCCGATATCGTTGCGGTCGACCTTGGTCAGGATGTCGTGGATGATCTTGTCGGCCTGCCGCTGATTGCCGACGATTAATCCTAGGCCGTACATTGACTGGTGATCGAGATCGAAGCCGGGAATTTTATCGCAGCTGCTTGGTGGGAGGCAGTCTTCGTCCTCTTGGTAGGGCTCGGTATCGAGCGGCCAGCGCCACTCGCGCTCATGCGTCCAATCGAGCGTCGACTTGGTTGGATCATAGGCGACGTAGCGATATTGTTCTTGGTGGGGCAGCGCGCTCGGCGCGAACGTGCGCTCGCCGTCCGTGCCGCTCGCCCAAGCGTCGCTGCTCAGCGCGTAGATGACCGGCCGTGCCCCTGCGGCGAATGCGGCTGATTTGGGCAACACGAGCGCGCAAGCGCCCATCTTCTCTCCAGCGGCGGCGCGGATTTCGCTCGCTTCGATATAGGCTGCGATCGGCATCTCGGTAAAGCAGACGGCCGGTCGCGGACCGTAGACACCGCGCCGACCGCTGCGCACTGACCAAGTCGCCCAGAGTCGGCCCTGCCGCACGGCGTGGCGCAGGAGGAAGAAGGCCGGCATCTTCCAATCCTCGACGACGCTCGCATAGCCCCAGGCCTCTGGGGCGGGCGGGGCGTCGGATTGTTCGAGATCGAGATCGCGGAAAAAATGGATCAGGCGGTCGGACAGGTCGAACCGGCGATTATTCCTCGACAACGGCGCCTCCGCGAGGTGATGACGGCCGATCAATGTAGCCTACGGCGGCCAGGAACTTGCTCAGGCGACTTGAGCCTGAAGACCCTATCACTCAAAACCGAGATCGATGAGTCAAATTCCACCCCTGTTCGACACCAAGGCACTCCACCCCGATGCGGCAGCAAGCATAGACGCCGATGGCGACGCGTTGCTGCGCGTTGCGGAAACAGGCTCCTTAAGGAGCCAATCTTCTTCGGAATTTAAATCGCGCCAGATTACCGCCGAAACGATCACCGATGCCGACATCGTCGGCGAGCCGCTTCTGACCAGTGCGGATATCACTGGACGCACCACGAGCCGCTATTTCCCGAGAGACGGTAAATTGGTGGCTTTGCGTGAGAAAGGCTTTGCTGCCTTGCGCCGATTGGTCGAGAAGGTTCGTAACGCCCGCCCGTTCAAGGAAGGGCTGTCCGAAGAGTTCGTGGAAGTTGAGATCTTCAAATGGTGGCGCGCCAGACTTCGTCACGAGACTAACAAGAGCTTGTCTGCTCAGCTTCTCAATTCCTGTGCCGCAGCCGTCAAACGACACAAAATCCTTATCCCGCTCGCTAATATCGAAATCGAACGCGCGTTTGTTCTGGGCGAAGTTCTGGTCACACCAATCGGAACTGCTCTGTTCGACGCAAGCGAGATGCAGAGCCTAACCCGCTTTCCCGAGCGTGCCGACGATATTCGGGCGTCCTCGCAGCGGCTTCGGCGGGATTTCGCGCATCTGGCGGGAGTTTGCGTCGACGTGATTGGCGAGCACGACTATGCGCAGGAGCGCGCGATGGCCGTCGCGACTGATATCGCGGACGTCCTTCGTTTCATGTCCCCTGCCGCAATCAGCTGGGACATCGTGTTCGCCTGCATGCCGGTCGGAATGGAGCATGAACCCGCCCGAACGACTTTTGACGTCACTGGAGGAGAGTTGCGCCTGATCAGTTCTGGTATGATCAGTCGCGCGCCTTTCCGCTGGCGTGTCTCGGCCGCCGAACTTGACGGCCATATGAATGATGGTTTCCGGAACTGCGCGGTCTTCTTCGGAAGCCGTCCGCTTGCCGGGTTCGAAAAGCGGGTGAAAACAGTGATATCAGCCTATTCGCAGGGGATAGCAACTAGCGATATCCGCAGCCGCCTCATCTATGCCATGTCGGCTGCAGAGCATCTCTTGCTGCGTGATGAGAACGAGCCCATTCAAGCCGCCGTGGGAGACCGAATGGCCTTTATGATTGCCAAGACGGTCGAAGATCGTCTGGCCGTGGTGGCCAACTTTAAAAAGGCCTATGCCCTACGCTCTAAGCAGGTGCATCACCTTGCCGGCGTATCGGACGAGGAGACACTGTCGGTATTTTTCACCAACATGTTCCTGATGCTGACTAATGCGATGAACAATATGCCGCGTTTCAAAGAGCAGCAGGACTTTCTTAAAGCGATTGATGCGATCAAGTTTGGATAGAGCACATGTTTTGCTCGCTGAACGAAAGACCGTTCTGTGGATCGGGCGCCACCGAGCATGACGACTGCCATAGGGGCGCGAAACTGCCGCTATTGGCACCAGAAACGAACGTGCGCTTATGCCATCTGGGTCCCAAAGCGGCCAATCCAGTTTCCACCACCGGCGGGCGTTCGAGGCCCCCTGCCCCCTCCTGAACGAACGGCAGGTTACCGCAGTGGGCTGCCCGAAAGCGGACTGGCAGCTTTCCACCAAAGATGCAGCGTGCGCAGACGGCGTCGAGCGCAAGATGACTCTGTTCGACCGACTGCGAGTACACAAAGCCGCGAAGGTACATCAGCACAACCCGCTCAGGTTGTTCACCAGTTACGCGGTATCAAGCATGCCGGACACCCTTCACCCGGACCGGGCGTCGGCGATGCGAACGGTCACCCGTTCGCATATGATTGTGGCATACGAGACGATGTGTCAGCTTCCGAGGCGGGAGACACCCGGCTATGGCTACCCACCGCGTCCACGTCGAGCTCGTCATCGGAATTGCCGAGCAGTTTACGCTGTCCGACGATGAGGTCGGCTTCATCACCGGACATGGGGGCATCCGACGATCGGATGCGGATCTTGCATCGTTCGAGATCGGCGTCGATGCAGACGTGTTTGGGTTTGGGGAGGGCGGAGCCATGTACCACCTGCGCCATGACAGGGCGTGGTTCCCCCTCAGCGAACTAGCGTTCCTGCCGGTCAACTTCGGCTTCCGTACGTCGGGCGAGGTCGAGACCTTGCGATCAGGCAGAACGCAGCATCTTCGAGGTTTTCGGCCCGTCCAGGCATTGGCGCTGAAAGAAACAGCCCACTATGCGATGACCACCGCTGCAACGGGAACTCAGCTCGGCGTCGAGGCGACGCGGACCACGCCACTGCGCGTGCAGCTCAATCGCAAGCCAGCACTGGTCGTTGCGGGTGCCGAACTTGCGCGCTTCTATCTGGCGTCGCTCGGCATGGTCGCTCACCAGTTGCTCGTTGCTGATTACGACTTAGACAGCGCGGTTGCCAAGCTGGTTGACCCTGAACGCACCGGCTGGGTAGACGAGAATACCTTCGAGATCGCGCCGGTGTCGCCGCTTTGCGACACTGGCTCCGCTTTGCAACTCGCCTTGCTCCTAGCGTCGCCGGACCTGCTCCAGTTCTGGCGGGAGATAGCCACTAACGCGCGCGCAGCCAGGATCCGCGGGGAGCCGGGCGTGCTAGACGCGCCGACGCCGGCGGCGACCAAGCATGTGGTCGCGCACACCATGTCCTACATGCTGGCTCTACCGGGAGGGCGGGTACGGGCGTTGCGCGTCACACGGATCGAGTCCGATTTGCGTCCTTCGCCGTTCGCGGCGCTGATCGTCCACTTGCCGTACAGCTTTGTCACTCCATCCGACCCGGACGATGACGACGTGAGTGACGAGCCGAAAGGGGAACGGCGGCAGAGGCGATTAGCCGACGATCTAAGATTGAACCGGAAGGAGAGACCAGGCCGCACGCACATTAAGCTGGCCGCACTCGGCCAGAGCTTCAGATCGGCGTTCCCGCGCTTGCAGGAGGTCGAGGTCCGGCACATGGGCGGCCGTGGACGGCCTCCCGTCCGTGGCTCGCGAGGAAAGGTCGACACTATCAAGGAGGTGTCGACGTTGCCGCCCGGCGGCAATCCAGACATCTGCGCACTGGTCGCGCAGCCGGTACCGGGCGGCCGCATGCGACCGCCGGTGCCGGCCGAAACAAGGGGCAACCTCTTTGACGACCTGCCACAAGAGCAGATGCGGCGCATGGACATGTCCATCGCTGGCCTGCCGTACCCACTGGGTATGTTCGCGACGGCGATCCTGCGCGCGAACAGTGGCGGCTACATCGTGCGGGAGGGCGGAAGCTTCCCGCTGTTCGAAATGAGCACGGATTGGGGAGCCTTCGCGTTGCTGCGGGCCGGACGGTCGCGTTTGGCTGCGATTGGCTGGATTGAGGTCGAAGGCGGGAGTGTCTGTGCGGTCGAGTTGGAGCGACGCTACCCGAGGGAGGCGCTAGCGACTGGCTTGTTCGCCCGCAGCGATGGAGGTGTCCTATCGCTGCCGCAGGTGGCCGCAATTCTGCGCTATACCTGCCAGCGCAAGGTGATCGACGAAGGCCTGAACTGGCGCCTCTGGCCGCCGGATGGCCTGTTTGCGGACCTAAGGACAGCACATCTTATACACCATGCCACCCGTTCGCATGCGATTCCGATGTCTGATGAACTCGGTCGCCGGGCGCGATCGCTGGTAAGCGACAGAGCAGCTTGGCTCGCCAACTAACCGGTAACGACCGTAAGTTTGCAAAGCTTAGATGCTTTTTGCAATGCTTAAGGGTACTTTGCAGAGCTTAGATGCTCATTGCCTTTCTTAAAGGCGCTTTACACTGGGGGTTGGCGCCGAAATCGCCCGTCGTCCCGCTGATCAGATGCTGGATCGTCCCGAACGGCCGCACCCCGTCCCCCGCCGGCGAGGTCGGCCCGGCCAGGAACCCCTTCGGCTGGTTCACGCCGGTGCCGTTGACGAACGCCGCCCCCTCGGCCCGGCCGAATTCGGTCGCGATCTCCCCGGCCAGCCATTCCTCCACGTCGAACGCGGCATCGTCCAGCATCGCCTGGCTGGCGCTGGGATTGGCATAGAGCTCGCCCGATGGCGGCGCGATCTCCTGGAACACCGGCGTCGCGGTGCCGGGCCGTGCCGCCACCTCCGATGCCCAGCCGGACGGCGTACCCCCCGTCGTCACCAGCTTGCGATACCCGGCCGAGCCGACCTTCACCACGTTGGCGATCTGCCGGATCGGCGATGCCGCCACCAGCGCGCGGTCGATCGTCGCATCGATCTCACGCGGGACCGCATAACCGCCCGCATCCCCCGATACGCCGGTGAACGCCTTCATCTCGATCGTCGCGCCCGTCCGCACGAACCCCGCGAACGCCGCACCTGCCTCATTCACCCGTGCGCCATCCAGCGCCGGCCTGTCGACCACGTCCATGTCATTCCCCCCCTTGATGAAACCAAAAACCGTGAAACCGTCAGAAAACCCGCGAAATCCGCGCGTGCGGCTGCATCGGCACCGCGACCAGACTCACCTCGACCAGCGTCACGCGCAGCAGTTCGCGCCGTGCGCCCTGCCGCACCGCCAGCGGCCGGTATCCCACCGACAGCCCCGCCACCGCCCCCCGCCGCACCAGCAGCGCCAGGTCGGGATCGTCGACCCGCCCCGTCACGCGCAGGCCATCCGCATCCTCGCCGATCGCCTCGATCGCCCCCACCGGCGCACCGCGATGCGCCAGCAGCAGCGGCACCGGCTCGACCACGCCAAAGGCGCCGGCCCGCATCACGTCGCCCGCCCGGTCCACCCGGTCGAACCGCGCGGCATAACCCTCGAACCGCACGCTCACGCCAGCCCCGGTCATTCCAGCCACGCCGCGAAACCCAGCCGCATCGCGAGGCCCGCCAGCAGCAGTGCCATCACCAGCCGCATCGCCCAGCCCAGCACCGCCTTCCACGCCGATTTCTTGGCGTCGCGCCACGTGCCCAGCAGTTCGCGCAGTTCCGCCAGATCGGCCCGCGCCTTCTCGTCGGCCAGCCCCAGCCGCGTCATCGCGCGCGTCGCGCCCAGTTCGCCCGCCTCCTCCGCGATCGCGCGCAGGGACAGCAGGTCGCCCCCCTCGCGCGTCACCTGCGCCATCAGTTCCGCCAGCACCGCCCCGGTCATGTCCCGCCCCTCCCTTTAGTGTGTCACCCTCCCTACTTCCCCGGCGATCCCCGTTACGACAGGCCCAGAAGCGCCCGCTTCTCCTCCCCGGTCAGGAAATCGGCGCCCGACACCGCGCGCCATTGCGTCTCGCGGTCCTCCGCCAGCGCCGGCACCCGGTCCATGTCGACCGCCAGCCGCGCCTCGTCGAACCAGCCCGCCAGCCCCTGCGCCAGCCCGTCGAGGATCGTCGCCGCCAGCGGCAGTACCGCCAGCCGCCACAGCGCGCGGTTCGCCTCGCGGTAATTGGCGTGGGTCGAATCCCCGGCCAGCCCCAGCAGCATCGGCGGCACCCCGAACGCCAGCGCGATCTCCCGCGCCGCCGCCGCCTTGGTCCCCGCGAAATCCATCTCGGCGGGCGACAGGCTCATCGCCTGCCAGCGCAAGCCCCCTTCCAGCAGCATCGGCCGCCCGGCATTGCCCGCGCCGCTGAACGCATCCATCTCGCCCTTCAGCCGGTCGTACTGCTCCGCCGACAGCGCGCTGCCGTCGCCCGGATCGTAGACCAGCGCGCCCGATGGCCGCGCCGCATTGTCCAGCAGCGCCTTGGCCCAGCGGGTGGCGGCGTTGTGGATCGCCACCGCCCCCGCCGCCGCGCCCAGGCACCCCTGCCCATAATGATCGTCGAGCGGGTTGAACCGCTTCAGGTGGATCACTTCCGGCCGCACCGGGTCCGCCGACAGCCGCGCCGTGCGCTCGCCCACCCGGTACCGGTACGCCGCCGGCCAGCCGCCCGCATCCGTCTCCACCGTCACCCGCTCGGGCCGCAGCGCATAGAGTTCGGCCGCTTGCCCCTCCGCATCGCGCAGCACCTGGATATAGGCGTTGCCGTGCAGCAGCAGTTGCGCCGATACCGTCTCCAGCAGCGCCTGCCCGCCCGACCGCGCCGTCACCAGCGCGACCAGCCCCGGATCGGACCCGGTCAGCGGTGCCGCGCCCACGCCCTCCGCCACCAGCCGCACCGCGCGCTGCGCCACCGCATTGCCGGCATAGGCGTCGCGCAACTGCGCCTCGTAACTGCGCGGCCACTCCCCCATGATCGGCACCCCCGACCGCGAGACGGACCCCGATAACGCCGGACGCGACTCCCCGCGCCCGGCCTTGCGACCGAACAGTCTCATGTCTTCGTCCTTTCCATCTTCACGCCCCTCCCCCTGACGGGGTGGGGAGCAGCAACGTCGTCAGAGTTCCCGCACCGACGCCACGGCCTTTGGCGGCTCCATCAGGAACCATGCCGCCCACACCAGCGCATCCGCGCGGTCGGGCGATCGCCCCGGCCCGTCATAGCCCGCCGGGCTCAACCCGCAGAGTTCGTCCTCCAGCTCGGGCCATTGCCCGCAATGCCGGATGCGCCCCGACGGATACAGCGCCGACACCGGCTCGGCCCGCGCGCCCTTGCCCTGATGCGCAAAGGCCAGCTTCACCGGCATGTCGGGCCAGACGGAGCGCAGCACGCTTTCCACCATCGCCCCGCCCTGGTTCGATTCCGCCACCACCCGGTCGGCGCCGTGCCGCGCCGCGCAGGCCGCCACCGCGCGCGCCCAGCCCTCCGGCGTCATCCCGCGCACGCTGGCATCCTCCAGCACGTAACCGATCCCGGCTTCGCACCGGCCGATCGCCACGATCCCGCAGGCATCGCCCTTCGTCCCCGCCGGCGGGTCGACGCCCACCACCACCCGCACCAGCGGCGGCGGCGCGACCACGCGGTGCGCGTCCAGCAGGTCGCGGGTCCAGAACGCGTCCGCCACTTCTTCCACCAGGTCGCCCTCCAGTTCCTGCCGGCCCAGCCGCGTGCCCGCATATTGCGCGTGGAACGTCGCCTGGACGGTATCGGACAGGTTGGTGTTGTCGCTGGTCCGCCCCCGCGTCTCGATCAGCCCCGGCATCGCCATGATCCGCCGCATCAGCCGCGTCGGGCGCGGCGTCGTCGTCACCACCGTCTGCGGCCGGTCGCCGATCCGCAGGCCGAGCATCAGATTGTCCCATGTCGCCTCCGCATGTCGCCATTTCGCCAGTTCGTCGCACCACGCGACATCGTGTTCGGGGCCGCGCAGCTTCTCCGGCGCCTCCGCCGAATAGACGAAGGCGCGGGCGCCCGACGCGAAGGTGAATTCGCCGGTGCCGCTGCGCCATTCATGGTGTTCGCCATGCCGGCACAGCGCGATCAGCCCGCTCGCCCCCTCCACCATCACCGCCCGCACCTCGTCCATCGTCGCGCCGACCAGCGCGATCCGCGCCTCGGGCCGCGCCCGCGCCATCGCGCTCACCCACTCCGCGCCGGCGCGCGTCTTGCCGAAGCCGCGCCCCGCCCGGATCAGCCACACCGTCCAGTCGTCGCCGGCCGGCAGCTGCCCGTCATGCGCCCAGATCGGCCAGTGATCGTCGAGCACGCGCCGCTCGTCCTCGCTCAATTTCTTCAACGCGCCCGGCCATTCCTCGCGCGGGTACGCCGCCAGTTGCCCGACCAGCGCGCGCAGCATCGCCCCCCTCATGCCTCACCCCTCCTTGCTCCGCTGCCGTCGCCGGTCGAGCGCGTCCAGCTTGCGCAGCAGCGACCGTTCCACCGTCTCGATCGCCACCTGCCGCCCCCGCAGCGTGACGGGCGCGCCCTTCCCCCGCGCCTCGCGCCGCGCCAGCATCTCCAGCACCTGCTTGCGGTCGACCCCCGCCGCCAGCGGTTCGCCCAGCGCCGCGGCCAGCAGCATCGCCTCGACCTGCCGGCAGCCCTCCTCCAGCGCGGCATCCCACGCGGTGCGGAACGCGTCGTCGCCCAGCCGCAAGCGATAGAAGCAGCGGGTGCCCATCCCGGCCTCGCGGGCGGCGCGGGTGACGTTCGCCGTCATCCCCAGCACTTCCAGAAAGCGCCGCCGCACCGCCCTGCCCGGCAACCGCTCGGTCGCCGCCCCCGTTTCCCCACCCATGCACCCGCTCCCCCGAGCCGCCGAGGTGGCGGGCGGATACCGGAACCCCCCGTTCCGCCCTCCGCACCGCCATCCCTCAGCGTTCCCGTTATGTACCCGAACAGCCGGTCGATGTCAAGAGAAATGTACCAATCTGGTTAGCTATCCGCCATGGCGCGGCTTGCGCACGATAAGAAGGACGGGTTCACGCAGAGACGCGGAGACGCAGAGCAGAAGAAAAGTCGCGGCGCTTCGCGCGCCCTATCCGGCGCCGCAGGCGTCCCGTCTCATCATCGCCGGACCACACCGCCCGATCCACGGGTCCGACCCTCGCCACCCCTTCTTCTCCGCGTCTCCGCGCCTCCGCGCGAACAACCCTTCTTCGACCCCGCCCCCTTACAGCGCGTCACAAGCCTCGAAAATCGCCGCGTAAATCCGGTCCAGATCATCCTCGCCGATGCAATAGGGCGGCATCACATACACCGTGTTCCCCAGCGGCCGCAGCAACAGGTCCTGCTCGCGGAAGAACGCCAGCAGGCGCGGTCCCAGCGCCGCGAGATATCCGTCCCCGCCGCCGCCGATCCCCAGCGCCGCGATCGTGCCCAGCGTCCGCACCCCCGTCACCCGTGGATGGTCCGCCAGCGCCGCCACCCGCACCGCCTGCGCCGCCGCCAGCGTCGCGATCCGTTCCCGCACCGGTTCCTCGCGCCAGATGGCCAGATTCGCCACCGCCGCCGCGCAGGCCAGCGGGTTGGCGGTGTAGCTGGACGAGTGGAAGAACATCCGCGCCCGGTCCGCATCGAAATGCGCGTCCCACACCGCCTCGCTCGCCATCGTCACCGCCAGCGGCACCGCGCCCCCGGTCAGCCCCTTGGACAGGCACAATATGTCGGGCACGATCCCCGCCTGCTCGCCCGCCAGCAGCGTGCCCGTCCGGCCCCAGCCGGTCATCACCTCGTCGCTGATGAACAGCACGCCGGCGTCCGCGCAGATCGCCCGCATCGCCGCCAGCACCGCCGGCGGGTACATCAGCATCCCGCCCGCCCCCAGCACCAGCGGCTCGACGATGAACGCCGCCGCGTGCGAGTCCGCACAGGCCCGCGCCAGCGCATCCAGCGTCGCCTGCTCGCGTCCCCCGGCCGGGAACGGGATCGTCGCGACATCGAACAGCAACGGCGCATAGGCGCGGTTGAATACGCCGCGCTGCCCCACCGACATCGCGCCGATCGTGTCGCCGTGATAGCCATGTTCCAGCACCAGGATGCGGTGCCGCGCCTCACCCCGTGCCTGCCAGTATCCCAGCGCCATCTTCAGCGCGACCTCGACCGCGGTCGATCCCGAATCGGAATAGAATACCCGCGTCAGCGCGTCGGGCATGATCGCCCGCAACCCCCGCGCCAGTTCCTCGGCGGGTTCGTGGGTCCAGCCGGCGAAGATGATCTGGTCCAGCCGTTCCGCCTGCTCGCGCATCGCCGCGACAATGCGGGGGTGGCGGTGCCCGTGCGTCGTCACCCACCAGGACGAGATCGCATCGACGATCCGCCGCCCGTCTACCGTAAATATCGCCGCCCCCTCGGCATGGCTCACCAGTGGGATTGGTTCGCCCAGCCCGTGCTGCGTGAACGGATGCCAGACCGCGCTCACCGGAAATCCTCCACCCGAAAATCCTCTACATCGAACCCGTCCGCGAACGCCGCCGCCAGCGTCCCCGCGTCCAGCCGGTCGAGCCGCGGCAACCGCCCCAGCCGCTTCACCCCGCCGATCGCCGCGATCGTCGCCTCGCTGTCCGCCACCGCCTCGCCGACGAACGCGATCCCGCGCACCGTCAGCCCGCGCGCGCGCAACGCCTCGATCGACAACAGGCTGTGGCTGATCGTGCCCAGCCCGGTCCGCGCCACCAGCACCACCGGCGCGCGCCACCGCGCGAACAGGTCCGCGAACAACAGGTCCCGCGTCACCGGCACCAGCACTCCGCCCGCGCCCTCCACCACCAGCGGCCCGGCCACCATGGACCCCTCCACCACCGGCAACGCCAGCCGCGCCGGATCGATCGTCACCCCGTCGATCTCGGCGGCGCGGTGCGGCGAACACGGCGTCCGCAACCGGTACGCCTCGGGCAGCACCCGTGCCGCCGGCACTCCCAGCCGCACCACCGTGCCGGCGTCGGTGCCGTCTTCAAGGCCCGCCTGCACCGGCTTCCAGTAATGTGCGCCCAGCGCCACCGTCAGCGCGGCGGCGAACACCGTCTTGCCGACATCGGTGTCGGTTCCCGTCACCACGATCGTCATGCCCGCACCTCCCGCAGGATATCGGCCAGTCCCGCGATATCCGGTTCCTCCACGTTCAGCGTCAGCGAAATCCGCAGCCGTGCGGTTCCCGCCGGCACCGTCGGCGGCCTGATCCCGCGCACGTCGTATCCCGCCGCCTGCACCGCCGCCGCGATGGCCATCGCCGCACCGTCATCCCCCACCGGCAGCGTCATGATCTGCGATCCCGTCACCGCCACGCCCACCGGCGCCAGCAGCGCGTCCGCCGCCGCCACCCGCGCCCACAGCCGCGCGCGCCGGTCCGGCTCGTCCGCCACGATCCGCAACGCCGCCTCGACCGCGCAGGCCATCAGCGGCGACGGCGCGGTGGAGAAGATGAATCCCCGCCCCCGGTTGACCAGGAAATCGCACGCCACCGCCGGCCCGCACACCAGCGCGCCCTCGCACCCCAGCGCCTTGCCACAGGTGCGCAGGGTGATGACGTTGTCGCGCCCGTCCAGCCCCGCCGCCAGCCCGCGCCCGTCCGGCCCGAAAACGCCCGTCGCATGCGCCTCGTCGATCAGCAGCACCGCGTCGTGCCGGTCGGCCACCTCGGCCAGCGCCGCCAGCGGCGCACGGTCGCCGTCCATGCTGTACAGGCTCTCGACCGCGATCCACGCCGTCCCCGTGCCGCCGTCCCGCCGCCAGCGGACGATCACATCCTCGACCGCACCGGCGTCGTTATGCGCCGCCGCCACGCACGCCGCGCGGCCCAGCCGCATCCCCTCATGCGCGCTGGCATGGATCAGCGCGTCATGGACGATCAGGTCGCCCCGCTGCGGCAGCGTCGCGAACAGCGCGGCATTGGCGGCGAAACCGCTGGCGAAGAACAGCGCCGCCGCCGTCCCGAAGAAGCGCGCCGCCGCCGCCTCCAGCGCCTCGTGCTCGGGGGCATTGCCGCGCAGCAATCGCGACCCGCCCGATCCCACCGCCACGCCGCGATCGAGCGCCGCCGCCACCGCCCCGCGCAACCGCGCCGACCCGGCCAGCCCCAGATAATCGTTGGACGAGAAATCCACCCCCCGCCGCGGCGCCAGCGTCCGCCGGCGCTCCTGCTGCGACAGGCGGGCGAGATCGGCGTGCAGGGCGGCCAGCGGTGACATGGGGTGATGGCCCTTTTGCGGATGGATGGCGACGCGGGCCTGGTGAACGTTGCCGGGCGTCCTTGCACCCGGAAATGTACCATACCGGCACATCTGCCGGCGTGACAAATGCCCGCTTCGTGACGGATAAACTACACTTATGTTACAGACCGGAGACAGCCTCATTGATATGCAAGGGTTAAATAATACAAGACCATGGGGACGTCATGATCCGCACCAATCAACAGCGGGTTGTCATGCCCATCGCCACATCGAGCGTGTTCAGAGGGCATCTGACGATCATCGCCACCTTGATCGCTGCCCATGTCATCTTGCAGATCGCGCTGTATGGCAGCGGCTATACTGACTATAACGATCTCCGGTCAGTATTCGATCTGGACCGCGAACATTCGCTGCCGAACCTGCTGTCCGCCTTTGCCATCGCGGTGACGGCGGCCGCGGCGGCATTTGCAGCGCGCACCGCCGACAGCCGATTGATGAAGCGCGGGTGGATATTCGCCGCCTGCGTCATGCTGTTCCTGGCGCTCGACGAGGGCGCGGGCCTGCATGACGCCTTGTCCGGGAAGGTCGGCAGGGTCCTCTCGGCAGGCGGAGCGCATGGGGTGCTGTTCAGCGCGTGGGTGATTCCCTACTCGATCGCCTTCGTCGCGACCGCCGCCATTCTCGCGCGGTTCGCGCTCGCCTTGCCGAAGGAAACGCGATGGGGGCTGCTGATCGCGGGATGGGTCTATGCGCTGGCGGCGATCGGGCTCGAACTGCCGGAAGGGTATGTCGCGGATCATGCCATGGCATCGGGCCTGGCGCTCGAGGCGATCGACAATCTGCCCGTCATGGTCATGATGCATACGGTCGAGGAAACGGGCGAGATGCTCGCCTTCGCCCTGGCGCTGCGGACGATCCTGCAACACATCGTGCGCCATACGATCGTACCGGCCATCCTGCTCGTCGATCGTCGCCCCCACGCCGTCCATCGGATCGATGCCGGCCTCGTACCCGCGGAATGACCCCGGATCGCGTCGCCAAACGGGAACCGCGCTAGACGGCGGGTCGCACCCACTGCGCCGCCAGCCTCGGCAGCTGCTCCATCATGTGCCGCGCCGCGACCGCACTCGCCCAGCCCGGTCGCGCATAGAGCCAGCCCGCGCCCGCCGCGATCGCGATCCGTTCCACCATCAGGCTACCGGCGATACTCAGGATCGCCAGCACCACGGGGGCGATCACCCCGCCCAATCCGGGCAGCACCATTCTGGCCATCAGCAGCACCGGCAGATGCGCGACGAACACCGGCAGCGTCTTCTGCCCCAGCCGGGCGATCGGCGCGGCGACCGGCAGGCGGTACAGCAGCTGCACCCCGTGCAGGGCGATCGCGCACAGCAGGAACCGTTCGGGCACGCCCAGTATCTGCCAGCCCTCGCCCGCGCGCAGCGCCTGCCCCGCGACATGCAGCGGGATCAGGCCGGCCACCAGCGCCGCCATCAGCTTCCACGAGAACCGCATCGTCACCAGCCGCATCACCTCCGCCCGGTACAGCGCGCCGACGAAGAACAGCCCGGCATAGCGCAGCAGGTTGCCGTGCGAGAACACCGGCAGTTCGACGGCATAGCCGACGATCGACAGCAGGATCGCCACCCCCGCGACCGCGGCGCGCGGCACCCGGCGCGTCGCGAACAGCACGACGGTATAGATCGCCAGCACCCAGACGAACCACATCACCGTCATCGGCCGGATACATTCGCCGATCAGCGTGTCCACGCCGATCCGCATCGGCACCGGATTCAGGCAGGTGACGGTGAACAGCAGCACGACGGGCATCCAGATCGCATAGGTCCAGCCGAAATGGCCGAGCCGTGCCCGCAATCGCGCGGCGTCCGCCCGCAACAGGCCATGCGCCAGCGTACCGCTGATCAGCACCAGCACCGGCATCCGCACCCCGGTCAGCGCCCAGCCCAGCGCCTGATACGGCGCGAACATCGCCCCGTAATCGCCCCAGCTGACGCAGTGGCCGAACACCATCAGCATCACGGCGAGGCCGCGCAACATGTCCAGCCCGACGATCCGGTCCCTCGTGTCCATCCTGTTCCGCCCCGCCCGATCCAATGTCGGCACGGGGGTTAGCGAATCATGGTTAAGGACGGATAAACCACGCGTAACGGCGCCGGATTTACCGGGCGATCAGTCCCGTCGGGATCGGCAGATACCCGGCGATGCGCCGCGCGGTGCCCTTGTTGATCCATTGCGGCCGCGTATAGAACCACGGCACGCCCACGGCGATGGCGATGCGCTCCACCGCCAGACTGCCGGCGACGGCGATGACCGTGAGCATCAGGGGCACCAGGATATCCGTCGCCGCGCCCAGCGGCGGGATCATCGTGCGAGCCATGAGCAGGATCGGCAGATGCCCGACATAGATCGGCAAGGTCTTGCGGCCCAGCCGGCAGAGCAGCGACGAGATCGAGAGCATGGGCAGCACACAGGCCGCCTGAAGGATGATCGCGCAGATCACGAACCGCTCGGGCACCGCCAGCACCTTCCACCCCAGCGCCGCCTCCATCGGGGACGCGGCCAGATGCACCAGCATCAGCAGACCGGCCATGATGCCGGCAAGCCGCCACGAGAAGGAACCCGTGACGAAGGCGATCACCCGGTCGCGGCACAGCGCACCGACGAAGAAGAAACCGGCATAGCGGAAGAAGTTTTCGTAGGAGAAGGGCTGCAACGCGATCGCATACCCCGCGAACGACACGCCCACCGCACCCGCCACGATCCATCTACCGGGCAACTCCCGCGAGACGTAGAGGATGATCGAATAGAGCGCGAGCGACCAGATGAACCACATCACCGTCTGCGGCCGGACGAACTCCGCGGCCAGCCGCACGATGCCGATCGACATCCCGTCGTCCGGTTCCAGCACCGCGCCCAGCAGCACGATCACCGATACCCAGATGGCATAGACCCAGCACAGGTTGACGATTCGTCTGCCGACGACGGTCCAGTTCTTCTCCCGCAGGCTCGCGGCCAGCAACCCGCTGATGATGAACAGGATCGGCATGCGGACGGCCGTCAGGGCGCCCGACATGATACCATAAGGCGTCCATATCTCGCCGTACCGGCCCCATACCAGGCAATGGCCGAACACCATCAACACCACGGCCAGCCCGCGCAGCATGTCCAGACTCGTGATCCGGCCGTCGTGCATGATCGATCCCCGTCATCGCGGGATGGTGCGCTGCAACGATCATCTGGCCGCCGCGGAATGCCATTCCGTCATGTGCGGCGATGGTCCCTCATCGCTGCGGGGTAGATCCAATGCACACAGATTTCCCGTTAACCAAATGTTTTCAAATCCATTTTTAGGGAAAATCGAACCTGTTCGGGTCGATCGGGCCATGTTCGCTGCGGCGGTATCGCGAAGCAGTTCCCGCCCCCGCTCGCGCCCGCAGCGTAAATCTGCTACCGGCCCTACCCATGCTCAACCTCAACGGCATCACCGTGCGCCTCGGCGGCCGCACGATCCTCGACGGCGCGTCGGCGGCGCTTCCTCCCGGCAGCCGGGTCGGCCTGATCGGCCGCAACGGCGCGGGCAAGTCGACCATGGTCCGCGTCATCGCCGGCCTGCTCGAACCCGACGAGGGCACGGCGGAAATGCCGCGCGGCAGCCGCCTCGGCTATATCGCGCAGGAGGCACCGGCCGGTCAGGAGACGCCGTTCGACACGGTGCTGGCCGCCGACAAGGAACGCGCCGCGCTGATGATCGAGAGCGAGACGTGCGAGGACCCCGATCGCCTCGGCGACGTGTACGAGCGGCTGATCGCGATCGACGCCTATACCGCCCCCGCCCGCGCCGCGCAGATCCTGCTCGGCCTCGGCTTCGACGAGGGGATGCAGGCACAGCCGCTCGACAGTTTCTCGGGCGGCTGGAAGATGCGCGTCGCGCTCGCCGCGCTGCTGTTCTCGCAGCCCGACGTGCTGCTGCTCGACGAACCGTCGAACCACCTCGATCTGGAAGCCGTCATGTGGCTGGAGGATTTCCTGAAATCCTATCAGGCGACGATCGTCGTCGTCAGCCACGAACGCGATTTCCTCAACAACGTCGTCGATCACATCCTCCACCTCCAGGGCGGCAAGATCACGCTCTATCCCGGCGGCTACGACGCGTTCGAGCGTCAGCGGGCCGAGCGGATGGCGCAGCTTGCCGCGGCCAAGGCCAACCAGGACGTGCAGCGCGCCAAGCTGCAGGATTACGTCGCGCGCAATTCCGCCCGCGCCTCCACCGCCAAACAGGCGCAGAGCCGGCAGAAGATGCTGGCCAAGATGCAGCCGATCGCCGAACTCGCCAACGATCCCTCGCTGTCGTTCGACTTCCCCGATCCCAGCGAACTGCGCCCGCCGCTCATCACGCTCGACATGGCGTCGGTCGGTTACACCGAAACCCCGATCCTCAAGCGGCTCAACATGCGTCTCGACCCCGACGACCGCGTCGCGCTGCTCGGCCGCAACGGCAACGGCAAGACCACGCTGGCCCGCCTGCTCGCCGCGCAGCTGACGCCGATCGATGGCGAGATGAATGCGTCGGGCAAGATGAAGGTCGGCTATTTCACCCAGTATCAGGTCGAGGAACTGGACTCCGACGATACCCCGCTCGAACACATGACCCGCATCATGAAGGGGGCCAGCCCCGCCGCGGTGCGCAGCCAGCTCGGGCGTTTCGGCTTTTCGGGCGACAAGGCGATCGGCAAGGTCGGCAAGATGTCCGGCGGCGAGAAGGCGCGGCTCGCGCTGGCGCTCATCACCCGCGACGCGCCGCACCTGCTGATCCTCGACGAGCCGACCAACCACCTGGATGTCGACGCGCGCGAGGCGCTGGTGCAGGCGCTCAACGCCTATACCGGCGCCGTCGTGCTGGTCAGCCACGATCGCCACATGCTGGAACTGACCGCCGACCGCCTCGTGCTGGTCGACAACGGCACCGCCAAGGAATTCGACGGCAGCCTCGACGATTACATCGCCTTCGTCCTCAAGGGCGATGCCCCCGCGGCGGGCGCGACCAAGGCGGATCGCAAGGCCAACAAGAAGGCGGTGGCCGACGCTCGCGACCGCGAGACCGCGCTGCGCAAGACGATCCGCGATCTGGAGGCCGACACCGCCCGCCTGACCACGGAGCGGAACGCGATCGACCGCGCGATGTTCGACCCCGCCGGCGCCGAACCCCGGTTCGCGAAGCTGGGGATGGGCGACCTGAACAAGCGCCGCGCCGAGGTGCAGGCCAAGATCGACGTGGTCGAGGCGAAATGGCTGGAAGCGACCGAGGCGCTGGAGGCGGCGTAACCGCCCTGCCCCCGCCCGGTCGGTCCCGCCCGATCCGTCCCCCCGATCCGTCATTGCGAGGAGCGCAGCGACGCGGCAATCCAGCGGCCCCGCGCCCGCCACGCCGGATTGCGTCGCTACGCGCGCAACGACGGATCGGGTCGGACCTGTCCCGTCAGTTCCTCAGAACTTCCCCCGCACCCCGAACGAGATCGTGGTGCCGTTGAAGAACGAATTGTCCCGCCGCGTCTTGCCGTTGCCGTTCGGCTGATCGGGATTGTCGTAATAGGTGTAGACGTTGGTGTTGGTGATGTTCAGCGCATCGACCCGGAACTCGATATAGTCGTTCAGGCGGAAACTGGCGGTCGCATCCAGGAACCCCTGCGGCGCGGTGTAGGGGATCTGGTCGTTGCCCTGGTTGACGTCGGTCTGCCCGGTCTTCGCGCGGTAGTTGTACGATCCGCGCAGCGAGAACGGCCCCTTCTCGTAGAAACCGGTGATGCTGTACGAATAATCGGGCACGCCGGCCTGGATGCCCACCCGCTTGCCCGACGACGAGACGAAGTCGGTGCCGGTCTGGTCGATCAGCGTGAAGCTGCTGGTCACGCCCAGCCCGTCGAACGGCTTGGGCAGGAAGGTGAAGTTCTGCTGGTACGCGACTTCCAGCCCCTTCAGCGACAACTGGTTCTGGTTGACGATGATCGTGCGGCGCACGAGGAAATCGGCAGGAATTTCCCCGCTCGGGAAGCCCAGCGACACCGCGTTGAACACCGTCGCCGGTACGCCCAGCGAGCCGAACGTCACGAAATCCTGCACCGCGAACGGCCGGTCGGTGATGTCCTTCTTGAACACGCCGACGCTGAACAAGGCGCCCGGCGCGAAATACCATTCCGCCACCGCGTCGTATTGCGAGGCCAGCTGCGGGCGCAGGTTCGGGTTGCCCTGCGTCACGTCGGCGTTGAACGGATTGGGGATGAGCGTGCTGCCCGCGATCGTCGACAGCGCGTTGCGGGTGATCGTCTGCCCCGCCGAGGCGCGCAGCGTCAGGTTCTCGCGCAGGTCGAACGCCACGCTGGCGGACGGCAGGAAATTGTCATAGCCGCCGCGCCGGGTATCGGGGCTGAAACCGCCGCGCCCGTTCGCGACGAAATTGTCGACCACGGTCTTCGTATCCGAATATCGCAGGCCGGCATTGCCGCGCAGCTCGCTGCCCAGCAGCGGCATCTTGAAATCCACCTCGAAGAAGCCGGTCGCCACCTGCTCCTCCGCCCGGAACGCGCCGTTCAACTGCACCGGCGACGCGATGTTTGCTCCGTGCGCGTCCAGCGTCCCTTCGATGAAGTTGCGCGGGAAGGTGGCGAATTGCGACGGGAAACCGCTGTTGCCGCCGTTGCGCAAGGGGCCGATCGGGATCGTCGGGTTCATGTTGGCGAACACGTCGATCGTGCGGAACGTGCCGCCGCCCGGCAGGGTGCGGGCCTGCGCGATGGCGCTGCCGTCGCGCCGCTCGATCTGCTTGATCGTGGAGACGTAGCTGCCGCCCAGCCGCAGCGTGAACAGCCGCTCGTTGTCGTCGACCAGCCGCCAGTCGGCCATCGCCCGCGCGGTGCGCTGCTTGTCCAGTTCGTCGTCGCGGCCGAAGCCCAGCGTCGGCACCACATAGTTGCGCGGGTTGGTCGGATCGATCGTGGAGGTGATCGTCGGATAGGTGACGTTGCCGGTCGGATCGAACGTCGTCGTCGCGCCGTAGATGTTGCTCGCGATCCGGTTGCCTTCCTTATAGGCGCGGCTGTCGCTCAGATTCCCTTGCGCGGACACCTTCAACCGGTCGGTCACGTCATAGGCGGCGCGGACGATGCCGTAACGGAACTTGGTCTCGCTGGTGCGGTACAGGCTTTCGGTGACGATGTTGGTGTTGCCGAACGTGCCGTACAGGTTGTTGTACTGGTCCAGCTTCACGTCCAGCGGGATGATGCCCGAATTGGTGCCGCGCCCCGGCAGGTCGGTGGTGGTCGCGGTGGTGCGGCTGTTTCGCACCGCCACGCCCCAGGTATATTCGTCGCCGATATCCTTCAGCTGCGAATAGATGCCGTCAAAGCTGACATCCAGCCGGTCGGTCTTGTACTGGAGCGAGCCGACCAGCCCCAGCCGCTCGCGATCGTTGTCCGATGCGAACACGCGGTAGAAGCGCGGCAGCAGCCCGTTATTGACCTGCGCGGCGGTCAGCCCGCCCAGATTGGCGCGCGGATTGTTGGTATCCAGCTGGAACTCGAACGGGCCGACCAGCGGCCGCGCCTGCCCGGCGGGGGTGCGATAGCCGCGCGACCCGATCTCCGACGAGTTATAGCCGCCGGTCGACTGGAAGCCCGACCGCTCGTTGATCGTCTTGGAATAGGCGACGCCCAGCAGCGCACCGAAATTGCCGATCGTATCGCTCAGCAACAGCGAGCCGCGCGGCCCCCATTTCTTCGACTGGGTGTTGTAGTTCGCCTGGGCCGTATAGCGGATCACCCGCCCCTTGCTGTCGAACGGGCGCGGCGTCTGCAGATCGACATTGCCGCCGATCCCGCCCTCTTCCAGATTGGCGAGCGGCGTCTTGTACACGTCGACGCGGCCGAACAGTTCGGACGGGAACACGTCGTAGTTGAAGTTGCGCGACGATCCGCCCGCGTCGAGCGAGGAGGTGGAGCGCACCGGCGCCATGTTGATCGTCGTCACCACGAAGTCGGAAGGCAGGCCGCGGATGCTGATCCGCTGCCCCTCGTTGGACGCGCCGTCGCGGCTCAGGATCACGCCGGGGATGCGTTGCAGCGAATCGGCGACGTTCGCCTCGGGGAACTTGCCGATATCCTCCGCGACGATCGAATCGCGCACGCCGACCGCCTCGCGCTTCAGCGCCAGCCCTTCGGCCAGACTGCGGCGGAAACCGGTGACGACGATATCCTCGCCCCCCTCCGCCGCCTGATCCGCGCCGTCGGTCGCCGTGGGGCCGGGCGAGGGGCCGGTGGCGGTCGGCACATCGGCCGCCTGCGCCGGGGCCGCGCTGTTGTCGGGGGTGATGCCGGGGGGCACCGCGCCTTGCGGTGAGGATGTCGTCGGCTGGGTCGCGGGCTGGTCCGCCGATTGGGCCGTCTGGTCCGCTGCCTGACCGCCGGGTTCGCCGGTCGTCCGGGCCGCGGCGCCCGTCGCCGTCAGCATGACCGCCATCGCACCGGATGCGACGGCGCCCTTCAGAATCGACTTCCTCACAACCATCCCCTCTTGCCTGCCTGTTACCGGCCTGCGGATAGTTGTCATACATATCGGCGATGCGTCAACCGTGCTTACACAAGCCCGGGAAATCCCCGACCGGCTGTGGCCAACCGGTGACACCCCGGCTCCCGCATGGCGGCGCGCCCGACCGGAACGACAAGGCCCGGATGCCACCGGCGAGGTGGCATCCGGGCCGTGCGGCCTCATCCTATGTCCGGCCTTGCCCACGCCGGGGGCGGATACACCCCCCACCGGCCCCGGCCCCGGCGATCAGAACCGGAAGCGGGCACCCAGTCCATAATACCGCCCCTCGTCGCGCACGTCGCGCGGATAGGAACGGTCCTCGCCATATTGCGCGAAGTTGCGGAACGGCTGCGCCAGAATATTCGCCACGTCGAACGTCAGCGTGATCTGCTTGATCGGCGTGTAGTTGAACGAATAATCCAGCCGCGTGATCTTCTCGGTACCTTCACCGAAATACACGCCGTTGCGTATGGTGTTGCCGTTCAGGAAACGCGAGCGGCCGTTGTACGACAACCGGGTCGATACCGTACCCTTTTCATAGAACAGCGCGGCGTTGTAGCTCCACTTCGACAGGCCCGGGATGCTGACGAAGGGCGGGGTCGTGTTGGCCGGGCTCAGATCGACCGGGAACCGCTGCTTGCCGTCCAGATAGGTGACGTTGGCCTGCACGCCGAACCCGCTCAGCAATCCGGGCAGGAAATCGAGGAACGTCTGCCCCCCGACCTCGATCCCCTTGATCTTGCCCGCGCCGGCATTGGCGTCGGCGTCGATCTGGAGCAGGCCGAACACCGGATCGCGGAACCGCTGCGTGTACCGCGACAGGAAGCCGGACAGTTCGCGATAGAAGAACGCCGCCGTGATCGACCCGTTGTTCGAGAAGTAATATTCGATCGTCGCATCGTAGTTGGTCGATGTCAGCGGCACCAGATTGGGGTTGCCGCCGCTGCCGGTATAGTCGGGCCGTCCCTGCAGATCGGCGGCGAAGCGCGGATCGTCGGGGATGATGACCGGCGAACCGTCGGGATTGGTCAGCGGCGACTGGTTCGGCGTGATCTGCACCGCGGGGTTCAGCGCCCCGAAACTGGGCCGGGTGCGCGTTTCGGTGAAGCCGAAACGAATCTGCAGCTTGTCGGTCGGCCGGATGCGCAGGCTGGCATTGGGCAGGATGTCGAGATAGTTGGACCGGGTCGTGATCGTCTGTCCCGCCAGCACGGGAATGCCGTTCGCATCGCGCTGGATTACGCCGTTCACCACCACCGGGGTCTGCCCCCGGCCGCTATATTCGCCCACCGTGTTCACCACGCGCGCGCCGATCAGGCCGTCGATCCCGACCGATCCGATATCGAACTGGTACTTGGCCTGTCCGTAGAACGCGTAGCTCTGTTCCTTGGCCGAGAAGCCCTGAAACGGATCGAGTTCGAGCGTCGGCTGCGAAAACCGGGTCAGCGCATCGCGATAACCGCCATCAGTAGGGTTGGCGGCAACGATCTGCTGCAACGCCTGGACGGAGAAGACGCGCAACGCTTCCGCATTGCCGGCGATGCCGCTGCGCGTCGGCATCAGCCAGCTGGTCCAGCCCTGTGCATCGCCCCGGAACGCGTTGGGGGTCAGTTCCAGCGTTCCGGCCGGGGTGTTCGCCAGCGGGATGTTCAGCGTTTCGGTATAGGCATAACGGTTGCCGCGCTCCTGCGAGGCATCGCGATCGGTGGCGCGGGCACCGAACTGGAATTTGGGCAGGAAGTCGATATCGGTGTCGAGATCGATATCGCCCCGCCACTGCCAGCCGGACCCCTTCACCAGATACTTGCTCTCGTAATAACCGCGCCATTTGTAGTTGGCCGGGTTGGCATTGTCATAGCCCGGCAGGCTGAACGCCGATCCGCCATCGATGAAGAAATTGACGTCCATCGTCGGTGCGGTGGTCAGCGCGGCGTCGAAGCTGTACTCGTTCGCGTCGTACTGGCTGCGGGTATAGGCGAAGTCGGTCGACAGGTGCGCCCGGCCCGTATCCCATTTCGCGCCGCCCGCGGCCTGATAGGTATCGGTGTTGTTGACGTTGGTGCTGCGATACATCTGGGCGCGCTCGCCGCCCGTCTTGGTCAGCGTCTGCACCTGATCGGGCTTGCCGTCGCGCAGCACGACGTTGCTCAGCGTCGGGTTGTTGTTCAGCAGCGATGCCTCGAACAGGTCGTTGGCACCACGCCCGCGATATCCCTGATAGAGGAAGTCGTAATAGAGTTCGAGATTCGACGCCGGCTTCCACTGGACGCTGGCGTTGAATGCCGGGCGCGATCGCGTCCCGCTGTCGTTATAGACGCCGACCCGCTCGGGAATGCGGAACGCGCGCCCGACCGAGGCGGGCAGGACCACCTGTCCGTCGTTCAGCCGCTCGGGCACGTTGCCGACCGCGAAGCGCACCGCGTTGCGATATTTGGTCCGGATATACGATGCGTTCAGCAACACGCCGATCTCGCCGATCGGGGTATCCTGCCGCGCGCTGACGAGCACGTTGCCCTGCGGGTCGTACTTGTTGCTCTGGTCGTTGTAGGAACCGCGGATACCGCCGGCGACGACCAGCTTTTCGCTGAAGTCGAACGGCCGGCGCGACCGGACGTTGATCAGGCCCGCCAGTCCCGGTTCCAGCAGGTCGGCGGTGCCGGATTTATAGACTTCCAGTCCCGCCAGCGCGCCGGCGGGGAAATCCTGCAACGCGACGCCGCGCCCTTCGGCGGTGAACAGTTCGCGGCCGTTGAAGGTCGTGGTCAGGTCGGGCAGGCCACGGACCAGCACCTGGTTCACCTCGTCGCCGGACCGGCCGACCTGGATACCGGTGATGCGCGCCAGCGACTCGGCGGCGGTATTGTCGGGCAACTTGCCGATGTCCTGCGCGACCACTGCGTCCAGGATCGCATCGGAATTCCGCTTGATCGCCTGCGCGCTGCCCAGGCTGGCACGGTAGCCGGTGACGACGATGTCGCGCACGTCGCGGTCCTCGTCGGTGGCCGGCGCGGCGGCGGCGGCGGTGTCGTCGGTCAGGTTCTCGGTCGCCGCGGTGCCGGGGCTGCGCCCCTGTGCCGCCTCGGTGGCGCGCTCCTGTGCGACCGGTGCCTGCTCGTCGACGGTGGCATCGGGCGCAGCGGCCTGCTGGCGTTCCTGCGGCGTCGGCGTGGCGACCTGCGCGCTGGCCGGCGTGATGGTCAGCGCGAACGGCGCGGCCGACATCAGCAACAGGTGACGTGTCATTTCTATCCCCTCCATGATCGCCGGCTCCTACCGGTGCAATCGATGAAGGACATTCTTGTCCGACTATTGGGGGGTGTCAAGGTATAGGTAACCGAAACGGTCCTGTTTCGGTCCGACTGTCGTTATCCTGCCACTATGGTCCCGGCAGGCGCCCGGGCGGGCATCCGGGCAGGCCGCCCGGCCCCGCCGCGTGGCGGGGCGCGGGGATCACGCCGCGGGCTGATCGTCCGTGGCATCCGGCGCGGTGTCGCCACCCGCCGCCGGGCGTTCGAACCATGCCTCGACCTCGCCGTTCAGCTTCACCGTCAGCGCGCGACCCTTGCGGTCGACCTTCTTGCCCAGCGCGACGCGGATCCAGCTCTCGGAGATGCAATATTCCTCGACATCCTTGCGCTCGGCACCCTTGAAGCGGATGCCGATGCCGCGCTCCAGCAGCGGCTGGTCGAAATAGGGGCTGTCGGCATTGATCGAGAGGCGATCGGGGGGCGTGTCGGTCATGTCCGCCGCTTAGCCCCGCCGCCCGCGCCCGGCCACAAAAAACGGCGCGGGGGTCGTGCCCCCGCGCCGCTCCCTGCGCTGCCGGTCGTCGTCAGTAACCGTAACCGTAACCGTAGCCATAACCCCGGTCGCCATAGCCGCGCCCGTAATAACCCGGCGCCTCGTAATAGCGCTCGCGGACCACCACCGGCGGGGGCGGCGGCGCATAATAACGGTCGCGATAGACCACGCGCGGCGGCGGCGCGTCGTAATAATAGTCGCGCCGGTCGTAATAGCGGTCGCGGTTGCCCGAGGCGATCGCCGCACCCACGCCCAGTCCCAGGATACCACCGAGCAACGCGCCCGTCGCCACGCCGTTGCCACCACCCCGGTGGCCGCGATAACCGCGCCACCGCTGCGCATCCGCCGGGGCCGCCGCACTCAACGCCGTGGCGCCCAGCACCAGACCCAGCGTCGCCTTCTTCATCCATCCGTTCATCACGAACCTCCTGCACGCCAACATCGATCCGCCGCCCGCGCCTGTCGCACGGATGGCCGACCTTATCCGGGTCAATGCACGATTCGCGCTGAACGATCCCGGAACGGCCCGTTTCGCCGCCGTTCAGGCAGGATCGCCACGCATCGGTCGCCACCCGGGGAGGCGAACGGATCGAACAGCCGCCCTCCCTTCGCCACCCCGGGTCCAGCCGGGCCGCGCCATCGCACCGATGGTCCACGGCTTTGCCCGGCACCGCAAGCCGGGATCGGCGGATGACCGTATCACCCGTGCCTCCCGCCTCAGTCCTGCATGACGAACGTCACGCTCATCGTCCGCCATGCCGCCTGCGGCACGCCGTCGCGCGTGCCGGGGCGGAAACGCCAGCGGCGCAGCGCCTGATCGCGGGTGGCCCGGAAAAAGGCGTCGCTGGTGGCGGATACCGGCTCCACCTCCTTCACCCGGCCATCGGCACCGATCAGGACGCGCACCGTCACCTTGCCCGGATTGCCCATCCGCCGTTCGGCGGCGGGATAATCGGGCTGGAGATCGGCGGCATGGCGCGGGTCGAGACCGGGGGCGACGATGACGGGTGCGGGCGGCGCGGGCGGATCGATCGCGAAGCCAGTGCCCTCGCCCATCCCGGTCGCGATGCCGGTGGGGCCGGGCAAGGTGGGCAGCGGATCGGCGACCACGATCGGGCCATCGTCGGCGGGGCGGGGCACCACCGGCGGCACCGTTTCGATCCGGTCGGGCCGGGCGGCGGCGGTGCGCGGCTGCGGCTCGGGCTCCGGCGGCGGCGGTGACGCGATCGGGATGCTGGTGATCTCCAGCGGATCGTCGAACGTCCGCGTGACGTGCGGCGCGGCGATCATCAGCGCGGCGACCACACCGGCGTTGATCCCCACCGCCGCGAGTAGCCCGGCGGGGTTGAACCGGCGTCCGCCGGCAAAGCGATCTGCATACACGTGCTGTCTCCTTGATCGTCTCCTGTGGGACGCGAGTCGGCCGTTCGCAGATCGGAAGGTGACAGTATATCGTCACTACCGCAAGCGGGGTAATCAGGGTGCGACAGGAACGATGTCGGAAGGCGATCGTCCTGACCCGACAGGACCGTCATCGGAAAGGATCACCATGCGTCGCCTCGCCCTCGCCGCCGCCGCCACTATCGTCGTCACCGCCACCCCCGCCCTGGCGGATCGGCCCGGGCGCGGCTGGATCAGTGCCGAACGGGCCAGCGGCATCCTCGCCAAGCGGGGCTACAAGGTCACCAAGATCGAGGCCGACGACGGCCATTGGGAAGGCGAGGCACGGCGCGGGCGCGTGCAGTATGAATTCCATGTCGACCCCCGCACCGGCGCGGTCACCAAGCTCGAACGCGACCGGTAACCCTTTCGGCGCGGGCCGGGTCAGCCGGCGCGGTCCAGCCGCGCCAGCGTCCGCGCCCGCCCGATCAGCGGCAGCAGCGCCGCCATGTCGGGGCCGTGGTCCAGCCCGGTCAGCGCCCGGCGCAGCGGCAGGAACAGCGCCTTGCCGCTCCGCCCGCTCGACGCCTTCAGCGCGGTGGTCAGCCGCGACCAGATATCGGCCGCCGACCAGTCCAGCGTGGCCACCACCTGCGCCGCCTGTGCCAGATAATCACGATCCGCCTCGGCGGGCGTCGCGTCGATCGGCCCCTCGATCACCCGCCACCAGTCTGCCGCCTCCGTCACGCGCGACAGATTGGGGCGCACCGCCTGCCATTCCGCCGCGCCCATGCCGGCCGGCAGCCGGTCGGCAACCGCGTCATGATCCAGCTGGTGGACGATGCGGGCGTTGACCTGTTGCAGTTCCACCTCGTCGAAGCGGGCGGGCGCGCGGCCGAACCGGGCGAAATCGAGGCCCGCGATCAGCGGCGCCGGATCGACCACCGGCTCCACGGCATCGCTGGTGCCCAGCCGCGCCAGCAACGAGCGGACGGCGGCAGGCTCGATCCCCTCCTCGCGGAAATGATCGACCCCCAGCGAGCCGAGCCGCTTCGACAATTTCCCCTCCGCCCCGGTCAGCAGCGCGGTATGCGCGAAGGCGGGCGGCGCCGCGTCCATCGCGGCGAACATCTGGAGCTGCAGCGCGGTGTTCGACACATGGTCCTCGCCACGCACGACATGGCTGATGCCCAGATCGATATCGTCGATCGCCGACGGCAGCATGTACAGCCACGATCCGTCCGCGCGGCGCACCACCGGGTCGCTCATGGTGGCGGGATCGAACGACTGCGGCCCCCGGATCAGGTCGTCCCACGCCAGCGGCGCGTCGTGATCCAGGCGGAAGCGCCAGTGCGGGCGCACCCCCTCCGCCGCCAGCCGCCCCCGGTCGGCCTCGGTCAGCGCCAGCGCGGCGCGATCGTACACCGGCGGCAATCCCCGTCCCAGCAGAATCTTGCGCTTCAGGTCCAGTTCCTGCGCGCTTTCATAGGCGGGATAGATCCGCCCGGCAGCGACCAGCGCATCGAAGCGGCGCTGGTACAGCGCGAACCGTTCGGACTGGCGGACCTGCACATCCGGGGTCAGGCCCAGCCAGTCGAGATCGGCCCGGATCGCCTCGACGAAGCGTTCCTCGCTGCGGTCGGCATCGGTATCGTCGATCCGCAGCACGAACCGCCCGCCATGCCGCCGCGCCCACATCCAGTTATGCAGCGCGGCGCGGATGTTGCCGACATGGAGCCGGCCGGTGGGCGAGGGAGCGAAGCGGGTCACGATCATCCGCCCGCATTAGGACGGATCGGCAGCGGGTGCGACCGCGGGAATAGAAAATTGGTTCGCGCGGAGGCGCGGAGGACGCGGAGGTGTGGCGTTCGCCGCACATCGATCGAACGCCCACTCGGCCCGCCTGTCGGAACAGACGTCGTATGAATGGCTGGTTGCGCCATGCTCACCCCCTCTGCGTCCTCCGCGCCTCCGCGCGAGGCGACTTCTTCCCGGTCGTATCGCTGGCGGGCGCCTGAACGGCGCGGTCCGGCACCCCCTTCCGCTTCCCGGCCATGCCCCCTAAAGGCGACACCCGAAGGGGCCACCACATGAAACTCATCACCGGAAACTCGAACCTGCCGCTGGCGAACGCGATCGCCGCCTATTGCGAGATTCCGCTGACCGAGGCGCATGTCCGCCGCTTCGCCGACGAGGAGGTCTTCGTCGAGATCATGGAGAACGTGCGCGGCGAGGACGTGTTCGTGCTCCAGTCGACCGGCTATCCCGCCAACGACAACCTGATGGAACTGCTCATCATCATCGACGCGCTGAAGCGCGCGTCGGCGAAGCGGATCACCGCGGTCGTCCCCTATATGGGCTATGCCCGGCAGGACCGGAAACCGGGGCCGCGCACGCCGATCTCCGCCAAGCTGGTCGCCAACCTCATCACCGTCGCGGGCGCGGACCGGGTGTTGTCGGTCGACCTGCACGCCGGGCAGATCCAGGGCTTCTTCGATATCCCCACCGACAACCTCTATGCCGCGCCGGTGATGTCGGCGGACATCCTGGCGCGCTTCCGCTCGAAGAACCTGATGGTGGTGAGCCCGGACGTCGGCGGCGTGGTGCGCGCGCGCGTGCTCGCCAAGCGGCTCGACAACGCCCCCCTCGCGATCGTCGACAAGCGCCGCGAGCGCGCGGGCGAATCCGAGGTGATGAACATCATCGGCGAGGTCGAGGGCCGGTTCTGCATCCTGATCGACGATATCGTCGATTCGGCGGGCACGCTGTGCAACGCTGCGGCCGCCCTGCGCGAGGCGGGGGCGGAAGACGTGGTCGCCTATGTCACGCACGGCGTGCTGTCGGGCGGGGCGGTGGCGCGGGTCGACGGCTCGGCGCTGCGCGAACTGGTCATCACCGATTCGATCGGCAACCACGACACCATCGCCTCCACCGGCAAGATCCGCCACCTGCCGATCGCCCCCCTGCTCGGCGAGGCGATCAAGCGCATCGCCGACGAGACGAGCGTGTCCAGCCTGTTCGACTGACCAAAGATCGGTCGAACAGGCTGGACCGGCCGGCGGGGCGGCAACAGCCGTACCCGTCCGACGGCGGCTTCGCCGTCACCCTGTCCGTTTGATCCCGCAGACCACCCCGACGCGGGCGAAACCTCCGGAAAAGACCGCATCATCCAGCCAATATCCCCTCCCCGGCGAAGGCCGGGGCCCAGTCGGGAAGGCCGTAGTACGTCACGGCAAACGTCCCCCAACTGGACCCCGGCCTCCGCCGGGGAAGCAGAAGGGGCCGCCCCGAGCGATGATGGCGTGAGCCCCCCCGTCATTGCGAGCGCAGCGAAGCAATCCAGCGCCCGGCACACGACGCTCCGGATCGCTTCGCCATGCTCGCCATGACGGGTGGGGGCTCACAACGACAGAAACAGGCTAGCCCGACGCCGTCACGACCAGCCTCGGTGCCCCCTCACCCCCGCCGCGCCAGCGCCCTGGTCAGCGTCAGCACCGCCTCGTCCGCCAGCACCGCGCCGGCATTGCCCGGCGCCATCACCCCGCGTTCCGCCGCGCGCAGGCGGGCGATCGCGGTGGCGAGCATCGCGGGGGTCCAGCGGCGCAGCGCCCGCCCCGTCGCATCCTCGTCGCGGAAGAACACGCGGTGGCGCTTCATCACCGTGTCGGCCGGCTCGCCGCGCGCGACCTCGGCGCGCATCTCCGCCAGCGCGACGAGGCGGCGGACGATCTGGCGCAGCCACGGGATGGGCGAGATGCCCGCCTCGCCCAGCCGCGCCAGTTCCTCGGCCAGCCGGTCCGGCCGCCCCTCGACCAGCGCCTCGACCGCGCGGGTCGCCTCCGCCTCGTCGAGGTCGGCGCCGATCGCGTCGAGCGCGCCATGATCCAGTTCGTGCGGGCGATCGGGCGCGGCGTCGAGGAACAGCGCCAGCTTGTCGATCTCGCGGCCCATCACCGCGCGGTCGCCGCCGGTGCCCGCCACCAGCCGCGCCGCGACGCCGGGGGCAAGGCGCAGGCCCTGTTCGCCCGCCATCGTCACCGCCAGCCGCTCCGCATCCTGCGCGGATGGCGGGTAGCAGGCGAACGCCATCGCCAGCGGTGATTCGATCGCCAGCTTCACCAGCTTCGCGCTCGCCTTCACCGAGGGCGCGATCGCCACCACCGGATTGCCCGCCGCCTCCGCCGCCAGCAGCGCGGTGACCGCCGCGACGCTTTCCTCGCCCATCCCGGTCACGCGGATATGGCGGGCATCCCCGAACAGCGACAGCGACGCGGCCTCGTCGGCCAGCCGGGCGGGATCGGATTTCAGCGTCGCGATGTCGAGATCGACCCGCTCCGCCCGGTCGCCCATCGCCTGTGCCAGGATCGTCGCCAGCGCGGCGGCCCCCGAATCGTCGGGGCCGTGGAGCAGGTAGAAACGCAGCCGCGGCGCGGCCAGCGCCTGCCTGATCTGGTTGGCGTTCGCCTTCACCGTACCGGCGCGGGAGCCGGCGTGGTGGCCGGCAGGGCGGTCGGCGCGGCGGCGGGAACGGCGGGCGCCGCGGCCCGGCGCTGCGCATACAGCGCGATGCTGGCGACGATCTCGTCCGCGACGATGCCCGACAGACGTTCGAGCGCGGTGTTCTCCGCCGCGATCGTCGCATATTCGGACTGGACGACATCGATCCCCGCGTCCGACCCGGCGGTCGCATCGACCAACACCGCCCCGTCCGCCAGATCGACCAGCTGGTACCGCGCGCGCAACGTGCGGCGTTCGCGGGTGACGCTGTCGTCGCGGCGCACGCCCAGCCCCTGGATCTGGTCGTCGAGCCGGATGTCGAGCCGGTAACGCGCGCTGCCGCTGGCGCCCAGCCGGTCGCGCAGCGCATTGGCGACCAGCCAGCCCGCCTTGCCCTCGACCGGCCCGACCTCGACCTGCGTCAGCGCGGACGCGACCGCGCCGTTCGACCCGCCGCCGTAGAGCGGGCGCAGACCGCAGCCGGCGAGCGCCAGCGTGGCGGCGAGCAGCAGGGCGGGCGTCCTCATGCCCCCCCTTTTCATGCGACGATGTTCACGAGGCGGTCGGGCACCACGATCACCTTGCGCGGCGCCTTGCCCTCCAGCGCGCGCACCACCTTGTCGGCGGCGAGTGCGGCGGCCTCCAGCTCGTCCTTCGCCATGCCCTTGGCCACGGTGATGGTGTCGCGCAGCTTGCCGTTGATCTGGATCGCGATCGTCACCTCGTCGTCGACCAGCATCGCCGGATCGACCACGGGCCAGGCGGCATCCGCGACCAGCCCGTCATGCCCGGCGGCGGTCCAAGCCTCCTCGGCGATATGCGGCACCATCGGCGCGGCCAGGCGGAGCAGCGTCGCGATCGCGTCGTGCCGGTCGCGCGACGGTGCCGCCTTCTCCAGGGCGCCGGCCAGCGTGTAGAGCAGCGCCACCGCCTTGTTGAACTGCAACCCCTCGATCGCCTCGGCGACGCCGGCGGTGGTGCGGTGCGCCAGCTTGCGCAGCGACACATCCTCGCCCACGTTTTCCGGGGCGGGTTCGCTGCCGAACAACCGCCACAACCGCTGCACGAAGCGCCACGCCCCCTCGATCCCCGCCTCCGACCAGGGCAGGTCGCGTTCGGGCGGGCTGTCGGACAGCATGAACCAGCGGACCGCGTCGGCACCGTACTGGTCGACGATCGGTTCGGGATCGACCGTGTTCTTCTTCGACTTCGACATCTTCTCGACGCGGCCGATGGTCACGGCTTTGCCGGTCGCGATCTCGGTGCCGGCGTCGACCTCCTCGGGCGACAGCCAGCGATTGTCGTCCGACTTGTACGTCTCGTGCGTCACCATGCCTTGCGTGAACAGGCCGGCGAACGGCTCGGCGATGTCGAGCTTGCCGATGTGGCGGAGGGCGCGCGTCCAGAACCGCGCATAGAGCAGGTGGAGGATCGCGTGCTCGACCCCGCCGATATACTGGCCGACCGGCAACCACTGTTCCGCGATCGCGCGATCGAACGGCCGGTCATCGGGTTGGCTGGCGAAGCGGATGAAATACCACGACGAATCGACGAAGGTGTCGAGCGTGTCGGTCTCGCGCACCGCCGCCCCCCCGCAGGACGGGCAGGCGACGTGCTTCCACGTCGGATGCCGGTCGAGCGGATTGCCGGGGATCGCGAACGACACGTCGTCGGGCAGCACCACCGGCAACTGGTCGTGCGGCACCGGCACCACGCCGCACGCGGCGCAGTGGACGATCGGGATCGGCGTGCCCCAGTAACGCTGGCGGCTGACGCCCCAGTCGCGCAGGCGGAACACGGTGGAGCCGGTGCCCCAGCCCTCCGATTCGGCACGCGCGATCACGGCGGCCTTCGCCTCCTCGATCGACAGCCCGTCGAGGAAGCGCGAGTTCACAATCGCGCCGGAACCGGTATGCGCGGTGTCGCCCTCGAACACCGGGGCGACCACCTCACCGTCCGACACCACCCGCGTCACGTCGAGGCCGTATTTCCGCGCGAAATCCAGATCGCGCTGGTCATGCGCGGGCACGCCCATCACTGCGCCAGTGCCGTACTCCATCAGCACGAAATTCGCGATGTAGACGGGCAGCGTCCAGCCGCCGTCGAACGGGTGCAGCACTTCGTAGCCGGTGTCGAAGCCCAGCTTTTCCTGCGTCTCCAGCTCGGCGGCGGTGGTGCCGCCCTGCTTACAGCGTTCGATGAAGGCGGCCGCCTCCGGATCGCGGGCCGCGACCTCGCGCGCGATCGGGTGATCGGCGGCGATCGCGACGAAGCTGGCGCCGAAGATCGTATCGGGCCGCGTGGAATAGACCTCGATCGCCTCGGTCAGCGGCGCCAGCGGATCGAACCGGAACGTCAGCCCCTTGCTCCGCCCGATCCAGTTCTCCTGCATCAGCCGCACCTTGTCGGGCCACTGGTCGAGGCTCGCCAGCCCGTCGAGCAGCTCGTCGGCGAAATCGGTGATCTTCAGGAACCACTGGTTCAGCTTGCGCTTCTCGACCACCGCGCCCGATCGCCAGCCGCGCCCGTCGATCACCTGCTCGTTGGCCAGCACGGTCATGTCGACCGGGTCCCAGTTGACCGAGGATTCCTTGCGATAGACCAGCCCGCCGGCCAGCAGGTCGAGGAACAGCGCCTGTTCGTGGCCGTAATAATCCGGCTCGCACGTCGCCAGTTCGCGGCTCCAGTCGAGCGCGAAGCCCAGCCGCTTCAGCTGCGCCTTCATCGCGGCGATGTTGGCGCGGGTCCAGGTGCCCGGATGCACGCCCTTTTCCATCGCGGCGTTCTCGGCCGGCATCCCGAAGGCGTCCCAGCCCATCGGGTGCAGCACCTCGTGCCCGGTCATCCGGCGGAACCGGGCCAGCACGTCGCCCATCGTGTAGTTGCGGACGTGCCCCATATGGATCTTCCCCGATGGATAGGGGAACATCTCCAGCACATAGGCGCGCGGTTTGGCGCTATGGTCGTCGGCGACGAAGGTGCCGCGTTCGTCCCATACCGCCTGCCAGTGCGCATCGGCCGTCCGCGCGTTGAACCGCGTACCCGTCATGCCCGATCAGCCGGCGACCGAGGAACGGCGCAGGTCGCGCGCGCGGGTCAGGATCAGGTCCTCCAGCTTCTGCGTGGTGGCCGCCTGCACGGGCGCGGCAACCCACTGGCCGCCACGGCTGGTCTCGCGCAGCGCGGCGACGCGGATCGCATCGGCCCGCAGGTCCTGGTCGAGGATCGTCACCGTCACCTTCATCCGCTCGGTCGGGCTCTGCGGATTGACGTACCAGTCGGTCACGATGACCCCGCCGTTGGAATCGGTCTGCACCAGCGGCATGAACGACAGCGTGTCGAGCGTGGCGCGCCACAGATAGCTGTTGACGCCGATCGTGGTGACCTTGGACGCGGCGAGATCGCTCTTGGGACGATCGGCCTTGCCCGCGCACGCGGATAGGGACAGCGAGGCGACGAGCCCCAGCGCGATCGCGACGGGGGCGGCAAAACGGCGGGGCATGGGCGTTGATCCTGCGGGAAAATGGCGGTCTACGCCTCTACAGGGGCCGGTGCGGCCCCGCAAGCAGCGTGCGGGCGATGCGGGTGTCATCCGACGGCGCCGATCGGGGCCGGGCGCAGCGCGCGATATCCAGGGCTGTGTGTCTGATGCAACAGGTCTGACAAATTGGTACTGGCCTGATGGCGGCGGCGGATCGAATCATGCTAGCTGATGTTCGGGCGAAGGTTCAGTCAGGACCGGCCGGGAGTGGTAATGAAAACGGGGCGTATCATCGTCGGGATCGCAGCGGGGGCCACCATGGCCGCCTGCGCGCTCGTCGCGCCCGCCTTCGCCGCGCTCGACAAGCAATCGGCCAAGGTGCCCGCACCCCGCCAGCAGGTCCGCAGCATCGGTGGCTTCACCCCGGCGGCGGGCGATCCGCGGCTGGCGGCGCTGCTCGCGCGCGGCGGTTTCGACGCCGGCAGCGGCAGCGAATTCCGCTTCACCCCTGCCGAGGCCCGGCGCGATACCCGCGCGGTGACGGTGGCGGTGCGCGCCCGCACCAACCGCGCCGTCTCGACCCGCAGCGTCGTCTCCGACAACACCGTGGGGTTGACCCCGATCTCCTACAATCTCGGCGTCGCGCTGGGGTGGAAGCGATTCGCGATCGCCAGCGACGTCAGCCGCGTCGATCTCGCCACGCAGCCCGGCGGGCGCGAGGCGGCCGATCTGGCGGTCAGCTACACCGGCACCCGGTTCAGCGGCCGGGTGAAGGCGGCGACCGACCGGCCGCTGGCGGATACGCCCCGCGCGGTCACGGTGCTGCCCAGCTATTCGGTCGATCTCGGCGGCGCCTATTCGCTGACGCGCAACATCGATGTCACCGCCGGCGTCCGCTACCGCTCGGATCGTGACCGGCTGACCCAGACCGACGTCCGGCGCGACAGCCAGGCGGTCTATGTCGGGACGGCCTTCCGCTTCTGACCGGCCGGCGGGTCGGGCACGGACTTTCCGACCCGCCCTACCCACACCTCGCCCCCACCTCCGTCATTGCGAGCGCCGCGAAGCAATCCAGAGCGTCGCGCGCCGAACCCCGGATTGCTTCGTTGCGCCCGCGATGACGGCCGGATCGATGGCGCCACATCCGTCCATCACCGACGCGGGATGACCAACGCGCCGACCCCGCACGACCTGTCCTACACGATCGCGATCCGGTAAATCCCGTCGGTCGCCGCTTCCATCGGCGCGGCGCGGGGGGATCGGATGCACCGGCGACGGGGAACGAAGGGCAGCGCAACTACGGTACGCGCCGTCGCAGCCATGCCCCCGCCCCGGTCCGCCCGCACCCCTGTAGGATGCGACTTTCGTGACTTTCCGTGCGACTTTCCGCGATGGCAGGCACCGCCTGCCGGGGCGCTACCCGCGAAACCGGATCGTGCCCGACTCGGCCCACCCGACTCAGGCCGCCCGCCTCAGCCCGCCGGGTCGTCGCCGCTGTACTTCAGTTCCAGATACCGCCCCCGCGTCTGCAGGCTGTCCAGGTCCCCCTGCGCCAGCCGCTCGGTCATCGCCGCGATCTCGCGCTCGATCACGCCCAGCCCGTCGGACAGCGCCGCATCCGGGGTGCGGCCGCCGCGTTCGGTGGTGCGCAGCGTCGTCGGCACGCGCGCGTAATCGTCGACGAAGGCGGGCAATTGTTCGCCGATCAGGCGACGGATCTCGTCCGCGCTCTCGCCCGCCGGGTCGACCCGCGCCAGTTGCGGCGACAGCGTGCGCAACCGCTCCGCGATCCGGTCGATCAGGTGTTGCGCGGGGGCGGGCAGGCTGCGGCGCTGCGCCTGCAACCACCGCTCGGTCTGCGCGGGCAGCGCTTTCAGGTCCAGCGTCCGCAGCTTCTCGGGCGGCGGCGGCGGGCGATCGGCGGCGGTCGGCCACACCGCGATCGCCACCGTCACCGCCAGTATCGCGACGATCGTCAGGAACACCCCCATGATGCCGATCGGGGTCACGATGCCCGCGACGAACGCCGCGATCAGGATCGCGATCACCGCGGCGGCGATGCGTTTCAGCCGGCGCGCGCCCTGCCCCGCCCGGCGCGGCGCGCGATCGGGCATGGCGGGGCCGGGATCGGCGATCCGCGACCAGCTGGACCGCGCGGCGGCGATCGCATCGTCGACATCGCTCATGGCGTTACAGCGACTCCAGCTTGAACTGGTCGGACGGGCCCTTCAGCTGCCCTTGCGCCGCCCCCTCGGCGCGGGCGATATAGCCGCGCGACTTCTCCACCTCGTTGCCCAGCGTGTTGACCGTGGTCTTCATCGAATCGAGCGCCTTCAGCTTGAACGTGTCGATCGCATCCATCGTGTCGTAGATGTTCTGGAACGCGCGTTGCAGCGTCTCCAGCGGGATCGTCGCGCTGGCGGCCTGTTCGTGGATGCGCGCGGTGTTCTCCTTCAGCAGGCGGCCGGTCGATTCGATGATGTTGGCGGTGGTGGTGTTCAGCTGCGTGATCTGTTCCAGCACCAGTTTCTGGTTGGTCAGCGCCTGCGCGACGGTGACGGCGGTGCGCAGCGCCGCGACCGTCGTGGTCGATGCGCGGTCGACGCCCTTCACCAGTTCGACGTTGTTCTTCTTCACCAGGTCCAGCGCCAGATAGCCCTGCACCGTCACCGCCATCTGGGTCAGCAGGTCCTGCGTGCGCTGGCGGGTATAGAACAGCGCGGTCTCGCGGATCGCCTTCGCCTTGGCGGGGTCGCTGTGGTCGAGGTCGTTGGCGGTGTCCTCCAGCTTCGCATCCAGCTGGCGCGACAGGTGGATCATCTGCTCCAGCCGCCCCATCGCCGCCCACAGGTTCGCCCGCTCGGTATCGATCGCGGCATTGTCCATCAGCAGTTCGTCCTTGCCGCTGGCCAGGCTCTTCAGGATCGAGCTGATATGCGTCTGCGACGATTTGTAGCCGTCGAAGTAATCGCGCATCTTGTTGCCGAACGGGATGATCCCGAACAGCTTCTGCGGCGCGGTCAGGCTACCCTTCTTGCCCGGATCGAGGTCCTCGACCACGCGGCGCAGTTCGGCCAGGTCCTTGCCGACGCCGCTGTCGGCGTTCATCGCCTTCACCGGGCGGTCGAGGAAGCGGTTGGATTGGCCCGCCGCCTCGCGGATCTCCTTCGCGCCCATCGCGGTGATCGCGTCGACGCGGCGGCCGAATTCGGGGGAGTTCACGTCCTGCGCGACCAGATCGGCGACGAACCCGTCGACCCGGTTGTCGAGTTCGCTGCGCTTGCCCTCGTCCACCGGCACCAGCCCCGCCGCCCTCGCCGGGGTGACCGTGGGGACGGGATCGGGGGGCGTCAGCACCAGACCGGGTTCGGCAATCGTCTCGGCAGTGGTCGCCATCGTCGTCCCTCCGGCAGGCACCTGCCTGCTCATCGGTGGCGAATGTGCCGGGTGTCGTCCTGCCGTTCAAGTGTATGATTGCGATAATACGCGTCAGGACCCGCCATGGGGCGGGGCCTGGGTCGGGTCCGTCGTCCCTTGCGGGGGGCCTGCCGGCATGATCGCCGGGCAGGCCCCCCGTGTCCGGTCAGGCGAAGCGCACGGCGGTGCGCCGCCGGCTGCGAAGGGCGAGGCCGGTCGCGGCGAGGCCGATCGCCATCATCGCCCAGCTCGACGGTTCGGGCACCGCCGCCGTCAGCATCCCGTTGTCCGGCGAGAAATCGGTGACCAGCGTGCCCGCGCCGACACCGGTGCGCGGCCACAGGTTCCAGCTATAGTCCTTCACGGCGAAGCCGGTGCTGGCGAACAGCGCACCGGATACCGCCACCGAAAACGCGTTGCCGGTGATCGACGCGGTCAGTGCGGTGGCGCCGACCGATGCGGTCCCGTCCTTGTTGACCCGCACGACCTGGTTGAAGCGGACCTCGGGGGCATTCAGGTTGGCGAAGGGAGCGATGGTGCCGGTGCCGGTGTTGACGCCAATGATGTAGACCCCGATCGTCCCCGGATCGATCGCGCCCGCCATGCTGGCGCCCAGCGTGAAGATGTCGGTCGCGACATTGTATTCGACCGAGAACGACGTCACGTCCAGATCAGCAGCCGCCCCGGTATAGCCGGGGGCGAAATCGCCGATCGCGTCCACGACGGTGGCGGCCTGCGCGGCGGGTGCGAGCAGCAAGGCCGATGCGATCGTCGCGAGTCGATATGCCATCTTCATGATTTTTCTCCCTGATGCTGACAGGCCAGCGACCGCGTGAACGGCCATAAAATGGTCCCGATTCGGGGTTAATTCATGTTTACCTGTGTGGCAATTGCCTGGGTCGTCCCGCTTTGGGTGCGGCCGCCCAAGGCAGGCGCGGGATCGGCGTGTCGGCACCTGACCGGGTTCCGGCCGTCGTTCCGGGTGTGATGTGAACGGTCAGATGTGTCGTGCGGACGATACACGATGACCGGTTACCGGACATTCGGTGCGCATCGTTCTGCCGGCCGGTCCCGTGCAGGTCCGGCCGGAAATACCGCATCGACATCAGGGGGCATGCCGTGTTCGTCATCGATGCCGTTCCATCGTCCTTGCTCCCCTCCGTCGCGCAGGCGGCGACGCAGGATGCGGGCGCCGTACCCGCCGGTCAGGCCATCGTTCCGGAGATCGTCGTGACCGCCCCGGCACGGCCGAAATCGCTGCAGGGCGCGACCCCGGTCGAGGAACTGTCGGAGGGACGCATCTCCACCTATGGCGCGCGCTCGGTCAACGACCTGATCCAGCAGCTGCAACGGCAACAGGGCGGCCGGCCCTTCTCGATCATCGTCAACGGTCGTCGTCTCGGCTCGCTGGCCGATCTCGACGAACTGCCCGCCGAAGCGCTGCAGGCGATCGAGATCTACAATCCCGCGGAGGGGCTGCGGTTCGGCTTCGGCGCGAACGAGCCGCTGCTGAACCTGTCGCTGAAACGGAAATTCGGGTCGCTGTCGCTGGAGGGAGACGGGCGCGATACGACCGATGGCGGGGGCGCGAGCGTATCGGGTGGCGGGCGGGGCGCCAGGCTGAACGGCGACGACCGGCTGAACGGCTTCGCCAATTTCCGCGCGAACGAGGGGCTGCTGGCCCGCCAGCGGCCCGGTATCGCCGACAGCGGCGGCGAACCGGTGCCGCAGGACCGGAGCCTCGTACCCCGGTCGCGGCTGGTTTCCGGCACCCTGGGCGCCGCGCGGCCGCTGGGTGACGGCAATCTCGATATCGGCCTGCGGACATCCGGTACGCAGGACAGCCGGCGCCAGGGCGGGGGCGTCCGGCAGGAGGGGCGCAACCGGTCGTCCGGATTGAACACAACCTATTCCAACACCGTCGGCGACCTCTTTCTTACCCTGTCTTCCGATGTCGGGCGCAGCACCAGCCGGTCGCGCATCCGGACCGGCGCGGATATATCGCCATGCGCCGGATGCGGCATCGTACAGGATCAGGCCAGCGCGACGACCAGTGCCGAGCTGGCCGCGCTGATGATCGGCAAGATCGGATCGCTGCCAGCGGGCGACATGCGGGTCAACCTGACGATACGGCGCAACCGGGCGCATACCACCACGACCGATCGGCTGAACCGCCAGGTCGTCGGCGCGAACTATGCCACCACGTCCACGCAGGCGAATGTCAGCCTGCCGCTGATCGCCGCCTCGACGCCGGCGCTGGGCATGCTGGGGCAGATCGATCTGACGCCGTCGATCAATTACAACGCGATCGACGGGACGGGGCATGTCACCGGCACGACCGTCGCCCTTAGCTGGCAGCCGGTATCCGACCTGTCGATCAACGCCTCGCTCCTCCGGCGCGGATCGCTGCCGTCGAACGATCAGGTCAACGCGCCGGTCCAGCGGCTGATCGGCCTGACCGTCTACGACTATCGCGTCGGGGCGCTGGTACCCGTCGAGCAGGTCACCGGCGGCGCGCCGCTCGCCGCCCAGACCAGCCGGGATGTCCGTGTGGATGCCGATTACAACGGCACGGTCGGCAAGAGCCGCCTGAACGCCGGTGCCGGCTATGCCCGAACCGCGACCGACCGGCCGACGATCCGCCTGACCGAACCGTCGGCCTTCGCCGAACGCTATTTCCCCGACCGGTTCGGGCGCGACGCGGCCGGACGGCTGGTGAGCGTCGACACCCGGCCGTTCAACGCGGCGCGGCAGGTGGCCGAAAGCGTGACGGGCAGGATCGGCCTGTCGGGCAGGCGGGCGGACGGCAGGACGAACTGGAACGTCGGCATTCAGGGCGAACGGCAGTTGCGGCAATCGTTGCGGCTGGGGTCGGCGATCCCCGTCATCGACACGCTGTCAAACCCGTTGAGCGTGTCGACCGGCGTCCAGGGACGACAGCGGTGGAGCGGGCAGATGGCCGTGAATGGTCCCAGGCTGGGGGCGAACCTCACCGCCAGCCGAACCGGGCGCGCGCGATCCACGTCAGTGGCCGATCCGGCGACCGGGGTCGACGTCGCGCCGCTGGTGCGGGTCGACGGGCGCGTCTTCCTGACCCTGCGGCCGCCCGGCGCCACCGCGGCGGCCGGCGGCGGATATCGACTGGAACTGGCGGTCGACAACATCACCAACGCCCGCCCCCGCATCCGCACGTTCGACCGGGCCGGCAGCAGGACGCTGAACCCGTCGCTGCTCGACCCGGTCGGGCGCACGATCCTGGTCTCGTTCAGGATGCCCATCGGCCGTTGAGCATGGCGCGCCGGAACCCGGGGCCGCCCCGCCCCTTCCCGCGGCGCACCATTTGCGCTAAGGGCGCACGCAATTATAGCCCCAGACATTCAGGATTCCTCATGAGCCTCCGCAACGTGGCGATCATCGCGCACGTCGATCATGGTAAAACCACCCTGGTCGACCAGCTTTTCCGCCAGTCGGGCACCTTCCGCGACAACCAGCGGGTCGAGGAGCGGGCGATGGATTCGAACGACCTCGAAAAGGAGCGCGGGATCACGATTCTCGCCAAACCGACCTCGGTCGACTGGACTCCGCCGGGCAGCGATGAATCGATCCGCATCAACATCGTCGACACCCCCGGCCACGCCGATTTCGGCGGCGAGGTGGAACGCATCCTGTCGATGGTCGACGGCGTCGTCCTGCTGGTCGATTCGTCGGAAGGCGCGATGCCGCAGACGAAGTTCGTGACCGGCAAGGCGCTGGCGCTGGGCCTGAAGCCGATCGTCGTCGTCAACAAGGTCGACCGTCCCGACGCGCGCATCCAGGAAGTGCTGGACGAGGTGTTCGACCTGTTCGTGTCGCTCGACGCGAACGACGAACAGCTCGATTTCCCCGTGCTCTACGCCTCGGGCCGCAACGGCTATGCCTCGACCGACATGGATGCGCGCGAAGGCACGCTGATCCCGATGTTCGAGACGATCGTATCGCACGTCCCCGCCCCCAAGGTGGAAATCGAGGACGTGCCGTTCACCTTCCTCGTCACGCTGCTCGACCGCGACAACTTCCTCGGCCGCGTGCTGACCGGCCGGGTCAATTCGGGCACGATCAAGCTGAACCAGCCGATCCACGCACTCGATAACGACGGCAACATCGTCGAGACGGGCCGCGCGTCGAAGATCATGTCGTTCCGCGGGCTGGAGCGCGTGCCGGTCGAAGAGGCGAAGGCGGGCGACATCATCTCGCTGGCCGGTCTGTCGATCGCGACCGTCGCCAACACGATCGCCGACGTCACCGTCACCGAGCCGCTGCACGCGCAGCCGATCGATCCGCCGACGCTGTCGATGCGCTTCGCGGTGAACGATTCGCCGATGGCGGGTCGCGAGGGCACCAAGGTGACGTCGCGGATGATCCGCGACCGCCTGTTCCGCGAGGCCGAGTCGAACGTCGCCGTGAAGGTGACCGAGGCCGCCGACCGCGACAGCTACGAAGTGGCGGGCCGCGGCGAGCTTCAGCTCGGCGTGCTGATCGAGACGATGCGCCGCGAAGGCTTCGAGCTGGGCATCAGCCGCCCGCGCGTGCTGTTCGGCGAGGACGAGAACGGCAAGAAGACCGAGCCGTACGAAACCGTCATCATCGACGTGGACGACGAATATTCGGGCACGGTCGTCGAGAAGATGAACCTGCGCAAGGCGGAGCTGACCGACATGCGCCCGTCGACCGGCGGCAAGACGCGCATCACCTTCTCCGCGCCGTCGCGTGGCATGATCGGTTACCACGGCGAGTTCCTGTCGGACACGCGCGGCACCGGCATCATGAACCGGCTGTTCGAGAAGTACGGCCCGCACAAGGGCCAGATCGAGGGCCGCAAGAACGGCGTGCTGATCTCCAATGGCGCCGGTGAAGCCAATTCCTACGCGCTGGGGCCGCTCGAAGAGCGCGGCATCCTGTTCGTCGGCCACGGCGAGGCGCTGTACGAGGGCATGATCGTCGGCGAGAACGCCAAGCCGGACGACCTCGAGGTCAACCCGATGAAGACCAAGGCGCTGACCAACTTCCGCGCCTCGGGCGGCAAGGACGATCAGGTCCGCCTGACCCCGCCGAAGCGCGCGACGCTGGAGCAGGCGATCGCGTACATCGATGACGACGAGATGGTCGAAGTCACGCCGAAGTCGATCCGCCTGCGCAAGCGCCACCTCGACGCCAACGAGCGCAAGAAGGCGAGCCGCGCGAAGCTGTCGTCGTAAGGCGGGCCGGGTCCGGTGCGGCAGGATACCGCACCAGAAGGCCCGCCCGGCCGGCCTCGCGGCACGCGAGGACCGACGACGCGGCGGATGACGAACAAGAGGGGGCGGGCCGCAGGGTCCGCCCCCTCTTGTTCGTCCTGACGACATCCGGCTTCAAGGGTCGGACGGTGCCCTGTCATGATCCGTCACGATGACCATGGATGGCGACGGCATCCGAAATGCCGTCCGTACGATTGATGGATCGCCACCGCGCATCGGTAGCAGCGGATCAGGGGGCCGATGCCGCCCTGCCCCCGTCAGGCACCCTTCGGTCAGGCCTCCACAGGCATTCAGTCGAGGAACGGCCGCCCCAGCCGGGCGGTGGTGTAGAGCAGCACCTTCGGCCGCCCTGCCACGGTGACGTTGCCGAACCGTGCCTGCTCCACCTCCCACTGGCCCCGGCGCCCGTCCGCGAACCGCACCGTGCCCCGCGCCCGGCATGGCACCATATCGATCGTCGCGTCGGCCGACTGGAGATCGGGCACCCGCTTCGCCCGGGTCAGGTAGGCGCGGACCTGCGCCGCGGTGGGGCGGAACGTCGAACAGCGCATCGACGGATCGGTGACCGGCCCCACGGCATAGCCCGATCGCGTCACGGCGACGCTGCGGATCGCCGGAAGTCCCGTCGGGCACAGCGGCGGGGTCAGCTCGGTGCCGGCGGTGCAACCGGCGGCGGCCATCAGAAGGGACAGGATCACCATCGCGCCGTACTCGCCTCCGTCTCCTGCTTCCACGACACCTGCGGGTGCCGGAAGACCTCGGTCATCGCTACGCGGAACGTCTGGCCGGGTTCCTTCATCCTTCGCACCGGATGACATGGCGTCCGGAAACGGCCCGCTGACGGGCACCGCCGTCATATCGCATCGTGCCGCCATGCGTGCCTGAAAACCGCACCGGGCCCCGCCACCCCCGACGACCACTGGCACTCCCCGCCCCGCTGCCCTATTTTACGCCCATGAACTTCTTCAGCCGCATGTCGCCGTGGCGCGCCTACAAGGATCTGCGCGCCTTCCTCGCCACCCGCGAGCGGTACGAACTGAGGTTCCTGGCGCTGGCGATGGCGGTCACCGGATGCCTGGTCTACGCCTTCGTACACGATTCCCATGTCGAGCCGGAGTACAAGCGCGAGATCGTCTATGTGGAGCAGTGGAGCGCCGACCGCACCGATGCGCAGATCCGCGCGCAACAGGCGATCGACGCGCCGATCAAGGCGAAGCGGATGGCCGAGATGCAGGCGGCGCGCGACAAGCAGCAGGCCGCATTCAAGCGGGCCGACGATCAGCTCACGCGCTGGGGGCTTTGACCCGCGGCGACGGTGACGCCGGCTGGCTCCACGCCGCGCTGACGCTGGCCGAGCGGACGCGCGGTCGCACCGCCCCCAATCCCAATGTCGGCTGCGTGATCGTGCGTGACGGCCGTGTCGTCGGGCGTGGCTGGACCCAGCCTGGCGGGCGTCCCCATGCGGAGGCGATGGCGCTGGCGCACGCGGGCGCGGCGGCGCGCGGTGCGACCTGCCACGTCACGCTCGAACCCTGCGCCCATGTCTCGGCGCGGGGGCCGGCGTGCAGCGACCTGCTGGTCGCGGCGGGCGTCGCCCATGTCGTCGCCGCGCTGGAGGACCCCGATCCGCGTACCGCCGGCGCCGGCTTCGCCCGGCTGCGCGCGGCCGGCATCGCCGTCGCCATCGCTCCCCCGGCCGGTCCCGTCGCCGCCGCCGCGCGCGCGTCGATGGCGGGCTTCCTCACCCGCCGCGCCGCCGGGCGGCCGCACGTCACGCTGAAGCTCGCCACCTCGCTCGACGGTGCGATCGCGCTCGCCTCGGGCGAAAGCCGCTGGATCACCGGGGCGGCGGCGCGCGCGCACGTCCATCTCGAACGCAGCCGGCATGACGCGATCCTAGTCGGGCGCGGCACGCTGGACACCGATGCCCCCCGCCTCGACGTGCGCCTGCCCGGCCTGGCGGATCGCAGCCCGCGCCGCGTCGTGCTGACCGGCAGCACGCCACCGGCCGGCTGGACCGCGATCGCCACCCCCGCCGCGATCACCGCGCTGGACAATGTCGACCATCTGTTCGTGGAGGGGGGCGCCCGCACCGCCGCCGCCTTCCTCGCCGCCGATCTGGTCGACCGGCTGCTGCTCTACCGCGCGCCGATCCTGATCGGGGGCGGCGTGCCCGCGCTTGGCGATATCGGCCTCGGCGCACTGGCGGATGCGCATGGCCGCTGGCGCGCGGTGGATGCGCGGATGCTTGGCAGCGACCGGGTGGAGGTCTACGAGCGCGAGCGCGTCGCCAGTGCGGCGGCAACCACGGGGGCAACGAGGTAACATGTTCACCGGCATCGTCTCCGACATCGGGCGGATCGTCCGCGTCGAACCGCGTGGCGACACCCGCGTGCGGATCGCCACCGCCTATGACACCGCCACCGTCGATCTCGGCGCGTCGATCGCCTGTTCGGGCGTCTGCCTGACCGTGGTCGACAAGGGCAGGGACGAGGCGGGTGACTGGTTCGCGGTCGATGTCTCGGGCGAAACCGTCGCGCGCACCGCCCCCGGCCAGTGGCACGAAGGCCGCGCGCTCAACCTGGAACGCGCGATGAAGCTGGGCGACGAACTCGGCGGTCATATCGTCACCGGCCATGTCGACGGCGTCGCCACCGTGCTGACGGTGGAGAAGACCGGCGATTCGCACCGCATCGGCCTGCGCGTCGATGCCGCGCTCGCGCCGTTCCTCGCGGTGAAGGGATCGATCACGATCGACGGCGTATCGCTGACCGTCAACGAGGTCGCCGATCAGGACGCCTCGACGCATTTCTGGGTCAATCTGATCCCGCATACCTGGTCCGTCACCACGCTGGGGGCGCTGGCCCCCGGACAGGCGGTGAATATCGAGATCGACGTGCTGGCCCGTTACCTGCAACGCATGGAGCATTATCGTGGCCGCTGATCCCGCCCTGGCCCCCACATTGGCGTCCTTGCGCCACGCCTTCCTCTCCTCGCCGGAGGAGATCATCGACGAGGCGCGCAACGGCCGCATGTTCATCCTCGTCGACGACGAGGACCGCGAAAACGAGGGCGATCTCGTCATCCCCGCGCAGATGGCGACGCCGGAGAAGATCAACTTCATGGCCCGCCACGGCCGTGGCCTGATCTGCCTGGCGATGACGAAGGCGCGGACGCAGGAATTGGGGCTCGACCTGATGAGCCGCCACAACGGCACCCGCCACGAAACCGCCTTCACCGTCTCGATCGAGGCGCGCGAGGGGGTGACGACCGGCATCTCCGCCGCCGACCGTGCCTGCACCATCGCTACCGCGATCGACGGCACCAAGGGCGCGGCCGAGATCGTGACCCCCGGCCACGTCTTCCCCCTCGTCGCGCGCGACGGCGGCGTGCTGGTGCGCGCGGGCCATACCGAGGCGGCGGTGGACGTGTCGCGCCTCGCCGGCCTCAACCCCTCGGGCGTGATCTGCGAGATCATGAACGAGGACGGCACGATGGCGCGGATGGACGACCTCGTCACCTTCGCGCAGTTCCACAACCTGAAGATCGGCACGATCCGCGACCTGATCGCCTATCGCCGCCGCTACGACCATCTGGTCGAGAAGACGTCGGAAGCCAGCTTCACCAGCCGCTGGGGCGGCGAATGGCGGACGCTGGCCTATCGCAACACCGCGACGGGCACCGAACAGGTCGCGCTGGTCAAGGGCCGGATCGATCCGTCGCAGCCGGTGCTGGTGCGGATGCACGCGCTGTCCCCGTTCGGCGACTTGTTCGGCCAGGACGACGATCGCGGCGGGATGCTGGCGCGCTCGATGAAGGCGATCGCGAAGGCGGGGTCGGGCGTCATCGTCCTGATCAACCGCCAGCGCGCCGACGCCTTCACCACCGCCGTCCGCCGCCAGGCGGGCGAGCAGGTGGAGGTGCCGATGGAGGAACTGCGCGATTACGGCGTCGGCGCGATGATCCTCGCCGAACTGGGGGTCCACGACATGATCCTGCTCACCAACACCCACCACACGCTTGTCGGGCTCGACGGCTACGGCCTCTCGATCGTCGGCGAGCGGCGCATCGAGGAATAACAATCGTGGCGAATATCCTGATCGTCGAGGCGCGCTTCTACGACCATCTGAACGACCTGCTGCTGGCCGGCGCGCGTGCCGCGATCGAGGCGGCGGGCCACACCCATGAGACGATCACCGTCCCCGGCGCGCTGGAAGTGCCCGGCGCGATCGCGTTGGCGGCGGAATCCTACGACGCGTTCGTCGCGCTCGGCGTCGTGATCCGCGGCGAGACCTATCATTTCGAGATCGTCGCGGGCGAAAGCGCGCGCGGTATCATGGCGCTGACGATGGACGGCCTCGCGATCGGCAACGGCATCCTGACCACCGAGAACGAGGCACAGGCCCTCACCCGCGCCCGCCCGGACGAAAAGGACAAGGGGGGCGAGGCGGCGAAGGCGGCGCTGGCGATGCTGGAACTGCGCACCCGCTTCGGCTGACGGGGTCGGCGGCAACCATCCGTCGCTGACCCCGTCGTCCCACCTGCCCGCCGGCGGCGGTGTCCCGGTTCTACACCGACCCGCCCCGCGACCGTCACGCGCTGGTATTTATCGACCGCCCCAATCCGCCCGGTGAAACGGGGCACGATCAGTCGTATCGGCAGCAAAACCGACGCGATTGCCGGCAACCTGACGCAAGGAAGCCGCCGACCGATCATCCATGCGGTCGACGGCTTCCTGAAACCCGATCGGAAACGAAGAGGAGATCAGGCGAACGAAACTTTCGTGCTGATACGGCGACGACGTATTGCGGCACCGATCATGGCGAAGCCGCCGATCATCATGGCCCATGTGGACGGTTCGGGAACGGCTGCGCCGCCAAACGCCGCCTCCAACTCGATCGTGCTGGCCTCCCAAATGCCGGGAGCCGCGGCCGATGAATAATAGAAAGAGCCGATTTTCGGCGCCGTCGATACCTTGGAAATGGAGGTGCAGAACCGGTTGAAGCCGCCTGTGGCCCCGCAACCTTCGGAATTCCCGCCATCAGACAAGAACATCAGATCCGGTGCTCCCGCTATATAGCTGAATTTCACCCCATGAGGCAGGTTGAAGCTGTTGACCGTCAGGCCAATGTCCGTGGAATCGAATGAGGCTGCATTATCGAAATTGAAGGTGAAATCACCAATCACCGGATTAACCGGCGCCGCCCCCGAAAAATCAGACGCTGTAATCTTCAGCCGAAGGTTGACGATCGCGGCATCCGCCGTGGCAGCCGAAGCGGCAATCACCATGCCAAGGCCGATCGCCATGTTTCTCACGATACGCATCTATTCCCCCCACAAGAATGCAAGGCATTGGCAATGCCCCGCCTCGCAGCGACCTGTATCCCCCGTATATATCTTGGTAAACGAATTTTGACGGAGCAATCCGGCGCTACCGCCTCAAAATGGCACGACTTAAGACGTTGCGCACCGGTACCATTCAAATTTTCGATACTTCACGCCCATCGCCGGCATTGATCGATACATTGCCGGCAATATCTATGCCGCGGTTATACCTGACTTTTTGGCAAACCGCGGCATAGACACGCATGGATATTACGCCGCCACCGTCTCCAGCGCCGGATAATCGATATATCCTTCCGGCCCCTGACTGTACCACGTCTTCATATCGTCCTTGTTGAGCGGTGCGCCGGTGCGCAGCCGTTCCGGCAGGTCGGGGTTGGCGAGGAAGGTGCGGCCGAAGCTGATCGCATCCGCCACGCCCTCGTCCAGCTTCGCCTGCGCGTCCGCGGCGGTGGTATAGTCGGAATTCAGCACCAGCACGCCGGTGAACACCTTGCGGATGTCCGGGCTAAGCTTGGGTACGTCGGTCTTGCCGAACGTACCGTCCGGCCCCGGCTCGCGCAGTTCGAGGAAGGCGATGCCCAGATCGGACAGCGCCTTTGCCGCCGGTACGAAGACCGAGGCGGGATCGCTGTCGTCGACGCCCTGCGAATCGCCGTTGGGCGACAGCCGCACCGATACCCGGTCCGCACCCGCCACCGAAATGACCCGCTCGGTCACTTCGCGGAGCAGACGGATGCGGTTCTCCGGGCTGCCGCCATATTCGTCCTCGCGGTGGTTGGCGCCGTCACGCAGGAATTCGTCGATCAGATAGCCGTTGGCGGCGTGAATCTGCACCCCGTCGAACCCGGCGGCCAGCGCGTTGCGCGTCGCGCGTTCGTAATCGTCGAGCAGGCGCGGGATTTCGCTCAGTTCCAGTGGCCGCGCCGTCTCGAAATCCTTCTTGCCCTCATAGGTGTGCGCCTGCCCCGCGGTCGCGGTGGCGGAGGACGATACCGGCTGACCGCCCGTCACCGACGAATGAACCTGCCGGCCCATGTGCCACAATTGCGCGACGATCCGGCCGCCCGCCTCGTGAACCGCCTTGGTCACCGGCTGCCACGCCGCGACCTGCGCGTCGGACCACAGGCCCGGCGCGAACGGCCAGCCCAGCCCCTCGCGGCTGATGCCCGTCGCCTCGGAGATGATGAGGCCGGCGCTCGCCCGCTGCGCGTAATATTCCGCCATGATCGGCGTCGGCACCGCATCCCGGTCGGCGCGGCCGCGCGTCAGCGGCGCCATCAGGATGCGGTTGGGGGCCTGGGTGGCGCCGATGGTCACGGGATCGAACAGATTGGGCATGAAGGCTCCTGATAATGCCTGATAATGATCGCCGGATCGGACCGGCGACTGTCGGATGGGAAGATAGGGCGCTACAGCGCGCCATGCACGGCGACGCCTCCCCAAGAAAAACTCCTGACGGCCCAAGCGGGTCCGGCTACCCAAGCGGGTCCGGCGTGCGAAGCAAATCCGGCGTGCCGGTCGGGTCCGGTGGGGCGATCGCGTTCGCCACGCTGATCGTCGCCAATGTCGCGCTGGCCTTCGGGCCATGGTTCGTGCGCGCCGCCGATACCGGCCCGGTCGCCGCCGCCTTCTGGCGGATCGCGCTCGCCGCGCCGATGCTCGCGGTGCTGGCGGGCGCGGGCGGTGCCCGGCCGCAGCGACTGCCCCTGCCGCTGTGGGCGATGCTGGCGGTGGCGGGGGTGCTGTTCGCCGCCGATCTGGGCACCTGGCATCTCGGCATCCTGCGCACCACGCTTGCCAATGCGACGCTGTTCGGCAATTGCGCGACGCTGATCTTCCCCGTCTACGGCTTCCTCGTCGCGCGCAGCTGGCCGACGCGGACACAAGGGGCGGCACTGCTGCTGGCCGGCATCGGCGGCGTGCTGCTGATGGGGCGGTCGTACCAGCTCGATCCCGGCCACCTGATGGGCGACCTGCTCTGCCTGACTGCCGGGCTGCTCTATACCGGTTATTTCATCGTCATGGCGCGGGTGCGCGACCGGATGGCGCCGCTGCCCGCGCTCGCCTTGTCCAGCATCGCCAGCGTGGTGCCGCTGCTGGTCTTCGCGATCCTGCTCGGCGAGAATGTCTGGCCGCACAGCTGGGCGCCCCTGATCGGCCTCGCGCTGGTCAGCCAGGTGCTGGGGCAGGGTTGCATGATCCACGCGCTCGGCCGGCTGTCGCCGCTGGTGGTCGGCATCGCGCTGCTGATCCAGCCGGTGGTGGCCGGCACGGTCGGCTGGATCGTCTATGACGAGCGGCTGGGCGCGGTCGATCTGGTCGGCGTCGCGATGGTCGCGGTGGCGCTCGTCCTCGTCCGCCGTACGCCACGCCTTGCGCCGGGCGGGACGGCATCGCATCTGGACGATTGAGGAGTCCTTCATGATGGCCGACACGATCCCCGCCTATCCGGTTCTGGCCGACCCCATGCCGGATGCGGCCGCCGATCTCACGCTGGCGGAGGTCCGTGCCGCGCTTGCCCCCGGCATCGCCGCCAACGCCGCGTTCGACGGCTGGGGCGACGAGGCGCGCGACATGGCGGCGGCGGCGGCCGGGATCGATCCCGATATTGCCCGCCTCGCCTTCGCCGATGGCCCCGTCGCGATGATCGACGCCTGGTTCGCGCACATTGATGCCGCGATGCAGGCCGCCGTCCCGCCGGAGACACGCGCCGCGATGAAGATACGCCAGCGCATCGCCGCACTGGTCGAGGCGCGGCTGGACGCGATGGCGCCGGAGCGGGAGGCGCTGCGCCGCGCGCTCGCCATCCTCGCGCTGCCGCAGACCGTGGCGCGGGGCGCGCGGCTCGGCTGGCGGTCGGTCGACGTGATCTGGCGGGCGGCGGGCGATACCGCAGTCGATTACAACCACTATACCAAGCGCACGATCCTGCTCGGCGTGTACGGCGCCACCGTCACCGTCTTCCTCGACGACGACAGCGAGGATCATGCCGAGACCCGCGCCTTCCTGTCGCGCCGGATCGACGGCATCATGCGCTTCGAGAAGGCCAAGGCCGGCTTCCTGAAACGCACCGAACACCGCCCCAGCCTGTCCCGCTTCATCGGCCGGCTGCGCTATCCGGCGGTGTGATCTCTACGGGCGTTCACGTTCCCCTCTTCCGTCATTGCTTCGCTATACTCGCAATGACGGGCCGGGTTCAGGCCGGTAGCACCCTGCCCTAGAATTTCGGCCCCGCCACGGCCGCCTGCTGGCGGCGCGGCGTATCCGCGAACAGCTTGGCGATCGCGGTGTTGCGGGGGTCGTTGGTGGCATAGTCGCGCGCCGACTGCCCCGCCATCCGGTCGGCCTGATCGGGGTTCGCCCCCGCCGCCAGCAATTGCCGCACCATATCGATATCGCGGCCCTGCACCGCCAGGATCAGCGGCGTCACGCCCGACTGGTTGAACAGGTTGATGTTCGCCTTCGCGGCGGTCAGGATCGGGATCATGTCGCGCTGGCCCAGTTGCACCGCCAGGATCAGCGGCGTGTTGCCCGCCCGGTCGCGCATGTTGGCGTCTGCCCCCTTCTGCAACAGATAGCGCAGATAGGTCTGGTCGCCGCGCTTGATGACGATGTGCAGCGCCCCCTCGCCCGACGTCACGTCGCGCGCGTTGACGATGGTGCTGCCGGGCCGGTCGAGCATCGCGATCACGTCGTTGCCCTTGGCCTCCTTGATGGCCTGCAGGAACTTGTAGCTTTCCGACTGCTGCTGCGCGGACGCGGGGGTTGCGGCGGCAAGGGCGACGGCCGCCGCCACGGCGGCCGGAAACAGGTATTTCGTCATGGCGCGGGTCCTCGGGAACGATCCTCGGCTGGTCCGCTCCTGCTTGCGCGGAGCCTGCGAAGGGGTCAAGGGTGCCGGGATCATGACCATGCGCCGAACCCCGTCGTTCCTCCCCACGGTCTGCCTCGCATTCTGGCTGGCCACCGGTCTGGGCGGGTGCCAGTCCGGCACCGCCACCGATGCCCGGCCGCCGCTGGCGGGCGCGAAGATCGGCGGCCCGTTCGCGCTGGTCGACGAGAATGGCCGCGCCGTCACCGACCGCAGTTTCGCGGGCAAATACCGGGTGATGTATTTCGGCTATACCTATTGCCCCGATGTCTGCCCGGTCGACGTGCAGACGATCGCGCAGGGGCTGGCCGAACTGGAAAAGCGCAATCCGGCACTGGCGGCACGGGTGGTGCCGATCTTCGTCACCGTCGATCCCGCGCGCGACACGCCCGCCGTGCTGAAACAATTTACCGCCGCCTTCTCGCCCCGGCTGGTCGGGCTGACCGGCAGTCCGCAGGCGGTGGCGCAGGCGGAGAAGGCCTATGCGGTCTATGCGTCGAAAGGGCTGGCCTCGCCCGGCGGCTACCTCGTCAATCACAGCCGGCAGACCTATCTGATGGATCCCGACAACCGCCCGCTCGCGCTGGTCCCGCAGGACGAGACGCCGGCAGCGGTCGCCGACACCATCGAGAAATGGGCGAAATGACCGCAGCACCCGCACGATTCTGGGAAGACACGCCCCTCCACCGGCTCGACCGTGGCCAGTGGGAGGCGCTGTGCGACGGCTGCGGCAAATGCTGCGTCCACAAGCTGGAGGACGAGGAGACGGGCGAGGTGCTGCCCACCAACGTCGCCTGTCGCCTGCTCGACCGGCGCAGCGGCTTCTGTTCGGACTATCGTAACCGCCGCGCCTATGTGCCCGAATGCGTGCGGCTGACCAACGGCAACGTCCGCGATATCGACTGGCTGCCCTCCACCTGCGCCTATCGCCTACGCGCGAACGGCGAGAAGCTGCCCGACTGGCACTATCTGGTCAGCGGCGACCGCGAGGCGGTGCATCGCGCCGGCCAGTCGGTGCGCGGCTGGACGGTCAGCGAGGACGATGTCGGCGACATGGAGGATCACCTCGTCGACCGGGTGCTGTGAGCGGGGCACGACCCGTCATGCAGGACCGGTGAACATCATCGCCCCCCATATTTCAGCCTCTCCAGCGGAGGCGATGTTTCGAGAGGACGGCCTGGTGGCGGGAGGGCATCGTGATCGATCCTAAGCCACCCGCGATCCCCCCCGATCTCGACATCGTGCGCCATCCGACCGCGCGGCGTTGCACGCTGTCGTTCGACCCCGCCAGCGGCCGGGCGCGGCTGGTGATTCCGAAGCGCGCCGCGCTGAAACCCGCGCTCGCCTGGGCGGCGGACAAGGCGGCGTGGCTGGCGGAACAGCGCGCGCGCCTGCCCGCCCCCCGCCCCTTCGCCCCCGGCACCACGATCACCGTCGCCGATGAAGTACTGACGATCGTCCGCGACGCCGGCCCCCGCCGCGCGGTGGTGCGGGCGGGCGACCGGCTGCTGCTCGCCGGCCCCGAGGAGACGATCCCCCGCCGGGTCGATGCGTGGCTGCGTCGCGTCGCACTCGACCTGCTCACCCGCGAAACCGCCGAATTCGCCGCGAAGGCGGGGGTCAGCGTCAGCGCGGTGGCGGTCGGCGATCCCCGGCGACGCTGGGGCAGTTGCGCTTGGGACGGCGCGATCCGCTATAGCTGGCGGCTGGTGCTCGCCCCCGGTTGGGTCCGCCGCGCGACGGTGGCGCACGAGGTCGCGCATCGCGTCCACATGAACCACGGCCCCGCCTTCCACGCGCTGGTCGCCTCGCTGCTGGGAGAGGACCCGACCCCGGCCCGCGCCTGGCTGCGCCAACACGGCGCGGCGCTTCACTGGGTCGGGCGCGGGTCCCCGGACTGAACCGGCGGCTGTCGCGGCGGCACCGTGCCGGGCGGCAGCGGGCGCACCGGCGCACGGGTCGGTAGCGGGGCCGGCGCGGGGGTGTCGCGGGTCACGCTGTCGATCAGGTCGTCCAATTGCTGCTGCGGGGTGCGCGCGGGCGGCGCGGCCGGTTCGACGGGGGCGGCAGGCGCCGTCTCCGGCTCGACGGTGGCGGCGGGCGCGGTGGCGATCGGATTGCCGTCCTCGTCCACCGCCATGCCCTCGTCGGGGGTGCCGAAATAGCTCGCCTCGTCCGGCTCCAATTGCCATTCGGGCAGCGTCACCTGCGTATCGAACTGCTCGACCGGGCGGGTGGCGGTGGCGGGCTTCATGAACGCGGCGAAGGCGCGCGCGGGCGCGGTGCCGCCGTGCAAGCCCCGCACCGGCCGGGCATCGTCGCGCCCCATCCACACCCCCGTCGTCAGCCCGCTGGAAAAGCCCAGGAACCAGCCGTCGCGCAACGAGGTGGTCGTCCCGGTCTTGCCCGCCACCGGCCGGCCGATCTGCGCCTGCCGCCCGGTGCCGGTGTTGACCGCGGTCTGGAGCAGGTCGGTCATCTCCGCGGCGACATAGGGGGCGACCAGCACGCGGCTGCGATCCACCTCGTGCGTGTAGATCGTCTGTCCCCGCGCGGTCACGCGGGTGATGCCATAGGGGACGACATCGACCCCCTTGGCCGCGACGCTGGCGAAGGCGCGGGTCATGTCGATCAGCCGCACGTCCGACGTGCCCAGCACCATCGCCGGATGCGTGTTCACGGGCGTGGTGATGCCGAACCGGCGGGCCATGTCGGCGATGGTGGTGAAGCCCACCTCCTGCCCCAGCTTCGCTGCCACGGTGTTGAGCGAATAGGCGAAGGCGGTGCGCAGGGTGACCGGCCCGGAATTGTGTCGCGAATCGTTGCGCGGGCTCCACCCGTCGATCGTCACCGGTTCGTCGACGATGCTGTCCTCGGGCTTGTGCCCCGCCTCCAGCGCGGCGAGATAGACGAACAGCTTGAACGACGATCCCGGCTGGCGCACCGCCTGCGTCGCGCGGTTGTAGATCGACGAGACGTAATCCGTCCCCCCCACCATCGCGCGCACCGCGCCGTCGCGGTCCAGCGACACCAGCGCGCCCTGTGCCCCCGCCGGCACGTTGGCGCGGATCGCGGCATCGGCCTGACGCTGCATCGCCGGATCGATCGTCGTCCACACCTCCAGCGGCGCCTGCGTCTCGTCGATCAGCGTGTCGAGCAGCGGCAACGCCCAGTCGGTGAAATACCGCGCGCTGTTCTGCCGCGCCGCCGGCGCCAGCTTCAATCCCTTCGGGTCGGCGGCGGCGGCCTGCGCGGGCGTGACATAGCCGTTGCGCACCATCTGCTGGATGACGACCCCAGCGCGGCCGACCGCGGCGTCGGCATCGGCGGTGGGCGAATAGTTGGACGGCGCCTTGACCAGCCCGGCGATCACCGCCGCCTCCGCCAGGCTCAGTTCCTCGGCGCCGTGGCCGAAGAACTTGCGCGACGCGGCATCGATGCCATACGCGCCGCCGCCATAATAGACCTTGTTCAGATAGAGTTCGAGGATCTGGTCCTTGGAGAATTTGCGCTCCATCGCCAGCGACAATATCCATTCGCGAAACTTGCGCCCGAACTTCTTCTGGTTGTTCAGGAAGATGGTGCGCGTGATCTGCTGCGTGATCGTCGATCCGCCCTGAATCCACCGGCCGCGCTCGTACCGGATCATCGCGGAGCGGGCGATGCCGATCGGGTCGATGCCGGGATGGCTGCGGAACCGGCGATCCTCGACCGCGATCGTCGCGTCGCGCATCACCAGCGGGATGGTGGAATAGGACAGCCATTCGCCGTAACTCGGCCCCAGCGACACGATCACGCTGCCGTCGGCGGCATGGACGCGGATCATCTGGCCGTTGGGCGAGGATTTCAGTTCCTCGAAGCTAGGCAGCTGCGCCCGCGCGACATAGACCGCCACCGCCAGCGCCGCGAGGGCCAGCACCGCCAGCGCGACCAGAATCTTGATCGTCGTCATCAACCGCCGCCGCCACGGCGAACGCGCCGCGGGGGTTGACCGGGAAGATCGGGGCGAGCGGGGAGCGGGACGCTTGGCAGCCATGAGCCGCCGCGAAATACGCGCTATCCGCGCCCGCTACAAGCGATAGCGGCGGTGGACGTTGAACGGGAGAAGTTTGGTTCGCGCGGAGGCGCGGAGAAGAAGGACAGGATAAGGCGCTGCGCGATCAGATCCCGACGCCGCAAGCGTCCTTGGTTTTCAATGCCCACCGGATCACGACCGGCTACGGCACGGGCAACGCTTCCACCCCTTATTCTCCGCGTCTCCGCGCCTCCGCGCGAACAAAACTTCTTCTACCCGTCCTCGCGTGCCCTGAACTCCAGCGAGATCGAATTCATGCAATATCGTTGCCGGGTCGGCGGCGGCCCGTCCGGGAAGACATGGCCCAGATGGCTGTCGCACCGCGCGCACCGCGTTTCGGTGCGGACCATGCCGTGGCTGCGGTCGCTATGATCGGTGACCGCTTCCTCGCCGATCGGCTGGGTGAAGCTCGGCCAGCCCGAACCGCTGTCATATTTGTCCGCGCTGTCGAACAGCGTGTTGCCGCACGCCGCGCAGGCATACAGCCCGTCCGCCTTGTTGTCGTTGAGCGCGCCGGCAAAGGCGCGCTCGGTGCCCGCCTCGCGCAGCACATGATATTGCGCCGGGGTCAGGCGGGTGCGCCATTCGGCGTCGGACAGGGTCAGCTTTTCCATGTCATCCCATCTGGTTCGCCGGCCCCGGTCCTTCAAGCATCCCGTTACCGGTAAGAGCGCCGATCCGCGTGGCATGGGCGATGATCCGGATCAGCGCGGGGTGCGCCGCGCCGACCAGCCACGCCGCCGCCGGTCCCTCCGCTACCGCGCGCACCGCGCCCGCCACCCCCAGCGGCCGTGCCAGCGCGCGCGCGAATCGGGGTTGCCACGTCGCCGCCGCCCCGGCCCCGCCGCGTCGATACGCCGCCGCCGCCGCCACCCCGCTCGCCAGCGCGATTCCCATCCCCTCGCCCGCCAGCGACGGGATCACCCCCGCCTGATCGCCCAGCCGGAACAGCCCCGCCTGCCCGTCACGGGCGCGCCAGCCATAGGGCACGTTGGCGACCGCATCGATCGCGGCATCGCCGGCCATGAACGCGATACGCTCCCCCAGTGCCGGATGCTCGCGCCCCAGCCGGTTGAGCAACGCCGCCGGGCTCCCCGCCGCCGCCAGCCGCGATCGCCGCACCGCCAGGCACAGGTTGACGCTACCATCCTCCTGCCGCGCTATCCCGGCATAGCCATGCGCGAACAGGTGCAGTTCCACCGCATCGCCGACCAGCCGATCGAGCGCCGGATGCGCCGCCAGCCGTACCCGCAGGCCCAGCGCCGGGTCCGCCCCACGCGCCGCCTCCGGCCGGGCCAGCCCGCGCAGGTCGTGCTTGCCGGTGGCGAGGAACAGCGCGCCGGCGGTCATCGTCCCCCCGTCCGCCAGCCGTACCTGCCCGTCCTCGACCGTGCGCACCGCGACGCCGCGCTCGATCCCCGCCACCTGCCCCGCCCGCGCGATCAACAGCGTGTCGAGCCGGTGCCGCGACACCGCCACCGCCGGCGCCGGCAGCCGCGCTTCCGCCTGTCGCCCGCCGGCGAACAGGCGGGTGCGCACGATCCGTTCGCGGTTCAGCTCGTCCGCCGTCACCCCCAGCGCCGCCAGCGTCCGCAGGCTGCGCCAGCTCAGGAATCCACCGCACAGCGCGTCGCGCGTCTCCCGCTCGCGCTCGATCACCAACGCGCGCGTGCCGCCGGCCGCCAGCACGATCGCCGCCGCCGTCCCCGCCGGGCCGCCGCCCAAAACCAGCGCCGCTACGTCGCGCATATCCGCTGCACGCACAGCCGGAACGGAAACGTCCGGAACACCCGCGCATCCGTCACCCCTGCCGCCGCCAGCAAGGGCAGCCATTCGGCAGGGCGCAACGACCGCGCGATCGACAGCGTGCCGTCATGCCGCACGATCGGATGCCACCGCGCCAGCGTCGCCAGCACCGGATAGCCGCGATGGGCGAAACCGTGCCGCATCAGGTCGTTGACGAACCACGCGTGCGCGTTCGCCTGCATCCAGCGCAGGAATGTGACCAGTTCGCCGTCGGTCATATGGTGCGCGACCAGACTGCTGATCGCCGCATCCCAGCCATCGCCCTGATCGGCATAATCGCCGGTGACCCAGCGGATCGTCGAGCCAGCCGGGGTGTGTGCGCGCGCCGCCTGCTCGCTACGGGGATTCAGGTCGACTCCGACCAGTTCGACCGGCAGGCGGCGTTTCATCGCCCAGCGCTCGATCCGCCGCAGCATGTCGCCGTCACCGAACCCGATATCGATGATCCTGAGCGACCCCGCCCCCCCCGCGATCCGGTCGAGGAATGTTAGTGTCGGCCGCGCCGCCAGCGTCACCCGGTTCACCCGCGCCAGATCGGCCACCACCGCGGCATAGACCGCCGGGTCGAGATCGTCCGCGTCCATCAGCTCCGGCCCCGCGGCGCGGGTGGAGAGCGTCACGCCACGCTCCCGAAGCCAAAGCCCTCCGCCGCCAGTCCCGGCCCGAACGCCAGCGCCACGCCGCGTTCCACCGGTGGCCCCTCAAGCAATCGCGCCAGCGTGAACATCAATGTCGCCGAAGACATGTTGCCATTGGCCGCCAGCACCGCGCGCGACGCGTTCAGCGCATCCGGCGCCAGCGCCAGGCTGGTCTGCACCGCATCCAGGATCGATCGCCCGCCGGCATGGACCGCCCAGCCGTCGATCGCCACCGGGTCTTGCCCGCCGGTCACCGCCTGCCGGAAATCGGCATCCGCCAGCCCGGCGGCGATCCGGCGCGGCACCTCGCCCGACAGGTGCATCGCGAAACCGCGATCGGTGATCGCCCAGCGGATCAGCGCCTCGCTGTCGGGCAGCGTCGCGGCGAACGGCTGGTCGAGCCGGAACCCGGCGGGGTCCGCCGTCACCAGCGCCGCCGCCGCGCCGTCGCCGAACTGAAGCTGCGCCAGCAGCGGCTCCGCCCGGTCGTCGTCCTGCAGATGCAGCGTCGACAGCTCGCACGCGATCACCAGCACCCGCGCCGCCGGGTCGGACCGGACGATATGCCGCGCGCTGCGCAGCGCCGCGACCGCCGCGTAACAGCCCATGAACCCGACCAGCAGCCGCTCGACCGAGCCGGCCAGCCCCAGTCGCCTCGCCACGATCTGGTCCAGCCCCGGCGCGACGAAGCCGGTGCAGCTCGCCACCACCAGATGTGTGATCCCCGCCAGCGGCACCTGCGCCGCCAGTGCCTCCACCGCGGCGATCGCCAAGGTCGGTGCGGCCTCCGCATAGATCGCCATCCGCGCGGCGGTGCCGGGCATCCCGCCATCGCCGTAGAAACCGCCCGTCGTGGTCGGGGCGCCGCCGGTGACGGTGGGCGGCAGCACCGACCAGCGATGTGCGATCCCCGCCCGCCGCGTCATCCGCTCGAACAGGCGACGTTCCGCCGATGCGATGCGCGCCCCGGCCCAGTCGATGAAGGCGGCGTGGATGTCGTGGTCCGGCGTGGCGACGCCGATGGCATGGAGATGGGCGGTCACGAGGCTCCTTCGGTCATGGGCGATCAACAGTCGACCGGGCCATGTGGTGCCATCGCCCTTGCAACCATCGTGGCATATCCCGGCTGAATAGGACGGTCAGGCTGCTCTATCCCCGGCATCATCGGGCTGTTTCGTCAGTCCCGTCGACCTGTCGAGGCCGGATCATGTGCCACCGTATGACAAAAAAACGGGACGCGACCGGAATTGCAGCGATATATTGATCTGGATCAACGTGACTAAAGCTTGCGTGTGGAACCTGAACGCCGCATGTCTGGTGCGAGGCGAAGGGTGCGGAAGGTAAGCATGTTTGTCTTTTATCTCCTTCGCCATGGGCGGATCATGTGACGGCGGACAGCGGCAAGGGGGCCGCACCCCGTCACGTCGTGACCGGAGGGATCGTGAACGAAGAAGCTGTCGTGTCGCTCATCAAGGACCTGACGTCCCGGCTGTCCGCCGTGGCGGAAGAGTTCAGCGGGCGCGTCGAGCGGGTCGATGCACCGGCGGATGCGAGACCCGATGTGGTAGTATCGCTGGCGCAAAAGGCCCGCACCCTGTCGGACCAGCGCCGGCTGCGACGCCGTTCGCTGCCCGCCGAACTGTTTCACGAACCGGCTTGGGACATGATGCTGGCGCTCTACATCGCGCATGACGAGGGTCGCGTGCTGAACGTCAAGAGCCTCGTCGCCTGCGCCGATGCCCCCGTCACCACCTCGCAACGGTGGATCGAACATCTTCACAAGCTGCGGCTGGTCAACCGCGTCGTCGACAGCGTCGATCGCCGCCGGCTGGAGGTATCGTTGAGCCAGAACGGCGTCGAGGCGATGGAAGCCTATCTGTCCGCCCTGCCCTGATCGGCCCGGTCCCCGCCGCGCAGCACCTGCACGCGGGAACCGGGTCGATCACCGGCCTACAGCTTGCCGGTCAGTTCCGGCACCACTTTGAACAGGTCGCCAACCAGCCCGAGGTCCGCCACCTGAAAGATCGGCGCATCCTCGTCCTTGTTGATCGCGATGATCGTCTTGCTGTCCTTCATTCCCGCCAGATGCTGGATCGCTCCCGAGATGCCGACCGCGACATAGATTTCCGGGGCGACGATCTTGCCGGTCTGCCCGACCTGATAGTCGTTGGGGGCATAGCCCGCATCCACCGCCGCGCGTGACGCGCCGACGCCCGCGCCCAGCGCATCGGCGAGCGGATCGATCAGTTCGTGGAATTTCTCCTCCGATCCCAGCGCCCGGCCACCCGACACGATGATTTTCGCGCTGGTCAGTTCCGGCCGCGCATTGGCGGCGATCTCCGAGCCGGCGAAGCTGGACAATCCCTTGTCACCGGTGGCCGCCACCGCCTCGATCGTGCCGCTGCCGCCCTCGGCCGCCGCCTTGTCGAACGCGGTGCCGCGGATCGTCAGCACCAGCTTCTTATCCGACGTCTGCACCGTCGCGATCGCATTCCCGGCATAGATCGGCCGGGTGAAGGTGTCCGGCCCCTCGACCGACAATACTTCGCTGATCTGCATCACGTCGAGCATCGCCGCCACGCGCGGTGCGATGTTCTTGCCCGTGGTGGTAGCCGCCGTGACGAAGGCATCGTGATGTCCCATCAGGTCGACCACCAGCGGCGCGACATTCTCCGCCAGCGCATGGTCATAGGCGGCATCGTCGGCGACATGCACCTTGCCGACCCCGGCGATCTTCGCCGCGGCCTCCGCCACCGCGCCGACGCCCTGGCCCGCCACCAGCAGATGGACCTCGCCCAGCTGCGACGCGGCGGTCACCGCCGACAGCGTGGCATCCTTGACGGCCGCACCGTCGTGATCGACCCAGACCAGTGTCTTCACTTCGCCACTCCCATCGCCTTCAGCTTCATGACCAGTTCGTCGACGTCCGCCACCTTGACGCCGGCGGAGCGCTTGCCCGGCTCCACCACCTTCAGCGTCGTCAACCGCGGGGCCACGTCGATGCCGTAATCGGCCGCCGTCTTCGTCGCCATCGGCTTCGATTTCGCCTTCATGATGTTGGGCAGCGACGCATAGCGCGGCTCGTTCAGGCGCAGGTCAGTGGTCACGATCGCGGGCAGCGTCAGCGCGTCCGTTTCCAGCCCGCCATCGATCTCGCGCGTCACGGTCGCCTTGCCGTCCGCGATCTCGATCTTGCTGGCGAAGGTGCCCTGCGCCCAGCCGAGCAGCCCGGCCAGCATCTGCCCGGTCTGGTTGTTATCGTCGTCGATCGCCTGCTTGCCCAGGATCACCAGTTGCGGCGCCTCCTCCTCGACGATCCTGGCGAGCAGCTTGGCGACACCCAGCGGCTCCACCTTCGTCTCGCTCGTCACCAGGATCGCGCGGTCCGCGCCCATCGCCAGCGCGGTGCGCAGCGTCTCCTGCGACTTCTGCTCGCCGATCGACACGACGACGATCTCGGTGACCGTCCCCTTCTCCTTCAGGCGGATCGCTTCCTCGACCGCGATTTCATCGAACGGGTTCATGCTCATCTTGACGTTGGCCAGATCGACGCCCGTTCCGTCGGCCTTGACCCGGGGCTTCACGTTGTAATCAAGCACGCGCTTGACCGGCACCAGCACCTTCATGGGCACTCCCTCTCAAAACTTTTACACGGCAGCATCGGCGGTTTCTGTGGCGGTTTCGCGTATTTTTCGCAAGTCCGGTATGGAAAAGCAGAGCGCCGTAACGGCAGGCGACGACCCTAGCCCGAATCGCCCTGTCCCCCAACGAAAAAGGGCCCGGACGTTTCCGTCCGAACCCCCTTGCGTCGATCATCGGTTCAGAAAAACCGGACGATCACCATCGCCAGCAGCGCACCCGCCGCCGCACCCCTTGTCAGGGTCAGCGCCAGTCGCCAGCCACCCGGCGGACGGCCATCGATCAGGCGGCCTTCTGAACTTCCGCGACGATCTTCTTGGCGGCATCGCCCAGATCGTTGGCGGGCACGATCGCGAGACCGCTATTGGCAAGGATGTCCTTGCCCGCCTGCACGTTGGTGCCCTCCAGCCGGACGACCAGCGGCACCGACAGGTTCACTTCCTTCGCCGCGGCGACGATGCCCTCGGCGATGATGTCGCACTTCATGATGCCGCCGAAGATGTTGACGAGGATGCCCTTCACCGCCGGATCGGCGAGGATGATCTTGAACGCCGCCGTCACCTTCTCCTTGTTGGCGCCGCCGCCCACGTCGAGGAAGTTGGCCGGGAACATCCCGTTCAGCTTGATGATGTCCATCGTCGCCATCGCCAGCCCGGCGCCGTTGACCATGCAGCCGATGTCACCGTCCAGCTTGATGTACGCCAGGTCGTACTTCGACGCCTCCAGCTCCATCGCGTCCTCTTCGGTGGTGTCGCGCAGTTCCATCAGGTCCTTGTGGCGGAACATGGCGTTGCCGTCGAAGGCAACCTTGGCGTCGAGCACCATCAGCTTGCCGTCGTCGGTGACCGCGAGCGGGTTGATCTCGATCTGCTCGGCATCGGTGCCCAGGAACGCGTCGTACAGCTTCGACGCGGTCGAGGCGGCCTGCTTGGCGAGGTCGCCGGTCAGTTCCAGCGCGGCAGCGACGGCGCGGCCGTGATGCGGCTGGAATCCGGTGGCGGCGTCGATATCGATCGAATGGATTTTCTCGGGCGTGTCGTGCGCCACGGTCTCGATATCCATGCCGCCCTCGGTGGAGGCGACCATCGAGACGCGGCCGGTCGCGCGGTTGACGAGCAGCGCGAGGTAGAATTCCTTGGCGATGTCGACGCCATCGGTCACGTACAAGCGGTTGACCTGCTTGCCCGCATCACCCGTCTGGATCGTGACCAGCGTGTTGCCCAGCATATCGGTCGCCGCCGCGCGAACCTCGTCCTCGGTCTTGGCCAGCCGCACGCCGCCCTTGGCATCGGGGCCGAGTTCGACGAACTTGCCCTTGCCGCGACCACCGGCATGAATCTGCGCCTTTACGACATAAAGAGGTCCGGGCAGCTTTTTCGAAGCCTCGACCGCTTCCTCGACGGTCAGCGCCGCGAAGCCGGCAGGCACGGGAACGCCGAATTTCGCCAACAGTTCTTTGGCCTGATATTCGTGAATGTTCATGGGCGCAGCCTCACTCGCTATCGTAAAAACGTACCGCCCTAAGCACAACGGGCGGCGGGAATCCAGCGAAACCACATCTCAATGATAATGTTTCGCAATATCTAAAGTTGATGCCGACGCTTTGCTGCCGTCACTTTCCCCGTCATGGCGAGCGAAGCGGAGCGGTGCGATGATCCCTACTACAGCGGCTCGCCGGTCAACCGCTGGCAGATCATGTCGAGTTGATCGAGCGTGCCATAGCCTAGCGTCACCCGGCCGCCATCGCCGTCATGCGCGATCGACACCGTCACGCCCAGCAGGTCGGCCAGTTGTCGCTCCAGCGCGGCGGTATCGGCGTCGCCCACCATCTCGCCCCGGTCGCCGGTCCGTGCCGTCGCCGGCGCGCGTTCCCGCACCGTCTTGCGATCACGCGCCAGCTTCTCGGTTTCGCGCACCGACAGGCGTCGGCTAACGACCTGCGCCGCCAGTTCCTCGACATCGGGCGCACCCAGCAGCGCGCGCGCATGGCCCATCGACAGTGATCCATCGACCACCTGCCCCTGCACCATATCCGGCAGTTCGAGCAGCCGCAGCAGATTGGCGACATGGCTGCGCGACTTGTGGACGATCTTCGCCAGCACATCCTGCGTGTGACCAAAATCCTGCGCCAACCGCTGATAGGCTTGCGCCTCTTCGATCGCGTTCAGATCTTGCCGCTGGATGTTCTCGATCAGCGCCACCTCCAGCGTCTCCGCATCGTCCATTATCCGGACAACGACGGGGACCTCGTGGAGTTTCGCCCGCTGCGCCGCGCGCCAGCGCCGCTCGCCCGCGACGATCTGGAACTGGTGGCCATGGGGGCGGACGACGATCGGCTGGATCACCCCCCGCATCGCGATCGATGCGGCCAGTTCGTCCAGCGTCGCCTCGTCGAAGCGTCGGCGTGGCTGGCCGGGGTGCGGGGCCAGCGAATTGACCGGCAGCATCCGTACACCAGACGGTTGCTCCGCGCCGCCCGTGATCGGGGCTTCCTGCGCCATTTCACCGAGCAGCGCGTTCAATCCGCGCCCCAGCCCACCGCGCGACCGCCGAACCGTCTCGCTCATGCCGCCACCGCCTTGCGCGGCAGCCGCGCGATCATTTCACGCGCCAGCGCGATATAGGCTTCCGATCCCGAACAGCGATGATCGTAGATCAGCGCGGGCAAGCCATGGCTCGGCGCCTCCGACAATCGCACGTTGCGCGGGATCACCGTCTGGAACACCACCGCCCCCAAGACCGCGCGAACATCGCTCGCGACCTGTTCGGTCAACCGGTTGCGCCGATCGTACATCGTCAGTGCCACCCCCAGGATCGACAGGCCGGGATTGAACCGCCCCCTGATCCGCTCGACGGTACTGAGCAATTGCGACAGCCCTTCGAGCGCGAAGAACTCGCATTGCAACGGCACCAGCAACACGTCCGACGCGACCAGCGCATTGATCGTCAGCAGCCCGAGCGATGGCGGGCAATCGATCAGCACGATATCCCACTTGGCGCTCGCCCCCTTCAGCGCGAGATCGAGCCGGTGCGTCCGCGCCTCGAAATCGATCAGTTCGACCTCGGCACCCGACAGATCGACCGTGGCCGGCAACAAGTCGAGACCGGGTACGCGGGTCGGCACCACAGCCTCACCCATCGTCACGGTGCCCATCAGCACTTCGTAACTGGACCGCTCACGCTGTGACTGCCCCACCCCCAGCCCGGTCGACGCGTTACCCTGCGGATCGAGATCGATCAGCAGAACGCGAAGATCGGTCGCCGCCATCGCGGTCGCGAGATTGATCGCGCTGGTGGTCTTGCCCACGCCACCCTTCTGGTTGGCGACGGCGATGACGGTGGTCATGCCCGGCCCCCAGAAACCATCGGCGAAAAAAATACGATGGACGAGTCCGGATGGGTGAGGCTTTGTTTCACGTGAAACACCAACTGATGACGGGCGCACAGCGCGGGGAGCGACGCCACATCCACCGTTCCCCGCGGGAGCAGCCATCGCGTCGATGTTGTGGCGCAATGAGCCGCCGCAAGCAAAAGCTTTTCGACCGAGGCGACTGCCCGCGCGGTAATCACGTCCGCCACCCAATCGACCTGTTCTACCTTGGAAGCAGCAACCTTGGCATCTTCCAAGCCCAAGGTCGCGACACAATCGCGCAGGAATTCAGCACGCTTGCGGCGTGGTTCCACCATCATGATGGGCCGCGCACCGGCGATCGCCAGCACCATGCCGGGGAAACCACCACCCGTGCCGATATCCAACCAACGTCCCGCATCAGCGGAAACGATCGTCAGCAATTGTAGCGAATCGACGACATGACGCTCCCAGATCGTCGCAATCGTCGCCGGCGAGATCAGGTTCTGTCGCTGATTCTCCGCCACCACGAGATCGACGAACCGGCCGATCCGATCGAACGCCGCGGCATCGACCTGGCCGCTTACCCAGTCGCGGGCTTCGTCCTCAGTCATGCCGCACGTCGCTTGGTATGAAGCAACACCGCCGACAACGCTGCCGGCGTCACGCCGCGCACCCGTGCCGCCGCGGCCAGCGAGCGGGGACGGCTGGCACTTAGCCGTGCGATCATCTCCGACGACAGACCGGGGATGCCGCAATAGTCGATCGCTTCCGGCAACAATATCTCCTCATCGGCGCGCAGCCGCGCCACCTCTTCCGCCTGCCGTTCCAGATAGGGTGCATAGCGTGCGTCCTGCAGCACCTCCGCCACGACCGCGCCGTCGATCCCCGCGACCGCATCGGGCGCGACCTGATCGACCGTTACCCCCTCGAACCGCAGCCACTCCCATGCCGATCGCACCGCGCCATCACGACTGACCGGCGCCCCCCGATCCGCGACCCAGGACGCGGTGCGCGGTATCGCCAACCGTTCCATCAAAACGCCGCGCGCGGTCACGGCATCCTGTTGTTGCCTTAGCCTTTCCGGTCCCAGACACCCCGCAGCCATGGCGATACCCCCCAATCTGGTAGCGGCATTGTCGGCCCGAAGCGACAGTCGGTATTCGGCGCGCGCGGTCAGCATCCGATAGGGTTCGGTGACGCCTTGCAGAACGAGGTCGTCGATCATCACCCCCAGATAGCTCGACGCCCGGTCTAGGATCACCGGTTCCAGCCCGACCGCATGAGCCGCCGCGTTGAGCCCCGCGACCAGACCCTGCCCTGCCGCTTCCTCATAGCCGGTCGTGCCGTTGATCTGCCCCGCACAGAACAACCCGGCCATCCCACGTACCGCCAGCGTCGCATCGAGCGCACGCGGATCGATATGGTCGTATTCGACGGCATAGCCCGGCACGGTGATCCGCGCGCGCTCCAATCCCGGGATCGTCGCAATCATCGCCGCCTGGGCCGCTTCCCCGATCGAGGTCGACAGGCCGTTGGGATAGACGGTGGCATCGTCCAGCCCCTCCGGTTCGAGGAATATCTGGTGGCCGTCACGGTCGCCGAACCGGTGAATCTTATCCTCGATAGATGGACAATAACGCGGCCCGGCCCCCTCGATCGCGCCAGAGAACAAGGGCGATTCCGGGATCGCGTCGCGGATCACGTCGTGCGTCGCTACCACCGTTCGGGTGATCGCGCAGGCAACCTGAGGCAATAATCGGTGTGGCGTCATTGCCGACATCGTCCAGCCGTCGGCGTCGGACGGCTGTTCCTCCAGCATCGCCCAGTTGATCGTGCGGCCGTCCAGACGCGGTGGCGTGCCGGTCTTCAGCCGGGCCATCGGCAGATCGAGCGCGCGAAGATGCGCCGCCAGCGGCCCCGCCGCGCGCTCCTCGACCCGACCGCCCTCGCCGCGCTCGGCCCCCCGGAACAGACGTCCGCCGAGGAAGGTACCGGTGGCGATCACCACCGCCGATGCTTCGATCATACGGCCGCCCGCCAGCGTTACGCCTCCAATCCGGTCACCATCGATCAGCAGCGATTCCACGTCACCGCCGATCACGTCGAGCCTAGATTGAGCGGCGACCATCAGCTGTACGGCACGGGCATAAAGCTTGCGATCGGCCTGGATGCGGGGGCCCTGCACCGCCGCCCCCTTGCTGCGGTTGAGCGTCCGGTGATGGATCGCCGCGGCATCGGCCGCGCGTGCCATCACCCCGTCAAAGGCGTCGATCTCCCGGACGATATGCCCCTTGCCGAGGCCACCGATCGAGGGATTGCACGACATGACGCCAAGATTGTCGGTGCGGAAAGTAACGAGGGCGGTACGCGCGCCACGTCGGGCCGCGGCGCAGGCGGCCTCGACGCCGGCATGGCCGCCGCCGATAATGATGACATCGAACATGACAACGCCCTACCGCGTGTGGTGGGCGCGCGTCAAAACTGTTCCACGTGGAACATCACTTCCCCAAGCAAAACCGGGAGAACAACGCGTCCAGCATTATTTCGGTGGCATCGACCCCGATCACCGCCGCCAGCGACCGCCGCGCCTCGCGCAGATGTTCGCCTACCAACAGGGGGTCGACCGGCATCGTCACCAATGCCGTTGCCGCTGCTTTACACCATGACCGGTGCCGTTCCCTTAGCGGCAGCGCGTCCGCCCGGGGCAGCAGCGCCTTCGCTCGATCCTCGATCAACCACCACAACGCCTCCACCGTCTCCGGGCGGTCCTGCCGCACCATTGCCACTCGTCCCGCCGGCATCGCCTCGCGTCCCGCCACATCGCCCCGCGCATGGACCCAGAGGCCATCGTCGCGCGGCGGTGGTTCGTTCGCCAGCCAGACCAGCACGTCGGCCGCATCGATTGCCGCCGTTGCCCGTTCCACGCCGATCGCCTCCACCACATCGTCGGTGTCGGTCAGTCCCGCCGTATCAACCATATTATAGGCGATTCCGTGCCGCCGGACGCTGGCTTCGATTTTATCTCGCGTGGTCCCCGCGATCGGTGAGACGATCGCCGCCTCACGCTCCGCCAACAGATTGAGCAGCGTGGATTTGCCCGCATTGGGCGGGCCACCGATCACGACGCGAATACCGTCGTGCAACCGTTCGACCGGCGGGGCCGCCGCCACCGTCGCGATCGCGCGACCGAGCGTGATCGCCTCGTCCCGGATCGCGGCGACATGGCGATCGTCCGCCGCGACATCGTCTTCGTCGGCGTGATCCAGCTCCGCCTCGATCCGCGCGGACAGTGCGGCGACCTGCGCCAGCCAGTCGGCGACCTGCCGGCTGATCCGCCCCTCCGCCGCCGCCAGCGCGGCAACCCGTTGCGCCTCGGTTTCGGCTTCGAGCAGATCGGCCAACCCCTCCGCCTCGGCCAGATCGATGCGGTCATTGAGCAGCGCGCGGCGGGTGAACTCGCCGGGTTCGGCCAGACGGCAACCGGGTTGTGCGGCAAGCGCGCGCTCCACCGCCTGCGTCACCGCACGGCCACCATGGCAGTGGAACTCGACGACATCCTCGCCGGTCGCGGTCGCGGGGCCGGGAAACAGGATCACCAACGCGCGGTCGAGCAACGCCCCTGCCCCGTCGCGCAGCCCCCGCAGGCCGGCATGGCGCGGCGCGGGCAACCGACCCGCCAGCGCGGTTGCGGCATCGCGTGCGTGCGGGCCGCTCAACCGGATCACGGCGATGCCGGCGGGCGGGCGACCGCTCGATACAGCGAAGATCGTGTTCCCATTCATCCGGTCGGCTTGCCCGCATTCTCCATCAACCGCCGCCAGAAGTTCATGCCCGCTTCCCCCATCGGCGCCCAGTTGCGCATCATCGCCTCCACCATCTCGGGCCGGACATTGCCCTCCATCGCCTCGCCCGCGATCGCCAGATAGCGATCGTGCAGCGGCGTCAGGTCGGGCAGTCCCATCGCGCGACGCGCCTCTTCGGGCGTGCAGTCGATCTCGATCGTCACTTTCATCGTCGTGTATCCCCTTTTCAGGACGTGCTTGAGCCCGCGGGATCGCGACGCCATAGCCGGAAGAGTAGGAGCCGGACGCGGAACCGGCAACGGCAGGAGAATCAACATGACGGGCAGCATCACCATCAATGTCGATGACGGCAGCTTCACTGCATACCGCGCCGACCCCGCCGGTACCCCGCGTGGCGCGATCGTCGTCATCCAGGAGATATTCGGCATCAACGCCGGTATCCGCCGCCAGTGCGATCTGTTCGCGGAGGCCGGCTATCTGGCGATCGCCCCCGACCTGTTCTGGCGGTTCGCGGCGGGGGTCGAACTCGACCCCGACGTGAAGCCGGAGTTCGAGCGCGCGTTGCGACTGATGGGGCAGTTGGATCAGGATGCCGCGATCGGCGATCTGGAGGCGACGATCCGCACGGTGCGCGGGATGCTGCCGGAGGACGGCAAGGTCGGCGCGGTCGGCTTCTGCTTGGGCGGGCGGCTGGCGTTCATGGTCGCCGCGCGGACCGACGTGGATGCCAGCGTCGGCTATTACGGGGTCGGGATCGACGGGTTGCTCGGCGAGAAGCACGGCATCGCCCGGCCGCTGATGCTGCATATCCCGGTCGAGGATCACTTCGTCGATCACGACGCGCAGGCACGCATCCATGCCGGGCTGGACGACCACCCCAAGGTGACGCTGCACGATTATCTGGGCGAGGATCACGGCTTCGCCGCCGCATTCGGATCGCGCCGGTCGGAAGAGGCGGCGACGCTGGCAGAGGGGCGCACCGCCGCGTTTTTCGCCGAGCATCTGGGGTAAGGGGGACTGGCGTTGGCGTAGGGGCGCTGAGGAAAGAAGAGGAGTGGTTCGCGCGGAGACGCGGAGACGCGGAGGATGTTGCGCACCTGGCGATTGGAAGACCGCCACGGATCAGCCAAAATGACCGGACTGTGAGCAGGGGTATTCTCACGCCGTACGCAAAACCTCCGCGTCTCCGCGCGAATTCCTCTCTTATGGCTGGGCTTCGCATCCGGCAGAGAAGGGAATGGTTCGCGCAGAGGCGCAGAGAGCGCAGAGAGCGCAGGTTTGGGGCTGGCCACTTCTTCCGATGGCCGGGTCGAATTCGTCTCCCGATCGCCACTCCGCAATACCTCGGCTCTCTCTGCGCCTCTGCGCGAACCATCATCCTCTTCGGACGGCCGCTGGCGAACCGATATGAAAAGGCCCGCCGCTCCGTGGTGGAGCAGCGGGCCTTCTCGTTGTTTCAGGTGGTGAAGATCAGGTGAACAGGCTGACCAGCCCCAGCGTGTCGGTGGTGCCGGTCCAGCCCTCGTAGATCATCTTGATCGCGACCAGCAGGATCACGGCGAGACCGATATAGGCGATCCAGCGATAGCGATCGATGATCCGCGCGATGAAGTTCGCTGCCAGTCCCATCAGCGCCACCGACAGCAACAGGCCGATCACCAGGATGCCGGGATGCTCGCGCGCGGCGCCGGCGACGGCCAGCACGTTGTCGAGGCTCATCGACACGTCCGCCACGGCGACCGCCCAGGCGGCACCGGCGAAGCTCTTCACCGGCTTGATGCCCTGTTCGACATTCGCCTCGTGATTGCCGCCCTCGCGGATCTCGCGCCAGAACTTCCAGCTGACCCACAGCAGCAACAGGCCGCCGGCGAAGATCAGGCCGACGATACCCATCAGCCACGTCACGATCAGTGCGAAGAAGATACGCAACACCAGCGCCGCGCCGATACCGATCAGGATCACCTTCTTGCGCTGTTCCGCCGGCAGGCCCGCCGCCAGCGCGCCGACGACGATCGCATTGTCGCCCGCCAGCACCAGATCGATCATCAGCACCGACCCGAACGCCGCCAGCGCCGCCGGGTCGGACAGGTTCGAGAAATCGTTGACGATGTGCTGCCAGATCTCGGCGGGCGAACCCGGCCCGGCCGTGGACGCGGCGGCGGCCAGCATGGATATTATGGTCAAGGTCGTCGGGCTCCCGGTTGCATGGGGCCAGCAACGATCGCCCTGCCCCGGCGGTTTCGTGGCGTCATAACGTAATAAGACCGGGATGGTAGCGAAAGGGTTTGATCCGTCTCTACCGGGCGGCGGGAAGCTGGGCTTTCATTCCATCGAGCCGTTTCTGCTGTTCCACCTGCACTGGAACGCCCAGCGCCCGGCGAAGCGCATCGGATATGAGGGCATGATCATATGGCTCCATCGTTGGGCCGGTTTCCGGGCTGTTGCGATACTGAGTGCCATAAATCTGCTTCTGCCCGATCGCCTGGAGATAGCGGTCGAGTGTCGCGGCCGCGATCCATGACGCGTCCTTTCTGCCCAGAGCCGTAGCAGAGATGGCGAGCGAATGGGCCAGCAGGTAATCGCCGGGCTCGCTGCCATGCTGGAATACGAAAGCGGCATGATAGAAGTCGTCGGCAGTCGTCAGCTTGCCCTGCTGCATCAACTCGGCGGTTCGCGCGCGCCTTGCCCTATCCTGCGCGATCATTCGCGTAACGAATTCGCGATCCTTGAGCTGTTCAGGCTTGATGTTCTCCCGGACTGCCTGATCGTCCTGATATATTCGCGCCATTTCCGTGACATCGCCGGAGGTCTGGGCGGCAGCGGGGATAGCCGGCAATGCCATGCCAGCTATCAACATAGCCATGATTGTTTTCATCGGCGACTAAACCTTCGCATGATCCTGGTTGGTTCGGCCCAGCCAGCGTCACAGGTTTAAATCAATACGGATGCGAATCAATCGACGATGGCGGTGCGTGAGCCATCGGCTTCAACGCACTTTTCCTCCGCGGGCAAAACCTGCCTCGTCGGTCGGGGTGGTTCGCCCCGCCGGCCGGCATAAACCGGTAAGCCCGCTTGCGGCTTACTGGTTCATGCTGTCGAAGAAATCCTCGTTGGTCTTCGAGTTCTTCATCTTGTCGAGCAGGAACTCCATCGAATCGATCGTGCCCATCTGCATCAGGATGCGGCGCAGGACCCACATCTTGGACAGCTTGTCCTTGGCGACCAGCAGTTCCTCCTTGCGGGTGCCGGACTTGCCGACATCGAGCGCGGGGAAGATGCGCTTGTCGGCGACCTTGCGATCCAGCACGATCTCGGAGTTGCCGGTGCCCTTGAATTCTTCGAAGATCACCTCGTCCATGCGGCTGCCGGTGTCGATCAGCGCGGTGGCGATGATCGAGAGCGAGCCGCCCTCCTCGATGTTGCGCGCCGCGCCGAAGAACCGCTTGGGGCGTTGCAGCGCATTGGCGTCGACGCCGCCGGTCAGCACCTTGCCCGACGAGGGCACGACGGTGTTGTAGGCGCGGCCGAGGCGGGTGATCGAGTCGAGCAGGATCACGACGTCGCGCTTGTGCTCGACCAGCCGCTTGGCCTTCTCGATCACCATCTCGGCGACCTGGACGTGGCGCTGCGCAGGTTCGTCGAAGGTGGAGGAGACGACCTCGCCCTTCACGCTGCGCTGCATGTCGGTGACTTCCTCGGGCCGCTCGTCGATCAGCAGCACGATCAGGAAGACTTCCGGGTGGTTCTCAGAGATCGCGCGGGCGATGTTCTGGAGCATCACCGTCTTGCCGACGCGGGGCGGGGCGACGATCAGCGTGCGCTGGCCCTTGCCCTGCGGGCTGACGATGTCGATGACGCGCGCCGACTTGTCCTTCTGCGTCGGGTCCTCCGGATCGAGCGTCAGCTTCGATTCCGGATAGAGCGGCGTCAGGTTGTCGAAGTTGACGCGGTGGCGCACCGCATCGGGATCGTCGAAATTGACCGTGGTCAGCCGGGTCAGCGCGAAATAGCGTTCGCCGTCCTTCGGCCCGCGAATCTCGCCCTCCACCGTGTCGCCGGTGCGCAGGCCGTGCTTGCGGACCTGATTGGGCGAGACGTAGATGTCGTCCGGGCCGGCGAGGTAGTTCGCCTCCGGGCTGCGCAGGAAGCCGAAGCCGTCCTGCAGCACCTCGATCGTGCCCAGCCCCATGATCTGGTCGCCGCGTTCCGCCTGTTCCTTCAGGATCGCGAACAGCAGGTCCTGCTTGCGCAGCGTCGACGCGCTTTCGACGCCCAGTTCCTCGGCCAGCTGCACCAGATCGGCGGGCGTCTTCTTCTTCAGGTCTTTGAGATGCATGGATCGATCCGGATGCGCGGGTAGGATGGGTATAGCGAGGTCGGCGGGACGCTGCGACGATGCTGGAGTAGGAATGCGTGACGGCAGGACGCCGCTCTACGCTTGGGGAGTGTGGTAGGCGCGTGATCCACCTGCGTCAAGCAGGAGATCGCCTCCGTCCGTCATCCCGGCCGACGCCTGGATGACGGAGGATGGATGCCGGTTAACGGGCGGGGGCGGGCTTACGGCTTCACGATGACCAGCACGACGATCAGCGTCACCGCCAGTGCGGGGATCTCGTTGATCATGCGCAGGTGACGGCCGGTCAGGGTCGGGCGATGGCGGGCGAGTTTCTTCGCATAGGCGACGGTCCAGCCGTGATAGCCCGACAGCAGCAGCACCAGCGCCAGCTTGGCATGGAGCCACCCCAAGCCCGGTACCCCGTCGAACAGCCCCAGATTGGCCGCCAGCGCCAGTCCCAGCACCCAGACGACGACCAGCGCGGGGGTGAGGATGATGCAGCGGATCTTGCCCTCCCGCTCCACCCACAGGGCCGCCTCGTCGGTGCGGCCGGCGGCGAGCGCCTCCTGATGATAGACCAGGTAGCGCGGCAGCATGAACAGCCCCGCCATCCAGAAGATCACGAAGATCAGATGCGCGGCCTTGACCCAGTCATAGGCGGCACCCAGCCAGCCGGTCATGCGGTCCTCCTGACGCGAGCGACGAGGCGCTCGACATGGGCGATGGGCGTGTCGGGCAGGATGCCGTGGCCCAGGTTGAACACGTGCGGGCGATCCGCCAGCGCGGCGATGATACGGTCCACCCCCGCGTCCAGTTCCGCACCCCCCGCGATCAGCGCGAGCGGATCGAGATTGCCCTGCACTGGCAACCCCTTCGGCAGGTGCCGGTCGGCCCAGACCGGGTCCACCGTCTCGTCCAGTCCCAGCGCGTCGACCCCGGTTTCGCGGGCATAGGCGGGCAGCTTGCCCCCTGCCCCTTTGGGGAAACCGATCACGATCAGGTCCGGCCGCGCCGCCTTCAGCGCGGCGACGATCGCGGCGTTGGGGGCGATCACCCAGCGTTCGAACTGCGCCGGCGACAGCGAGCCGGCCCAGCTGTCGAACAGCTGCACCGCCTCCACCCCGGCATCCGCCTGCGCGATCAGGTAGTCGACCGTCATCGCGGCGATCGCATCGATGATCTCGGCGAAGGCGGCGGGGTCGCGATAGGCATAGCGGCGGGTTTCGCCCTGGTCCTTCGAACCGCGCCCGGCGACCATGTAGGTCGCGACCGTCCACGGACTGCCTGCAAAGCCCAGGAACGCGGTGGTGGGCGGCAGCATCGCCGCGACGCGGGTGCAGGTGGCATAGACCGGCTCCAGCCGCTGAGGCACCCGTGCCAGCGCCGCCAGCGCGTGATCGACCAGTGGCGGCTCCAGCCGCGGCCCCTCCCCTGCCCCGAAGCTCAGTTCCTGTCCCAGCGCCCATGGCACCATCAGGATATCGGAGAACAGGATCGCGCCGTCGAAGCCGAAGCGGCGGATCGGCTGCACCGTCACCTCGGCCGCCGCATCCGGATCGGTCGCCAGCGCAAGGAAGCCACCCTTATCGAACCGTAACGTTCGATATTCCGGCAGGTAACGGCCCGCCTGCCGCATCAGCCAGAGCGGCGGCACGGCCGGTTTTTCCCCACGCAACGTGGCGATCAGCGGCTTGACGGGGACGAAAGCCGCATCGGCGGCGAAAACAGCGTCGGTCAGGAGCATCTACTCATCAAAGAAGAATCGAAAAAGGTCGTGGTAGTAGTAGGCGCGTGGGCAATGGGGATTACGGATTCATCCCCGGATTGCCAACAGCTTGACTCATGCGCGTGCGGTGGGCCTCCACGATTCGGAGTCATGAGCACACGTTTTCCACAATCTGTGGATAACTTTATGCCCTGTGGACGCGCCTGTGGATAAGTCGGGGATTATCACCGGCGGTGGCGCGGCTTGGCGGCCCCGGCCGGTTACGCTACGATTCGCCCTCATGTTATCCACAGCCCGATACCGGGGGTTTCCGCCCCCCTTCCCCGCCACCCGGATCAGCGCGTGGCGCTGACCCGGCTCCACCTCCATCTGCTGTCGGATTCGACCGGCGAGACGCTGGAGAACATCGCCAAGGCGGCGCTGGCGCAGTTCGACGATGTCGAGACGGTGCGCCATTTCTGGCCGATGGTACGCACCGAGACGCATCTGGAGCGTATCCTGCAGGAGATCGCGCAGAATCCCGGCCTCGTCGTCTATACTCTGGTGAATCCGACGACGCGGCGCATCCTGGAGAATCGCTGCGCGGCGCTCGGCCTGCCGGCGGTGGCGCCGATCGATCCGGTCAACGACGCGCTGTCGGCGATGCTGGGGCAGCAGGCCAAGGCGCGGCCGGGACGGCAGCACGTGCTGGACGCGGCCTATTTCGCGCGAGTCGATGCGATCCAGTGGACGATCGCGCATGACGACGGCATCGCGTGGGAGGAATGGGAAGAGGCGGACATCGTGCTGGCCGGGGTCAGCCGCTCGTCCAAGACGCCGACCTCGATCTATCTCGCCAATCGCGGCTACAAGACCGCCAACATCCCCGTGGTGGTCGAAAGCCCGCCACCGTCGATCCTCTATCGGCTGCGCAACCCCCTGATCGTCGGGCTGACGACCAGCGCGGACCGGCTGATTCAGGTGCGGCGCAACCGGCTGCTGTCGCTCAACCAGCAGGCCGACACCCCCTATGTCGAACAGGATGCGGTGGCGCGGGAGATCGCGTTCGCGCGGCGGATGTTCGCGGACAATGGCTGGCCGGTGATCGACGTGACCCGCCGCTCGATCGAGGAAACCGCCGCGGCGATCGTCTCGCTGGTCAACCAGCGGCGCGCCAATCCCGCGCCCGATGTCGGGGTGGACCTGTGAGTTTCGTTCTCGCCTCGCAAAGCGCGTCGCGCCGGGCGATGCTGGACGCGGCGGGGGTGCCGTTCGAGGCGGTGCCCGCGCGGGTCGACGAGGACGCGGCGAAGGCGGCGATGGCGCATCTTTCTCCGCGCGATCTGGCCGATGCGCTGGCGGAACTGAAGGCGGTGAAGGTATCGCGCAGCCGACCGGGCGATCTGGTGCTCGGGTCGGACTCGCTGATCGCGCTGGCCGACGGCACCCGGCTCGACAAGCCCGAAAGCCGCGAGGAGGCGGCGGACCATCTGCGGCGGATGAGCGGCGGCACCCACGATCTGTGGAGCGCGGCGGTGGTCGCGGAGGGCGGGGCGGCGGTGTGGCGGCATGTCGACCGCGCGCGGCTCCATGTCCGGCTGCTGTCCGACGAGTTCATCGCGGCGTATCTGGACGCGGAATGGCCGGCGATCGCGGGCTGCGTCGGCTGTTTCCGGGTCGAGGGGCCGGGGGTGCAGCTGTTCAGCCGGCTGGACGGAAGCCATTTCACCATCCTCGGCCTGCCGTTGCTGCAGGTGCTGGACTATGCGCGGGTGCGCGGGATCGTGATGCGGTGAGGGGGCGACGATAAGAGCACCGTCATTCTTGTACCCCGGCGGACGTCAGCGTTTCTCCTGCAAGATGATCGCCACTTCGGGCTCCCGCCTTCGCAGCGGCGCGGAATCGCGGTAGATCACCGCACATGACACGCCCGACTGAATTCACCCCCGACGCCGCCACCCCGGACCGCCCCTATGCCGAGGTGATCGGTGATCCGATCGGCCATTCCAAATCGCCGCTGATCCATAATTTCTGGCTCGCGGCGCTGGGGATCGAAGGCCAGTACCGTGCCACCCGGGTCGCGCCCGACGATCTGGCCGCGTTCTTCGCCGCCCGCGCGGCTGACCCGCACTGGCACGGGTGCAACATCACCGTGCCGCACAAGGTGGAGGCGCTGGGCCATGTCGCCGATCCGGGCGGGGTGCGCGCATCGATCGGGGCGATCAACACCGTGTTCCGCCAGGATGGGGCGCTGGCGGGGACCAACACCGATGCCGCCGGATTCTGGAGCCCGATCGGCGATCTCGACCTGACCGGGCAACCGGTGACGGTGATCGGCGCGGGCGGCGCGGCGCGGGCGATCCTGTGGGCGCTGGCGCGCGTCGGCGTGGGCAAGGTGACGGTGCTGAACCGCAACCCGTTGAAGGCGGCGGCCTTGTTGTCGTCGTTCGGGCTAAAGGGGCAGGCGCTGCCGCTGACACCGCAGGTGCCGCCCGCCGCGCTGCTGGTCAACGCCACCAGCCTGGGGATGGCCGGGCAACCGCCGCTCGATATAGACCTGTCGGCGATGCCCGACGACGGCATCGTCTACGACATCGTCTATGCGCCGCTGGAAACGCCGCTGCTGGCGGCGGCGCGGGCGCGGGGGCTGGATACGGTCGACGGGCTGGAGATGCTGATCGCGCAGGCGGCGGTGGCGTTCGCGATCCTGTTCGGCACCGAACCGCCACGCGAGCGCGACGACGAATTGCGGGCGCTGCTGGCCGGGTGAGGGGGGTGGGGCGCTATCTGCGTTCCACCGTCAGTTTATCATCCACCCCGGCGGAGGTATCCTTGCAGGGAAAGGAAAAATGGTGATTCTCGGCCTCACCGGATCGATCGGGATGGGCAAGTCGACCGTCGCGGCGATGTTCGCGGACGAAGGCGTGCCGGTGTTCGACGCGGATGCCGCGGTGCACCGGTTGCAGGGGCCGGGCGGCGGGGTGGTGGCGGCGATCGCGGCGGCGTTTCCCGGCACCACCGGCGCGGACGGGGTGGACCGGGCGGCGCTGGGTCGGGCGGTATTGGGCGATCCGGCGGCGCTGGCGCGGCTGGAGGCGATCGTCCACCCCGCCGTCGCGACCGAGCGCGCGGCATTCCTGGCGGAACACGCGACCGCGCCGCTGGTCCTGCTCGACGTGCCCCTGCTGTTCGAGACGGGGGGCGAGCGCCATTGCGACCGGGTCGCCGTCGTCTCGGCGGGGGAGGCGGTGCAGCGGGCGCGGGTGCTGGCGCGGCCGGGGATGACGCCCGCCCGGCTGGACGCGATCCTCGCCCGGCAACTGCCCGATGTGCAGAAGCGGGCGCGCGCCGATATCGTGATCCCGACCGACGGGTCGCTGGACGATACCCGTGCGGCGGTGCGCCGGACGATCGCCGAGCTGCGCAGCGGGGCGCTTGCCTGATCGATCGCGAAGGGCGATACCGTAGCGATGCGCGAGATCGTGTTCGATACCGAGACGACGGGCTTCAAGTTTTCCGAAGGCGACCGGCTGGTGGAAATCGGCTGCGTCGAGATGGTGGGCCGGGTGGAGACGGGCCGGACCTTCCACGCCTATTACAATCCGCAGCGGCCGATGCCCGCCGATGCGGAGCGGGTCCATGGCCTGTCCGACGCGTTCCTGCGCGACAAGCCGCTGTTCGCGGACGGCGTGGCCGCGCTGCTGGATTTCATCGGCGATGCGCCGCTGATCGCGCACAATGCCAGTTTCGATTTCGGCTTCATCAACGGCGAACTGATGCAGGCGGGCCATTCGGCGATCTGCCAGCGCACGCGGATGATCGACACGCTCCAGATCGCGCGGACCCGGCATCCCGGTGCCAAGCATACGCTGGATGCGCTGTGCGCGCGGTTCGGGATCGACCGGTCGCACCGCGTGCTGCACGGCGCGCTGCTCGACGCGCAGCTGCTGGCGCAGGTCTATGTCGAGCTGATGGGCGGTCGCCAGATCGGACTGGGGCTGGGCGAGGCGGCGCCGGCGGCCGGTGCGGTGCCGGTCGTCGCAGACGTGCGCCGGCCGGTCCGGACGATGCGGGTTTTCACCGTCCCCGAGGGAGACGTTGCCGCCCATGCGGCGTTCATGAAGGGTATCCCCGATTCCCTGTGGGGACCATCGATCGAGGGGGCCGTGGCGTCCGGATGACGCCGTTCGGGGCAGAGCCAACAGGACTGTCCGTTCAATGGAGAAGACAATGGATATCCGGATTTCAGGTCATCAGGTCGAAACGGGCGACGCGCTCAAGATCCATGTCCAAGACCGACTCCAGGGTATCGCCGACAAATATTTCAGCCGGGCCATTTCCGCCGAGGTCACCTTCGGCAGCGGCCCGCACGATGTCGGTTTCCGGTGCGATATCGTCGCGCACGTGATGAAGGGCCTGGTGCTGAAGGGCAGCAACGACGCCCAGGACGCACACCCCGCCTTCGACGGCGCGGCCGAGAAGATCGAGAAGCAGCTGCGCCGCTATATGCGCCGCCTGAAGGACCGCCACGCCGCACAGGCGATCGAGGTGGCGGAGGCCGGCGCCTATGACAATGCCGGCTACACCCTGTTCGCCGAATCGACCGAGGAGGACGATCAGGGCGATGCGCCGCTGATCGTGGCGGAGACGCGTGTCGATGTTCCCGAGGCCAGCGTCGGCGATGCGGTGATGATGCTCGACCTGCGCAACACCGCCGCGCTGCTGTTCCGCAATTCGGGCACGGGCGCGTACAACATGGTCTATCGCCGCGGCGACGGCACGATCGGCTGGGTCGAACCGCAGCGCGATGGCGCCGCCGCGAACGCCGCGGCGGGCAGCGCCGCCGCCGCCGCCTGACTTGCCACCCCCGCACGACCCGCTATGCGGCCGTGCGGGGGATATGGCCGAGTGAACCGATGACCGATTTCAGCGATCTGCTGCGCCCCGATGCCGTGATGACCGGCCTGTCGGCGACGTCGCGCAAGGCGCTGTTCCAGCAGCTGGGCACGCTGGCCGGCCCCGGCACGGGCATCGATCCGCGCGTGGTGACCGAAAAGCTGGCCGCGCGCGAGAAGCTGGGATCGACCGGATTCGGTGGCGGCGTGGCCATCCCGCATGCCAAGCTGGAGGGGATCGCCGCGCCGGTCGGGCTGTTCATCCGGCTGGCCCAACCGATCGCGTTCGATGCCGTCGACGACCTGCCGGTCGACCTGGTCTTCGCCTTGCTGTCGCCGGTGGGCGCGGGGTCGGACCATCTGAAGGCGCTGGCCCGCGTATCACGGCAGCTGCGCGACCGGGCGTTCCTGGCCAAGCTGCGTGGGGCGGGATCGCGCGACGCGCTGTACGCGCTGTTCACCATCGGTGATGCGCGTCATGCCGCCTGAGGATATGCCGGCGGCGGGCGAGGCAGCGCATTTCCGCGCGCTCGAGTCGCTCTATGCCCGCGCGCCGATCAACCGGTTCTTCGAATCGTCGCTGGAGATCGGGACCAGTGGCGTCGCCCGCATCCGCTTCACGCTGGACGAGCGGCATTTCCACGCCGGCGGCGCGGCGCATGGCACCAGTTATTTCAAGATGCTGGACGATGCCGCCTTCTATGCGTGCAACAGTCTGGTCAGTGACCGTTTCCTGCTGACCACCGCGTTCAACCTGTTGCTGACCAAGCCGCTCGGTCCCGGCCCGGTGGTGGCGGAGGGACGCTGGATCAGCGGGCGTCGCCGCGTGTTCGTGGGCGAGGCGCGGCTGATCGACGCGGACGGGGAGGAGGCGGCACGGGGTACCGGCACCTTCATGCGATCGCGCATCGCGCTGGCGGGGTTGCCGGGATACGGGCCGGCGGCATGAGTGCCCGGCTGCCGAGCGGGCTGCTGGTATCGGCGATGCTGCGGCGGTGCAACGATGCCGGCGGGTTCGGCGTGGTGCTGGCGAAGGGGGATGCGGGCGGCGGCACGATCCTGGTCGTCGTCGCACGGCCGGGCGAACCCGACCGGCTGCTGGAACGCGGCCCCGGCCCGACCGGCGAATCGATTTTGATCGATTCGACGCCGGCGGCGGGAACCGATGGCGGTATCGCGGATTATTGGCGAAGGCGGCGATCCCGCGACCCCGATCTGTGGGTCGTGGAGCTGGACGTCGCAGGTGCGGAACAGCTCGTCGCCGAAACCCTCCTGACGGTTTGACACCGATCCGGCCCTGAGTAATCGGGGTGTCGGTCGCCATCGCGTTGTGCCGATCCGGGTGCGGTCCGGGCCGGTGACGCAGTCGGAGGGTGCCCGGACGGTCGGTTTCATCCGGTCGCGCCGTGAGCCTGCCGCACAGCCGTTTGAGTGAATGACGTTTCTTTCCGGTGTCGCGGCTGCTGCCGCCCTGCTCGTGTCGCTGGCCATGCCGGGGACGATTGCCGCGGCCCATGCGGCCGAGCCGGTGAGGATCCAGCCCACGACACCGACGATCGCCGCCCCCGCGGCGGTACCCGCGAAACTCATCACCGTGCCGCCGTTGCCCACCACGGCCGATTTCACGACGCTGGCCGAGGCGGTCGCCGCGCAGGACAGTTCGGTATCGGGCGAGACGCTGCGCTGCCTGGCCGGTGCGATCTACTTCGAATCGAAGGGTGAGCCGCTGTCGGGCCAGCTGGCGGTGGCTCAGGTGATCCTGAACCGGGTGAAGTCGGGCCGCTTCCCCACCGATATCTGCAGTGTCGTGACCCAGCGCGGGCAGTTCAGCTTCGTGCGCGGTGGCCGCATCCCCGCGATCGACGAGGCCCGCAAGACGTGGCGGACCGCGGTGGCGGTCGCCCGCGTCGCGGTCGACAAGGCATGGGACACGGTGGCGGGCACCGCGCTGTATTTCAACGCGCGGGGCCGGTCGCCGGGCGCGGGCATCCGCCGGATCGCGGTGATCGGGAACCACTTCTTCTACCGCTGATCGCACGATGAAGAAGGGTGTTCGCGCAGAGGCGCGGAGGACGCAGAGGGTTGCGTCCCGATGTCCGCTTTTCCTGCCTATCGGCCGATCGGGATGGGTTTGCCGATCGATCCGGTGAGTGACACCTCTGCGTTCTCTGCGCGAACATACTTCTTCGCGGGGCTGCGCCAGTTTATTCCGTCATTGCTTCGCTACGCTCGCCATGACGGCGAAGAAGGCTTTGGACAGGATGGACTTGATCCGTTCGTGACTTGTTCTTATGCCAGCGCTTATGCTCGATACGCCGGCTCCCTGCATCGACGGTGATTCCGCGGCAAATTCGGCGCTTTGTGCGGCGGATGTATGCCGGGGGGTGACGCGGCTGCTGTTGCGGCACGATCTGACCGCGATGGCGGAGGTGCCGCTGGACGGTGGCCGGCGGGCGGACCTGATGGCGATCGACGCGCGCGGACGGATCGTGATCGTCGAGATCAAGGTATCGCGTGCCGACCTGCTGGGCGACGGCAAATGGCCCGATTATCTCGACCATTGCGACCGGTATTTCTGGGCGGTGCCGGCGGGGTTCGATTGCCAGCCGCTGGACGATCCCGCCTTCCTGCCGGCGCGGACCGGCATCATCGTCGCCGACCGCTACGACGCGGCGATCCTACGCGAGGCGCATACCACGCCGCTGCCCGCGCATGTCCGCAAGCGCTGCACGCTCGCCTTTGCCCGGCGCGCGGCACGGCGGCTGACCGCGCTGATCGATCCCGAAGGGGCGGGGCTGGCGGGGTAGCGGGATTTATCGACGGACATTAATTGATAATCAGTCGCAAACCCATTATCTGCTCCCCATGGCGACCACCTTCGACAGTCTCGTGACCCTGCCCCGCCAGACCCGCGCCACCGTCGCGGCGATCGACTGGGGCCGACTGGCGGTGCCCGAGGCGCGTCGGCTGCGCGAACTGGGCTTCGACGAGGGTGTCGGGGTCGAGGTGCTGCACCGTTCGCGCTTCGGCAGCGGGCCGATCGCGTGCCGGATCGGCCGGATGACGGTGGCGTTGCGGCGCACGGTGGCGGCCGCGATCAGCGTCTCCGCCCGTCACTGACGTGAACGCCGCGCCGCTCGTGGCGCTCGTCGGCAATCCCAATGCCGGCAAGAGCGCGCTGTTCAACGCGCTGACCGGCGCGCGGCAGAAAGTCGGCAATTACCCCGGCGTCACCGTGGAGCGTCATTCGGGCCGGTTGTCGCTGGACGATGGCCGCCCGGTCGAGCTGGTCGACCTGCCCGGCACCTACAGCCTCGATCCCGGTTCCGCCGACGAGCGGGTGACGTGCGACGTGGTGACCGGGCGCGGCGGGTTCGAACGCGTGCCCGACGCGATGGTCGTGGTGGTCGATGCCGCCAATCTCGACAATCACCTGCGTTTCGCGCTGCAATTGATCGCCCTCGGCCTGCCGGTGGTGGTCGCGCTGAACATGGTCGATCTGGCCGAGCGCGACGGGCTGACGCTCGATCCGGCGGTGCTGGAGCGCGAGCTGGGCGTACCGGTGATCCCCACCGTCGCGGTACGCAAGCGGGGGCTGGACCAGCTGCGTGCGGCACTGACCGGCATTGTCGGGGGAACGACGGCGCGGCGGCCCTACAGGGTGCCCGATATCGCGGCGGTCGAGGAGGATATCGTCACGCTGCAACGCCGGGCGCGGGGTATCGCGCAGGCGGCGGTGATCGCCGAATCGCCGGGGCGGCGCTGGAACCACTGGCTGGATGCGGTCGCGCTGCATCCGGTGGCGGGGCCGGTGCTGTTGCTGGGGCTGTTGTTCGTGATGTTCCAGGCGGTGTTCGCCTGGTCCGAAGCGCCGATCGGCTGGATCGAGGCGGGGTTCGCCGCGCTGGAGGGATGGGTGTCGGCGACGCTGCCCGACGGGTTCGTCCGCTCGCTGATCTCGGACGGGCTGATCGCGGGCGTCGGCGCGGTGATCGTGTTCCTGCCGCAGATCCTGATCCTGTTCCTGTTCATCCTGGTGCTGGAGGCGACCGGATACATGGTCCGCGCCGCGTTCCTGATGGATCGGATGATGGCGCGGGTCGGCCTGTCGGGCCGGGCGTTCATCCCGCTGCTGTCTAGCTTCGCCTGCGCGGTCCCGGGCATCATGGCGACGCGGACGATCGACGACGAGAAGGACCGGCTGACCACGATCCTGATCGCGCCGCTGATGACGTGTTCGGCGCGGCTGCCGGTCTATACCATCATCATCGCCGCCTTCATCCCCGACCGACCGGTCTGGGGGTGGGTGGGGTTGCAGGGGCTGGTGCTGCTGGGGCTGTACGTGCTGGGCATCGTCGGCGCGTTCGTCGCGGCGCTGGCATTGCGGCGGACGGTGACGAAGGGCGCGTCGTCGGGCTTCATGATGGAGATGCCCAAATACCAGTGGCCGCAATGGCGCGACATCGCGCTGGGCCTGTGGGGGCGGACCGAAATCTTCCTGAAGCGTGCCGGCACCATCATCGCGCTGACCACGATCGTGCTGTGGGCGCTGCTGTCCTTCCCCAAGCCGCCCGAGGGCAGCGGAATATCGCCGGTCGATTATTCCGTGGCGGGGCGGATCGCCAACGGGCTGGAGGTCGTGGTGCGGCCGATCGGCTTCAACCGCGACATCGCGTTGGCGCTGATCCCGGCGATGGCGGCGCGCGAGGTGGCGGTAGCGGCGATCGGCACCGTCTATGCGATCGACGATCCCGATGCCGAGGGCGGGCAGAAGGCGATCACCGAAAATCTGCGCGCGCGGTGGAGCCTGCCGACGGCACTGGCGTTCCTGATGTGGTTCGTCTTCGCGCCGCAATGCATCTCGACCATCGCGGTGACCCGGCGCGAGACGAACGGCTGGAAGTGGCCGGCGTTCATGGTTGGCTATTTGTTCGCCGCGGCGTACATCATGGCGGGTATCACCTACTGGCTGGCGGTCGCCGTCGGCCTCTAATTTCGGGGCAATCATGGCGGGTAGCGTCAACAAGGTCATCATCGTCGGCAATCTGGGGCGCGATCCCGAAAGCCGGGCGTTCCAGAACGGCGGCAAGGTCGTCAACCTGCGCATCGCCACATCGGAAACGTGGAAGGACAAGATGTCCGGCGAGCGCAAGGAGAAGACCGAATGGCATTCGGTCGCGATCTTCAACGAGGGGCTGGCCAACGTCGCCGAGAAGTTCCTGCGCAAGGGATCGAAGGTCTATATCGAGGGCTCGCTCCAGACCCGCAAATGGCAGGACCAGCAGGGTCAGGACAAATATTCGACCGAGATCGTGCTGCAGGGTTTCAACAGCGTGCTGACGATGCTCGACGGTCCCGGTGGCGGCCAGGGCGGTGGTGCCGGTGGTGGCGGCGGCCGTAGCAGTGGCGGCGACGACTGGGCCGGCGGCGGCGGCAACGATTACGGCTCGGGCGGCGGATCGCGCGGCGGCGGCGCATCGGGTGGTGGCAGCCGTGGCGGTGGTGGCGGCTTCGGCGGCGGTCAGGGCGGTGGCTTCGCCGATGATCTCGACGACGATGTTCCGTTCTGAGGATCGATGATTGAACCCTGAATCCCTGGTGTGCGCCGATGCCGATACCCGTGTCCTGTCGTTCTACGACGCGAACGGGATCGGGGCGGCGGGTACGCTCGACGACCTGACCCGTTTCGCGGCGGCGCTGTGCGAGGCGCCGGTGGCGCTCGTCACGCTGCTGGAGGAGGAGTATCAGCACTTCCTGGCGCGGACCGGCTTCGACGGAACGGGGACCCGGCGCGACATCTCGTTCTGCACCCATGCGGTGACGGCGGACGAGGTGATGGTGGTGCCCGATACGCTGGCCGATCCGCGCTTCGTCGACAATCCGCTGGTCACCGGGCCGACATCGGTGCGCTTCTATGCCGGCGCGCCGATGCGTGCGAGCGACGGCAGCGTGCTGGGCACCGTCTGCGTGCTCGATACGCGCCCGCGCACGGGGCTGACGCCGCTCCAGCATCAGGGGCTGATGGTGCTGGCGCGGGCGGCGATGGGGCGGCTGGACGATCGCCGTATCGCCCGCGAACAGGGTGTCGTCGCCGCGCAATCACGCCGTGCGCTGGAGGAAAGCGACCTGCGGTTCCGCACGCTGGCCGACACGATGCCGCAGATGGTGTGGTCGACGCGGGCCGACGGGTTCCACGACTATTACAACGCGCGCTGGTACGAGTTCACCGGCACGCCCCCCGGCAGCACCGATGGCGAGGGGTGGAGCGACGTGTTCCACCCCGACGACCGTGAGCGGTCGCGGACGGTATGGCGGCACAGCCTGGAGACGGGCGAACCCTATGAGATCGAATATCGGCTGAAGCATTTCGACGGCACGTATCGCTGGGTGCTGGGCCGCGCGCTGGCGATCCGCGACGATGGTGGCACGATCACCCGCTGGTTCGGCACCTGCACCGACATCCACGAACAGAAACTGGCGCTGGAAGAGCGCGAGATCATCAGCCAGGAACTGGCGCACCGAATCAAGAACATCTTCGCGGTGATCGCCGGGCTGATCCAGTTCACCGCGCGCAACCGGCCCGAATTCGCGCCGATCGCCACCGATCTGCGCCAGCGGATCACCGCATTGGGCCGCGCGCATGATTTCGTGCGGCCGCACAGCGCGCAGTCGCGGCCCTCCGCCCGGCAGGACAGTCTGGCCGGTTTGCTCGCCGACCTGTTCGAACCCTATCAGCAGGGCGACGGCCTGCGGATCGTGACGGAGGGCGACGATATGCTGATCGACGACCGCTCCGCGACGCCGCTGGCACTGTTGTTCCACGAACTGGCGACCAATGCGACCAAATATGGCGCCCTGTCCGCCCAGGAGGGACGGGTGACGGTGCGGATCGATCAGGACGGCGACGACGTGACGCTGTGCTGGACCGAGACGGGCGGCCCCGTGGTGATCGAGCCGGCCAGCGGGATGAGCGGGTTCGGCAGCCAGCTGATCGAACTGAGCGCGGTGCGCCAGCTGGGCGGCACGGTGACGCGCGAATGGCGGCCGGAAGGGCTGGACGTAATGATGCGGGTGCCGCGATCCGCCCTGAGCCGGCGCGACGGGTAACGGCCCCACCGCGGAAGCGCGGGGTAGGGCCGACGTCAGCGGGTCTTTGCGCCGACCATCACATCGTGGTGGCACGACGCATCCGCCGTCGCTGGACCTGCGAAGGCGACCACATCGTCACTGGCGGCGCCATTGATCGACACGCCAGCGCTGGTCGCCATCGCGGCGGCGGCAAGGATCGCGCGTTCGGTGAAGGGTTTGCGGATATATCCCAGCGCGCCGTCGCCATCGCCGATCTGGGTGGGGTTGGCGGTGACGAACACCACCTTGATACCATGTTCGGCCGCGATGCGGCGGGCGATGTCCGGCCCCGTCGGCCCGTCGCGCAGGTTCACGTCGACAAAGGCGAACCCGCATTCGGGCGCGGCCAGCAGCGCGCTTTCACGATCGGCGGCGATCGCGGCGACATCATAGCCGGCATCGAGCAGAATCCGCTCCAGATCCAGCGCGACGAAAATCTCATCTTCGACGATCAGCGCGGTTTTGCTCATCGAACATCCAGTGGGGGTTGGAACCCGTAAATCCGGATCAATAACAAAAGTTCCGGATATCCGGTCGCCGCGCATCCCGGTTTCCCTAGCGTCGCAACAGGAACACGGCGTGTTCGGCGAGCAGATTGGCCCCCGCCGCCGGCCGCACACCCCCGCGCGACAGGAACCACGCCCCCTCCACCACCACCGATCGCCGCGCCAGAAAGGTGCGGAAGTCGTCGATCGTGACATGGTGGATATTGGGCGTGTCGTACCATTGTTCGGGCAACAGCGACGTCACCGGCATCCGTCCGCCCCACAGCAGCGACAGCCGCACCCGCCAATGCGCGAAATTGGGGAAGGACACGAAGGCGCGCCGGCCGATCCGCAACAGCTCGTCCAGCACCCGGTCGGGCGCATGGCAGGTCTGCAGCGTCTGGCTGAGGATCGCATAGTCGAAACTCTGGTCGGGATAGCCGGGCAGGTCGGTATCGGCATCGCCCTGCACCACCGGCAGCCCGCGTGCGACCGCCAGCGACACGTTGTCGGGATCGATCTCCAGCCCGCGCGCATCGACGCCGCGGCCATCGCGCAACGCCGCCATCAACGCGCCGTCGCCACAGCCGATATCCAGCACGCGCGCACCCGCGGCGACATGGTCGGCGATCACCGCGAGATCGGGACGCAGGGTCATGGCACCGCCCGCAACATTGCCGCGGCCTCCGCCGACAGCTTTTCCATATAGCGATCGGGACGCAGCAGTGCGTGAAATCCGAGCTTTTCGTACACCCCATGCGCATCCGCCGTGACGAGACCGATACGGCGGATGCCGGCGAAGCGCGGATGATCGACAAACCAGCCGACCAGTTGCCGGCCGAGGCCCTGGCTGCGCGCGGCCTCGTCCACCCAGACATCGGCGATCCAGGCGAAGGTGGCATGATCGGTGATTGCGCGGGCGAAACCGACCTGCGTGCCGTCGCGATAGGCGCCAACGCAGTGCGATCCCGCGATCGCCCGTTCGACCAGATCGCGCGCGATGCCGGGCGACCAATAGCTGCCCGCCAGCCAGCCATGCACGCATGCGATATCCAGCCGGGTCTTGTCGTCGTCGAATTCGATCATGCCACCGCCTTCAGGAACCCGTCGACCACGCGGTTCATCTCGGGCGCGTCGAGCAGGAAGGCGTCGTGGCCATAGGGGCTGGAGAGTTCGACGAAGCTGACCGCGCGGCCGGCGGCGTTGAGCGCGTGGACGATGTGGCGCGACTCGATCGTCGGGTACAGCCAGTCGGTATCGAAGCTGACGAGGCAGAACCGGGCGGCGGTGGCGCGGAAGGCATTGGCGAGCAGCCCGCCATGCTCCTCCGCCAGATCGAAATAATCCATCGCGCGGGTGATGTAGAGATAGGAATTGGCATCGAACCGGTCGACGAAGCTGAGGCCCTGATGGCGCAGATAGCTTTCGACCTGGAAATCGGCGTCGAAGCCGAAGCCCTTCGCGTCGCGCGCCTGTAGTTTCCGTCCAAACTTCTCGGTCAGCCCGGCTTCGGACAGATAGGTGATGTGCGCCGCCATCCGCGCCACCGACAGGCCGGCGGCGGGGGGATCGTCGCGGTAATCGCCGCCGCGCCATTTGGGGTCGGCCATCACCGCCTGTCGACCGACCTCGTGAAAGGCGATGTTCTGCGCGGTGTGCCGCGCGGTCGAGGCGATCACCACCGCCGCGCGCACGCGATCCGGAAAGGTGGCGGGCCAGCTGAGCGCCTGCATCCCACCCATCGATCCGCCGACCACCGCGCGAAGCACCCCGACGCCGAGATGGTCGAGCAGCATGGCCTGCGCGCGCACCATGTCGCGGATGGTGATGACCGGGAACGCCATCGCGAAGGGGTGGCCGGTGGCGGGGTTGATCGTCGACGGGCCGGACGATCCCATGCAACTGCCCAGCACATTGACGCAGACGACGAAGTCGCGCGCGGGATCGACGGGCCGTCCCTCGCCGACCAGCCGCGACCACCAGCCGGGTTTGCCGGTGCGCGGGTGGGGGCTGGCGAGATGCTGGTCCCCGGTCAGCGCGTGGCAGACCAGCACCGCGTTGCCGCCATCGGGGGCGAGCGTGCCATAGGTTTCGTAGGCGATCTCGACGGGCGCGAGCAGCGCGCCGCCGTCGAGCCGGAGCGGCCCTGGCAACGTCACATGGCGCGATAGCCCGAAACGCTCGTCGATCATCCCCCGCCCGCTACGGTGCGCGGGCTGGCATGGCAAGGCCGTGGCGGCTATGCGCGGCGGCATGACCCCAGCATCCTCCCCCACCTCGCCCGTCGTGAAGCCATGGGTGCAGGCGATCCACCCCTATATCCCCGGCCGCTCGACCGCGGACGACGGGCGCAAGGTGGTGAAACTGTCGTCGAACGAGAACCCGCTCGGCACCAGTCCCGCCGCCGTCGCCGCCTTTGCGAGCGCGGGCACCAGCCTGGAACGCTATCCGGATGCCGGCGCGACCGCGCTGCGCGAGGCGATCGGTGCGGCGCACGGGATCGATCCGGCGCGGATCATCTACGGCACCGGATCGGACGAGATCCTGCATCTGGTCGCGTCCGCCTATGCCGGGGTGGGGGACGAGATCATCCATGTCCGCTACGGCTTCGCGGTGTACGAGATCGCGACCCGCCGGGTCGGCGCGACGCCGGTGGTGGTGGACGACCGCGATTACGCCACCGATGTCGACGCGATCCTCGCCGCCGTCACCGATCGCACCACGATCGTCTATGTCGCCAACCCCAACAACCCGACCGGCACCTTCACCGCGAAAGACGAAGTCGCGCGGCTCCATGCGGGGTTGCCGGGGCATGTGCTGCTGGTGCTCGACCAGGCCTATGCCGAATATCTCGCGCCCGAGGACGACGATGGCGGGCTGGCGCTGGCGGCGACGGCAGCGAACGTGCTGGTCACGCGCACCTTTTCCAAGATCCACGGGCTGGCGGCGGAGCGAATCGGCTGGGGATATGGCTCGGCTACGGTGATCGAGGCGCTGCACCGGGTGCGCGGGCCGTTCAACGTGACGATCGCGGGGCAGGCGGCGGCGGTGGCGGCAGTCGGCGACACCAGCTTCGTCGCGTCGACGCGCGCGCACAACGACCGCTGGCGCGACTGGTTCGTCGGCGCGATCGGCGCGCTGGGCAATGCCGGGCTGCGGTGCGTGCCGTCGCAGGCCAATTTCGTGCTGGTGCTGTTCGAGGGGCAGCTGACCGCCGAGACGGCGTACAAGGGGCTGATGGACGCGGGCTATATCGTCCGCTGGCTGCCGGGGCAGGGGCTGGCGCAGGGCCTGCGCATCACGATCGGCACCAAGGAGGAGACGCGCGGCGTCGTCGCGGCGCTGCGCACGCTGGTGGAACGGGCCGGCTGATGCTGCCGTTCGCGCGGGTCGCGATCGTCGGACTGGGGCTGATCGGATCGTCGGTCGCGCGGGCCGTGCGCCACGCGATGCCGACGGTGCGGCTGAGCGGGTACGATGCCGATCCGGCGGTACGCGACACGGCGATCCGGCTGGGGCTGGTCGACGATGTCGCCGATCAGGCCGGCGCGGCGGTGACCGATGCCGATCTGGTGGTGCTGTGCGTGCCGGTCGGCGCGATCGGGGCGGTGGCGGGCGAGCTGGCGGCGGACCTGCCACCGGACGTGATCGTCACCGATGTCGGCAGCTGCAAGACCGAGGTGGCGCGCGCGCTGGCCGAGGCGATTCCCGGTGTCGCGGTCGTCCCCGCGCACCCCGTCGCGGGGACCGAGCGCAGCGGGCCGGAGGCGGGCTTCGCGACGCTGTTCGCGGGCCGCTGGTGCATCCTGACGCCTGCCGCCGATGCCGATCCCCTCGCGGTGGCGCGGGTGGGCGAGTTCTGGCGACGGCTGGGCGCGGATGTCGAGGTGATGACCCCCGAGCATCACGACCGGGTGCTGGCCGTCACCAGCCACCTGCCGCACCTGATCGCCTATTCGATCGTCGGCACCGCCAGCGATCTGGAGGCGGTGACCGAGAGCGAGGTCATCAAATATTCGGCCGGGGGATTCCGCGACTTCACCCGCATCGCCGCGTCCGACCCGACGATGTGGCGCGACGTGTTCCTGTCCAACCGGGAGGCGGTGCTGGAGATGCTGGGCCGCTTCTCCGAAGACCTGGCTCAGTTGCAGCGCGCGATCCGCTGGGGCGACGGCGACGCGCTGTTCGACCTGTTCACCCGCACCCGCGCGATCCGCCGGTCGATCGTGGAGCAGGGGCAGGACGACGCGCGCGAGGATTTCGGCCGCTCGCACGATCCGGCGGGCTGACCGACCGGTTCCCTTCCGATCGTCCCGATCCGGGATCAATCGCGTAACCCGTTGTTAGTCATTCTCCTTTAGGACGTCCCTCAACGATGTTTTGGCCCCGTCGCGGGGCAATCGAGGGAAATCCGCATGAAGACCAGCCTGATGTCATTGGCCACCGGTATCCTGATCGCCGCCGCGGCGATCACCTCGCCCGCACAGGCAGCGAAGGTGACGTTCGATTTTGGCCTGAACGGCGCCAGCCGCGCCAACGGCGTGTTCGAATTTGACGACGCCAAGACCGGCGTGCTGGCGTTCGAGGACCTGAAAAGCTTCGATATGACCACGGTCGGCGGCCCGATCCTGCTCAGCGACGGCACCACGCAGGAATTTCCGAGCGTCACCTATTCGCTGATCGATATCCTTGGCCTGTCGAACCGGTATTTCGGGTTCGATACCGCGGCACGGACCATCGTGGCGGGAACGTTCGAGGGTTTCGCCTTCCCGCTCGTCTTCGCGGCCTATGACGATATCGGGTCGACTGGGTTCCTGATCGACTTCTTCAACGACGGCACCGGCGCCGGGTCGATCACCGAGTACACCGCCCGTTACATGGACGGATATGACCGCATCTCGATGACCGCATCGGTGCCCGAGCCGGCGAGCTGGGCGCTGATGCTGGCCGGTTTCGCGATGGTCGGCGGTGCGACCCGCTATCGCCGCCGCGCGACCCGCGTCGCCCATGCCTGACGATCCGATCGCCCCCGGCGGGCAATCGGCATGACAGCGGCGGGATCGGGGTGACCCGGTCCCGCCGTTTTGCCATCATGGCGGGATGATCCCCCTGCTCCTGATGCTGGCCGCCGCCGATCCGCCCCGGTCGATCCCCTCGCGTCCCGATCCGGCATTGGCCCATGCCGAGCGCGTGCTGGCCGCCGCGCCGCTGATCGACGGGCACAACGACCTGGCCTGGGAAATCCGCGACACCCAGGGCGGCCATGTCGAGCCGATCGACCTGACACGCGGGACCGACCGGCCGCCGCGCCCGCTCCAGACCGATCTCGACCGGTTGCGGCGCGGGCGGGTCGGCGGGCAGTTCTGGTCGGTGTGGATTCCCGCCGACGTCACCGGCCCCCGCGCGGTGGAACTGACGCTGGAGCAGATCGACATCGTCCGCCGGCTGGTCGCCGCGCATCCCCGCGATCTGGCCTTCGCCAGCGATGCCGCCGGGGTACGGCGGATCATGAAGGACGGGCGCACCGCCTCGCTGATCGGGGTGGAGGGCGGCCACCAGATCGACGGGCGGCTGGCGGTGCTGCGACAGTACCGGGCGCTGGGCGTCGCCTATCTGACGCTGACGCACGCGCGCAGCCTGGACTGGGCGGATTCGGCGACCGACGCACCGCGCAGCGGCGGCCTGTCGCCGTTCGGGCGGCAGGTGGTGGCGGAGATGAACCGGATCGGCATGATCGTCGACATCGCGCATGTGTCCGACGCGACGATGGCGGCGGTGCTGGCGACGACGACGGCGCCGGTGATCGCGTCGCATTCCAGCGCGCGGGCGCTGACCGCCGCGCCCCGCAACATCCCCAACGATCTGCTGCGCGCGATCGCGGCGAACGGCGGCGTGGTGATGGTCAATTGCTATCCGGCCTTCCTGTCGGACGACTGGCGGGCCTGGGATGCGGCGCGGACCACCTATGCCGCGGGGGCGGGGGTGCCGGCGGACGTCTATGGCGACCGGTCCCCTGCGCCGCTGGTGGCGTGGGACCGCGCGCATCCCGAACCCCTGGTCGACGTCGCCACCGTCGCGGACCATGTCGAGCATGTCGCCAGCGTGGCGGGGCGCGACCATGTCGGGCTGGGCGGCGATTATGACGGGATCGGCGGCACCGGGCCGGTGGGGATGAAGGGTGTCGATGGCTATCCGCGACTGTTCGCCGAACTGATCCGGCGCGGGTGGCGCGACCGTGACCTCGTCGCGCTGGCGCAGGGCAATGTGCTACGCGTGATGGAACGGGTCGAGGCAGTGGCGGCGTCGCTGGCGGGACGGTCACCGGTCGATGCGATCGATCGTGCGTCGCGATGAGCCGATGCGTATCACGAGGCAGGGAACGGCGCGAGGAACGACGATGACGGATGGCACGATGGCGGCGATGACGCGGCGGACCGCGCTGGGTGGATTGGGCGGACTGGCGGCGGGGCTGCTGCTGCCGGGCGGGGCGACCGCGGCGCGGGTACGGCGGGTGGTGGCGGGCACCTATACGGCCGAAGGGGGGGAGGGGCTGTACCGGCTCGCCCATGATGCCGGCACCGGGCGGTGGACGCTGGCCCCCGCGATCAGGACGATCGCCGATGCATCGTTCGCGGTGCGCGACCGGCGCGGGCGCTGGTATGCGGTGGCGGAAAGCGACGACGGCATGGTCGCGGCCTATGGTCCCGGCTGGCAACGGCTGGGCGACGCGCCGAGCGGGGGCGGGGGGCCGTGCCATCTCGCGATCGACCGGGCCGGTCGCTGTCTGGCGGTGGCGAACTACGGCGGCGGCAGTGTCGGCTTCCTGTCGCTCGACCGACGCGAGGGCGTGGCCGGACGGCCGACAGTGTTCCGGCACGAGGGCAGCGGCCCGGATGGCGACCGTCAGACCGGACCCCATGCGCACTGGGTGGGGTTCAGCCCCGACCAGCGCTGGCTGCACGCGGTCGACCTGGGGGCGGACGCGATCTTCGCCTATCCGTTCGATCCCCGTGCCCGCGCGCTGGCGCCGCCGCAGCCGGCGTGGCGCGCGCCCGCCGGCGCCGGGCCACGGCATCTGGCGCGGCATCCGCGCCTGCCGGTCGCCTATGTGGTGTGCGAATTGTCCAACCAGCTGATTACGCTGGACGCCGGCCTGGACGGCCGGTTCGCGACGCGATCGACCGTATCGACGCTGCCCGCCGGGTTCTCGGGCGCCTCGCAGGCGGCGCATATCGCGGTCGATCGGGCGGGGCAGCGGCTGTACGTCTCGAACCGGGGGCATGACAGCATCGCGGTGTTCGTGATCGAGGCGACGGGGGAGCCCCGGCTGGCGCAGCATATCGGCACCGGCGGCCACTGGCCCCGCATCTTCGTGCTGGTCGAGGATGCCCGGCAGATGCTGGTCGGCAACGAACGGTCGGGGACGATCGCGGTGCTGGGAATCGAGCGCGACGGGACCCTGTCCGGGTCGGGATCAGGGTCGGGGGGCCAGCAATTGACGGTGCCGGGCGTGGCGTTTCTGGGGCTGGACTGAGGAAGACCCTATCGGGCGATCGGGTCGCCACGCACCGGCGCAGGTGGCTGGCCGGTCGCCTGCCCCAGGATCGCCGCGGTTTCGACGACGTCGAGCGCCTGATGCGCCAGCGCATAGCGGCGCGCCGCCACCAGCCAGTTGCCCGCCTGCGCCGCGCCGGGCATCCGCGCGATCTCCGCCCGGGCGGCATCGACCCGGCCGTCGTCGAGCAGCCGGCGGGCGCGGGCCAGCCGGTCGGCCGGGGCGGTGGAGGGGGTGCCCTCCTCGCGCAGCACGATCAGGTTGCGCAGTTCGCGACGGGTATCGGCGAACCAGTCGCGCCCGCTGGCCGATTGCAGATCGGGGGCGATCGCGTCGAGCGCCTGGCGCAGATCCTCGATCGTCACCGGGGTACGGGCCGCCTGGATCAGCACCGCGACCGCGCGCGGTTGCGCCCCGACGAAGCGGCTGCGCAGCTGTTCCTCCAGATAGCCCAGGCCGGTGCCCCCATCGATCGCGCGGCGGGTGGCGAAGGCGACCATCAGCGCCTCCGCCCGCGTCGCCTGTGCGCCGGCGGCGGCGGCATCGGTTGCGACGGTGGCGGTGCGCGCCTCCAGCGCGGCGAGCTGGGCGGCGAGCGCTGCCTCGCGCGTGACCAGGGCGGCGGGATCGACCGCGGGGGCCGCGCCGGTCGAGGTCAGCGGCTGGGCGGGTGTAAAGCCGGCCCCGTCCGTACCCGTCTGCAGCGGCTGCGCGCCGATGTTCAGCCGCGACAGCCAGCCGGCATAGATCGCATAGCTGGCGAGCGAACAGCCCGCGACGAAGGCGATCAGGATCAGCGCGACGACGAAGCCGGGGCGGCGGCCCCGCGCGGGCGGGCGATCGAAGGGCGCGGGATCGGAAAACGCGGGGCTGCTCATCGCCGGCGGTTATCCTCGCAGGCGCCCGCGCGGTCAATCATTCCCGTGGCCGGCCGGTATTCCCGTTCCGGGCCGCCCCCAGCGCCAGCGCGACCAGCGTGGCGTCGTCGGGCCGGGCCGCGACCGTGACCGACGCCCAGCCGCCGCCCGCCGCGGCGGCGACCGCGCCGCTGATCGCGACCAGATCGATGGCGCCGCGCCGATCGACCAGCGCCGCCAGCCGGGCGCCCGCGCGGGCGGAATGAAGCAGCGCGACCCCCCCCGCCAGCGCCGCGAGCGCGTCGGGCGCCACCGGCAGCGGTTCCGCCGCATAGACGGTGATGGCCACCGCATCGGGGATCGCGATCCGCTCCCGCCCCGCCAGATGCAGCAGCCGCCGCCCCGCCGGCATCGCCGCGACCAGCGATTCCACGCCGCGGGCGCCGATCGCCTCCACCGCGAAGCCCGCATCGGCGGCGGCGCGCGCGGTGGCCCGACCGACCGCCCATACCGGCAGGGTCCGCAGGCGGGCCAGCCCGTCGCCCCCGTGGCGAAAGGCGTTGGCGCTGGTCGCGACCAGCGCGTCGAACCCGGCGGGATCGGGCGGGGTCCACGTCGTCGCCGCCACCGCGAACAGCGGCAGCCGGATCGCCCGGCCGCCCCGCGCCGCGATCAGCGCCGCCGTGCGCGCATTGCCCGGTTCGGGCCGCAGCACCGCGACCGCGCGATTCACCCCGCGAACAACCGCCGGACCGGGTCGGGCGCGCGGGCCAGCAGATCGGCGGCAAGGCGGGCGCCGAGATCGTCGTCGGCGGTGCCCTCGACATGGCCCTCCACCTGCGCCGTGCCGTCCTCGGCCAGCAATTCGCCGCGCAGCGTCAGCATCTCGCCCGACAGGCTGGCAAGCGCCGCGACCGGGGAATGGCAGTCCGCCTTCAGCGCGGCGAGCAACGCGCGTTCGGCCGCGACGCAGGCATGGGTGGCGGGATCGTCGATCGCGGCGAACAGCGCCTGCGTGGCGGCATCGTCGGCGCGCACCTCGATCCCGACCGCGCCCTGCGCCGGGGCGGGCAGCATCGTGTCGGTCGGCACCGCATGGCCGACGGTCGTCCGGCCCAATCGGTCGAGCCCGGCGGCGGCCAGCAGCGTCGCATCGACCTCCCCCGCCGCCAGCTTGCCCAGACGGGTGTCGACATTGCCGCGGAACAGCACGATCCGCAGGTCGGGGCGGCGGCGCAGCAACTGCGCGCGGCGACGCGGGCTGCTGGTGCCGACCGTGGCGGCATGGGGCAGGTCGGCGATCGCCGCGACGCCGATCAGCCGGTCCCGCACATCGGCACGCGGCAGCATCGCGGCGATCCGGATCGCCGCCGGGCGCACCGTCTCGACATCCTTCATCGAATGGACGGCGGCGTCGATCTCGCCGGCCAGCAGCGCGCGATCCAGTTCCTTGGTCCACAATGCCTTGCCGCCGATCTCGGCCAGCGCGCGGTCCTGCACCCGGTCGCCGGTGGTGCGGATCACGACCGTCTCGATATCGTCGGGCCGCCAGCCATGCGCCGCGCACAGCGCATCCCGCACCATCCCCGCCTGGGTGAGCGCCAGCGGCGACCCCCGCGTACCGAGCCTTAACCGAACCATCCCGCGCCCTATAGGCGGGGGGTGGGGCGTAACCCAAGGGGGTTCGTGGCGTCGGCTACACCCAACGATCCGGCCCCTCGCGTTTCAGCAGGCTGCGATCGTAGAACAGGCGGCTGACGATCGCGGCGACGGCGGCGACAATAGTCGCGATCACCCAGGGCGTGACGGCCTCCGCGCGTCCGGCCGCGATCACCAGGCACAGGGCGGCGAGGATCGGGGCGGCGACCATGGCCGGTACCATCAATCGAACCTGACGCGCGCCGAACCCGCTCAGCCCGCCGCCCCGCCGCCGCCCCTCACCTGGTCTATCGGGCCCGGAAGCGCAGTCCATGGGGTATGGCAGGTGCTCCGCCGTCATCGACGAAATTCAGATAGGGTGGGCTGTTGAACCAGATTTCGTAACGGCGACCCGATTTGACGTTGCAGATCATCCGGAACGTGCGGCGATCGGCGGACTGTTCGGGCCGGTTGTCGCATTCGGGATAGGTTTCCGCGGTTTTCCGAACGAACGAGTAGCTTTGCCGTCGCATCGGTCGATCGAATGTGACGCTCAGCGCGATCTGGCCCGGACCGACCACGGCATCCGGCGCCGGAGAGGTGGAAACGACATGAGGAGCGGCGGGCGTCGAACGCTTTTCCAGGTCGGCATGAGTGCCCGCGACGATGACCGCCGCGACGATGGCCGATGTCAGCATGGGAATTCCCCAATGGCTCAGGAAGCGGGAGCCGTCCGTCGGCCAGCGCTTTGACCGACCGTCCTGCTCGGCCCCGGCGACGCGGTCGGGAACCACAAATTTCGATGGCCCCAGAAATTCAGGGTCCTCCTGCTCGGCCAGAAGGCGGGCGGCGGCCCGGCTGCTGCCGGCCCGGGTTTTGAGGCGGGCTTCGCGGAGGCGCTCGTTGACGGTGTGAACTGACAGACGCAGCGTGGCCGCCGCGCTTTTGGTGTCATGCCCCCTGGCGAGGAGGCGAAGGACCTCACGCTCCTTGTCGCTCAGCCCGAACGGTGCCTCGACCATTACCTCCCTTTCCCACCGGCCTGCGCGGCAACCCCATGGTCCAGTCCTGCCATCATGCGGTGCCGACGCCAAGGAATGGTCGCCATCATGATCCGGCCCGATCGACGAAGGGAAGGACGGCGGCTGCGCGCCTCCCGCCGGGATGTCGGCAAGCCTTGATCGCAGGGTTCCCGGCGCAACGCGGCCACCGCGCCTTGCCATACCGCCACACGGGACCATGACCGAACCTGATGAACGTCAGCCACAACGGATACATCATGCGGTTGACGAACGATGATGGCGTTGCCATCTTAACGATATGTCCACATGTGCGACATATCAGCGATTTCGCAATCACGCAGGCCAACTCGCCGCGCGCCTGTAGCCCGGGCTCGAAGGCTTGCCGACCGGGCTCGGGATATAGTCGAACTGTTTCAGGCGGATGCGCTGCGGGCGCCCGCTTACCCGGACAAGCGGATTTCGTACAATGTCGGATATCGATGCCTCGGCGATGGATCGCCGATCGGAGCCTATCGCCCCATGCGGGCCGGGGAACGCACCCGAACCGGTCCGTTCCCTGGCGCCGCCCCAGCGGATGCCCGGACGCACGATCGACCTTACCCTGCTGCTGATGATCCTGCTGATCGGCGTGCCGATTCTGGTCTATTGCGCCATGTTCTCGGCGCGGTAGACAGGGTGCGTGCCGCCGGCCGCTTCGACAAGGGCACGGCGACCCGCTACACCGTCCGCCATGTTGATCCTGGGTCTGGAATCCTCCTGTGACGAAACCGCCGCCGCGCTCGTGACCGGCGACCGGCGGGTGCTGGCGCATCGGCTGCTGGGGCAGGAGGCGGCGCATGCGCCGTTCGGGGGGGTGGTGCCGGAGATCGCGGCCCGCGCGCATGTCGAGGCGCTGGCGCCGCTGGTCGCCGCCGCGCTGGCGGATGCGGGGGTGACGTTACGCCAAGTCGATGCGATCGCCGCCACTGCCGGGCCAGGGCTGATCGGCGGGGTGATGGTCGGCCTCGTCACCGGCAAGGCGCTGGCCCATGCGGCGGGCAAGCCGCTGGTCGCGGTCAACCATCTGGAGGGTCACGCGCTGTCGCCCCGGCTGGCCGACCCCGATCTGGATTTTCCCTATCTGCTGCTGCTGGTGTCGGGCGGCCATTGCCAGTTGCTGCTGGTTCAGGGGGTCGGCCGCTATCGCCGGCTGGCGACGACGATCGACGATGCGGTGGGCGAGGCGTTCGACAAGACCGCCAAGCTGCTCGGCCTCGGCTTTCCGGGCGGGCCGGCGGTGGAGCGCGCGGCGGCGCTGGGCGATCCGCGCGCGGTGCCGCTGCCCCGGCCGCTGAAGGGCGCGGCGGAACCGCATTTCTCGTTCGCGGGGCTGAAGAGCGCGGTGGCACGCGCCGTGGGCAAGCACAGCCCGGAGGATCTGGCCGCGTCGTTCCAGGCGGCGGTGGTGGAATGCCTGCTCGATCGCACCGCGCGCGCGCTGGCGGCGGTGCCGGAGGCGGCGACGCTGGTCGTCGCGGGCGGGGTGGCGGCGAACCGCGCGGTCCGCGCGGCGCTGGAAGAATTGGCGACCGCGCATGGCCGCCGCTTCGTCGCGCCGCCGCTGTGGCTATGCACCGACAATGCGGCGATGATCGCCTGGGCCGGGGCGGAACGCTTCGCCGCCGGGCTGACCGATCCGCTCGACCTGCCCGCCCGGCCGCGCTGGCCGCTCGATCCCTTGGCGGAGGCGGTGCGCGGTGCAGGGGTGAAGGCATGAGAATCGGGGTGATCGGCGGCGGGGCATGGGGCACCGCGCTGGCGCAGGTGGCGGCGCATGGCGACCGCGACGTGCTGTTATGGGCGCGTGAGGCGGAGGTGGTCGCCTCGGTCAATGCCGATCGCCGCAACCATCTGTTCCTGAGCGGCATCGACCTGTCGCCGACGATCCGCGCGACCGGCGACCTCGCCGATCTGGCGGCGTGCGACGCGTTGCTGGTGGTGGCGCCCGCGCAGCATGTCGGCGCGGTGCTGGCGGCGACGCCGGTCGGTACCCGGCCGCTGGTGCTGTGCGCCAAGGGGATCGAGGCGGGCAGCCGCCGGCTGGTGGGCGAGGTGGCGCGCGCGGTGCATCCGCAAGCGCCGATCGCCGTCCTGTCCGGTCCGACCTTCGCGCATGAGGTAGCACGGGGATTGCCGACCGCGGTGACGCTGGCGTGCGAGGACGATGCCTTGCGCACCGCGCTGTCCGAACGGCTCGCGGCCCCGCATTTCCGGCCCTATGCCTCCAGCGACGTGACCGGCGCGGAGATCGGCGGCGCGGTGAAGAACGTGCTGGCGATCGGCTGCGGCGTGGTCGAGGGCGCGGGGCTGGGGCAGAATGCGCGCGCGGCGCTGATCGCGCGCGGTTTCGCCGAGATGACGCGGTTCGGGCTGGCGCGCGGCGCGCGGGCGGAGACGCTGGCGGGGCTGTCCGGTCTGGGCGATCTGGTGCTGACCTGCTCGTCGACCAGCTCGCGCAATTTCTCGCTGGGCGTGGGATTGGGCCGGGGCGAGGCGGCGACCGCGTTGCTGGCGGATCGCCGCACGGTGGCGGAGGGCGCGTTCACCGCGCCCGTGCTGCGGCAGGCGGCGGCGGAGGCCGGGGTCGACATGCCGGTATGCGACGCGGTGTGCCGCCTGCTGGAGGGCGCGGCCGTGGACGACGTGATCGGCACCCTGCTGGCACGGCCGTTGCGCGAGGAGGGGGTGTAGCAAGGGTCTGCACCCCTATCCCGAAAAGGGCGGCTCAGGTTCGATATGGTTGACGGATCAAGCGCGTTTGTTAACGCCACCGCCACCGCCACGATCATCGGTCGCCAAACGGGGAAAACGTGTGAGCATTTTTTTCAAGACGATGGCGATTGCCGCTGCGGCCATCTGCGCGGGATCGAGCGCCAGTGCCGCCACGATCACCTATACGGACGCGAATCGCGGGCCGGTGTATCTGCAGCGGTTCAACCCCCTGCTAGGTACGCTCCAGAGCGTGTCGTTCGACAATCGGTACAGTGTGACCACCTCTTTCGCTTTTAACGGTATGCCGGGTTCGCCCGCGCCGGTGGTACGAATCCTCGGAACGATCGGCGATCCGGGTTTCGGTCGGGTGACAGTCGACGAGTTCGTGCAATCGTCATTCTCGGCACCGAATCAGATTTCCATGAACATCGTCAAAACCGCTACGCCGACCTTCATCACTGGTCTCGACACCTATATCGGTTCCGGCAGCTATGCCCTCGGTTTCTATAGTCTGACCGCGCCGGGTTACGCGCCGACGGCATCCGGCGGCAGCTTCAGCAACGTCAGCGTCACCTACACCTATCTCGCCGGTGTCGGCGCGGTACCCGAGCCGGCGACCTGGGCGATGATGCTGACCGGTTTCGGCATGGTGGCGGGCGCGACGCGTTATCGTCGTCGCAAAGCCACGATCGCGCCGGGCTGACCCTCCCGGCCCCTCCCCGTGACGGGGAGGGGCCGTTACCGCAGCGCCCGTGCGGTCAGCGCATCGCAATCCGCGTCGGTGGCGAGGGGGCCGGTATCGCCGGTGATCTTGCGGCCGATCGCCTTCAGGATGTTGCCGACCGACCTGGTTTCGCGCGGCACGTCGAGGTGCGGGGCGGTGATCGTGCCGGTCATCGTCGCGGCGCCGGGGATACGCAGGATCGCGGGGTGCTTGGGCGCGCCGGTCAGCCGCATCGACAGGCGTTCGTCGGGGAAGGATACGGTGCCGGTGGCGGTCATCCTGCTCCATTCGGTATCGATGATCGCCGGCGTGGCGCGGGCGGTGCCGTTTGCCATCGCCAGCCGGGTGACAAGGCAGCGCAAGCCGGCCCGCTCGCCCGATCCGGCGAGCAGCGCCCGGCCCGCATCGAACCCCAGCGCGGCGGCATAGCGCGCGGGCAGGCGACCGTGACGGACGGTGAAGCCGACCGTACCGTCCGACCGCCCTACCGCACTGCGCAGCGTGTCGCCGACGCCGACCAGCCGCACCCGCGCCGCGAGCTTGCCGGTGAATTCACCTCCCGCCGCGAACGCCGCCACGTCGCCGCCCGCCAGCGTCAGGTCCAGCGTCAGCGTCGGCGAGGGCTGGCCCTGCCGCTGGTCGACCACGGCGCGGCCGGTGACGCGGCCCTGGTCGAGGCTGAGGCGCAGGGGCGACAGCGTCAGGCGGCGGTGATCCATCGTCATCACGCCCGCCAGGCTGAGGATGGGGGGCGACGAACTGCCGACGATCCGGCCGACGCGGAAGGCCAGCCGACCGTCGGTCGAATCGATCTTGCCGATGTCGATGCGGGTGTTGGGCACCAGCCGTGGCCCGATCCGTGCCTCCAGCGCCGCCGCCTCCGCGCGTCCCGCCGCCGAGGTGAGGTCGCCGAAATCGAACGCGCGCGAGGCGACGACGCCGTCGATCTTCGACCGGCCGTCGACCTTGTCGACCGTCAGCCGCCCGGCGATGTCGGACCGGCCGATCGTGCCGGTCAGCGCGGTGATCGCCCAGCGATCCGGGTCGTGGCGGACGTGCGCGCGGATCGCGACCGGGCGGGTGTGGAACAGCCCCGCCTCGATCACCGCATCAATCAGTTTCAGGTCGGCGGCGCGGGCGGTGACGTCCAGCGTCATCGCGTTCGCATCGAGCGGCCGGTCCATCGTGCCGGTCGCGCGCATCGCCAGCCTGTCGCCGTCGATCGTCGCGGTGAACGGCCATGGCGCCTGTGCCGGCGCGGGGCCATTGACGGTCAGGCGGATCAGCACGCCGTTGATCCGGCCCTGTCCCTGCACGCGAAGGCCGGCGACGGGATCGGCGGCGATCCGGGCGGTGAGTTGCCGGTCCTGCTTGCCATCGGCGTAGCGGACGATCGCGTTGCGGATCGTCAGACGCCCGATATCGGGGCCGCCATCATCGCCGCTATCCTTCGACCCGCCCGGCCGTTCCCAGTTGGTGCGGCCCTGCTTCGTGCGGACGAGCGCGAGGCGCAGACCGTCGATCGTCACGTCCTGCGGCCGGAAACGGCCGATCAACAGCGGCCAGACCGGGAAGCCCAGCGTGACGGTGCCGATCCGCGCGAAATCACCGGTGCCGGCCCAGTCGGCCTGCGCGACGGCCACGTCGCGGATCGCGATCATGGGGTGGAAGCCGATGGTGTCGAGCCGCTCGATCGCGCCGATCCGCACCGGCCGGCCGAACCGTTCGCCCGCCTTGCGCTCGATCGTGCCGCGCAGGCTGCCCCAGGGGAAGACCGCGAGGGTCGCCAGCAACAGCAGCAGGATGGCTGCCGCTGCCGCCCCCACGATCATCCCGCGTCTTTTCATCTCCGACGGGACGTTTCCGGAAGCGATTCGTTCCGGTGGCGAACCGTCCTGTCAGGCCAGGACGACAATCGAATGCATCGCCACCGCCCCGTCAGGCCTGTCTTACCGGGACGATCACCTTAGAAATCGATGGCGATGCCCTTGTTCTCCCAGTCGCCGTAGCGGACGGGATCGCGGCCCAGCGGATCGTCCTCGGCCTTGCGCACCGGGGCCGTCGCGTCGGGCTTGGGCACCGGCGGATTGGCGGAAAGATGCGCGGGCGGCTTCACATGATCGGGGCGCTGGCCCATGGCGGTTCCTTCCAGAATGGCGACCCTGTGCCAGATAGGGTCGCGAAGGAGCGATGCAACGTGAACGCCCCCCACCAGACCCCCCGCGGGCAGACCCACGCGCCCGAACCGCTCGGCGTGCCGACGCGCCGTGCCGCGATCAAGCTGCTCGACGCGGTGCTGCGCCGGGGCGAATCGCTGGAGGCGGCGTTGCCGGCGGCGACGCGGATGGTGCACGGCCCCGACCGTGGCCTGGCCCATGCGATCGCGGCGGAGACGCTGCGCCGGCTGCCCGATCTGGACGCGCTGATCGACGGCGCGACCGAGCGCGCCCTGCCCGACGATGCCAAGGCGCGGATGGCGCTGCGCATCGCGCTGGTGCAGGCGCTGGTGCTGGGCACGCCGCAACACGCCGCGATCGCCACGGTGCTGCCGCTGGTCGATGGCGGCCCGCGCAAGCTGGTCCACGGCGTGTTCGGCACCCTGATGCGCAGCGGCAAGCTGCTGCCCGAAACACCGCACCTGCCCGCGACCGTCGAACTCCGCTGGCAGAAGGCATGGGGCGAGGCGATGGTGGAGGCGGCGGAGGTGGCGGTCGCCGCGCCGCCGCCGCTCGACATCACGTTGGCCGATCCAGGCCGGACCGACGAATGGCGGGAGCGGCTGGGCGGCGTGTCGCTCGCCCCCGGCCATCTGCGGCTGCACGACCATGCGCCGGTGCCGGAGATGGCGGGCTATGCCGAGGGGGCATGGTGGGTGCAGGACATCGCCGCCTCGATCCCCGCGCGGCTGATCGGGACAGGTGAGGGCATCGCGCTCGATCTGTGCGCGGCGCCGGGCGGCAAGACGATGCAACTGGCCGCCGCCGGGTGGCAGACGGTCGCGGTCGACAATTCGCAAGGCCGGATCAAGCGGCTGCGCGAGAACCTGTTCCGCACCCGGCTGAAGGCGGAGGTGGTGCGCGGCGACGTGCTGCTCTGGTCGCCGGACGAGCCGGTCGATGCGGTGCTGCTGGATGCGCCGTGCAGTGCGACCGGCATCTTCCGCCGCCATCCGGACGTGCTGCACCGGGTGCGCCCGTCGCTGGTCGCCGAACTGGCGGAATTGCAGACGCGGCTGCTGGCGCGCGCGGCGGACTGGGTGAAGCCGGGCGGGTGCCTGGTCTATGCCACCTGCTCGCTGGAGCCGGACGAGGGCGAGCGGCAACTGGAGCGGTTCCTGGCGGCGCGCAGCGACTATACGCTGGTGCCGGCACCCGCCGACCTGCCAGTGCCGGTCGATCCGCAGGGTTATGTCCGCACCTTGCCGGGGATGATCGCGGACGGCGGCAATGACGGGTTCTTCGTGGCGAAGCTGGTCCGCGCCTGAGCGGGTTGGCCTGAGCGGGTTGCGACCTGCCGCCGCAATGATAGAGAGCCCGCCATGAACCCCGTCCGCATCGCGCCGTCCATCCTGTCCGCCGATTTCGCCAAGCTGGGCGAGGAGGTCCGCGCGATCGACGCGGCGGGGGCGGACTGGATCCATGTCGATATCATGGACGGGCATTTCGTGCCCAACATCAGTTTCGGTCCGTCGGTGATGAAGGCGATCCGGCCGCTGACGACCAAGCCGTTCGACGTCCATCTGATGATCTCGCCCGTCGACCTGTATCTGGATGCTTTCGCAGAAGCGGGCGCGGACTGCATCACCGTGCATCCCGAAGCCGGGCCGCATGTCCATCGCACGATCCAGCACATCAAGGGGCTGGGCAAGCGCGCCGGGATCGTCCTGAACCCGGCGACGCCGGCCAAGATGCTCGATTACCTGATCGACATGGTCGACCTGGTGCTGGTGATGAGCGTGAACCCCGGTTTCGGCGGCCAGCATTTCATCGACAGCCAGCTGAAGAAGATCGCCGCGATCCGCCGGATGATCGACCAGACCGGGCGGGCGATCGATCTGGAGGTGGACGGCGGCGTCGATGCCGACAGCGCGCGCCGCTGTATCGAGGCGGGGGCCGACGCGCTGGTCGCGGGCACCGCCGTGTTCCGGGGCGGGCCGGCCGCCTATGCCGCCAATATCGCAGCGCTGCGGGGGAATGGGTGACCAGCGTTCCACCGGGCGACGAGGACGAACACGAGGACGAATACGGCGCGGTCCAGCGCGAGGCCGCGATCGAGGGCGGGGATCAGTCGTTCCGCATCGTCGCCGAAAAGGGCCGGTCGCTGGCGGGATGGCTGACGGACGGGTTCGACCGGCTGGCGTGGCGCACCCCGTTGCAGGCGGTGCGAGCGAACGGGCAGCCGCCCGACCGGCTGGCGGCGATGCCCGACGACCCGATCGTCGGCGATCCGGCGCGCGGGCGCGCGCTGCTGGCGGGGCGGCTGTCGTTCCGGGGAGAGACGCAGGCGATCGCCGGTCTCGATTTCGCCCGGCCGCTATGGAGTGCGGCGTTCGGCGATTACCTGCACAGCTTCGCCTGGCTGCGCGACCTGTCGACGGTGGCGACGCTGGCGCAGGCGGCGCCGATCGCGACGCAGCTGACCACGACATGGCTCGACGCCCATGGCGAGACGGTGGCCGATCCGGCGTGGACGCCGGAGGCGTGGGGCCGGCGCGTGCTGTACTGGAGCCTGCATACGCCGCTGATCCTGCGCGGGATCGATGCCGATCACGACGCCCGCGTGCTCGATACGCTGGCCCGCGGGGCGCGGCATCTGGATCGTTCCGCCGACAAGGCGACGCCGGGGGCGGCGCGGATCGCGGCATGGTGCGGGGTGGTGGCCGCCGGGCTGCTGATCCCCTGCAACGATCCGCGTCGCGGCTTTGGTGAGGCGGGGCTTGGCCGCGCGCTGGCGGGGGGATTGTTCGAGGATGGCGGCGCGGTGTCGCGCAGCCCGGCGGTGCTGCTCGACACGGTGATGCTGCTGGCGATGCTGCGCGAAATCTATGTCGCCTGCGGGACGGAGGTGCCGGAGGCGGTGGTCGCGGCGTCGATGCGCGCGGTGCCGGCGCTGCTGGGCAGCCTGCACGGCGACCGGATGCTGTCGAGCTGGCAGGGCGGCGGCCCCGGCGATGCCGATCAGATCGCGGCAGTGATCGCCGCCAGCGGCGTGCGCACCCGGCCGCTGCGCCAGTCGCGCGACTGGGGGTATCAGCGCATGGCGGCGGGGTCGGCGGTGCTGATCGTCGATGCCGCGCCGCCGCCGATCGCGCGGCTGGTGGCGGGCGGCTGCGCGTCGACCCTGGCGTTCGAATTCTCCGACGGGCCGGCGCGGCTGATCGTGAACGGCGGCGGCGCGCGGGCGGGCGATGCCCGGTTGCCGGCCGCGCTGCTGGAGGGGCTGCGCACCACCGCCGCGCATTCGACGCTGACGTTGGGCGACACCAATTCCACCGCGATCCATGCCGACGGCACGCTGGGCCGCGGTGTCGGACAGGTCGAACTGTCGCGGCAGGAAGCGGACAATGCCAGCCGGATCGAGGCGAGCCATGACGGCTATGTCCGCCGCTGGGGCCTGCTCCACCGCCGGCAATTGATGCTGACCGGCGACGGGCGCGAGCTGCGCGGCGAGGATGCGCTGCTGCCGTCCGGCCGGCGGCGGGGGCGATCGGCGCCGTTCGCGATCCGGTTTCATCTGGGCGCGGGGGTGGCGGCGACGGCGGCGGCGGACGGTCAGGGTGCGATGCTGGAACTGGCCGATGGCGCGACATGGCAGTTCCGTTGTCGCGGCGGCGCGCTGGCGGTCGAGGACAGCGTGTGGATCGATGGGGGCGGCCGCCCGGTCGCGACGGCACAATTGGTGATCGGGGGCGAGGCATCGTCGGGCGGGGCGCAGGTCGGCTGGATGCTGAAGCGCACGGTTTGATCGCCCAAGGTTTGATCGATCCGGCCGCGCGCCCTATGGGCCGCCGCAACATGCGCCGTGCCGAAGGAATTCCGATGACCCCAGATCTCCTTGCCGTTCCCGTTACCCGCGCCCTGCTGTCGGTATCCGACAAGACCGGCATCGTCGACTTCGCCCGCGCGCTGGCGGACGCGGGGGTCGAGCTGGTGTCGACCGGCGGCACTGCGAAGGCGCTGCGCGACGCCGGGCTGGCGGTGAAGGACGTGGCCGAGCTGACCGGCTTTCCGGAGATGATGGACGGCCGGGTGAAGACGCTGCACCCGGCGGTGCATGGCGGCCTGCTGGCGGTGCGCGACGATGCCGGCCATGTCGCGTCGATGACGCAGCACGGGATCGGGGCGATCGACCTCGCCGTGGTCAATCTCTACCCGTTCGAGAAGACGGTAGAGAGCGGCGCGGATGCCGATACGGTGATCGAGAATATCGACATCGGCGGCCCGGCGATGGTGCGGTCGGCGGCGAAGAACCACGCATATGTCGCGATCCTGACCGATCCGGCGGATTATGCCGCGGTGCTGGCGGAGGTGGCGGCCGGCGGCACGACGATGGCGACGCGGCGGCGGCTGGCGGGCAAGGCGTTCGCGCATACCGGCCATTACGACAGCTATATCGCGCGCTGGTTCGCGCAGCAGGCGGCTGGCGGGCAGGACGACGGGGAACAGGACGAACTGACGCTGCGCTATGGCGAGAACCCGCACCAGCAGGCGCGGGTCCGCCCCAATGCGGCAGGGTCGGCGGGCCTGCCGCAGGCGCGACAGGTGCAGGGCAAGGCGCTCAGCTACAACAACTACAACGACGCCGATGCCGCGCTGGAGCTGATCGCAGAGTTCCGCGATGCCGACCCGACGGTGGTGATCGTCAAGCACGCCAACCCGTGCGGCGTGGCGACCGCCGCGACGCTGGCCGACGCCTACGAGGCGGCGTTCGCGTGCGACACGGTGTCGGCGTTCGGCGGCATCATCGCGCTGAACCGCGCGATCGACGCCGCGACCGCGCGCGCGATCACCGGCATCTTCACCGAGGTGGTGGTCGCCCCCGGCGCGGACGACGAGGCGCTGGCGATCTTCGCCGCCAAGAAGAACCTGCGTCTGTTGCTCACCGATGGCCTGCCCGACCCGCATCGCGCGGGCGAGGTGACGAAGGAGATCGTCGGCGGCGTGCTGGTGCAGTCGCGGGACAATGGCCGGCTGACCGACGACATGCTGCGCGTGGTGACGAAGCGCGCGCCGACCCCGCAGGAACTGGCGGATTGCCGCTTCGCCTGGACCGTGGCCAAGCACGTGAAGTCGAACGCGATCGTTTACGCGAAGGACGGCAGCACGGCGGGCGTCGGCGCCGGCCAGATGAACCGGCTGGAATCGGCACGGATCGCCGCGTGGAAGGCGAAGGACGCCGCCGACAAGGCCGGCTGGGACGAGGCACGCACCACCGGGTCGGCGGTCGCGTCCGACGCGTTCTTCCCGTTCGCGGACGGACTGATGGCGGCGGTGGAGGCGGGCGCCACGGCGGTGATCCAGCCCGGCGGATCGATCCGCGACGACGAGGTGATCGCCGCGGCGGACGCGGCGGGGCTGGCGATGGTGTTCACCGGGATGCGCCACTTCCGGCATTGATCGCCGGTAGCGCCCCTCCTCCGGCGGAGGGGGGCGCTCAGAGCGTCGCGGCGCCGTCCTGGGGCAGCGTCGCCCTGTCCGGTTTCTTGGTGAACAGTGCGCGGTCGGCGGGGCGGAAGGCCCAGCGCCACAGGATCCAGCAATAGGTCGCGGCGATCGCCGGCTCGCCGATCAGCAGTTCGGCCCATTCGAACCGGTGCGGCAGCGCGGTGAACGCGCCGCCCACCACCACCGCCGCCAGCGCCGCCCAGATCAGCGGCCAGCGCAGCGGCGAGACGGGCGCGCCGAGCAGCCGGCGCAGCAGCATCGCCTTCGCCAGCGAGGTGAGCGCGAGGCTGAGCGCCAGCGCCACCGCCGGCCCCGCCGCCTGCCACGTCGGCGACCAGCCGAGTGCGCGCATCGCGAAGACCAGCCCGAAGCTGAGCGCGATCTGGAACCCCAGCATCGTCGCGGAGATCATCAGGTTGCGGTGCCGCGCGACATAGACCAGCGCCGATTCGCACACCGCCCCGGTCGAGGCGAACACCTCCCCCATCAATAGGAAGACGAGCGGCGCGGTGCCGATTACGAACTGCGGACCGACCACGCCCATCACCGCCTCGCCCGGGATCGATCCCATCAGCGCGAGCAGCAACTGCGCGGCGATGATCCAGAATGCGACCTGCCGCACCTGGCTGGCGATGGCGGGGCGATCGTCATCGGCCAGCGCGTGGGTGATGACGGGGCCGAGCACGGGATCGAAGCTGGTCTTCAGCTTCTGCGGCAGCGAGGCGACCTGTTGCGCCATGTAGTAGATGCCGACCACGCTGGGCGCGAACAACAGGCCGAGGATGAAGCGATCGACGTTGCGGCTGCCCCATTCCAGCGCGTCCGCCCCCGCCAGCGGCGCGTTGACGCGAGCGAGTCGCGCCAGTTCGCGCAGGCGCGGCGACCAGCCGCGCGGCAGGCCGTAGGACCGCAGGAACGGCACCATGCTGGCGATCAGCGCCGCCGTCATCGACGCGACATAGGACAGGACCAGCCCGTCGCGGATCGTGAAGAACGAGAAGACGTAGGCGGCGATCGAGATCGTCCACGGCTCCACCACCGCGCGCGCGGTGACCGCCGCCTTCACGTTCAGGCGGTAGGCGAGCGCGGCGAGGCTGAGGTCCGACCACGCGATCGCGACGACGATCAGCGCCAGCCAATGATCCAGCCCGGTGATCGGCGAATTGGGATAGAGCAGCTGCGGGAACATCCACAGCACCGCGCTGGCGATCAGCGAGGCGACCAGCGCCAGCGCCAGCGCATCCCACACGACATGCGCATGCGGCCGGTCCGCCTTGGCCAGCGCCTGCGCCAGCCCGCGCTTCATGCCGAGCGTGGCGAGCAGCGCCGCCAGTTCGACCACCACCACCGCGATCGCGAACCGCCCGACCAGATCGGGACCGTAGAAGCGGCCCGCGATGAACAGGAACGGGATGCGCGCCAGCAATCGCAGCGCGAAGCCGGCGATGTTGGTGCGGCCGCCCTTGGCGAGGGCGTCGATGTCCTTGGTGGGGGTCATCGGGGGGGTATTGTAGAAGAGGTGGACGTCAGTCCGGCTGAAACCGTTCCACCCCGGCGGAGGCCGGGGTCCAGTCGGGCAGGTTGTCGTGAGGTGTCATCGGCGTCCCCCAACTGGGCCCCGGCCTCCGCCCGGGTGGCGTTGCAAGGGGTGACGGGTATCGCCCATTCCCATCCGCCATGAACCATCGCGCTCAATGCGCCGCGCCCCAGCTGGGGCCGGTGCCGATCTCGACCCCCAGCGGCACCGACAACGTCACCGCCGGGGCGGCGGCGTTTTCCATCACGTCGCGGATCACCGCACTCGCGGCGGCTACGTCGGCTTCGGGCAGTTCGAACACCAGTTCGTCGTGGACCTGCAACAGCATCCGGACATGGCCGAGGCCGGCGGCGTCAAGCGCGGGTTCCATGCGCACCATCGCGCGCTTGATGATGTCGGCGCTGGTGCCCTGGATCGGGGCGTTGATCGCGGCGCGCTCCGCCCCCTGCCGCTCGGCCTGGTTCTTCGAGCCGATGCGCGGGAAATGCGTCTTGCGGCCGAACAGCGTGGTGGTGAAGCCCTGACCGCGCACCGCCTCCAGCGTCTCCGCCATGTAGCGGTTGACGCCGGGGAACCGCTCGAAATAGCGGTCGATCATGGCCTGCGCCTCGTCCGCGCTCACTTCCAGCCGGGCGGCCAGCCCCCAGCGGCTGATGCCGTAGAGGATCGCGAAGTTGATCGTCTTGGCGCGGCCGCGCGTGTCGCGGTTCACCTCGCCGAACAGTTCCTGCGCGGTGAGCGAATGGATGTCGTCGCCGTTCGCGAACGCCTCCCGCAGCGCGGGCACGTCGGCCATGTGCGCGGCCAGCCGCAGTTCGATCTGCGAATAATCGGCGGCGAGGATGACGTTGCCGGGTTCGGCGACGAAGGCGTGCCTGATCTGGCGGCCGATCTCGGTGCGGATCGGGATGTTCTGCAGATTGGGTTCGGTCGACGACAGCCGGCCGGTCTGCGCGCCGGTCAGCGAATAGCTGGTGTGGACGCGGCCGGTCTTCGGGTTGATCTGCGCCTGCAACGCATCGGTATAGGTGCTTTTCAGCTTCGACAGCTGACGCCATTCCAGCACCTTGCGCACGATCTCGGTATGCGGGCCCTTTTCGCGGGCGATCCGTTCCAGTTCGGTCACGTCGGTGGAATAGACGCCCGACTTGCCCTTGCGCCCGCCCTTCAGCCCCAGCTTCTCGAACAGCACGTCGCCCAGTTGCTTGGGGCTGCCGATCGTGAAGGGACCACCGGCAAGCGCGTGGACCTCCAATTCCAGCGCGGCGATCTGGGTGGAGAAATCGGCGGACAGCGCCGCCAGTTGCTCGCGGTCGACCCTGATGCCGCGCCGCTCCATCCGGGCGATGACGGGCACCAGCGGGCGATCGACCATTTCATAGACGCGGGTCGACCCTTCGGCGGGCAGACGCGCCCTGAACCGTTTCCACAACCGCAGCGTCACGTCCGCATCCTCGGCGGCGTAGCGGGTGGCGGTCTTCAGGTCGATCTCGTGGAAGCCGCGCTGGCTCTTGCCGGTGCCGACCACGTCCTTGAACGCGATGCAGGCATGCGACAGATGCGTGGCGGCGAGTTCGTCCATGCCATGGCCGTGCAGGCCGGCGTCGAGATCGAAGCTCATGACGATGGTGTCGTCGTGCGGGGCCACGTCGATGCCGCGTTCGCCCAGCACGATCATGTCGAATTTCAAATTGTGGCCGATCTTGAGGACCGAGGGGTCCTCCATCAGCTCCTTGAGCTTGGCGAGCGCGGCGGCGGTGTCGATCTGCACCGGCACCTCCGCCAGCAGATCGGTGCCGCCATGGCCGAGCGGGATGTAGCAGGCGAGATTGGGCGCAAGCGCGAGGGAGACGCCGACGAGGTTCGCCTGCGTCGCGTCGGTGGAGCTGGTTTCGGTATCGACCGCGATCCAGCCCTGATGACGCGCGCGCGCGATCCAGCCATCGAGGACGCCCAGATCCTGCACCGTCTCGTACCCGTCGAGGTCGCAGGGCGGATCGTCGTGGATCGGCGCATCGCCGGCCGGGACGGCGGCGGGCGCATCGGCGACCTGACCCAGCTTGTTGAGCAGCGAGCGGAAGCCGTGATGTTCGAGGAAGGCGCGCAAGGGCGCATCGGGGATGCCCTTGAGTTCCAGGTCCTCCAGCGGCTCGGGCAGCGCGACGTCGCATTTCAGCGCGACCAGTTCGCGGCTGAGGCGGGCCATGTCGGCATGTTCGATCAGGTTGTCGCGCAGCTTGCCCTTCTTCATCCCCGCCGCGGCGGCGAGGACGGCGTCGAGATTACCGTGTTCGAGGATCAGCTTCGCCGCCGTCTTCGGCCCGACGCCGGGGACGCCCGGCACGTTGTCGACGCTGTCGCCCATCAGCGCCAGCACATCGCCCAGTTGCGACGGCGCGATACCGTGGAATTTCTCCGCGACATGTTCCGCGCCGAGCCGGCGGTTGTTCATCGTGTCGTACAGGTCGAGCCCGGGCTCGATCAGCTGCATCAGGTCCTTGTCGGAACTGACGATCGTGACCGCCCACCCCTGCGCCAGCGCCGCCTTGGCATAACAGGCGATGATGTCGTCCGCCTCCAGCCCCTCGGTCTCGATGCAGGGCAGCGAGAAGGCGCGGGTGGCGTCGCGGATCATCGGGAACTGCGGCACGAGGTCTTCGGGCGGCGGCGGACGGTGCGCCTTGTACTGGTCGTACAGGTCGTTGCGGAACGTCTTCGACGATTTGTCGAGGATGACCGCCATGTGGGTCGGCCCTTCTGCGGCATGCACCTCGTCCGCCAGCCGCCACAGCATCGTGGTGTAGCCATAGACCGCACCGACCGGCTCGCCATGCACGTTGGTGAGCGGCGGCAGGCGGTGATAGGCGCGGAAGATGTAGCCGGAGCCGTCGACGAGATAGAGATGGGGCATGGTGCCTCGCGATGTAGCGGGTAAGCGAGGGGGGACCAAGCGATCCGTTGGCGCCGGCCCTCAAACCCGATGCTCCCCGGCGGAGGCCGGGGGCCAGTGGGGAAAGCCGTCGTGATCGATCGGGACCCTCCACCCGACTGGACCCCGGCCTCCGCCGGGGAGGCGTTGGTGAAGGAAGGCGACGCCGCTGCGGATCAGTTCGCCAGCGTCGCCGAGAAGGCCGCGCCGGGGTGGCCGGCGACGTAGCCGGCCACGGTGCTGGCGACGTTCTGAATCAGCATCTGGCGTTCGCGGATCGGGCGGACGGTGTCGCCGATCATCACCGCCAGCGCATAGCGGCGGCCATCGGGGGCGGTGAGCAGGCCGACATCGTTGAAGCCGGCGTTGCGGCGGCCGAGGTCCTGGCCGGTGCCGGTCTTGTGCGCGATCTGCCAGCCGGCCGGCACCGCCGCGCGCAGCCGGGCATGGCCGGTGCGCGACGCGCCCATCGTGTCGAGCAGGATGCGGGTCGAGGTTTCCGACAGCAGTTCGCCACGCGCCGCGCGGGCCAGCGCATCGGCGATCGCGAGCGGCGCGGCGCCGTCGGGCGGATCGGCGACGTAACGGTCGAGCGCCGCCGCCCGCGCCGCCGGCGACAGGCGCGACCGCGCGATCGAGAAAGCGTTGCCGATCGAGAAGGCGGGTTGCCAGACGAGACCGGCGGTGCCCGCCTGCAACAGGCGCTCGCCGGGGCCGAAGCGGATATCGCCCAGCCGCTTGGCCGCGATCATCCGGCGGACGGCGGGCGGCCCGCCGACCAGGGTCAGCAACCGGTCGTTGGCGGTGTTGTCGCTCTGGGTCAGCGCCCGCGTCAGCAGGCCGCCGACGGTGGTGTCGAACCGGCCGGTCTTCGCGACCAGATAGGCGATCGGCTGGTGGAACAGGGTGAGGTCGGAGGGCAGGACGGTGACCGGATCGTCGAGCCTGACCTTGCCCTGATCGCGCAGGTCGAGCAGCGTGAACGCCACCCACAGTTTCGACACCGATTGCTGGGGCAGGCGCTGGCGCCCGCCGGCCTCCACCGTCCACCCCTCGTCCACCGCGCGCACCGCGATGCCGGCGCGGCCGTCGAAGCCGCGGGCCAGCGCCTCGATCGCGGTCTGGAGCTGGCGGGGGGTGTTGGCGGTGGGGCGGGCGACGGTGGGCGGGACGGGGATCGAGACGGATACCTGCTCCTCCCGCTCGGGCGCGCGACCGCTGGCGCCGGGGCGCGACGGCGCGCCGCAGCCGGTCAGCGACAGCATCAGCACAGGGACGGCAACCGATCGTAAACGCATGATATCCCGCACTCGTACCCCCGGATACGATCCTTAGCCGAGCGCGGCCGGGGCGAAACCGCCTCTGGCCGTCGCTGCGCCGACATGACGGTTGCGCGCGGCGAGCGGAGGCGGGGGTGCGGGAACCGGATGAATCGCCGCCCCCTTCACCACCCCGGCGGAGGCCGGGGTCCAGTTGAGCGAAGGGTCGATATCGATCACCGCCGCCTTTCCAACTGGACCCTGGCCTCCGCCGGGGTGGTAGAAATAGTTTTTACTTATCAGCTACTTATTTCTGCGAACGGGGCGCTTCGTCAGTAACGGACGTCTGTCACGGCACCAGCACGGTATCCACCGCCTCGGGCAGCGTCGCGGGATAGTCGAGCGTGTAGTGCAGGCCCCGGCTTTCGTGGCGGTGGAGCGCGGCGCGGACGATCAGGTCGGCGGTCTGGAGCAGGTTGCGCAGTTCGATCAGGTCGGGGGTGACGCGGAAATGGCCGTAATGCTCCGCCACCTCGTCGGTCATCAGGCGGATGCGGCTGGCGGCGCGTTGCAGCCGCTTGGTGGTGCGGACGATGCCGACGTAATTCCACATGAAGCGGCGGATCTCGGTCCAGTTCTGCTTGATGACCACCTCCTCGTCCGAATCGGTGACGCGGCTTTCGTCCCATGCGCGGATCGCGGGGACGGGGGGCAGCGCGTCCCAGCAGGTGGCGATGTGATCGGCCGCCGCCTCGCCGAACACGAAACATTCGAGCAGGGAGTTGGAGGCGAGCCGGTTGGCGCCGTGCAGCCCCGATTCGGTGCATTCGCCGGCGGCATAGAGGCCGGGCAGGTCGGTGCGCCCGTGCGCGTCCACGACGATGCCGCCGCAGGTGTAGTGCTGCGCGGGAACGACCGGGATCGGCCCCGTCGTCATGTCGATGCCCAGCCCCAGCAGCTTTTCGTGGATGGTCGGGAAATGGCCGCGGATGAAATCGGCGGGCATGTGGCTGATGTCGAGATGGACGTAATCGAGGCCGTGGCGCTTGATCTCCGCATCGATCGCGCGCGCCACCACGTCGCGCGGGGCCAGCTCCATCCGTTCGGCGTCATAGGCGGTCATGAACCGCTGGCCGGTGGCGGGGTTGATGAGCCGTCCGCCCTCGCCGCGCACCGCCTCGGTGATGAGGAAGTTCTTGACCTCCAGATGGTAGAGGCAGGTGGGGTGGAACTGCATCATCTCCATGTTCGAGACGCGGCAGCCGGCGCGCCACGCCATCGCGATGCCGTCACCGGTCGCGCCGCGCGGCGCGGTGGAGAACAGGTAGGTGCGGCCCGCGCCGCCGGTCGCCAGGATCGTCGCGCGCGCGGTGTGCAGCTCGACCCGGCCGGTCGCGCGGTCGAGCGCATAGACGCCCCAGACATTGCCCGCGCCCGAATAGCGTTCCTCGTGCCGGCTGGTGGCGAGGTCGATCGCGACCCGGTCGGGCAGCAGCGTGATGTTGGGATGCGCCTCGGCGGCGCGTTGCAGCGCCTCCTGCACCGCCCAGCCGGTGGCGTCGGCGACATGGACGATGCGGCGGTGCGAATGGCCGCCCTCGCGCGTCAGGTGGAGCGCGTCTCCCTCGGTGGCGAAGGGGACGCCCAGATCGGTGAGGCGCGCAATCGCGGCGGGCGCGCGCTCCACCACGAACTCGACGATCTCGCGGTCGTTGAGGCCGGCGCCGGCGACCATCGTATCCTCGACATGGTGCGCGAAGGTGTCGCCGGGTTCCAGCACCGCGGCGATGCCGCCCTGCGCCCAGGCGGTCGACCCTTCGTTCAGCTGCCCCTTGGCGACGACGGTGACGCGGAACCGTTCCGCCAGGTTGAGCGCGGCGGTGAGGCCGGCGGCGCCCGAACCGATGACGAGGACGTCCGATGCGCTCATGCCGGCAGGCCCGGACGGCGGTGGAAAGTCACACGGAAAGTCACGAACGTCGCATCCTACAGGGTCCGCACGCGGGGGCGGGGCGGGGAGGGCGGGCAGGCGATGCGGCAGGGCGGCGATGCGGCGGGGCGGGGCGGCGGGGCGGATGGAACAGGCATGACACCGCTGTGCCAAACTTTGACGCAGTAGGACAGCGTTGCAGTAGGACGGGATGCCGGTCAGGCGACGCGCAATTCCGCCACGAACGCGGTCGCGCTGGCCGCCAGCGTTTCGACCCGCTGGACGATCGTGGCGGTCGAGGCCGCCATCTCGACCGCGAGCCGCCGTCCCTGATCGGAGGCGCGGGCGGCGGCATCCACCCCGATCCGCAGGTCGGCGCTGTCGGCGGCGGTGGTATGGGCATGGTCGGCGATCGATATCGCCACCCCGGTCTGGTCGTCGGTCGCGGCGCGGATGTCGGCGGCGACCCCGGATACCTTGCCGACCTGGCCGACGATCCCGCCCATCGCCAGCGCCACCGCCTCCACCCGCTGCTGGATCGTCGCGATCTGCGCCTCGATATCGCCGGTCGCCTTGCTGGTCTGGTTGGCGAGCAGCTTCACCTCGTTGGCGACGACCGAGAAGCCGCGCCCCGACTCACCCGCACGGGCCGCCTCGATCGTGGCGTTGAGGGCGAGGAGGTTGGTCTGGCCGGCGATGCCCGCGATCATCGCCACCACCCGGCCGACCTGCGCCGCATCGCCGATCAGCGCGGCGATGACCCGTTCGCTGGCGCGCGCGTCGGCGGCGGCCTCGCCGGTCAGGGCGCCCTGCACCGCGACGCGCCGGGCGACTTCCGCCGCGGAGGACGACAGGCGCCCCGCCGTCGCGCGCATCGTATCGGCGGTATCGCTGGTGCGCGCGGCGATCGCGGCGATCGCGCCGATATCGTTCGCCTGGGCGGCGCTGGTGGTGGCCAGCGTATCGGCGGCGGTGCGCGTTTCCGCCGCCGCCTGCGCCAGCGCGGTCACCGCCTCGCCTACCGATGCCTCGAACCGCCGGGCCAGCGCGACCATGTCCGCCTGCCGCCCCGCGATGGTGCGTTCGCGCAGCGCCTGATCGGCGCGGGCCTCCGCCAGTTCGGCGCGATCCTGTTCGTGCCGGCGGGCCCGGTCGACCAGTTCGCGCTCGCGCACGGTATCGATCAGGTCGTTGCCGGTGTGGAAATGATCCATGAACAGCCGCGCCTGCGCCAGCACCGACCGGGCGAGCAGGACACCGAACACGGCCAGCATCCCGAAGATCGTGTCGGGCAGGTCGATCAGCCACACGGCGGGCGCGATCACGATCATCGATCCGGCGAGGAAGGCGATGCTGGCCAGCGGCAGCGTCGCGACGGTCAGCGTCCCGACCGACACCACGCCGGTGAGGACGCAGGTGAGCGTGATCCGGCCATCGGCATCGTTGCCGATCAGCGCGGTGCACAGCATCAGCCCCCAACCGATCGCGGTGAGGAAGGACAGGCCGGCGGTGCTGACGACCGTCCGCCGCGAATCGATCACCGCCCAGCCGCTGTTCCGCTGATCGCGCCAGCGCACCAGCGACCAGAGCGATATCATCAGCAGCACCAGCAACACCGGCCAGGTCAGATCGGGGCGCGGGGTCTGGATGCCGACCAGCACGCCGGCCACGATCGTCCCGGCGAACGTCACCGGATAGGGCTTTCGCGCGGCTTTCAACTGTGCCGACACCAATGCGACCGGCAGTTGCCGGTCTTGCGTTCCCAGCCCCAGCAACTGGATCAGCGAATTGTCCGATTGTCTGGCAGCGGATGGCATGATCGCCACCATGCCAAAATATCCCTAATCCCGGCTTAAACGACCCCGTGCGGGGCCGTGCGGGGCCGTATCGGTCGGGGAACGCGGGATAATTACCGTTCCCCCGGCCTCGTGCCGTTGAGGCGGAGGTGATTCGCGCAGGGGCGGGGAGGGCGCGAACCCGCCGCCGCGGTTCCGGTCAGCGGTCGCCGGTCAGGCTGAGGAACACGTCCTCCAGATCGGCCTCGCGCGTCGAGACGTCGACGATGCCGAGGCCGTTCGCCTGCACCGCCGCCAGCACCTCGCCCGCGTTCACCCGGTCCTTGGAATAGGTGATCTCCAGCGTGCGCGGGGGCAGTAGCGCGATCTTCTCGAAACAGGGGGCGTCGGGCGTGCCGGTCAGGTCGCGGTCGACGGTGACGGCGACGACCTTTTCCTGCGCGCGGGCCAGCAGATCGCGGGTGGGTTCGTTGGCGACGACCTGGCCGTGGTTGATGATCGCGATGCGATCGCACAGCTGCTCCGCCTCCTCCAGATAGTGGGTCGTCAGCACCACCGTCACGCCGCCGGCGTTCAGTTCGCGGACATAATCCCACAATTGCTGGCGCAACTGGATGTCGACGCCCGCGGTTGGTTCGTCGAGGACGAGGACGGGGGGCGAATGGACCATCGCCTTGGCCACCATCAGCCGTCGCTTCATGCCGCCCGACAGGGTGCGGGCATAGGCATTCGCCTTGTCCTCCAGATGCACCGCGCGCAGCAGTTCGAGGCTGCGGCGCTCGCGCTTGGGCACGCCGTAGAGGCCGGCCTGGATCTCCAGCGTCTCGATCGGCGTGAAGAAGGGGTCGAACAGGATCTCCTGATTGACGATCCCGATCGACGCCTTGGCGTTGCGCGAGTGCGCGTCGATGTCGAAGCCCCAGATGCTGGCGCTGCCGTCCGTCTTGTTGACCAGGCCCGCCAGGATGTTGATGAGCGTCGACTTGCCCGCGCCGTTGGGGCCGAGCAGGCCGAAGATCTGGCCACGGGGCACGTCGAACGTCACGCCGTCCAGCGCGCGCTTGCCGCCCTGATAGGTCTTGCAGAGGCCGGTGATGGAGATGGCAGCGTCGGTCATGATGGCAGCGAATAGGCTTCTGCTTGCGTGGCGACAATGCTCCTTGCTATCAACGCCGTCATGCATCCTCCGCTTGAAATCGCCCGCGTCAGCCAGCCCCGTGTCGCCTGCGACGGCGCCGCCGATATTCCGGGGGGCGCCGCCCTCGGCCATCCGCGCGTCTGGTTGCAGATCGACGAGGCGGGTTACGTGGATTGCGGCTATTGCGACCGGCGCTTCGTGCTGATCGGCGGCGCGGCGGACGGCCAGGATCAGGCGAGCCTGCCCGATATCGCAGAGGGCGCCAGCCCGGCGAACAAACCGAAGTAGACGCGTCGCCGATCGGCCGGCGGCCGGGCATAGCCCTGCCGTGAGGTAACGAGAGACGGCGTGTCCATAGCCGGTGTCCCCCAACTGGGCCCCGGCCTCCGCCGGGGAAGTAAGGATGGTCGGGGAAGTGGGAAGGCGGGCGTGGACCTTCCGCCGCCCGTGCCTATATTGCGGGGCATGGCATATCAGGACCCCCGCTCGTTCCTCTACCGTGATCTGTCGCCGGAGGCGGCGCAGGCGCTGACCGCGGATGCGCTGGGGCGGGCGGATGACGGCGAACTCTATCTGCAATATCGCCGGTCGGAGGCGTTCGGCTTCGACGACGGGCGGCTGAAGACCGCCGCCTACGATACCAATGCCGGCTTCGGCCTGCGCGCGGTGGCGGGCGAGACGACCGCCTTCGCGCACGCCAACGAACTGAGCGAGGCGGCGATCAAGCGCGCCGCGCAGACGATGGCGCTGATCGATCCCTCCGCCACGCCCAAGGCGCCGCCGCCGCAGGGCAACAACCGGCATCTCTATACCGATACCGATCCGCTCGACCTGATCCCCTTCGCCGACAAGGTGAATCTGTGCCAGACGATCGACGCCGCGGCGCGCGCGCGCGATCCCCGCGTGGCGCAGGTGTCCGTCTCGCTGTCGGGATCGTGGAGTGTGGTGGAGATCGTGCGCGCCGACGGCTTCGTCGCCACCGACGTGCGGCCGCTGGTGCGCCTCAACATCCAGATCGTCGCCGAGCAGAATGGCCGGCGCGAGACGGGGACGTTCGGGATCGGCGGGCGATATCTGTACGACCGGCTGTTCGAGCCGGCGACGTGGAACCGCGGCATCGACGAGGCGCTGGCGCAGGCGCTGGTGAACCTGGATTCGGTGGCGGCGCCGGCGGGGGAGATGACGGTGCTGCTCGGGCCGGGCTGGCCAGGCGTGCTGCTGCACGAGGCGATCGGCCATGGGCTGGAGGGCGATTTCAACCGCAAGGGCACCAGCGCCTTTTCCGGCCGGCTGGGCGAGCGGGTGGCGGCGCCCGGCGTCACGGTGGTGGACGACGGATCGCTGGTCGACCGGCGCGGCTCACTGTCGATCGACGACGAGGGCACGCCGACGCGCGAGACGGTGCTGATCGAGGACGGCATCCTGAAGGGCTATATGCAGGACCGGCTGAACGCGCGGCTGATGGGCATGGCCGCGACCGGCAACGGCCGCCGCGAAAGCTATGCCCATGCGCCGATGCCGCGGATGACCAACACCTTCATGAAGGGCGGGCAGGACGATCCCGCCGAACTGCTGTCGCGCGTGAAGACCGGCATCTTCGCCAAGAGCTTCGGCGGCGGTCAGGTCGATATCGTGTCGGGCAAGTTCGTGTTCTCCTGCACCGAGGCGTACCGGATCGAGAACGGCAAGCTGGGCGCGCCGATCAAAGGCGCGACGCTGATCGGCGACGGGCCGACCGTGCTGACCAGGGTGCGCGGCATCGGCAATGACTTCGCACTGGACGAAGGCATCGGCGTGTGCGGCAAGGGCGGGCAGGGCGTGCCCGCCGGCGTCGGCCAGCCGACGCTGCTGGTCGAGGGACTGACGGTGGGCGGCACGGCGGCATAGGCTGGATGATCGCCTCGGTCCGTTCGTGCTGAGCGAAGTCGAAGCACTTTTCGGCGCAAAGTGGGGGAGCGTTCCGTTCGCCAAGGCCCTTCGACTTCGCTCAGGGCGAACGGTAGAGGCGGCGCATCTGATCTTTCAGAAACCGCTCAACAACATGTCGAGCGCGGCTTTGATCTCGTCTTCATGCTCGGCCAGGCTGGCGACCCGGCCGACGATATCGCGCTTGCCGATGCTGCGGGCCAGTGGCGTGACCATCGTCAGCGTCTCTCCGTCGATGACGAAATTCGGTGTCAGGCGCGGCAGGACGATATCACCGAGCGGCCGCAACGGCACCACGAACCGGGTCGGCAGGTCGGCGAGGAAATCGGACTGGCAGTCGATCACCAGCACGTCGCCGGTGACGCGCAGCACATCGAACTGCGCCATCAGAGCGGGGCGAGATGCGACAGCGGATCGCCGTTAGTCTCATACCAGTCGGTGAACCGGCCGACCGCCGCACGATTATCCTCGCGCCATTGTCGCTCATGCGCTTCCTTGATCGCGACGCGCAATGCCGCTTCGGTGACACGCGACAAATTGACGCCGGCTTCGCGCGCGGCGGCGACGATCCCGGTATCGAGCGAGACGTTGACCGGACGGCGCTTGGCCGGCGTGAGATTATCGTGTTTCATGCGCAAACATCGTGCGCTGTTTTCGGTGCATGTCAACGGAGAGCATCATGAGTCTGATCGAACTCGGCCGCTTCAACCGCAACGAGGCGCATATCGTGATCGGGCGGCTGGAGGCGGAGGGGATACCGGCGGTGGCGTTCGATGCGGGCAGCAGCATCGCGGATGGCAGCTGGCTGCTGATCCCGGTGCGGGTGATGGTGGACGACGAGGACGAGGCGGCGGCCCGCGCGATCGTCACCGCGCCTGACGCTGCCTGAAAAACGGGCAGATCGCCGCGACTGCCTATTAATTATTCCGTAACATTCCCGTCATCGACCGTGCGGACCACCCCGCTGCACCGTCGGGCAAATGGCATGATCGTTGCAAACCCCTGATCCGGTACATCGGCCAAACAAGGGGGCGGGATGAAACTGGTCATTGCGGTCATCAAGCCGTTCAAGTTGGACGAGGTGAGGGAAGCGCTCACCACGCTGGGCGTCGCGGGGATGACGGTCACCGAGGTCAAGGGATTCGGTCGCCAGAAGGGCCAGACCGAAATCTATCGCGGGGCCGAATACAGCACCAACATGGTGCCCAAGATCAAGATCGAGGTGGTCTGCGCCGCCGCGCTGGCGGACCGGGTGGTCGAGGCGATCCAGCAATCGGCCAACACCGGCGCGATCGGCGACGGCAAGATCTTCGTGCTCGATGTCGGGCAGGCGGTGCGCATCCGCACCGGCGAAACCGACGATTCGGCGCTGTAGGGGTGAAGGGGGGTTTGATGAAACTGACGGGGATCGGGCGCGGAGTCGCCCTTGGTGCTGGCCTGTGTGCGGCCTTGCCCGCCTGGGCGCAGACGGTTGCCACGCCTGTCGTGCCGACCGCGGCGATGGTGAACAAGGGCGACACCGCCTGGATGCTGATCTCCGCCGCGCTGGTGCTGATGATGTCGGTGCCGGGCTTGGCGCTGTTCTATGGCGGGCTGGTGCGTGCCAAGAACATGCTGTCGGTGCTGGTGCAGGTGATGACGATCGTGTGCGTCGCCGCGCTGGTCTGGGTCTGCTGGGGCTATTCGATGGCCTTCACCAACGGCGGCGGGCTGAACAGCTTCGTCGGCGGCTTTTCCAAGGTGTTCCTGAAGGGCGTCGACGCGACGACCTTCGCCGCCACCTTCTCGAACGGCGTGTACCTGCCCGAACTGGTCTTCGTGATCTTCCAGATGACCTTCGCGTGCATCACGCCCGCGCTGATCGTCGGCGCCTTTGCGGAACGGGTGAAGTTCACGCCGCTGATCGTGTTCACCGTGGTGTGGCTGACGATCGTGTATTTCCCGATGGCGCACATGGTGTGGTACTGGCCGGGCCCGGACTTCCAGCCGGGCGCGCCGACCGATCATGGCCTGTTGTGGGGCTGGGGCGCGCTCGATTTCGCGGGCGGCACCGTGGTCCACATCAACGCCGGCATCGCCGGGCTGATGGGCTGCCTCGTGATCGGCAAGCGCCATGGCTACAAGGCCGAACCGATGCCGCCGCATTCGCTGGTGATGACGATGATCGGCGCCTCGCTGCTGTGGGTGGGCTGGTTCGGCTTCAACGCCGGGTCCAACCTGGAGGCGAACGCGGTGACCGCGGTCGCGTTCATCAACACCGTCGTCGCCACCGCCGCGGCGGGTGCGGTATGGGCGATCATCGAACAGGTGCTGCACAAGAAGCCGTCGCTGCTGGGCGTCGCCACCGGCGTCGTCGCGGGGCTGGTCGCGATCACCCCGGCCGCGGGCTTCGCGCATCCGATGACCTCGATCGTGCTGGGCGGCGTCGCCTCGCTGGTCTGCTTCTTCTTCGTCACCACGGTGAAGAACAAGCTGGGCTATGACGACACGCTCGACGTGTTCGGCGTCCACTGCGTCGGCGGCATCGTCGGCGCGATCGCCACCGGCATCGTCGCGGCGCCGTCGCTCGGCGGACAGGGCGTGTTCGACTACAACGTGATGCCCGCCGCGTTCGACCCGGCGACCTACAGCATCGCCACCCAGACCTGGGTGCAGGTGAAGGCGGTGGCGTTCACGCTGGTCTATTCGGGCGTGATCTCGTGGCTGCTGTTCGTCGTGCTCGACAAGACGATGGGCCTGCGCCCCTCGCTGGAAGTCGAGAGCGAGGGCCTCGACATCAACGAACATGGCGAGCGCGCCTACAACATGTGATCCGGTTCGGGCGCGGGGGCAGCAGACCCCCGCCCCCCACGATGTTCCTCCTGCGAACACACCTGAAGGCTCGGTACGGCGACGTACCGGGCCCTTTTTTGTCCAATCCTGTCGTGCGCGACGGCACGGTGGATGCCGGGCCGGAAGGCGCGTCGTTCGGTGGTCGGCGGTGGTGCCGGCGTCCGACCGGCGACCCGTGAACGGGCGAGTTCCGGGGCGGCGCCAGCCGGATCCCCCCTCCGGCCACCCATTCAGGACTGGTTAGGGGTGGTCGGGGAGCGGTCGGGGTACCGCAAGACGCATGCCGGCGCGTGTCAGACGGACGCCCGGGCGGGCGACGCGATCATTCCGGGCGTTGCGTCTCGATCCGGTGCGCCCAGCGCGCGTAATAGGCCGCCGACCCCTTGTTGCCCGCTGCGGTGAACCGCCGGGCGACGAGTCGCGCCCCGGCGACGGCATCGGCCCAGGCGCGGTCCTGCTCCGCCAGATGCTCGCCATCGGCGGCCATGACGGCACCCGAAGCGGTGACCCCGCGAATCTGCATCATATTGCCCGATTCCAGCATGATGAGCCCGGTCTGCGGCCGGCCGGCGGCGACGCGGCCGAAGAACAGCGAGAAGGGCGCGCGGACACCTACGCGCAATACGCCGACCCCGGCCGCCTTGCCCGCGGTGCAGGCGCCGAGCCAGCGCGGTTGCGGCCCCTTCATGTCGGCCGGCACGACCGTTGCGCAGCCCGCCGCCGGGGGCGGGGGTGGAGGGGCGGCCTGCGAACAGCCCATGCCGATCGTCGCGATGGCGATGACCGCCGGATACAGGACACGCATCACAGGCCGAAACTCCGCACGAGGGCCAGTCCACATTCGAAATGCATGGGATCCTTGCGCGTGACGTTGCGATAGCCGCCGCCCCAGTACCAGCCGGCGCGGTTGAAATAGGGGGCCAGCGCATCGAGCCCGCGCAGCGAATAGGTCGTACCCAGCGGCGGCGTCTGCATCGCGACCTGGAGATCGAGGGCGATGCCCCATGAATGCGTCGAATAGGTCGATCGCCCGCGGGTCTTGCGGACGACGCGCATCCCCAGACTGCCGAGCAGGCCGTACAGATCGGGAAGTTCGCTCTGCACCTGACCCAGCACCGCGCGAAGGCTGGCCATCGCCGGTTTCAGCCCCGTCACCCGGAAGGGGCCGACCGATTCGGTGGCGGTGTTCGAGGTGACCCGGGTCGCGGTGGGATCGCCGAGCAGGGCGGTGAGCTGGGCGCTGGTCGGGCTGGTCAGGCCACGATTGACGTCGGGGCTCGGCAGCGAGGTATGCCCGGTCCAGAAGCTGTTGGGATGCGCCGCCGACGGCCGGGGCGGCGGGGTGGCCTGTCCGGCCGGCGTCGGGCGGATGGCGGGCGCGGCGCGGGCAGGCTGTGTCGGGCGGGCGGGCTGTGCCGGACGGGCGGGTGCTGTCGGACGGGCCGGGGGCGATGTCCGCGCCGGTGCCGGCCGGGCGGCGGCCGACGGGCGGCGCAACGTCGGCCCGTTGACGTCGACTCGCCCGTCGGGACGCGCGATCACGCCGTGCTGGAACCGTTCGATCGCCATGATCGTCCGCCGGCCGCACAGGCCGTCGATCGGGCCGGGCGATACGTCCGCATGGTCGAGCAGGCGCTGGACCGCGATCACATCCGGCCGGCGATTGATGCCGCCCAGTCCTACCGATGCGCTCAATGTCACCATGACGTTACCCCTCCGTCGGTGTCTCGGGATCACGAACGACGGACGGGGCGATTGGGTCCGCGATGGCGCATCACCGGCGGCGCGATCCGTCATCGCCACGCGTCGATCGCCGCCCAGCCGGCGAAGCCCGTCGTGCGCAGCCGGCGGTAACGGCGGAGGGTCATGCCGCCGAGCGCGACGACGGGGAGGTTCAGCCCGGCGGCGATGCGGCGGGCCTTGCGAGGGCCGAGCGCGGGCGCGCCGGGGTGCGAGGCGGTGGGGTAGAGCGGCGAGACGAACAGCAGCGCCGCGCCCGCGCGCTGGCCGGCCAGCGCCTCGGCCCGGTCATGCGCGGGCCAGCTCGTCGCGCCCGCGACGCGGCCGTGGCGGCCGGCGGCGCCGGGCAGCGGCGGATCGACCGCGAACAGCACCAGCCGGCGGGCGCGGGCGATGCGGCGGACGCGGGCGAACATCGCGCGGCGGTCGGCGGGGGGCAGGCGGTAATGGCGGAACACCACGCCGCTGCCCGGCGGCAGGTGGAGGAGGATGCGCCAGAGGTCGTCGCCCAGCCGCTCGTCGGTCATCAGCCATCGCTCGGGATACGGCCGGGGATACGAGCCGTCAGGGTATCGGTGCGCCACGCGGCCTCCTATAGCGTGGCCGATGGAACGACAGGACGATAAAAGCGCGCTGGCGACGATCGCCGCCCGGATCGCGGCGGCGGCCAGGCTGGCCGATCGCAAGCCCGGCGACGTGACGCTGGTCGCGGTGAGCAAGACGCAAGGCCCCGAGGCGATCGAACCGCTGCTGGCGGCGGGGCAGCGTGTGTTCGGCGAGAACCGGGTGCAGGAGGCGGCGGCGAAATGGCCGGATTTGCGCGCGCGCTATCCCGATGTGGTGCTGCATCTGGTCGGCCAGTTGCAGTCGAACAAGGCGGAGGAGGCGGTGGCGCAGTTCGACGCGATCCATTCGGTCGACCGGTCCTCGCTGGTCAAGGCACTGGGCGCGGCGATCGGCAAGACCGGGCGGCGGCCGGACTGTTTCGTGCAGGTGAACATCGGCGAGGAGGAACAGAAGGGCGGCTGCGCGATCGCCGACCTGCCCGCGCTGCTGGCACAGGCGAGGGACGCAGGGCTGTCGGTCGTCGGGCTGATGGCGGTGCCGCCGGCGGGGGTGGAGGCGGCGCCGTATTTCGCGCTGCTCGCCAAGCTGGCGCGGGACCATGGGCTGGTGGAACTGAGCATGGGCATGTCCGACGATCTGGAGACGGCGGTGATGCTGGGCGCGACGCAGGTGCGGGTCGGCACCGCGCTGTTCGGGGCGCGGGGGACGGCGGCATGACGTACGACGCGATCCTGTTCGATTTCGACGGCGTGCTGGTGGAAAGCGAGGCGGCGGGGAACCGGCATCTGGCGCACTGGCTGACCGCCGCCGGCCATCCGACCACCCCCGAGGATGCGATGACGCATTATATGGGGCTGTCGGGCAGCGACTTCATCGACGCGATCGAGCGGCGGATCGGCGCGACCCTGCCGGCGGGGTTCCACGACGCGCGCAAGGTGGAGGACGAACGCGTGATCGCCGAGGGCGTCGGCGAGGTGCGGGGCGCGGTGTCGTTCGTGCGCAGCCTGCCCGCCGACCTGCCCCGGGCGATCGTCTCGTCCAGCCGGGTGCACTGGATCGATGCGCATCTGCGCCATCTGGGCCTGCGCGACGCGTTCGGCGACCACCTGTATTCGGGGCGCGAGCATGTCGCCGCCGGCAAGCCCGCGCCGGACCTGTACCTGTACGGCGCGGCGGCGCTGGGCGTGCCGATCGAACGATGCGCGATCATCGAGGATTCGCCGGTGGGGGTGACGGGCGCGGCGAAGACCGGCGCGTTCGTGATCGGCCTGTGCGCCGGACAGCATTGCGCGGTTGACCACCGGGAGCGGTTGCTGGCGCTGGGCGCGGATGCGGTGGCGGGCGATTTCGGCGAGGTGGCGCGGCTGTTGGGGCTGTGAGGCGGCGGGGCGATCGCCGGTGACGCATGGTGGGGCGGATGTCGGATGGGGTTCGCGCGGAGACGCGGAGACGCGGAGAAGAAGGGTGGCGGGCGTCGGCTGTGTTGCCCGCGATCATGATCCGGCGGGGGCGGGCATGATGGCAGGCGCCTTCGGCGTCATGATCTTTCTCTTCTCCCCCTCTCCGCGCCTCCGCGCGAACCCATCTTCTTCCTGCGGGCGTCCGGATGCGATAGCGCGGGCGTGACGGAACGGGGACGACAGGCGGATGACGGCATGAGCGGCTGGCAGTTCTGGATCGATCGTGGCGGCACGTTCACGGATGTCGTGGCGCGGATGCCGGATGGTGCGCTGAAGGTCGCCAAATTGCTGTCGGAGGACCCCGGCCGCTACGACGATGCCGCGGTCGCCGCGATCCGGCGGCTGACGGACACGCCGGCGGGGCCGTTGCCGCCCGCCGATATCCGCATCGGCACCACGATCGCGACCAACGCGCTGCTGGAACGGCGCGGCGAACCGACGCTGCTGGCGATCACGCGCGGCTTCGGCGACGCGCTGACGATCGGGTATCAGGAGCGGCCGGATATCTTCGCGCGCGATATCCGCCGCGCCCCGCCGCTGTTCGCCGCGGTGGTGGAGATCGACGAGCGGGTCGATGTCGAGGGCGGTGTGATGCGCCCGCTGGACGAGGATGCGGCGGCGGCGGCGTTCGCGGCGGCCCATGCCAATGGCCTGCGCGCGGTGGCGATCGTGCTGATGCATGGCTGGCGATACACCGCGCACGAGGCGAGGCTGGCGGATCTGGCGCGCGCGGCGGGCTTCACGCAGATATCGGTCAGCCACCGGACCGCGCCGCTGATCCGGCTGGTCGCGCGCGGGGATACGACGCTGGCCGATGCCTATCTGTCGCCGGTGCTGGGCCGGTACGTCGCGGGGCTGGAGGCGGCGCTGGCGGGGCAGAAGCCGCTGTTCATGCAGTCGAGCGGCGGGCTGGTCGAGGGGGCGGGTTTCGGGGGCAAGGATGCGCTGCTGTCCGGGCCCGCCGGCGGGATCGTCGGGATGGCGGAGACCGCGACGCGGAGCGGCTTCGCGCGCGTGATCGGGTTCGACATGGGCGGCACCTCGACCGACGTGTCGCTTTATGCCGGAGTGCTGGAACGGCGGCACGACGCGGTGATCGGCGGGGTGCGCGTGGCGGCGCCGACGATGCGGATCGATACGGTGGCGGCGGGGGGCGGATCGATCTGCCGCTTCGATGGCGGGCGGTTGCGGGTCGGCCCGGAATCCGCCGGGGCCGATCCGGGGCCGGCCTGTTACCGGCGCGGCGGGCCGTTGACCGTCACCGACTGCAACCTGATCCTGGGCAAGCTGGTGCCGGGGCAGTTCCCGGCGCTGTTCGGGCCGGCGGGGGACCGGCCGCTCGATCCGGCGGCCTCGGCGGCGGCGCTGGATGCGGTGCTGGCGACGATGCCGGACGTGCTGTCGCGCGAGGCGGCGGCGGAGGGGCTGGTGGCGATCGCGGTCGCGAACATGGCGCGCGCGATCCGCGCGGTGTCGGTGGCACGCGGCGAGGACCCGGCGGATTATGCGCTGGCGTGTTTCGGCGGGGCGGGGGGGCAACATGCCTGTCTGGTCGCGGACGCGCTGGGGATGGAACGGGTGCTGATCCATCCGCTGGCGGGCGTGCTGTCGGCGCTGGGCATGGGGCTGGCGAGCCGGCGGGCGATGCGGCAGGCGACGCTGGCCGCGCCGATCGGCGACCGGGCGGCGTATGATGCGGCGTTGCAGGCGCTGACCGACGAGGCGATGGGTGCGCTGGGTGTGGTCGAGGCGCGGGTCGAGGCGTGGGCGCAGATTCGCTATGCGCGGGTCGATCAGGCGATCGAGGTGCCGGCGGGCAATGCCGCGACGATGGCGGCGGCGTTCGAGGACGCGCACCGGCAACGGTTCGGCTTCGTCGGCGACGACGATCTGGTGGTGGAGCTGCTGCGGGTCGAGGCGATCGAAGTGGCGGAGGCGGGCGAGATCGCGCCGGTGCTGCCCGCCGAGACGCAGCCGGCGGTCGATACCGTCGCGGTCCACATGGCGGGGGCGCGGCATAGCGCGCCGCTGCACCGGCGCGAGGGACTGGCGGCGGGGGCGCAGGTCGCGGGGCCGGCGCTGATCGTGGATGCGGTGTCGACGACGGTGGTCGAGCCGGGCTGGCGCGCCGAGGTGATCGCGGACGGCAGCCTGGTGCTGTCGCGCACGCAGGCGCTGGCGACACCGCGCGCGGACGCGGCGGTCGATCCGGTGCGGCTGGAGATTTTCGCCGGGCTGTTCATGGGGCTGGCGGAGGAGATGGGTGCGGCGTTGCAGCGCAGTGCGGCGTCGGTGAACATCCGCGAACGGCTCGATTTCTCGTGCGCGCTGTTCGACCGCCACGGCAATCTGGTGGCCAACGCGCCGCATATCCCGGTACATCTGGGATCGATGGGGCAGAGCATCCGCCGGGTGATCGAGCGGCGCGCCGACAAGGCCGATGGGCGCGGGATGCGCGACGGCGACGTCTATGCGCTGAACGATCCCTATGCGGGCGGCACCCACCTGCCCGATATCACGGTGGTGATGCCGGTATTCGCGGGCGGGGACGTGCCGGCCTTCTTCGTGGCGGCGCGCGGGCATCATGCCGATGTCGGCGGCACCAGCCCCGGATCGATGCCCCCCGACAGCCGGACGCTGCACGACGAGGGCGTGGTGCTGGACGACGTGCTGCTGGTCGAGGACGGGCGGATGCGGACGGCGGAGATCGCCGCGTTGCTGCGCGGTGGCGAATGGCCGGCGCGCAACGTCGACCAGAACCTGGCCGATCTGGCGGCGCAGGTCGCGGCGTGCGCGCGCGGGGCGGCGGGCCTGCGGCAACTGGCGGACGCGCACGGCGCGGGCGTGGTGGCGGCCTATATGGAGCATGTGCAGGCCCATGCCGAGGCGATGGCGCGGCGGCTGATCCGCACGCTGCCCGACGGATCGTTCGAGTATGAGACGGACGAGGGCGCGGTGGTGGCGGTGGCGGTGACCGTCGATCGTGAAGCGGGCAGCGCGGTGATCGACTTCGCCGGGACCAGCGACCAGCGGCCCTCCAACGTCAACGCCCCCCTCGCCATCACGCGTGCGGCGGTGCTGTACGTGCTGCGGCTGCTGGTGGACGAGGCGGTGCCGCTGAACGAGGGGTTCCTGCGGCCGGTGACGATCAGGGTGCCGGCCGGGTCGATGCTCAACCCGCGTTTCCCCGCCGCGGTGGTGGCGGGGAATGTCGAGACCAGCCAGGTCGTGACCGACGCGCTGCTGGGCGCACTGGGCGCGATGGCGGCGTCGCAGGGGACGATGAACAACCTGACCTTCGGCGACGGCAGCTATCAATATTACGAGACGATCGCGGGCGGCGCGGGGGCGGGGCCGGACCATGCCGGCGCGGATGCGGTGCAGACGCACATGACCAACAGCCGCCTGACCGATCCGGAGATACTGGAGACGCGCTATCCGGTGCTGGTCGAGGAATTCTCGATCCGGCGGGGATCGGGGGGCATGGGGGCGCAACCGGGTGGCGAGGGCGCGCGGCGGCGGCTGCGGTTCCGCAGCCCCTTGCGTGCCGGCATCCTGAGCAATCGCCGGCGGATCGCGCCGTTCGGGCTGGCGGGCGGCGGCGATGGCGGGGTCGGCGGCAACTGGGTCGAGCGGGCGGACGGATCGGTGGAGGCGCTGGGTGCCACCGCGCGGATCGACATGGGCGTGGGCGACGTGCTGGTGATCGAGACGCCGGGCGGCGGGGGTTACGGGGCGTGAGCCATGCCGATGCGCTACGAGGGCGGCAGCCGGGAATGGTTCGCGCGGAGACGCGGAGACGCGGAGGAAGAAGGGGTGCAGGCGCGTTATGCGCGGACAGTGATCGCCGGCGCAGGGATGCGATATGGCAGGTCGTTGCCGGATCGCGACCGGCCGGCCGGTACCACGACGGCCGTCACCCTTCTTCTCCGCGTCTCCGCGCCTCCGCGCGAACCATTCTTCTTCCTGTCGGGCAGGGTGGTTGCCGCCGTGATGGGACGGTTGTGAAACCCTGCGGCATGGTATCAAAATTACTTCCCCGGCGGAGGCCGGGGGCCAGTGGGGGTGGCGTTTGCGATCGATCACCGGGGTTCGCCCGACTGGGCCCCGGCCTCCGCCGGGGAAGTAGAAATTTTTTGCCGCGGCTTCGTTCTCAACGCGGCGGCGTGGCCTGATGCTGGTGCTGGCCGGCATCGCGGTGATTGCGGGTGGTTTCCTGTTACGGTTCAATCCGTTGCTGGTCGTCGTGGTGTCGGCGCTGGTCACCGGGCTGGCGGCGGGGCTGGAGCCGGTGGTGGTGCTGGCGACGTTCGGCAAGGCGTTCAACGACACGCGCTACGTCACCGCGATTTATATCGTGCTGCCGGTGATCGGCCTGCTGGAACGACACGGATTGCAGGCGCGGGCGCGGGGGCTGGTCGCGGGATTGCGCGGGGCGACGGCGGGGCGGCTGCTGATCGGGTATCTGCTGTTCCGGCAGGTGACGGCGGCGCTGGGGCTGACCTCGATCGCCGGGCCGGCGCAGACGGTGCGGCCGCTGGTCGCGCCGATGGCGGAGGCGGCGGCGGATGACGCGGGCGCATCCGAACAGGTGCGCGCGATGACCGCGGCGACCGACAATGTCGGGCTGTTCTTCGGCGAGGATATCTTCATCGCGATCGGATCGATCCTGCTGATGAAGGGCGTGCTGGAGGGATATGGCATCGTGCTGGAGCCGTTCCAGCTATCGGTCTGGGCGATCCCGACCGCGATCGCGGCGTTCCTGATCCATGGCGGGCGGCTGTTGTGGCTGGACCGGCGGCTGGCGCGGCGGAAGGTCGGGCGGGGGACCGGATCATGATCGGGATCGGGTTCGTCTATGCGGTGGCGGGGGTGGTGTTCGCGGTGTTCGCCGCCTCGTCGCTCGTCGAGCGGCGCTGGGCGAACGGTGCGTTCCATGCGCTGATCGCGCTGTCGTTCCTGGCGGGCGACCGGCTGGGCGATGTCGGCAACGGGGTGCTGGTGCTGGCGCTGGTGACGATCGCGGCGTCGGGGCGAATGCGGCGGTCGGCGCCGCCGCCGCCATCGGTCGAGCGCGGGGCGCGGGTATTCGTGCCGGCGCTGGTGATCCCGGCGGCGGCCTTGGTCGGCACGCTGGCGTTCAAGCAGATGCCGACGCTGGTCGATCCGAAACAGGCGACGCTGGTGGCACTGGCGATGGGGACGATGCTGGCGCTCGCGCTGGGGCTGGTGCTGCTGAAGGCGCGGCCGGCACAGGCGTTCGCGGCGGGGCGGGGGCTGATCGACGATATCGGCTGGGCGGCGATCATGCCGCAGATGCTGGCCAGCCTGGGCGCGGTGTTCGCGCTGGCGGGGGTGGGCGAGGTAGTCGGCGGGTTGATGGGCCGCGCGATCCCCGGCGGCAGCGTGGCCGGCGCGGTGATCGCCTATGCGGTGGGCATGGCGCTGTTCACGATGGTGATGGGCAATGCCTTCGCCGCGTTTCCGGTGATGGCGGCGGCGATCGGGGTGCCGTTGCTGATCCACGGCGCGGGGGCCGATCCGGCGATGGTCGCGGCGCTGGGGATGCTGGCGGGGTTCTGCGGCACGTTGATGACGCCGATGGCGGCGAACTTCAATCTGGTGCCCGCCGCGCTGCTGGACCTGAAGGACCGGTACGGGGTGATCCGCGCGCAGGTGCCGACCGCGCTGCCGCTGCTCGCGTTCAACATGCTGTTGCTCTACGTGATGATCGCATGATGCGCCTCGACCTGCCGACCGCCCGCCGTTTCGCCGCGATGACGCTGGGCCATGTCGGCCGCGAATATCCGCACAAGCTGGACCATGTGCTGGCCGGGCCGGACGACGCGGCGACGCCCTCCGCGTTGCATCCGATCTTCTACGGCAGTTTCGACTGGCACAGCTGCGTGCATGGCTGGTGGCAGTTGCTGCGATTGCTGCGCCTGTACCCCGACATGCCGGAGGCGGCGGCGATCCGGGCGCGGGCCGACGAGATGCTGACGGCGGACAAGGTGGCGGGCGAACTCGCCTATCTGGCGCGGCCGGATGCGGGCGGGTTCGAGCGGCCCTATGGCTGGGCGTGGCTGCTGGCCCTGCATCACGAGGCGGCGCATCATCCGTGGGGCGGGGCGCTGGCGCCGCTGGCCGACGCGTTCGCCGCGCGGTTCCGGGATTTCCTGCCGAAGCTGACCTATCCGATCCGGGTGGGCGCGCATCCCAACATCGCGTTCGCGCTGGTGCTGGCGCATCGCTGGGCCACCACGCGCGATCCGGCGCTGGTGGCGCTGATCGGCGAGCGGGCGCGGCACTGGTTCGGGGCGGACCGCGATTGCCAGGCGTGGGAGCCGGGCGGGGACGAATTCTTGTCGCCCGCGCTGTGCGAGGCGATGCTGATGGCGGCGGTGCTGCCGGCGGACGGATTCCGCGACTGGTTCGACGGCTTCCTGCCCGATATCGCAGGCGGTCGGCCGGCGGCGCTGTTCGCCCCCGCCATCGTCAGCGACCGCAGCGACGGCAAGATCGCGCATCTCGACGGCCTGAATCTCAGCCGGGCGTGGTGCTGGCGCGGGATCGCGGAGCGGCTGGGCGCGGATCATCGCGTCCATGGACGGGCGCGGGATACGGCCGAAACGCACCTACTTGCCAGTCTGCCGCATCTGGCCGACAGCTATATGGGTGAACACTGGCTGGCGACGTTCGCGCTGCTGGCCCTGGATATGGATCACGCAGGGGAACAGGGGCAATGACCACGATCACGGCGGGACAACCCGTCAGCCAGCAGGATCGGCTGAAGGCGATCATCGGCGGATCGACCGGCAATCTGGTCGAATGGTTCGACTGGTACGTCTATTCGGCGTTCACGCTGTATTTCGCGCCGCATTTCTTTCCGTCTGAGGACCCGACCGCGCAGTTGCTGAGCGCGGCGGCGGTGTTCGCGGCGGGGTTCGTGATGCGGCCGATCGGCGCATGGATCATGGGCATCTATGCCGATCGCCACGGCCGCAAATCGGGGCTGACGCTGTCGGTGTCGCTGATGTGCGCGGGATCGCTCATCATCGCGTGTACGCCGGGGTATGAGACGATCGGCGTCGCGGCGCCCGCGCTGCTGGTGCTGGCGCGGCTGATGCAGGGCCTGTCGGTGGGCGGCGAATACGGCGCCAGCGCGACGTACCTGTCGGAGATGGCGGGCAAGGACCGGCGCGGGTTCTTTTCCAGTTTCCAGTACGTCACGCTGATCTCCGGCCAGTTGCTGGCGATCATGGTGCTGCTGATCCTGCAATCGACGATGACCGAGGCGGCGCTGGACAGCTGGGGATGGCGCATCCCGTTCGTGATCGGCGCGGTGCTGGCGGTGGTGGTGTTCTACCTGCGCCGCGGGCTGGCCGAGACGGAGAGCTTCACCAACGCCAAGGCGAACGACGCGCCCAAATCGGGTTTCCTGCAACTGATCCGCCATCACCCCAAGGAGACGGCGGTGGTGATGCTGCTGACCGCGGGGGGTACGCTCGCCTTCTACGCCTACTCGATCTACATGCAGAAATTCCTCGTCAACACGAGCGGGTTCAGCCGGCCGGTGGCGAGCCAGATCAACGCCGCGACCCTGTTCGTCTTCATGCTGCTGCAACCGGTGGCGGGCGCCTTGTCCGACCGGATCGGGCGCAAGCCGCTGATGGTGGGGTTCGGCATCGCGGGCGTGCTGTTCACCTATCCGATCTTCACCGCGCTGGAGACGACGCGCGATCCGTGGGTGGCGGGCGCGCTGGTGATGGCGGCGCTGGTGATCGTGACCGGCTATACCTCGATCAACGCGGTGGTGAAGGCCGAACTGTTCCCCGCGCATATCCGCGCGCTGGGCGTCGCGCTGCCCTATGCATTGGCGAACACGCTGTTCGGGGGCACCGCGGAATATGTCGCGCTGCGCTTCAAGGACGGCGGGTTCGAGCGGGGGTTCTACTGGTACGTGACCGCGATGATCGCGATCTCGCTGGTGGTGTACCTGCGGATGAAGGATACGCGGCGGAACAGCCGGATCATGGAGGATTGAGGGCTTTTCGCGGCCGGTAACGTCACGGTTGTTGACGGGACCGGCCGGGGTTTCCAGAGCGTGGCGATGCGCTTCTTTTCCGACAACGCCGCCCCCGTCCATCCCGCCGTGTTCGCCGCGCTGGCGGAGGCGGATGCGCTCGACACCGCCTATGACGGCGATCGCTGGTCGAAACGGCTCGACGGGCGGCTGTCCGAGTTGTTCGAGACGTCGGTGCGGGCGCTGTGGGTACCGACCGGCACCGCCGCCAATTGCCTCGCGCTGGCGGCGTTGTGCCCGCCTTATGGCGGAGTGATCTGCCACCGCGACGCGCATATCCAGAACGACGAGGGCGGCGCGCCCGAATTCTACACGCATGGCGCCAAGCTGATGCTGGCCGAGGGGGAGGGCGCGAAGCTGACCCCCGCCGATATTGCCGCGGTGGCGGATGCGATCCCGAACGACGTCCACCGGGTGCAGCCGCATGCCGTGTCGATCACCAACGCGACCGAATACGGGCTGGTCTATCGCCCCGACGAGGTGGCGGCGATCGGCGATATGTGCCGCGCGCGGGGCTGGCGGCTGCACATGGACGGTGCGCGCTTCGCCAACGCGGTCGCCGCCGCCGGCTGCACCCCGGCCGAGGTGACGTGGCGCGCGGGCGTGGACGTGCTGTCGTTCGGCTTCGTCAAGAATGGTGGCATGGATGCGGAGGCGCTGGTGTTCTTCGACACCGGTCTGGCCGACGCCACGCTCCGGCGGCGCAAGCGCGCCGGGCTGCTGCTGTCGAAGGGGCGGTATCTCGCCGCGCAGATCCTGGCGATGGTCGAGGACGATGTGTGGCTGGCCAATGGCCGCGCCGCCAATGCCGGCGCGGCGCTGCTGGCGGACGCGGCGGGCGCGCGGCTGGTGCATCCGGTGGCGGCGAACGAGGTGTTCCTGCGGGTATCGGCGGACGAGGCCGCGGGTTTGCGCGCGCAAGGGTTCGATTTCTACGACTGGGGGCCGGGCGAGGCGCGGCTGGTGGTGTCGTGGAACCAGCGCGAGGCGGATATCAGGCCGCTGGCCGACGCGATCGGCGCGCTCGGCTCGCCTTCGTGAGCGCGGTCCCCAACGCCGATTTCGCCGGCACCCCGCCGCGATCGGCGCGGGCGGCGATCCTGATCCCGTTCGCGATCGTCACGCTGATCTGGGGTTCCACGTGGATCGTGATCCGCGACCAGCTGGCGGTGGTGCCGCCGAGCTGGTCGGTATCGTACCGGTTCCTGGTCGCCGGGATCGCGATGACGATCTGGGCGCTGGTGCGGCGCGACAGTTTCCGGTTCGATACGCGCGGGCTGTTGTTCGCGGCCGCGATCGGGCTGTCGCAGTTCGTGCTGAACTTCAACTTCGTCTACCGGGCGGAGGGGTTCATCACCTCCGGCCTGGTCGCGGTGACGTTCGCGATGCTGCTGGTGCCCAACGCGCTGTTCTCGCGCATCTTCCTTGGCCAGCGGATGGGCGGGCAACTGATGCTGGGGTCCGCGATCGCGATGGCGGGCGTCGCGCTGCTGTTCCTGCACGAGGCGCGGGTCAATCCGGCGGGCAGCACCACGACGCTGGTCGGGATCGGCTGGACGCTGGCGGCGATCCTGTCCGCCTCCACCGCCAACGTGATGCAGGCGAGCGAGACCGCCAGACGCTATCCGATGGCGCCGACGCTGGCGATCGGGATGCTGTTCGGGGCGGGCGTGGATGCGGTGGTCGCGTGGACGCTGGCGGGGCCGCCGGTGTTCGAAATGCGCGCCGGCTATGTCGCGGGCATCCTGTATCTGGGACTGGCGGCATCCGCGCTCGCCTTTCCCCTGTATTTCAAGGTGCTGCGCGCGATCGGGCCGGCCAAGGGGGCCTATTCCGGCGTGATCGTGCCGGTGATCGCGATGATGTTCTCCACCCTGTTCGAGGGTTATCGCTGGTCGACGCTGGCGGCGGGCGGCGCGGCGCTGACCGCCGCCGGGCTGGTGGTGGCGCTGAGCGCGCGCAGGCCCAACCGGTAATCGGGGTAGCGCGGGACCCAGCCGAGCAGCCGCTTCGCCTTGCCGTTGGCGACGCGGCGGTTCTCCGCATAGAAACCGCGCGCCATCGGCGACAGCGTGTCGAGCGCGACGAAGGGCGGCGGCGGCAGGCCGAGCAGCGAGGCGGCATAGGCCATCACATCGTTCTGCCCGCAGGGCCGATCGTCGGCCAGATTATACGCGCCCGCTGGTGCATCGAACCCCGCGATCACCCCGGCGACGATATCGTCGACATGGACGCGGCTGAACACCTGACCGGGCAGATCGACGCGGTGCGCCTTGCCCTCGCGCACCCGGTCCAGCGCGGAACGGCCGGGGCCGTAGATGCCGGGCAGGCGGAACACGCGCGCGCCGATCGCCAGCCAGTCCGCATCCGCGCGCGTCCGCGCGGGGCGACGGCCGCCGCCGACCGGGGCGGTTTCGTCCACCCAGGCGCCACCCGCATCGCCGTAGACGCCGGTGGAGGACAGATAGCCGAGCCAATGCCGCCCCCGCACCAGATCGCGGCCGTGGCGGACCAGCACCGGATCGTGATCGCCGTCGGGCGGGACCGACGACAGGATATGGGTGGCGGCGGCGATCTCCGCGCGCACCGCCTCGCCATCGTCGAAGCGCAGCGTACCGTCGCGCCCGTCGCGGGTGGTGCCGGTGACGTGCCAGCCGTCCCCCGCCAGCCGGTCCGCCAGCAGCCCGGCGGTATAGCCCAGCCCGAAGACGAGCAGTCGACTCATTTGGCCATCGGCCCCTTGAACGTGGTGCCGAAATAATCGCCCTTGTTCCACACCGGCCGCTGCGCGCCATCGGCGATCTCGCGTGCGATGCGGTAGTTCACGTCGACGAAGCGGACACCCTGATCCCACATGATCGGCAGCGACAGGTCGTCGCAGGGGCGGTGGTAGCAGGTCGACAGGAACCCCTCGACCGCCGCCTTGCCCGCGCCCTTCTGCCCCGGCCACAGGAAGACCGAGGGGATGCCCTGCTGCACGAAGCGGAAATGGTCGGAGCGGACGAAGAAGCCCTGTTCGGGGTTCGCATCGGGCGACATGGTGGTGCCGGCCGCCGCCGCCGCGCGCGCGACGATGGGGCCGAGCGTCGAGCGATCCGCGCCGAACACGATCATGTCCTCGAACCTGTAGAGCAGCATCGGCATGTCGAGATTGACGTCGGCGACGATGTTCGCCCTGGGCACGGTCGGGTGGTGCGCGAAGTAATCCGCGCCGACCAGCCCCTTCTCCTCGGCGGTGACCGCCAGGAACATCACGGTGCGGCGCGGCGGCTTGCCGCTGGCGGTGAAGCGCTTCGCCTCCTCGATCAGGCTGGCGATGCCGATCGCGTTGTCGAGCGCGCCGTTGTTGATCCGGTCGCCGTCCCCCGACGCATTCACGCCGATATGGTCGAGATGCGCGGACAGCACGACCACTTCCTTGCCGACCGCCGGATCGGCGCCGGGGACGATGCCGACGACGTTGCTGCTGCGCGCAGGCGTGAAGGCGGTGCGCGTCGCCACCGTCAGCGTGCCGGGCAGCGCGACCGAGCGATAGGTGGGGGCCGGCTTCGCCGCCTCCGCCGTCACCGCCGCCCATGTCACCGGTGCGCCCGCGAACAGTTGCGCCGCGCCGGCCGGGCCGAGCGTGCCGAGCAGCGGCGTGCCGGGGGTATCGGTGCCGGCGGTGCCGTCAGCATTCGCCCATTGCATCCGGCCGCGATCATAGCCCGTGGCCATGCGGGTCATCGCCTCCGGCGTGGTCGTCGGCGCGGCGAGTTCGATCGCACCGATCGCGCCATGCTTGGCGGCGATCGCCAGCTTGGTGGCGGGGGAGCCGAAAAAGGCGCGTTCCTCGCCCGCGAAGCGCGCCGGCGCCCCGCGGAAATAGGCAACGATGCGGCCGCGCGCATCCACGCCCTTGTAGCTGTCATGCCCATATTGCGGCGCGACGATGCCGTCGCCGACGAACACGACCGGGGCGGACACCGCGGTTTCGGCCCGCGCCGGATTGGCGGCGGGGACGTAATCCTTGCCGAAGGCGAGCGGCGCGGGCTTGCCGGCTTTGTCCCCGTTTGTTTGGCCTTTACCGCCCTGGCCGGTCCAGACCATGCTGCCCTCGCCCGCCGCCTTGTAGGTGACGAGCGGCACCTGTTGCAGATAGCCGCCCGCCTCGCCCGCCGGACGCAGGCCCGCGGCATAGAATTGCGCGGCGACATATTGCGCGGCGATATCATATTCCGGGCTGCCCGCCTCGCGCCCCTTCATCGCATCGGAGGCGAGGAACAGGACATGCGCCTTCATCGCCGCCTGATCGGCGGGCAGCGGCGCGGCGAGCCGGGCGTTGAGTTCGGCCGGGGTCGGCTTCGGGGCGGCGGGGGCAGGCTTTGCCTTTGGTGCCGGCGTCGGCTTTGGCGTCTGGGCGACGAGGGCGGTGGAGAGCGCCAGCAGGGACAGCGTGGCGGGCAAGCGGAACATCGGCAATCCTTACTGATCGGACCTTGGTGATCGGGCCTTACCGATCGAGGCAGGGTGGTAACCCGATCACGAACGCGGTGGAACCCTTCTCCCGCTCGTCTATATTCGTGTCATGGATATTCAGCACAGCGTTGCCCAGCCCCCCCTCTCGCCCGCTCCCCAGCCGATGGTGATCCGGCGCGAGGATTACCGCCCGCCGGCATGGCTGGTGCCCGAGGTGCGGCTGGACTTCGATCTGGATGCCGCCGCGACGCGGGTGCGGGCGCGGTTGAGCGTGACCCGCCACGGCGCGGACGACGAACCGCTGCGGCTGGACGGGGCGGGGCAGGTGCCGTTGTCGGTAACGGTGGACGGCGTCGCGACCGACGACTGGCGGCTGGAGGGCGATCAACTGGTCGTCCCGCTGGCGGGCACGGCGCACGTCGTCGAGACCGAGGTGGAGATCGCGCCCGACCACAACACGCAATTGATGGGCCTCTATGCCTCGGGCGGTATCCTGTGCACCCAGTGCGAGGCGGAGGGGTTTCGCCGGATCACCTATTTCCCCGACCGGCCCGACGTGCTCAGCCGCTACACGGTGCGGATGACGGCGGATGCCGCGCGCTATCCAGTGCTGCTGGCGAACGGCGATCCGGGGGCGACGGGCACGCTGGACGACGGGCGACACTGGGCGGAATGGCACGATCCGTTCCCCAAACCCTCCTATCTCTTCGCGCTGGTGGCGGGCGATCTGGCGGTCAATCGCGGCTCGTTCACGACGCGCAGCGGCCGCGCGGTGGCACTGGGCATCTGGGTGCGCGCCGCCGATCTGGCGCGGACCGACCATGCGCTGGACGCGCTGAAGACGTCGATGGCGTGGGACGAGCGCGTCTATGGCCGCGAATACGATCTCGACGTGTTCAACATCGTCGCGGTCGACGATTTCAACTTCGGCGCGATGGAGAACAAGGGGCTGAACATCTTCAACAGCCGCTATATCCTGGCCGATCCCGACACCGCCACCGATTATGATTACGACGGCATCGCCGCAGTCGTCGCGCACGAATATTTCCACAACTGGTCGGGCAACCGCATCACCTGCCGCGACTGGTTCCAGCTGTCGCTGAAGGAGGGGTTCACCGTCTATCGCGATCAGGGCTTCTCCGCGGATCAGGGATCGGCGGCGGTGAAGCGGATCGAGGATGTGCGCACGCTGCGCGCGGCGCAGTTCCCGGAGGATGCCGGCCCGCTGGCGCATCCGGTGCGCCCCGATGCGTATCAGGAGATCAGCAACTTCTACACCGCCACCATCTACAACAAGGGCGCCGAGCTGATCCGGATGATGGCGACGATGCTGGGGCCGGTGGCGTTCCGCGCCGGCACCGACCTGTATTTCGACCGGTTCGACGGCACGGCCGCGACCTGCGAGGATTTCGTCGCGTGCCTGGAGGAGGCGAGCGGCGTCGATCTGGTGCAGTTCCGCCGCTGGTACGGGCAGGCGGGCACGCCGCGCGTCTCTGCCAGCCTGAGCCATAATGCGGGCGGCGGGCGCGCGACGCTGCGGCTGGCGCAGCAGGTGCCCGCGACGCCGGGACAGCCCGACAAGCAGCCGATGGTGCTGCCGCTGAAGCTGCGGCTGTTCGGTGCGGAGACGGGGCGGCCCTTGACCGACGAGCAACTGGTGCTGCTGGACCAGCCGGCCGCGACGATCGTGTTCGAGGCGGTGACGGAGCGCCCGGTGCTGTCGATCAATCGCGGCTTTTCCGCCCCCGTGATCGTCGAGAGCGACCGGTCCGCCGCCGACCTCGCCTTCCTGAGCGCGCATGACGACGATCCCTTCGCCCGGTACGAGGCGATGCAGCAACTGATGCTCGACACGCTGGTGGCGGGCGCGATCGAGGGGAGCGCGGATCACGACGCGGTGATCGACGCGGTCGCGAACACGCTGGACGATCCCGATCTGGATGCCGCCTTCGTGGCGGAGGCGGTGATGCTGCCGTCCGAGGCGTTCGTCGGCGATCAGCTGGCGGTGGTCGATCCCGACGCGATCTTCCGCGCGCGCGAGGCGTTGCGCGGCGATCTGGCGCGGCGGCTGGAGGATCGCTGGCGGCTCGCCTACGACCGGACGCCGGCGGTGCCCTATGCCTACAGCCCCGAACAGAAGGGCCGGCGGCGGCTGCGCAACGTCGCGCTCGGCTATCTGGCGGCCAGCGGCGCGGGCGATGCGGCGGCGCTGGCCTTCGCGCAGTTCGAGGCGGCGGACAACATGACCGACCGGCAGGCGGCGATGACGACGCTGGTGAACGGCGATGCGCCGGAGCGCGACGTGGCGCTGGCGGCGTTCCACGATCGCTATGCCGGCAATGGGCTGGTGCTGGACAAGTGGTTCCAGGCGCAGGCGCTGTCGGCGCGCGACGACACCACCGACCGGGTGGCGGCGCTGGCGGCGCACCCCGCCTTCACGCTGGCCAACCCCAACCGCGCGCGCAGCCTGATCGGCGCGTTCGGCGCGAACCAGCGCGCGTTTCACCGTGCCGACGGGGCCGGATACCGTTTCCTGGCGGACCAGCTGATCGCGCTCGACCGGCTGAACCCGCAGACCGCGGCGAAGCTGTTGCCGCCGCTTGGCCGCTGGCGGCGGTTCGATGCGGGCCGGGCGGCGTTGATGCGCGCGGAACTGGCGCGGATCGTCGCGGTGCCCGGCCTGTCGCGTGACCTGTTCGAGCAGGCATCGAAAAGCCTGGAGGGATAGGGCGCGCCTGACGCTACGGCACGGCGGTGATCGTGCCGGCAAAGTAATGGATCAATAACCATATCGCCGGCGATCGATCGAACTCTGGGAAACAACATGGCGAACACCGGATCGCGGGGTGACGCGTTTCCTAACAACTTGTGAAGATTCGCGGCAGGTTGCTGGAACGGCGCCGAAAACGGCTGGGCACAGGAAGTTTCCTCGTTTCGGCGCAGGGCGGGAACCATTCGGCGCGGGGAATTTGACTCGGGGCGTCAGGTCGGCGATGGGGCACCTGTCCTAACCGACGCCGCTTCGTTGCGACATGCGCACAGCTGGATATCGTCGGTGAGACGTGGGGAAATTTCCACGGCCGCCTATTACCGTTGCACCTCGGCCGGGGTGAATGACCTTGCGCACATGTGATACGATTGAATGCAAAGACGACGTTCGCTGGTGGCATTTGCCGTGCTCGCCGCCCTGGGCAGTGCCCATGTCGCGATGGCCGCCATGCCCGACAGCGTGACCCGGTTCGCCACCGCCCCGATCATCGGGACCGACGAAGACCAGGCCACCACCCGGGACGCGGCCACCCAGGACGGGATCGTGTTCCGCCCTGCCGTCGCCACCATCGCGAACGATACGCTGGGTGCCGTCCGGCTCGACACCGGAACCGATGATACCGGCCCCAACGATATCAGGGCCGACCAGACCAACGACGAACCCGATCTCGACCGGCGCGATGTGGAATGCATGGCCAAGGTCATCGTTCACGAAGCCGGCAACCAGCCCTATCGCGGCCAGATGGCGGTCGCGCAGGTGATCCGCACCCGGATGAAGAGCGGCGGCTTCGGCGACAGCGCCTGCGCGGTGGTCAAGCAGCGCGGCCAGTTCTTCGATGTCGATTCCTACCAGCCCTCACGCACCGGCCAGCGCTGGAACACCGCGATCGAGATCGCCACCGACACGTTGCAGGGCGAGGGCGACGAGGTCGTGCCGGGCGCGCTGTTCTTCCATTCCGCCGGGGCGTCGATGCCGACCCGCACCCGCGTCGCCCAGATCGCCGGGCACACCTTCTACCGCTGATTGCCGGGATCGGGGTGACATTGGCCCGATCAAGCCTGTCGCTGCGAGCGTCGCGAAGCAACCCGGAGCCTCGCTCGTGACGCCCGAGATTGCTTCGCTGCGCTCGCAATGACGGCAGGTCCGGCTGACTCTAGCGTTGTTCCGCCCCGGCCTCGCCGGGGCGCTCGCTGTCGAACCGAACCGTTTCCGCCGCCTGCCATCGTTTGCGTAGCGCGGCGCGTGGCGCGTCGAGTCCCAGCCCGGCGGTCAGCGTCGACCAGGCACGGATCGGTCCGCGCAACGGCTCGGTGATCGAGCCGGGGGGGCGTTCGTCGAACCAGCCCTGGATGGCATGGGCGTTGGTCAGCGCGAGGAACAGCGCCGCGGTGGCGATCGCCACGCTGGTCCAGCGCCACGGCCGCACGGTATCGACCGGATCGGGATCGACCGCCACCGGCGTGCCCACCTCCGCGATCTCGCCATGCTCCGCGCCCGTGGTCATCGCCGTCTCCGTCAGAACTGATAGTAGATGAAGGGCGCGACCCCTTCGGGCCGCATCGTATCGACGACTAGGATCAGCGCACCCAGCGCCAGCCCCACCGCCGGGGCAGGCCAGCGCCGTACCCGTGCCGCCAGCCCCGGCAGCGTCGCGACGGGCAGCGCATGGATCGCGAGGCCACCGACGACCAGCGCCAGCGACAGCGGCGTCACCAACGTGTTGCGCCAGTCCCCCGCCGCCAGCGCGCCGAGATAACCGAACGCCGCCGCGATATCGGGCGCACGGAAGAAGATCCAGCCAAGCACGACGATATGGAAGGTGACGATCACCCCGACCCAGCGCGGCGCGACCGGCCAGCGGCTGGGGCGATGGCGCGTCCAGAACCGCTCGATCGCCAGCCAGCCGCCATGCAGCCCGCCCCAGATCACGAAGCCCCAGCTCGCCCCGTGCCACAGCCCGCCGAGCAGCATGGTGAGGAACAGGTTGAGATAGGTCCGCGCCGCGCCCCGCCGGCTGCCGCCGAGCGGGATGTAGAGATAGTCGCGCAGCCAGCTCGACAGGCTGATGTGCCAGCGCCGCCAGAAATCCTGCAACGACGCGGCGCGATAGGGCTGGTCGAAATTGCGCGGAAACCGATAGCCGAGCAGCGCCGCCAGCCCGATCGCCATGTCCGAATAGGCGGAGAAATCGCAATAGATCTGCACCGCATAGCCATAGGCGCCGATCAGCAGGTCGAGGCTGGACCGGCTGGCGGGATCGAAGAACGCCGGATCGACCAGATCGGCGGCCAGTTGCGAGGCGATCACCGCCTTCTTGAACAGGCCCCACAGGATCAGCAGCAGCGCCGCCGCCACCGCGCCGCGCGTCAGGGTCGGGCTGCGGCGGAACTGGGGCAGCAGGTCCGACGCGCGCACGATCGGCCCCGCGACCAGATGCGGGAAGAACGACATCAGCAGCAGCAGGTCGAGCAGCCCGGCGGCGGGCACCCGGCCCTTGCGTACATCGACGAGGTACGAGATCGCCTGGAAGGTGAAGAACGACACGCCGACCGGCAGGATCACCTGCAACAGCGGCAGGTCGCGCTCCAGCCCGAGGCTGTGGAGCAGCCCCGACAGTTGCTCGAAGAAGAAACCGGCATATTTGAACCAGGCGAGGATGCCGAGATTGCCGACGACGCCGATCGCCAGCAGCGCCTTCGCGGTGCCGGGCGACCGGGCGCGGACGATGCCCTGCCCGATCGCCCAGTTACCGACGCCCGAGGCGAACAGCAGGGCGACGAAGCGCGGGTCCCATGCGCCGTAGAAGAACCAGCTGGCCAGCAGCAGCGCGATCTTGCGCCATTCGTTGCTGCCGTTCAGCGCCCACGCCATCAGATAGACGACGAGGAAGAACAGCGCGAAACCGAGCGTGGGGAACAGCATCTAGCGGCGGAAGACAGGTGCGACCGGGGCCGACAGCCCGGTGATCGCGGCGTCGAGATCGGCCTGCAACGCCTGCGCGATCGCCGCGCCGCCCCGGCTGGTGAAATGGACATGGTCGCCGCGCATCAGCGGGGCGGGGTCGGTGACCCAGCGATGCGCGGTGCAGCGCCCGCCCATCGCCCGCGCCCAGTCCCAATAGGCGAGACCCAGATCGTGCGCGACGCGGCGCTGGATCGCCTGCACGCTGGCGAGCGCGGCGGTGGGTCGCCAGCCGGAGGATTGGGTGGTGGGCAGTGGCTGCACGATCTCACCCGGCCGCCGCACGGGTGGTGCGGCGGTCGGCACCGCGCCGCATGCCGGGCTGGCGATGCCGCCGAGCGTCATCAACGAAGGCGTGCGCGTCGCGCTGTCGGGGGCGCCGACCAGCAGGATCGGCACGCCGGGCGCGAGGCGGCGGATACGCGATACGTCGGCGCGCAGCGTCGCGTCGTAGCCGGCGGGGGTGAAGCCCGGCCAGAACGCCTCGTTGGTGCCGAACGCCAGCACGATCAGGTCGGGGGCGTAGGTGCGCAGTTCGTTGGCGGCGACCGCCTCGTCGGTGCGCCGGACATGCACGAACTGCGCGCCGACCGTGCCCAGGTTGGACAGCGTCACGCCACCGCGCCCGCGCCGCTCGGTCGCCCAGGAGGTGATCGTCGCGGTGCCCGCCGCCACTGCCACCGACGCCGCCGATACCGGCGCGTCGAGGTCGATCGTGCGGCACGCGCCCTCGTCACGGTCGGCGGCGAGCGACCAGACCTGCGACACCGCGCCGGCCGCCAGCGTCAGGGTGCCCGCCCCCGGCCGACGCAGCGCGCAGACGGTGAAGCGGTCGAACATCTGGGCGGGGCCGTCCGCCGCGATCGTCATCGCGGCGCCGGGGCGGGTGTTGGTCAGGCTGTAGCCGCTGACCCCGATCGGCGGCGCGCCGACGGAGCGATAGGCACCGCCGAAGATGCCGTTCACGCTCCACCCGTCCGACATGCCGGCGGTGACGCCGCGCGTCAGATAGCCGGCATAGGGGCGCCCCGGCGGCAACACGCCGCGCCCGCCGCTGCCGTAACGGGCCTGCAACAGCGTGCGCCAGCTGCCGGTGATCTGGTCGCCGGCGGTGTGGCTGTCGCCGATCTGGACGATCCGTACCGGCTCGCCGCTGCCCTGCGCGGTTGCCAGCCGGTCGACGAAGGGGCGCAACCGTTCCGCATCGCACAGCGCGGCGGTGCAGGCCTGCGGCACCACCGCCTGCATCAGCCCGGCGACGACCAGCCCGATCATCGTGCCGCCTCGTTTGCCTGGGGGGCGGGAACGCCGGCGGCGGCGCGGGCCTTCGCCGCGAAGGCGCGGATATCGTCGGCGACACCGGCGGTCAGGCGACGATAGCCGACGCCGATCAGGTGGATGCCATCGGGCGTGCGCATCAGCGCGGGCCGCCCGGTCTTCGCATCGGGCAGATAGGCGTTGTACCGCCCCTGCGCATCGACCGACAGCGGCCGCGTATCGACGAAGGTGACGCCCAGACGGCGCATGTGATCGGCATAGAAGGCGTCCATGGCTTGCATGGTGGCATCCATCTGCGCGTCGCGCATCACCGGCAAGCCGATCCAGTAGACGGTCGCGCCGGTCGAGCGCGCGGTCGCGACGAACCGATCCAGCCGCTCGCCGACGATTCGCCGCCAGCTGTCGCCCAGCAGGGGGTGGAGATGCCCTTCTTCCCACATGTCCTGCGCGTCGTTGGCGCCGAAGCTGATGACCGCGATATCGACCGGATCGGCCGCCAGTTGCTCCCGCGCGCGCTGGGCCAGATCGAGCGTATGATAGCGGGTGAAGCCGGTCGCCTCCTTGCTGAAGCGCAGCACATCGTAGCCCTGATCGCGGGGTAGCTGGTAATAGAGCGCCTCGAACATGCCGTTGCCGATGCTGTCGCCGAACACGCCGACGCGGATGCGGCCATCGGCCTTCACCCGCGCCAGCACGCGGGGATCGATCGTGGCGGGGCCGGAAGGGGCGGGCATGGTGGCGGCGGGGACCGATGGCGGCGTCGCGGCGGGCGGCGTGGTGGGCGCATCGCCAGTCGCGGGGGCAGTCACGGCGGGGGTGGTCGCCATGGTGGGCACCGCCACCGGTGGCGAGGTGTGGAAGGATACGCCGACCGCGAAGCCCGCGACCAGCCCCACGAACAGCACCGCCGTCCGGTCGGCGATCGGGCGGGGGGTGGAGGACGATGGACCGGAAACGGATGAGGTGTCGACGGGGTGCTCGTCGGGCAGGTCAGGCTGGGTCACGCGGGGTTCTGTCGTGGGACGGAGGGGACGACACCCCGATCGGCTGACATCAGCCTCGCCGGGGCGCCGGCCCGCCACAGCAGGGCGCCGGCCCCTTGGCAAGGGGCCGGCACGGTAGCGGGCGAATAAACGATCCCGGCTTCAGCCGGTCACGACCGCGTCGGTCGATCGTCCGCGATCTCCGCTGGCGCCGCGCCGCGCCGCTGCTCGGTCAGGATCTGCCAGCCGGTGATGAACAGGGCGCCCGCCAGCGGCCCGATGACGATGCCGCTGAGGCCGAGCAGGTCGATCCCGCCCAGCGTCGTCACCAGCACCAGCCAGTCAGGGATGCCGGTGTCGCGACCGACCAGGATCGGCCGCAGCACGTTGTCCGCCAGCCCGATCACCAGCACGCCCGAGGCGACGACCACCGCCGCCTGCCAGATGGCACCGGTCGCCAGCAGATAGATGGCCACCGGCGCCCAGATGATCGCCGGGCCGATCGCGGGCAACAATGCCGCGATCGCCATCAGCATCCCCCACAGCAGCGCGGCGGGCAATCCGACGATCCAGAAGGTCGCCGCGCCCAGCGCGCCCTGCACCAGCGCGACGACGCCCGATCCCTTGATCGTGGCGCGCACCACCGCGACGAACTTGTCGGCGATCCGCTGTGCCGTGGCGGGCTCCAGCGGCAGCGCGGCGATCACCGCCGGCCCGATCCGGTCGCCGTCGCGCAGCAGGAAGAAGGTGACGTACAGCCCGACGCCGAACGCCAGCAGGAACGAGGCTGCGTTGGCCCCGATCGAAAAGGCCTGCCGCGCCAGCGTGCTGGCACTGCTGCCGACCGCCTGCGAGATCTGTGCCTGCGCACGTTCGAAACTGCCGAAGCCGGCCCCGTCCAGCAACCGCTGCAGCCGCGTCGGCAACGCATCGTGGACCTGCTGGAAATAGGCGGCGAAATTGATCTGGCCGCTGCGCATCTGGGTATAGACGCCCGCCGCCTGATCGACGACCAGACTGGCGATCACCAGCGCCGGGATCACCACCGCCACGGTGATGATGAGCAGCGCGACCGCCGCCGCGGTGTTGCGCCGATCGGGCCAGCGGTTCAGCAGCCAGCGGTACAGCGGCTGGAACAGCAATGCCGCCAGCGCCGCCCACAGCAGCGCGCCGATGAAGCTGAACACGACCGCGATCAGCGCGATCGTCGCCAGCAGTACATAGAGGATCAGGCCGCCATTCTCGACCCTGGTCCGGTTCACCGCCACGTTATCGTCTTCCTTCCCTGTTGCCGTCCGCCCCGCCGCAGGCCGCGCACGACACAAGGCCCGCGCATCGCCCCGGAGGGGGGCGACGGGCGGACATCGAGCGGCGATACCGCGACGGGCGATGCCTGCGCATCCCCGATCCCGCCCCCAACGCCGCGTGACGCCTTCGGGTTGCCGACCGCGATCAGGCGGGTGCGTCGGCCCGGTCGGCGGACGGCGTGGGGCCGGATGTGGGGGTGGATGCAGGCGTGGGCGTGGAGGTGGGCGTGGCGGGCCGGCCGCTGCCGGCGAGGATGCCGTCCATCGATGCACCGTTCATGCCGATCTCCGCCATCAGCCCGTCGATCAGCGGCCCGCCGACGCGGTAGCGCATCGCCGCCGCGACCGCGGCATCGGCAAGATTGCCGGTCGCGCCGCCCGGCTCCCCGCCGCCGGCGGCGCCGTCGCCATGCAGCCCCCGCGCGTCGAGGATGCTGATCCGGTCGATATTCTCCATCGGCTTGGCCGCCGCCGCGATGATCGCGGGCAGCGCGTCCAGCATCGCGCGGCGCACCAGCAACGCGGTCTGCGCATCGTTCAGGATGTTGGTCGCCTCGTTGAGCGAGGCCTGACCCGCCGCGTCGACGCGGAACGCGGCCTCGCGCCCCTCGGCCCGTGCCTTCTCCGCATCCGCCTCCGCGGTCGCCTCCGTCCGGAGCGCGACGGCGCGGGCCTCGGCCGCCTCCTTCTCGGCATTGGCGGCGACGGTGATGCCCACCGCCTCCTCCTGCGCGCGCTGGGTGGCGGCGATGACCGCGACGTTCTTGTTGCGGTTCGCGATCTCGGTCGCCTTGGCGGTGGCGACGCTTTCCTCCGCCCGCACCGCGAGCGCGCGCGCCTCGTTGGCGGCGGCGGTGGCGGTCGATTCCTCCTCGGACTTCTGCGCGGTCTGGACGGCGGTGGTGATGCGGGCGATCTCGATCGTGCGGTCGCGCTCGATCGTCGCGGTCTGGATCGCACCGTCGCGCGCGATCGTCGCGGTCCTGACGACCTTGTCCGCCTCGGTCTGGGCGACGGTCTGCGCCTGGGTGGCGGTGATGCGCGCGATTTCGGCGAGGCGGGTCTGCTCCGCCTCGGCGGTGGCGATCGCGGTCGCCTGTTCGGCGCGGCGGGCGGACAGCGTCTGCTCCTGCGTCAGCCGCGCCTGTTCGGCCGCCTGTGCGATGTCGAGCGACTGGTTGTTCGCCTCCAGATTGCGCTGCTCGATCTCGACGCGGTTGGTGGCGACGATGTCGTTCCTGATCTTCTTGCGCTCCTCGATGGTGCGGGTCAGCACGGTGAGGCCCTCCGCGTCGAAGGCGTTGTTCTCGTTGAAATGCTCGAACGCGGTCTGGTCGAAATGGGTGATGCTGACCGATTCGAGCTGAAAGCCGTTCATGTCCAGATCGGTCATCAGCGCCTCCTGCACCTTCTGGATGAAGTCGGCGCGGTTGGCGTGGAGATGCTCCATCGTCATCGTCGCGGCGACCGAGCGCAGCGCGGAGACGAGCTTGCCGTCGAGCAGCGATTTCACCGCATCCGGGCTGTTGACCGAATCGCCCAGCGTCTGCGCGGCGGCGGCGATCGATCCGGCATCGGGCTTCACCTTGATGTGGAACAGCCCGACCACGTCGACGCGCAATTTGTCGAGCGTGATGAGCGCGTCCTTGTTCAGGCGCGACACCTCCAGCTTCACCGTCGTCAGGCGCACCTGCATCAGTTCGTGCAGCACCGGGATCACCATGATGCCGCCGTTCAGCACGACCTTCTCGCCCCCGAACCCGGTGCGGATCAGCGCCACGTCCTTGGTCGCGCGGCGGTAGAGGCGGGTCAGGATGATGCCGATCACCACCAGCGCGAGCAGCACGATGCCGGCATAGATCAGGACGTTCAGAAACGATGCAGGCACGATGTTATCCCCCCAGATGAGTCGTTACGGATCAGATCGATCGCAGCAGCGCGTGCCCGTCGGGCAGCGCGAAGAACAGCACGCCCTCACGCCGGACCAGCAGCGCAGTGTCGCCCGTGGCGAGCGTATCGGCATCGTCGTGCGGTTCCACCATCACGACATGCGCCTGCCCGTGATCGTCGATCACCCGCGCCCGGGCCGGCGCGCCGCGCCGCGCCGTTCCCTCCAGGATCGTGCCGCGTCGGCGTAGCAGACCGTCGACAGAGATCACCGTCGTCTCGAAGCCGGGCATCACCCGCGCGAGGCCGTTCGCCGCGACCATGTTCAGGAGCAGGCCCGCCAGTGCCGCCAGCGCCGCCGCCGCCGGCCAGGCCAGCGGTGCCCCGGCCAGCGCGGTCGCCCCCTGCTGGATCGCGACGCCCGCCAGCGTGAAGCAGCCGAGCAGCGAGGTCAGCCAGATCAGGATCGGCAGTTCGCCGCCCAGCCCCAGCCAGTCGAGCACGCCACCATCGCCCGCGCCGCCGATCTCGCCATCCAGATCAAGACTACCCAGCCCCAGCCCGATCGCCTCGATCAGGCCGATACCGATCATCACTACGAAGGCGATCGCGAAGGGGAGATAGGGGGGCGTCAGGAACGGCGCGAACATAGCGCGAGACTATCACGGCATCATCAGGTTGTCAGGGCGCCCGATCGATCCGGTGTAATACCCGCCCATCGGCGGATCATGCGTGTAGCCTTGCCCGCAACGGGCAGGGAGCACCGGGCGCGACGGAACCCGCGTCGTCGTTCACATTCCGGGGGGGGGAGCCGGTCGAACGCTGACCGCGACGTGGCAGCATGGTGGCCGGCTGCGGCCCATCGTTCGGCAGGCGGGCGTGAACCCGCCTGCCGATCCGTCATGATCGTCAGATCATCGCTTCCATGCCCATGGCCTGCAGAACGCCGTTCTGGATCGGCGCGACCGAATCGTTGATCTGCTGGACGCCGTAATCCTGCCCCTCGGGCATCACGACGGTGCGCAGCGGCCGGCGCTCCGTCGCATTCACCAGCGTGGCGATCGCATCGGCCACCCGTTGCGGACGCGGCGGGTTGGCGGGGTCGGACTGCTGATCGGCATGAGCCTTGATCTGGCCGGGGATCGCCGCGACCTCGCCATAGACTGCCAGCACGGTGGCATCGGACGGTTCCGGGCTGGAGGCGATCAGGTTGCTGGGGAAGGCACCCGGCTCGACGATCACCGAATCGATCCCGAAACCGCGCAGTTCGTAGCGATAGGTTTCGGCCAAAGCCTCAAGCGCGAACTTGCTGGCGGCATAGATGCCGAAGAACGGCACGGTGAACCGCCCCATCAGCGACGTGACGTGCACCAGCAGGCCGCTGCCGGCGGCGCGCATGTGCGGCAGGACGGCGCGGTTGGTACGGACCGCGCCGAACACGTTGACCGCGAACAGCCGTTCCACGTCGGCGACCGTATAGGCTTCGGTCACGCCGACCGGCATCAACCCGGCATTGTTGACCAGCACGTCGATACGGCCGTGCTGCGCGACGACGCCGGCGATGGCCGTCTCGACCGACGCGTCGTCGGCGACGTCCATTTCCAGGACGTGGAGTGGATGAGCCCCGGCCCTGGCGGTGTCGATCAACTCGTCACGAACCGCGCTGTTGCGCCCCTCGACGTCGCGCATCGTCGCGACGACGGTATGACCCTGGCGGGCGAGTTCCAGCGCCGTGAGTTTGCCGAACCCGCTGCTCGCGCCGGTCACGACCACAATCTTGTTACCCATATCCAGTTCCATCCATTCATCGAGGAATGGCCAATAGGTATACAGACCTGTCTGTATGTGCAATACCCAATGAACAGCGTTAGTCCTTTCGTGCGTTCGTGGCGGGATGGATGATGGAAGAGCCGGCATGAAGGGTATAGACGGCGACATGCAGGATATGACCGCTCCCGACGACCAGCCGCTTGCCAGCCTGCCCCCGCGCGAGCGTATCCTGAATACCGCCTCCGACCTGTTCTACCGGTTCAGCATCCACACCGTCGGCATCGATCGGATCATCGCCGATAGCGGCGTGGCCAAGATGACCTTCTACAAGCATTTCCCGTCGAAGGCGCGGCTGATCGCCGAGTATCTGCAGCGCCAGACCGCGGTCTGGCTGCAGATGCTGGCGACCGCGACCAAGCATCCCGGCCTGTCACCGGTCGCGCGCGTGCAGGCGATCTTCGATGCGCTGGACGTATCGTTCCGGCGGCCGCCCTTTCGGGGCTGCCCCTTCGTCAGGGGGATGGCCGAGTTCGGCCCCGATGCGGACACGCCCGAGATCAAGGCGACGATCGCCGTTTATTTCCAGAGCCTGCACGATCTGGTCGCGGACCTGATCGTCCCACTGGACCTGATCGATCCCGACAAGGCGACCCTGCAGATCCTGTCGCTGATCCAGGGTGCGATCGTCATGGCGCAGGCAATGCCCGGTGGCGATATCGCCGCGGCCAATCGCCATGCCGCCGGGATATTGCTGGAAACCGCGCCCGCCCGGTGAGCCCGGCACGGCATCGCGATCCAGCCGGTCGCTGTCCGAAGCGGCCGGCACCTGTCGTTGCGACAGGCGCCGGCCGAAATTGTCGGCGAAAAATCAGATCGTCACGGTCGCGCGGGTAGACCGCGGCCGCCGGCGCATCATGCCGCCGACCAGACCGAAGCCTGCGATCATCATGGTCCAGGTCGATGGCTCGGGCACGGCCGAGTTGAACCAGGTCGCGATGTCGCGGGTGGTCTGGAAATAGGCATTGTCCTTGCCGAGGACATCCACACTGATGTTGTACCCCATCGCGTCGAACGCGGCGAGATCCAGCGCGGTGACGGCGAAGGTGTTGCCGCCGCAGATGCGGGCATCCATGACGCCGTTATACGGGGTGCAGCCGGGCGACCACTTCCAGTGCGACGGTGAACTGCCGTCGCCATGCTGCGCACCGGTGGCGAACAGGTTGTTGTTGAATGCGGTCGCGCCGCCATCAAGCGAGAAATAGGATGCGGTACCGACCGAGAGGTCGAGCGCGGGGCCGGTGCCCGGCGCCACGCCGGTGGGGTCCGTGCTGTAACGGAACATGTCCAGCGCGGTGTTTATGGCGAATTCGTTGAAGTTGAGGGTATTGCCGAAATCGCGCGCGACCCCATTCGGCCCGCCATAGGCATCGGCATATTCCAGTCCCGACGTGAAGCCGAGCGCGTGACCCATCTCGTGCATCACCACGCTCAGGAAATCGACCTTTCCTGCTTCCAGTCCGTCCGACGAGTCGAAATCATAGGCAGGCGTGCTGTTGAAGAAGATATTGCCGTCGAGCCGTTCCGGATTGTCGGACGCGTAAAAGGCTTCGCCACCGATGGCGCGGGTCAGGGCCGTGCTGATGCCAAGGAACCGGTTGTTGTTCGCCTGGGAGCCATCGACATCGTTGTCGAATATGCGGGTTGTGTTATCGATGCCGAAACCGTTCGCGCCGGTCCCGTTCTTGATGAAGGACGCTGCGCCGTCCGTCAGGGTCGGCAGGACGACGGTCTGGTCCAGCAGCGAATTGCTGCGCGACGCCGTTACCAGATTTTTCCAGTCGGCGACCGAATACGCCATGGTGACCGGGCCGGCTTCACCAAGATTGCCGGATGCCAGCGGTGAGAAGCTGACTGCGAACGTGATATCGATATCGTTCGTCAGCATCGCGCCGTAATAGGCGGCTGCCGTCTGGTAGACGCGTTCCGCGGCGGAACCCGTTACGCCCCCCCGGTCGACGAGGATGATATTCGCTGCATGGGCGTTGGACGCCAGCATCCCGCATACCAATGCCGCACCGCACCAGAATCTCGCGATCGATTTCATGATTGCCCCCAAAAGTATACAAAATACGATAATGGGGAAAACATCATTCCCGTTAACCATGCAAGAACTATTTTTTGCTGTCGGCTGAATCCATATCTGGTACAGCGTGATCGGGAACGAAGCGGGCCAGAACAGGCTGGCCCGATGAAGTGTTGTCGACAGAACCCGCTATGAAAAGGCGGGATTTTACCGCCATAGTCTATAAAATTTATGGCAGATATACTGCCACAGGTCGCCATCGTAACGGGATGTTCCCGACGCGGACCCCATGGGCCAGCGATCCTCCCTTTTCGGACAGGTCGAATGCCGGGTCGTCCCAGAGTCGGATGACGTCAAGGTGAACCGGATGTTCGTCGTTGCGAGCGGAGCGAAGCAATCCAGGGCGTCCTGGTCCGGCGCTGGATTGCTTCGCTCCGCTCGCAATGACGGATTGGGTCAGACCAATGTCATCCCGCCCTAGAAGCGGAAACTCGCCCACAGGGCGGCGTAGGATGAATCGCGATACCCCGCCGTCTTCAGCCCGTTTCTGGCGAAGCCGTGTTCGAGGCGGCCGGTCAGCGACAGTCGGGGACTGACCGTCCAGATCGCCTGCAATCGGGCCACGTCGACGGTCCGTCGCCCGCCGACGCCGGCCGTCCCGGTGAAGGGCGTGCCGTTCGCGCGGTATACGGCGTCGTCCGTCGTCTCGCGCCAGGTGAACTGATACTCGCCGGTCACGCGCAGACTTTTGGTCGGCAGGACGGTCAGGCTGGGTGCGATCGCGATCAGATTGGTCGGCGTCAGAAAGCCTTGATAACTGTAGTAGATGTTGTTCCCATAGGGCGCGAAGGCGTTCTTCAGCTTGCCCCTGTCATAAGCGCCGCCGCCGGTCGCATAGTCGACATGCAGGCCGAGCCGCGGCGCGTTGTTCGCCTTGCCCAGACGATAGGTCCCGGCCAGCAGCACCTGCCATGCGTCCAGTTCCCGGTCGCCGTAGCGGCCACCCTGATGATTGGCCGTCCAGTCGATCGTGACGGGGCCGGCCTCACCCCACAGATGCGCGCCGACATAGACGCGTTCCTCGCGCGCCGTCTCGGTTCCCCAGGCGACCGCGCGGTTGCGCAGGCGCCAGACGAACGGGTCGAAATACAGCTTCGACCCACCGAACAGTTGCTTCGGCAGCACGATCCCGGTGGTGATGCCGCTGAACCGGCGGCCCCAGTCGACCGGATCATCGCCGATCCCGCCATTGCCATAGGTCGTGTAATAGAGATCGAACGCGTCCGCACGCAGCCGCGATCCGCGCGCCCATGCACGCACCCCGGTCAGGCTGGTCTGCACGGTGTTGTTGTCGCGGTTGGCGAGCAACAGGTTCGATCCGTCGATGAACACCTGTCGGCCGACGCGCGCGCCGACATCGACCTGCCCGACCCGGGCGGTACCGTCGACGAACGCCTGCTGGAGCAGCAGCCCGTTCGACAATGTGCCCGACGGCGACCCGATATTCTTGCCGTCCATCGGCCCGCGCGCGAGTTCGCCATACGCCCGGAAATGTTCGCCGAGATGGAGGTCCGCCCCCAGGAAGATGCGATAGCTGTCCTGCCGCTGATGCTCCGCCTTCCGCCCCTGCGGGTTGGAGAAGTAATTGACCCGCGCGCGCAGTTCGCCAGACAGGGTCAGATACACGTCGTCGGAACCGATCGGGATGTACTTCAACCGGTCGAGAAGGCCGTCGCGCTTTGCCGGGTCGCGCATCCTGCGCCAGTCCTCCGCCCAGCGCAGCGGATTATAGCCCTGCTGCGTGTTGCCGTCGCCGGCGGCGGCATCCGGGTAGGGGGCCGCGACCGGTGTCGCCGGCACCTGCGTGTTGCGCGCCTCGATGGCAGAGGGGGGACCCTCCTGCGCCGAAGCGGGGTGGGTGGCGGTCAGGCCCAGGATCGCGAGGCCATAGCCTCGCATCGGGGAAAGCCGGTTCATGCACTGCCTCTCTGCCGTCCAAATTACGCTGGACGATCATATACATACTCGGAACGAGCATGGCAGGGCGGCGGTGCGCCGCCCTGCCTGTGCCGATCATTCCGCCAGGTCGCGCATCACCTTGATGAGGTCGGACTTGCCCTCGAAACCGATGCCGGGAAGTTCGGGCATGGTGATGTGGCCGTCGATCACCTTCACCCCGTCCGGGAACCCGCCATAGGGCTGAAACAGGTCGGGATAGCTCTCGTTACCGCCCAGCCCCAGACCGGCCGCGATGTTCAGCGACATCTGGTGCCCGCCATGCGGGATGCAGCGCGACGGCGACCAGCCGAACTGCTTCAGCACCTCCAGCGTGCGGAGATATTCGACCAGGCCGTAAGACAGGGCGCAGTCGAATTGCAGCCAGTCGCGATCGGGACGCATTCCGCCATGGCGCAACAAGTTGCGCGCGTCCTGATGCGAGAACAGATTCTCGCCCGTCGCCATCGGGCCCGGATAATATTCAGAAATCGCCGCCTGCAACGAATAGTCGAGGGGGTCGCCGATCTCCTCATACCAGAACAGCGGATAGTCGCGCAGCATCTTGGCATAGGCGATGCCGGTTTCCAGATCGAAGCGGCCATTGGCGTCGACCGCCAGTTGCGCCTGCGACCCGATCTCGTTCAGCACCGCCTCGATCCGGCCGCGATCCTCCTCGATCGAGGCGCCGCCGATCTTCATCTTCACGACATTGTAGCCGCGATCGAGATAGCCGCGCATCTCGGCGCACAGTGCGCTGTTGTCCTTGCCGGGGTAGTAATAGCCGCCGGCCGCATAGACGAACACGCGCGGATTGGCCTCGCGGTGGTGGCGTTCGGCGAGCAGGCGGAACAGCGGCTTGCCCTCGATCTTCGCGACCGCGTCCCAGATCGCCATGTCGAGCGTGCCGACCGCGACCGAGCGTTCGCCGTGCCCGCCCGGCTTCTCGTTGGTCATCATCGCCGCCCAGATCTTGTGCGGATCGAGATTGTCGCGCTCGTCGTCGAGCAGGCTTTCCGGCGCGGCTTCGAGGATCCGGTCACGGAACCGCTCGCGGATCAGGCCGCCCTGGCCGTAGCGGCCGTTCGAGTTGAAGCCGTAGCCGACGACGCGCTTGCCGTCGCGAACCACGTCGGTGACGACCGCGACAAGGCTGGCGGTCATCTTGCTGAAGTCGATATAGGCGTTGCGGATGGGGGACGAGATGGGCTGCGTGATCTCGCAAACGTCGATGATGCGCATGATAGGCTCCGTTGGTTGAGAGAGTGATTAAGGATCAGTTGGTATCCGCCGGACCGGCGGGGTGAAGGGTGATGCTGGCCGGCCGTTCGCCCTTTTGTTCGGCGATCACGGCCTTGACGGTATCGACGTCCAGCGCGCCTTCCCACTTGGCGATGGCGAGTGTGGCGACGCCGTTGCCGATCAGGTTGGTGACGGCGCGCGCCTCGTTCATGAAGCGATCGACGCCGAGCAGCAGGACCAGACCCGCCGCCGGAATGTCGGGGAGGGTCGACAGGGTGGCGGCCAGCGTGACGAACCCGCCGCCCGCGACGCCGGCCGATCCCTTCGACGTCAGCAGCAGCACGCCCAGGATCACGATCTGGTGCCACAGGGTCAGCGGCGTGTTGGTCGCCTGTGCGATGAAGATCGCCGCCATGGTCAGGTAGATGCAGGTGCCGTCGGCGTTGAAGGTATAGCCGGTCGGCAGGACGAGGCCGACGACGGGCTTGGCGACGCCGAGCCGTTCGAGCTTCGCCATCATCCGCGGCAGCACCGCCTCCGTCGAACAGGTGGCGAAGGTGACGAGCAGCTCGTCCTTGAAATAGCGGAAGAACTGCAACAGCGGGAAGCCCGCCCAGCGCGCCACGGTGCCGATCACGAATACCACGAAGATGATCGAGGTGAGATAGACCGCCAGCATCAGGTGGCCGAGACCCCAGAGCGAGCCGAGCCCGTGCTTGCCGATCGTATAGGCGACGCCCGCGCCCGCGCCGATCGGGGCCAGCTTCATCACCATGCCGACGATGCGGAACAGCGTCTGGGTGAGCGATTCGATCACTGCGGTGAGCGGCTCGCCACGCTTGCCGATTGACACCAGCGCATAACCGATCAGGACCGCGATCAGGATGATCTGCAACATCGCGCCCTTGGCGAAGGCGTCGGCCATCGTCGTGGGGATGATGTTCAGGAAGAAATCGACGACGCCGTGCTGTTCCTGCGACGCGGGCTGGTATTTGGCGATGCCGCTGGCATCCAGCGTCGACACGTCGATGTTCATGCCGACGCCCGGCTGCATGACGTTGACCACGACCAGGCCGATGACGAGCGCGAGGGTGGAGACGATCTCGAAATAGATCAGCGCGCGGACGCCGATCCGGCCGACTTCCTTGACGTTGCCCATCTTGGCGATGCCGAGGACGACGGTGCCGAAGATGATCGGCGCGAGCAGCATCTTGATAAGCTTGATGAAGCCATCGGCGAGCGGCTGGAGCGCCACCGCGACATCGGGGAACAGGACACCGATCAACGCGCCGAGCGCGATGCCGATCAGTACCTGTATGTATAACTGGCCCAGCAGGCGTCGCACCATGGCTTCTCTCCAGCTCTCTCGCTAATTATGCTGTTTTCTCGTTGAGCTTGGGGTGGAAGATCGACGGAATCACAATCGTTATCAAATGCCGATGTGATTGTACGTCATGCCGAAACGGCATAACGATGGCGGCGGCGGCATGTTTGCCCGGCGATCAGGGGAGATCAGGTCGTGCAACTGGACTGGCTGGAGGATTTTCTGGCGCTGGCCGAGGAACGCAATTTCTCCCGCGCGGCCGATCGCCGGAACGTCACCCAGCCGGCGTTCGGCCGGCGTATCAGGTCGCTCGAACAATGGGCCGGCACGCCGCTGTTCACGCGGACGAAGACCGGCACCGATCTCAGCCCGGCGGGCGAACAGTTCCATGGCTATATCCAGGTATCGGTGCGCGACCTGTACCGCGCGCGCGCCGCGGCGCAGGAGGTCGCGGATCAGGCGGCCTCGGTCCTGACCGTCGCGGCCACCCATGCGCTGTCCTTCACCTTCTTTCCGCACTGGATCGTCGATCACGCCCCGCACGAGCCGATCAACCTGAAGTCCGACAGCCTGCAGGCGTGCGAGCGGATGATGCAGCGGGGCGAGGCATCCTTCCTGCTGTCGCACCATCATCCGCTGCTGCGTACTTCGCTGGACACGCGCGATTTCGTGCGGGTCGAGATCGGCGAGGACCTGCTGGTGCCGGTCTGCCAGCCGGATGCGGCGGGCAGGCCGCGCTGGACGCTGGACGGGGACGAGGTGCCGCATCTCGCCTATAGCGCCGAATCCGGGCTAGGTCGCATCCTCGCCGCCGACTGGGCCGCGCGGAATCTGGCGCCGTCGCTGGCGGTCGTGTTGCAGTCGAGGCTGGCGGCGGCGCTGCTGTCGATGGCGATCGACGGCGGCGGGGTCGCATGGGTGCCGCAGTCGCTGGCCGGATCGGCGCTGGCGGCGGGCACGATCACCTATGCTGCGGACGACCGTTACCATACGAAGGTGGCCATCACCCTGGCAAGGCCCGCCATCGCCCTGTCCGCCGTGTCCGAAACCCTGTGGGCCGCCGCCTGCGGGCGGGGGAAGGCGGTGCGGGGCAGTGGCCGCGCGTCCGTCGCCGGCCCGGATGCGGGCGGGGATTCCCGACGACGGCACTCGACCTGATCGCCACGCCCATGGCACAGGGGCGGACGGCGGTGGCGGGCGACGGGGAGCGCAGGGACAAGACGATGCGCATCCTGTTCGTCCATCAGAACTTCCCCGGCCAGTTCCGGCACCTGTCGCGGATGCTGGCGGCGCGGGGCGACACGGTGGTGGCGCTGGCGATGAATGCGGCCGGCGATCCGTGCGGCGCGCGCGTGATCGTCACCCGGGCCGACCGCGTCACGGGTGCCGGCCACCCCTGGGCACGGGATTTCGACACCAAGGTGATCCGGGGCGAGGCGACGCTGCATACCGCGCTGCGGTTGCGGCAGGAGGGGTTCGTGCCCGACGTGATCGTCGCGCATCCCGGCTGGGGCGACACGCTGTTCCTGAAGGATGTCTGGCCGGAGGCGCGGCTCGCGATCTATTGCGAGTTCTTCTACCGTGCCGTGGGCGGCGACCATGATTTCGATCCCGAATTCGCGCCGAAGGAAACCGCGATCGAAGCCCGGATCAGGATGCGGTTGCGCAACCTGCCGCAGCGACTGCATTTCGACGTGGCCGACGCCGGCATCGCCCCCACGCACTTTCAGGCGGACGGCTATCCGGCCCCGATCCGCGACCGCATCACGGTGATCCACGACGGGATCGATACCGATGCCGTCGCCCCCGGCCCCGCCCGGGCGATGCGCTTTCCCGACGGCCGCGTCCTGACGCCGGGGGACGAGATCGTCACCTTCGTCAGCCGGACGCTGGAGCCGTATCGTGGTATCCATACGCTGTTGCGGGCCTGGCCGGCCATCCAGCGGGCGCGGCCGACGGCGCGGCTGGTGGTGGTGGGACGCAGGGGTACCGGCTATGGCGCCGCGCCGCCCGACGGATCGGACTGGGCATCGGTCTTCCTCGCGGAAATGGGCGCCGCGATCGACCCGGCGCGCGTGCTGTTCACCGGCCCGCTGGGTTATCCGTCCTATCTCAACATCCTGCGACTATCGTCGCTCCACGTCTACCTGACCTATCCGTTCGTCCTGTCGTGGAGCCTGCTGGAAGCGATGGCGACCGGCTGTGCGGTGCTGGGCAGCGATACGGCCCCGGTGCGCGAGTTCGTGCGCGATGGCGACACCGGGCTGCTGACCCCGTTCCTCGACCCCGCCGCGCTGGCGATGCGGGCGATCGGGGCGCTGGCGGATGCGCCGCTGCGGCGGCGGCTGGGGACGGCGGCACGCGCGCATGTCGTGGCGACGGCGGACCTGCGGACCGTCGCCGGGCCGCGCCAGGTGGAATGGGTCGATTCGCTGGCGCGCGCCGCGCCCCGCACGGGCTTTCCCACCGTCTGATCCGTGCATCGCCTGTCCCAAGGCGGAACAGGAACACGGTCGCCCTGCATCGCCGTCAGGCGATGGCACCGGTGATTACAACCATTCCGGACTTACTCCTTGCCATCATCGTTAAAATATCCCTAATTTGGTATTAGTAGCGACCGATACTCACACGGTCATCAAGGGGACGACGCATGACGGATCAGCCAGCCGCCACCAATTTCGCCACGGCGTTCGATACGATGCCCGTCGGCGGTATCGCGATGGACATGGAACTGGCCGGGTTCGTTGGCGACGGCTTCGATCCGGTGGTGGTCGGCTGCGGTTGTGCGGCCTGCGCGCTAGCCAGCGGCGCGGGCGGCGGCGACGCGACCGTACATATCGGCACGATGGCCGCGCTCTCCACCAACCCCGCGCGCCAATATGAAATCCTGACGCAGACCCGCAACGCGGACGGCAGCTATGCCTTCAGCGGCGATCGCAACGTCGATGCCGTGCTGATCGGCAGCAAGATCACGGGCACGCAGCTGACCTACACCTTCCCCGAGGACGGGAACGATTATGGCGCGAATTACGACATGGGGCAGGCGATCGCCCTGTTGCCGTTCAACGACATGCAGCGCGAGGCGACCCGCGCGGGCTTCGCGCTGGTCGCCAGCTACACCAACCTAACGTTCCGCGAGGTGTCGCCCGCCGAATCGCTCGCCGACCGCGCGACGTTCAGGCTGGCACAGACCACGTCGGCGTCGGTGCCGTCGGCGATGGGCAATTTCCCCGGTACCACCGATAACCCACTGGGCCAGAACCCGACCGGCGATATCTGGTTCGGCCGGACCCAGCAGCCCTATTACACCAATCCCGAAAAGGGCAATTGGGGCTATACCACCATCCTGCACGAGATCGGCCACACGCTCGGGCTGAAGCATGGCGGCGACGACTATACCGCGGTCGATCTCGGTTCGCTGTTCGGTTCCTCGACGCCGATGTACGGCACGCGGTCGCTGGAATGGGCCAAGGACGGCCAGCTCTGGTCGCTGATGACCTACAGCACCGCGCCCGACACCCGTAACGCGTATAACGGCGACGGGCAGAGCAACGCCCAGTCCTACATGATGTACGACATCGCCGCGCTGCAATATCTGTACGGCGCCAACTACACCACCAACTCGACCAGCACGGTCTATCGGTGGAACGAACAGACCGGCGAAGGCTTCGTCAACGATGTCGGGCAGGGCGCGCCGACGGGCAACAAGGTGCTGGAGACGATCTGGGACGGTGGCGGCAACGACACCTATGACCTGTCCAACTACACCGGTGGCGTATCGGTGGACCTGCGGCCGGGGGCGACCAGCGTCCTGTCGGCGGCGCAGCTCGCCAATGCGGAAGCCTATCTGGGGTTCGAGGCGCCGATGCAGGGCAGCGTCGGCAACGCGCTGCTGCATGACGGCGACACCCGGTCGCTGATCGAAAATGCGATCGGTGGTGCCGGCAACGACGTGCTGGTCGGCAATCAGGCGGACAATCTGCTGGTCGGCAATGCCGGCGACGATCTGTTCGACGCCATGCAGGGCTCGGACACGATCGTCGGCGGCGACGGGTCCGACACGGTGTCGTTCGCATCGGCGGCGACCGGGATCACGGTCGCGCTGAATGGCGGCGCGGCCGACATCGCGGTGGTGAACGGCACCGACACCGACATCCTGCGCGGGATCGAGAGCGTGGCGGGCACGGCGTATGACGACGTGCTGACCGGCGATGGCGGCAACAACCTGCTCGCCGGTGGCGCGGGGGGCGACGACGTGCTGGCCGGCGGGGCCGGCGACGACCGGCTGGTCGGCGGTGGCTTCGCCCTCCTGCGCCCGGCGCTGCCCGATGTCGTCAAGACCGGCACCAGGATCAACGGCACGGCGGCGACCGCCGTGTCGCTGGACGGCAATTTCCATCTGGCCGAACGCTATGGCGTCGAGAATCCGACGACGATCCCGCATGCCACGATCATCGGCACGACCGCGCGGATCGGTTACGAATATTACAGCTTTTCGGGCAAGGCCGGCGCGACCGTCACGCTCGATGTCGATCTGATCGGGGGCAGCATCTATCCCGGACTGCTGTTGCTGGACGCCGCCGGCCGGACGCTCGCCAGCAATTACGAATCGCTGAAGCGTGACGAGGGCAGCCGGCTGGCCGCCGATCCGAAGCTGGTCTTCGTGCTGCCGGCGGACGGGGTCTATTACACCGCCATCACCAACAGCGCGACGTCCGGCGGCACATTGATCTCGACCAACCTGCCGGTCGGCTTCGCCTATGTCCTGAACGTCTCGCTGGAAGGGGCACCGGTGCCGGCCCCCACGCTGCTGGACACCGCCACCGCGACGCTGGACGGCGGCGCAGGCGACGACCTGCTGGTCGGAACGATGGGCGACGATATCGTGCTGGGTGGCGAGGGCCGCGACACCGTGTCGTTCGAACAGGCCTATACCAGCGTGTCGATCGATCTGGGCATCGCCGGCGCACAGGCCACGGGGGCCGGACGCGATACCGTCACGGGCGTCGAGAACGTCATCGGATCGCGTCAGGCCGACACGATCGTCGGCGATGCCGGCGACAACGTGATCGACGGGCTGGTCGGGGCCGATACGCTGGTCGGAGGTGCGGGCACCGATACGCTCAGCTTCGCCCGGCAGTCGCGGGCGATCGGTTATGACCTGAATGCGCAGGGCACCGCGCAGACCGTCCGCCTGGGCGAGACGGTGCTGGCGACCGGGTTCGAGAATCTGACCGGCTCGACCTTCGCCGACACCCTGTCGGGCGATGCCGCCGCCAACGTCATCGATGGTGGCGCCGGCGACGACGTGCTGGCCGGTGACGGCCTCGGTCGTATCGGCGGCCTCGACACGCTGATCGGCGGGGCCGGAACGGATACCGCCTCGTTCGGTACCTATCAGACCGGCATCATCGGCAGCCTGACCGGCGGGGCGGGCACCGTCCTGGCCGACGGGACCATAATCGCCAGCCTGCGCGATATCGAGAATCTGCGCGGCGGCAGCGGCGACGACTGGCTGACCGGTGACACCGGCGTCAACGTCCTGTCCGGCGGTGACGGCGGCGACCGGCTGGCCGGCCTCGACGGGAACGACGTGCTCGATGGTGGCGCGGGCGACGACATCCTGAACGGCGGCGAGGGCATCGATACCGCCGTCTATACCGGGGCGACCAACACGACCGTCGATCTGCGGCTGACCACGGCGCAGGACACCGGGCAGGGTCGCGACACGCTGAGCGGTATCGAAAACCTGCGACTGGGCACCGGCACGAACACCGTGTTTGGCAATGCGGCCGCCAACGTCTTCCAGGACGGCGGCGGCAACGATGCGATCGACGGCGGCGACGGCATCGACACGATCGATTATTCGCGGCTAGCGGCGCGCGTGACGGTGGATCTCGCCATCGCGGCGGCCCAAAACACCGGTGTCGGCACCGATACGCTGTCGGGTATCGAAAACCTGATCGGCGGCGATTTCCGCAATCGCTTTTTCGGCAACGACGCGGCCAACCGCTTCGTCGGCGGTACGGGCATCGACACCTTGGTCGGCGGCGGCGGACAGGATATCCTGTTCGGCGGGACGGGCAACGACCTGCTGGTCGGCGATGCGCTGACGGTCGGCGATCTGTCCCACGCCAACCGGGACGATCATCTCGATGGTGGCGACGGGTCCGACATGATCATCGGTGGTCAGGGCAACGACACGCTGATCGGCGGCACGGGAAATGACAGCCTGCTGAACGGATCACGCCCGGTGACGCTGACGATCACGGGTTCGGTAGTTAGCAGCGGTGCGACGTTCGACGGTGGCAACGACGTCATAGATGGCGGCGAAGGCATCGATCACGCCGTGCTGCAATTCGGCGGCCGTACCGACGATCTGTCGCTCGATCTGACGCAGGGCGATGCCATCAACTATCTCTATTCGAACGGCGTCGCCGTGGGATCGGTGACGAATGTCGAAAGCGTCCTGATTTATGGCGGCACCGGTTCGAATAGTTTCGTCGGAACGGCAAGGAACGACGCGCTGTTCGGTGGCGGCGCTGCCGATACGCTGATCGGCGGGGCGGGCGACGACAATGTGACCGGCGGCGCGGGCGACGATTACCTCGACGGCGGCGAGGGATAGGACGTCCTCAATTTCTCGACCAACACCAACATCGCCAATGGCATCACCCTCGACCTGCGCATCACGACCGCGCAGGATACCGGCGCCGGTATCGATACGGTGCTCAACTTCGAACAGATCGTCACCACGCAGTTCAGCGACGTGGTGATCGGCGGCGACGAGAATCTGACGATCGACGACGCGCTGGGGGGGGACGATATCTTCATCGGCAATGGCGGCAACGACAACATCTCGCTAAACCGGTTCGCCACCTATCCCATCGCGTCGACGATCATGCTGGATGGCGGCGAAGGCGATGACACGCTGAATTTCCTGGCCGGCCTGCTGCCATCCCGTACCACGACGGATTCGCAGCTTCCCTATCGCGATACCGTCACCGCACTGGGTGGAACGGGCGACGATTTCATCACGATCCGTGGTGCCCGCACCACGGTGATCGATGCCGGGGACGGCAACGACGTGGTGGGCATCAGCATCGCGGGGAACACCGATCGCGCGGGCTACGACATCACGCTGGGCGCCGGACGTGACGAACTGGCGATCCAGTGGGGCAATCGGGATATCGCCTCGTTCAACCGCAACGGCATCGTGGTGCGCGACTTCCAGGGCGGTACGGACGGCGATCTGCTGGGGCTGACCGCGATCCTTTCGCAAGGCCTGTTCACGCCGGCGGGGGCGACCACCACGATCGGTACGTTCAGCCCGTTCATCAGCGGTCATGTGACGCTGGTGAAGCAGGGTAACGACACCCTGCTCCAGGCGGACAAGGACGGCCGTTTCGGTACTTCTCCGATGGTTACGGTGATGAAGCTGGAAGGCACCAATGCCTTCACCATCGGTACGGGCAACGTCTATGCCTATGTCGTCGTCGGCGGTGTGCAACAGACCCTGCTCTACGATCCGATCATCACGCAGTATGTGCCGGCCGGTACCACCGGTCTGGAAGGTCATGCCGGACGTGACAGCCTCCAGGGCGGGGCAGGTGACGATCTGCTGGTGGCACTGGCAGGCGACGATTACATCAACAGCTTTGACGGCAACGACACGCTCGCCGGTGGCGCGGGCGTCGACTACATGGTCGGGGGCGCGGGCAACGATGTCTACGACGTCGACAACACACTGGATTTCGTCAACGAACTCGCCAACGAAGGCGTGGACCTGGTCCGTACCTCGGTCAACTGGACGCTGGCCGCGACGTTCGAGAATATCGAGGTCGTCGGCGGGGCGATCCGGGTGACCGGCAATACGCAGGCCAACGTCCTGACAGGGGGCATCGCCGGGCAGGACACGCTGGTCGGCGCAGCGGGTGACGATATCTATGTCGTCCGCCATGCGGACACCGTCATCGTCGAGGGCGCCGGCGGCGGCGCCGACCGGGCGGTGGTGTCGGCACGTTCGTACACATTGGCGGACGGGGCGGCGGTCGAGATGATGGTGGCCGCGACCGGCAGCGATGCGATCGACCTGACCGGCAACGAATTCGACCAGATGCTGGTCGCCGGTGCTGGCATCAATGCGCTGGACGGGCGGGGCGGTTTCGACATCGTCAGCTATCGCGACGCCGCGGCGGGCGTGATCGTCGACGGGCTGGGGATGCGCGGCACCGGCGGCGATGCGCGGGGCGATACGTATCGCAATGTCGAGGCGTTCGAGGGCGGCGCCTTCGCGGATCGGCTGACTGCCGACGATCGTGGCATGTGGCTGAACGGCGCGGGCGGCGACGACTGGTTGACCGGCGGGGCGGGCAACGACAGCCTGCTCGGCGGCGGCGGCGGCGATGTCTTCGCCTTCAACACGACCGCGACCAGCGGGAGCGACCGGGTGCTCGACTGGAGCAGCGGCGACCGGATCGCGACGTCGAAGCAGCTGCGCGGCGCGGATGCCAACGGCTTCCTCACGGTCGCGACGAGCGGCCTAGTGCTGCTCGACAGCACCGCCCGCGGCGACACGGCGGAACTGGCAAGCCAGGGCGGGGCGGTGCTGAAGGCGCTGGGCCGTAGCGACGGTTACTGGTGGTACGGTTTCGTGTCTGGTGCCGACGAGGGCTTCGTCGACGGCCGGGTGCGGGAACTGGCATCGGTCGATGTCGCATCGGGGACGACCGGGATGGCCACGGCAGACACCGGGCCCGGGGCGGATGCCGGCGACCTGTCGGCCGGGTTCGTCAACAGCCCGTTCTATCTGTACGACGCGATGGGGAGCGCGATGTCCGCCGGCGCGCTGCTGACCGCCTGAACGGGCCGGGATGACGATCGACATGCCCCCCAGGCTCGTCGCCCCGGTCGAGGTGATCGCGGTGGGGGAGGCGCCGGACTGGCGCCTGACCCGACAGGGCGATGTCGTGGTGCTGCACCGCACGGCCCTTCCCGACGTGACCGCGATACCGGTGGCCGAATCGGATACCCCGCAGGGCAGGGTGGTGCAGGCTGCCATCGTCGGCGGGGGCGGTGCGATGATGACGTGGCGATACACCCCCGGCGTCTGTCGCGTGGCAGCCACCGGCGATACCGCGGGCTTCATCAGCGTGATGCTGCCCGACGCGGTGATCCTGCACGGATGCGTGCGGCCCCGATAGCGATGGGCGGCTCGATCGACCGGGCATGATCCCTGTCGAGGGGTGGGAAAGTCCGGGGTGTGGAGAATGATGACAGGCAGTCTGCCCTGCCGTCATCGTTTCGCCGTGGTCGCCGTGACGAGATGGACCCGGCCGATGCCGTCGCGCGTCAGGGGGCGGCCGGAATGGATTCGCCCCCTGCCCGACCCACGCCGATCCTATCCCCGATCGTCAGTCTATGGGTCGGCCGGATCGCCGTCTCTATGTGAGACACTGTTAGCAGTTGCGACAAATAAGCGTTTGACAGGGCGGCCGTCGCCCCGGCTAATGCGGTTGCGGCGCGACCGGATGGAAAGTCCGGATGGCACCGGCCGATGGTGGTCGACGTCGTCATGCCGGCGGCTGGCGCCGGTTCGGGGGTATATGAACACGATGTCGCTGCGACGATATGGTCGACGCTGGTGCTGGGCGCTGGCCCTAATCGCCATGCCCGGCACCGTCGCGGCCGAGACGCTGGCGGAGGCGATCGCCGATGCCTATCGCCATAACCCGCAATTGCAGGCGCAACGCGCCGAACTGCGCGCGCTCGACGAGACGGTGATCGAGGCGATGAGCCCCTATCGGCTGGGTGCGTCGATCAACAGCAACATCGCCTTCAACGAACGGCGCCAGCGTGGCCTCTCGTCGGAGGGCTTCTCCGTGTTCGAGCAGCGATCGATGGGGGCGTCGATGTCGATCAGCCAGTTGTTGAGCAGCGGCGGGCGCACCGCGGCGCAAGTGTCGGCGGCGGAGGCGGATGTCCTGTCGGGGCGCGAACGGCTGCGCGAGGTGGAGAATTCCATCCTGTTCGAGGTGATCGATGCCTATGTGTCGGTCCTGCGCGACCAGCAACTCGTGGCGATCCAGACGCGGGCGGTCGGGAATTACGAACGGCAGGTCGCTCAGAACCGCTCGCGCGAGGCGGAGGGCGATCTGGCGATGACCGATGTCGCGCAGGCGCAGGCGCAGATGCTCATCATCCGGGCCGCGCTGGCCCAGTCGCTGGCGAGCCTCCAGCAGAGCCGGTCGCGCTTCGCGACCGTGGTCGGGCGCAATCCGGGTGCGCTCGATCCCGGCCCCGGCCTGCCCGCCGTGCCCACGACGTCGGTCGAGGCGCAGCGTGCCGCGGCCGACGAAAGCCCGATCCTGTGGCAGGCGATTCTCAACGAGCGGGCCAGTGGCCAGCGCATCGCCGCGGCGCGGGCGGAACGCGCACCCTCGATCTCGGCGCAGGGCAATGTCGGCTATGTCAATCCGGCGGGGTTCCAGACGCGCGATCTGGGCAGCAATATCGGCGGATCGATCAACCTGACGGTGCCCTTCTTCGCACAGGGCGTGATCGGCTCCCGCGTGCGCGCGGCGATCGCGCAGCAGCAATCGGCGACCTTCCGGGTGGAGGAGGCGCGGCGCAGCGTCGCTGCCGGCGTGCTCAACGCCTGGAACCAGACGGTGACGGCGCAGCAGCAGTTGCGGGTGGGCCAGGAAGCCGTGACGGCGGCGGAGGCGGCGCTGGGCGGGGTCCGCCGCGGCTTCGCCGAGGGGTTCCGGTCCAATTTCGAGGTGATCGATTCCGAACAGCGGCTGCTCAACGCGCAGTTGCTCACCGTCAACGCACGCTACAGCCTGTTCGCGGGACAGGCGACGCTGCTGGCCTTTATCGGGCGTCTGCAGGCGGCGGTGCTGGTCGAGGGCATCGCACCCTATGATGCCGGTGCCAATCTGGCGACGCAGCGCCGCGATCAGTTCGGTCCGTTCCTGCCGCTGGTCCGCGCGTTCGATCGTATCCAGCGCCCCTCCGCCAAAGGGTATCCGGCGCCGACGATCGCCGCCGCCGCGGCGGTCCGGGCGGGCGTCGCCGGTCCTGCGCCCGACGGTCCGCTCGCCACGACGCTGCCGCTGCCGTCCGGCGACGCTTTGGACCCCATTTCTGCATCCGGTTCACAAAGGGAGAAATGACATGACGACCAGGCACATGCTGATGGCGTTCACGGCCCCGATCGCGTTGATCGCCGCGCCTGCCGACGCCGCGATCTTCGCCTTCAACCTGACGGGCGCCACCAACGCCGCCTTCACGATCGATTCCGCGCTGCTGGCGCCGCCGGCCTATGCGGACGCCGACACGTTCATCGTCGACGGGATTGCCGGCGTCTTCGACGGCAGCGCCGGTACCGCGGAGTCGATCACCTTCAACGTCGCCTCGTTCGATGGCGGGCTGACGATCCAGCTGGGCAGCGCGTTCCTCAACTTTTTTGGGAGCCAGCTGTTCACGGGATCGACGACGGCGCCCACCTTCCTCACCGGCAGCTTTGCCCTGTTGGAGGACGGCGACCTTGATCTTCCCGCCACGCTGACCATCGGCGAGGTGGCCTCGCCCGTCCCGGAACCGGCCAGCTGGGCGATGATGATGGCGGGGTTCGGCATCGTCGGGTACGCGATGCGCCGCCGCCGGGCGGTGGTTCGGTTCGCCGCCGCCTGAGTCCCGCCGCCCAAGTTCCGCCGCCTGAGCGATGCGCGCGGGGAATATCGCCTCCCCGCGCGCGCTTGTCCTTCGGCGCGCGCGTGGCCATCGGCTGGTAAAGGCAGCATGGCCGACCTATCTTGACGCGCGGCGACGATCTACACCGTCATGGTCCTCGTCGCCCGACACGGGACGGACTGGGGAGAATCGAATGACTGCGGCGACCGACTATGCGCGGGCCCTGAACGGCAGGGCCGGCGACAGCGAGACGGGCGCCGAACTGTCGTTGATGGGCTTTGGCTTCACCGAGATGGAATCGAAGCTGTACTGCGAATTGCTGCGGAGCGGCCCGGCATCGGGTTACCGGCTCGCCCAGCGCATCTCGAAGGCGGCGGCCAACGTCTATCAGGCATTGAAGACGCTGGCCCAGAAGGGCGCGATCACCGCCAGCGAGGGGATCGGCGAGGCGACGACCTACAGCCCGACGCCACCCGAGGAACTGCTGTCGATGCTGCGGCAGACGTTCGAGGCGCGGCAGATCGCCGCCCGCGCCACGCTGGAAGGCATCCGCAAGCCCGCCAGTGACGAACGCGTCTATTCGGTGCCGTCCGTCGCGCTGGTGTTCGAACGGGCCCGTTCGATGCTGGCGCAGGCGGAGAATATCGTGCTGATCGATTTCTTCCCGTCGATCCACGATCTGCTGGCACCGGAACTGGAAGCGGCCCGCGCCCGCGGCGTGACCATCGGCGGGATCGCCTATGATCCGCGCCATATCGACGAGCGGATGCCGCTCAATCACGAATCGATCGATCTCGTCGTCTCGCGCTGGGCGGGGCAGGGAATGATGCTGGTGATCGACGGACGGCAACTGCTGCTCGCGCAGATGTCGCACGACCTGACCACGGTGCTGAACGCGGTGTGGACCGACAGCGCGTTTCTCAGCTGCATCTTCCACAGCGGCCTCGCGGCGGACATCCGGCTCGTCGCGATGCGCTCCGACCCCAGCGATCCGCTCCAGATACTAACGTTGCAGCAATCGCGCCCGCTCGGGCTCGACCAGATCCTGCATGCCAAGGCCGACGATCCCGGCACATGTGAAACGCCACTGGACAAGGCCAACGATTAGCGGCCACTAATAGCCCGTTGGGGAACGGGTCGGGGGCAGTCGATGGAATCTGATGACCGGGGAAGTCCCTTGGCCGCTGCGCTGCGTGCCGCGCGGGGACATTTCTGGTCGGCGGCGTTGTTCAGCGGACTGGTCAACATCCTCTATCTCGCGCCGTCTCTGTTCATGCTCCAGGTCTATGATCGCGTGGTGCCGACCCGTGGCGGTGCGACGCTGGTGCTGCTGATCGTCGCCCTGATCGTTGCCCTCGGTGTGTTCGCGATCCTCGATCTGGTCCGGATGCGGCTGTTGCTGCGGGCGAGCATGCGGCTGGAGAAGCAGGCGGCACCCGCGATCCTGCGCCGGGTACTGGGCGCCCACTGGGCGACGGCGGCACAGCGGACGGTCGCGCTGCGCCAGTTCGATACGGTGCGCGGCACGTTGACCGGCCCCGCGATCATCGCGCTGTTCGATGCGCCATGGGCGCCGCTCTATATCCTGGTCTGCTTCCTGCTCCACGCCTGGATCGGAGCGCTCGCCGTGGCGGCGATGGTCCTGCTGATCCTGGTCACCTTTCTCGGCGAACGCGCGACGCAGCACGGATTGACGCAGGCGGGGGAATGGACGGGCACGCTCGGCCGTTCGCAGGACTATTCGGTGGCGGCGGCGGAGGTGGGTTGCGCGCTGGGGATGCGGGAGGCGATGGTGCGTCGCCACCTGATCGAGCGGGCCCGCGTCGTTGACCGGCAAGGCGATGTCGCCGCCACCTCCAGCGGGTTCCTGGCGGTGACCAAGTTCCTGCGGCTGCTGTTCCAGTCGCTGGCGCTGGCGCTGGGGGCGTGGCTGGCCATCCGGCAGAGCATATCCGCCGGGGCGATCTTTGCCGCCTCGCTGCTGATCGGCCGCGCGTTGCAACCCGTCGAACAGATATTGGGGGCGTGGCGGAGCGTATTGGGCGCCCGTGCGGCGTATCGCGGGCTGTCCGTCTTTCTGGCCGAGGACGACATGGCCGTGACGCGGACGGCGCTGCCCGCACCCCGGGGGCGGATCGAGGTATCCGGGCTGACGGTTCGCGTGCCGGGCAGCGACCGCACCATCCTGAAGGAGGTGAGCTTCTCGGTCCGGCCGGGCGAAGTGATCGCGCTGGTGGGACCGAGCGGGGCGGGCAAGTCCACGCTGCTGCGCGCGCTGGTCGGCGCGATCGTTCCCGATGCGGGGGAGGTGCGGATCGACGGCGCGCGCATCGCCGACTGGGATCGCGAGACGCTGGGCCGCCACACCGGCTATATGCCGCAGACGCCGACACTGTTTCCAGCGACGGTCCATGCCAACATCTCGCGCTTTCAGGGCGCGTTCGCCGAGGATTCCGCCGCACTGGACGCGGCGGTGATCGACGCCGCGCAGCGGGCGGGGGCGCACGAGGCGATCCTGCACCTGCCCCAGGGCTATGACACTCTGCTGTCGATCCGCGAGGATGGCGGCCTGTCGGCGGGACAGCGCCAGCTGGTCGCGCTGTCGCGCGCGCTGTTCGGCAAGCCGCGCCTGCTGTTCCTCGACGAACCCAACGCCCATCTCGACATGAGCGGAGAGGCGATGCTGCTGGAGATGCTGAGCCAGGCACGGGCGCAGGGGGTGACCGTCGTGGTATCGACGCACCGCACCGGGCTGCTTCAGGCGGCGGATCGCATCATGCTGCTGCGTGACGGCGAGGTGCAGTTCATCAGGAACCGCGACGAGGCGTTGCGACCGCAACAGCCCCCGGCAGCGCCGATGCAGGCGCATCATTCGCCCGATGCCCCGACACCACGCGATCACCCCGCCGATGGGCGGGCCGGAGGAACGGCGGCATGACCGCGGCATCCGATACCGACGCCCGGACGAAGGCGGCGACGGTGCCCCCCGCCGGCTTCCTCGATCCGGCACGGCTGAACGACTCGCCGCGCCGCGCGCTGATCGCGGGCGGTATCGTCGCGGTGGCGTTCTTCGTCGTGCTGCTCGGCTGGGCGGCCTTTGCGCGGCTGGATGCCGCCGCGCATGGCAGCGGGCAGGTGATCGTCGCCGGCAACCGGCAGGTGATCCAGCACCGCTATGGCGGGAATATCGACCATATCCTGGTGCGCGAGGGGCAGCAGGTCGCCCGTGGCCAGGTGCTGGTTCGCCTGTCCGGCTCGGAGGTCGCGGCGACCGAGCGGGCGCTCGCGGCGTTGGTGATCGACCTGCAGGCGCAGCGCGCGCGGCTTCAGGCGGAGGTGACCGGGCAGCCGATCGTCTGGCCGGCGGCCTTCGCCCATGCGCGCGAGGAGGATCGGGCGCTGATCGCGGCGGCGCTGCGGCTGCAACGGGCGCAGGCCGCGGCGCGTCGCGAACTGCTCGCCGCTAGTCGCAGCGTGCTGGCCGAACAGCGCGATCAACTGGGGCAGCAGGTCAACGGCTTCCAGGCGCAGGCACGGGCCGCCGCCACGCAACGACGCTCGCTGCAGGCGCAGATGGACAGCACCCGCCGCCTGGCGGAGCGGGGCGACGTGTCGCGCAACACGGTGCGGGCGCTGGAACGCAGCCTTGCCGAACTGGACGGCAACAACGACGATTTCACCGCCCGCGCCGCGGCGGCGCAGGAACAGATCGCGGGCACCGGGCAGCAGATGGCACAGACCCGCCGGCAGTGGATCGAGCAATCCGCCTCGGCCCTGCGCGACACCCAGTTCCAGCTGAACGATGCGCTGCCCAAATGGATCGCCGCGCGCGAGCAGCTGGAACGCACCGTGATCCGTGCGCCCGCCGCCGGCCGGGTCGTCGATCTGCGCGTCCATTCCGCCGGCGGGGTGGTCGCCGCGGGCCAGCCGATCCTCGACATCGTGCCCGACCGGGTACCGCTGGAAATCCGCGCCAGCTTCGCACCGGAGGATATCGACGGCGTGTTCGAAGGGCGGGAGGCCGAGGTGAAGTTCCTGTCGCTGCACGACCGGGACCTGCCGATCGTGCTGGGCATCGTCCGCAACGTATCGGCGGACAGCGTCGAGGACCCGCGCACCGGCCTCAGCCATTTCACCGCCCAGATCGTCGTGCCCGAATCGCAGGTCGCGCTGTTGCGGGCGGTGCGGGAGGGGGATGCCGGCATCCGCCCCGGCGTGCCCGTGCAGGTCAGCGTCCGGCTGCGCCCCCGGACCGCCCTGCAATATATGCTGGACCCGCTGACCGAGAGCCTGTCGCGCAGTTTCGCGGAACGCTGAGGCCGTCCGCCCATGCGGGGTGGAGGGACGGGGCGACCGGCGTCATCCATCCGGCAACCGTAGCCTGCGACAGGCCGGCGGGAAGGGGGGCCTCGTGTCCGGTCGCACCTTTTGCGTGTTTCCTGAACGTGAGCGTCGATCTGGAGTCGGATGACATCAGATCGATCCGTCATGGCTAGCGCAGCGAAGCAATCCAGTGCCGGACCAGGACGCCCTGGATTGCTTCGCTGCGCTAGCCATGACGAACATCCGGATCAACCTCATGTCATCCCGCTCTGGCTAGAGCCACGATCGATAAAACGATTGCGGGTTCGTCTCTGTTTGACGCGGTTTGGCAACCGGTGGTAACATAGATTTACAATAGCAAGATTTTCAGGAGGGAGTGCGGTCCGCAGGGATTTATAACCCGCTCAATAGACGATCCATTGCACATGACCAAAAGCAGATCGGAAGCCGATGACCGCGCCTAGATGTGTCGTTCTTGTCGTCGATGACGAAAAGGCGATAATAATACTGCTTCAGGAAGCATTGGCTCTGATGGGCTATGATGTCATCGTGGCCGATTCTGGTGATGCGGCGCTGCCCATCGTTGCCAGCGGGGCAGCGATAGATGTCATCCTGACGGATGTCGTCATGCCCGGCAAGGCGAACGGATTCGATCTGATCGAGCAGGCAAAGGTCCTGCGGCCCGGTATTCATACCATCGCCATGTCGGGCTACGTGGCCAAACACGGCGATAGGATCGGGCTTGCCGATCGTTTCATCCAGAAGCCGTTCACGATTCCGGTGATCGATCGCGCGCTGCAATCGCTGATGCTGCGGCAATGTGCCTAGCGCGGAAGAGATAGAAAGGGCTGCGCCGGTACGGCTATGACCCGACGCCTGCGGGGATCACCAGCGTACATCTGGTGCCGCCGTGATAGCGGATCGCGACTTCGCCCCGTATCGTTTTGGCCAATGACGTCATCAGCTTGCTGCCTTGACCTTGGCCGTCATCGATCTGGCCGCTGGCCCCACCATCGTCGATAACCGTCACCCGGATATGACCGGCCTTGTCGGCGACGTCGACAGAGATGCGGCCGGGACCATCGCCAAAGGCGTGTTGAAGGGCATTGGTCACCCATTCGTTGACGATCAGACCGGCAACGACAGCGACGTCGCTCGACGCCTGGATGTGGTCGGCCCGGTAGCGGATCGTGATGTAGTCGGGGGCCGCACCGGTGCGTAGCAGCGACACGACCCGTTCCAGATGATCCGCCAGATCTATCGATTTGCCATGATCCAGCTGGGCCGGAAGATTCTGATATACCGATGCGATCGTTTCGAGGCGGGCGGCCGCCATATCCAGTTCGCGCGCTACCGCGGGATCGAGCGACGACAACGATTGATGGGCAAGTAGCCCGGCCGCGATCTGGTAATTGTTCTTGGTGCGGTGATCCATCTCCGCGTTGAGCAGCGACAGGGTATGTACCTGCTGTTCGCAACGGCCACGCATCACGGCAGCCGCGCGGCGATGGGATGCCGTTGCCCAGATGGTCCCGGCGAGTGCCAGGGTGGACAGCACCATATTGGCCAGATCGGTGGAGATGCCGCCATGGGGGGAGACCCAGTTCGGGAAGACGTACCGGATGGTCAGCAACTGACAGCTCACCGCGGCGATCATGCCGGCGCGGCCGCCACCGACCAGCGTGGCGATCATGACCGCCGGGAAGGTCAGCACGAACGGCGCCACGCCACCGACGACGTGTTCGATCGCCAAGCGTGCCGCCACGGCCCCGATGGTCGCGGCAACGGCGACCAGGATATCGAAGGCCAGGCCCTGGCGGTCGATGCGCAATGTCTGGACGGATATCGAAGCCATTTCGTTCAATATGCCCCCGCCTTGCGAGTCGCGACGACCCTGTCCTTGCCGTTTGCCGGTGATACTCGAAGTGTTGTCCAACGGGACCGAGCGGTCAAACCTGTTCTCGAAAGATTTGTTCGAGCGCCCGATATGGACCGGACATGATAGAGTATTTCCGGCATGAGACACCGCCGGGAAGATTCCGGTGGTGTTTCATGCCGGCATTTGATCGCGATCAGGCGTAAACGATCTTACCGCCGCGGCGGCGATAGCGGACCGCGCCGGCCACCATGCCAAAGCCGAGCAGCATCATCCCCCATGTGGCGGGCTCGGGGACCAGACTGGTCGGCTGGAAATTCGCGCGCTGAGCGACCGAACCGTCCTGCGTGGTGAACGTGCCACCCAGATCATAGCCCGTCGCGTTGGTCCGGAAGATGTAGGTGGCGCTGGTCTGCCCGACGCCTTCAAGACCATTCGCACCGAAATCCGCACGCAATACCGAGCCGCTGCCGTTGCGCGACGCGGTCGTCGTGGAGCCGGCCGGTCCTTGCGTATTAGGATTGTTCGCCGCGGTGAAGAACCCTGCACCGTCGAAATCGGTACCGTCTACCAGCGCCTCGACCGAATAGCCGAAGAACCCTGCCGAGGTCAGGTTGTACACCTCATCACCGAAATTGATCGCGGTAATGGCGACCTGATAATAGAAATCCAGCGTGCCCAGCGTGTTGCGATAGACGGCGCTGCGCAGGAACCCGCTATAGGTCGTGGCCCCCGTCGTACCGGACTGGATGCTGTCCAGTTGGACGCCCCGGGTGGAGGCATCGAACGCCGAGAAGGCGACCCCGACCCCTCCGGGCAGAAGAACGGTCGCAGAGGCTGGCGCCGCTGCCGTGATGGCGATCGTGGAGGCGAGAGCAACGAACCCAAGGCGCTTCATAAGACATCCCCTTTAACCGTGACGGCTACCAGACAGGCGCATCCATGCGCTTGCCGCCGACAGGCCGGGAAGCGTACGACCAATACGGCAGCACCCCAGTCCTAACACGCCGACAGGGCATGAACGTTAATCTAGCGTAAATATATGCAGGCCTGGGCAATTTTATTACTAAACTTTTGTTATTTCATGATGTTGAGCCGCCGCGTACAGGCGCTCACCTTGAGTCTTCAGCCATGGGCCGCATCTGGCGTTACAGAGAACCGCCCGGAGAAATACAGCCTAACGTCCCCATCGGTGACGTGACGGGTCCGATTTTTTCACGGGCAATAATTGCAGTATCGCAGCCGGGGGTTCTTGGGCCATCGGCGCAGCGGCCCCGCTTACCCCTGCGGTCTTCCGATGAACGGTCGGATCGGGAGATCGCCGGGCGCCGCCCGCAGCGCGTCACGCATCGTCTGTGAGCCGCAGCCATCATACACATTGAGATGTTGCCGGCCCCCGCTCGACCCGGTCCAGACGATATCGACGCTCGGCATGTCGCTCGGCGCGTTCCCGCAGTTCGGGGTGCCGGGCTGGTACAGCATCTCGTTCCCGGCCGGACGATAGGGCGCCAGTCTGGCGGCAAAGGCCCGATAGCCCGCGGGCGTGATCCGGAAAGCCCTGATGCCGGTGACCGCGGTAAAACGCTTGCCCTCGAAAATGCCCTTCCCGTCAGGGGTGAGCGTGACCGCATAGACCGGGCAGGTGCCGAAGCACGGCGCAGTCTCGTAGCGGATCGTTTCACTGTCCAGCGCGATCGGCCGGCCTCCTGGCGACGCATCGATGAGCGCGCAGCCTGACAATCCAAGCCCCGCCATCCCGGCCATGGCGAATCCGACGGCTCCTGCCTTGCTCATATCATCGTCCATTTTCGTGCATGTCCAACGGCATGCATCGCCTCCGCGTGACATAGCGCCTCCATTCTGAACGGCAGCGCGATGGCGAATGTCGTTATCCGGCCGGGTCGACGCCATGCCCCGTCGGCGTCACAGCCAGCCGGCGATGGCACCTGCCGGCCTGAGGGGCGTTGCGGTCGCAAGGAGAATGGCATGCAGAATTTCGATCAGTTTCTCGGCGCAAGCGGCATGGACCTCGGCCAGCTCGGTGCACGCTTCGGTCTCACGCCCGAGCAGACCCGTTCCGCGCTCGCATCGCTGATGCCGGCGGTGTTGGGCGGCTTTCACAAACAGGCCGATCCCGGCGATCCCGGTGGCGTTGCACACGGTGCCGGAACCGCCGAGCCGACCACGTCGATGGGCAACGACATCCTGGGACAGATCTTCGGCACCAAGGACGTCAGCCGGCAAGTCGCCGACCACGCAGCGGATCAGTCCGGGGTGTCGAGCGCGGTGCTGAAGGCGATGCTGCCGATCGTCGCGGCCATGGTCGCGCGCCACTTCGCCACGAATGGCGGGGGAGGTGCCGGCGCAGGGCTGGGAGGCGTGCTGGCATCGGTGCTTGGCGGGGGCGCAACCGGCAATAGCGGCACCGCCGGTGGCCTCGGCGGCATGTTCGGGGGCGGCGGCAATCCGCTCGATGCGATTCTGAACGGGCTGCGCCGATAGGCGCTGGCCGGACGATGAAGTCGTCCGGATGTTCCGGCCGGGTAACGCGATGGCGTCATCCGGCCGGGACGGTCATGCTCAGTTGCGCAGGCTATCGGGCACGACGCCGCCATTCTCGGCGAGCTTGGCCATCACCGCCTTGTGCAGCGCGATATTCTGCTCGGCGGTACCCGGGGCGCCGGCTTGGACGCCCAGTTCGTCGGCCAGCTCCTTACGGGCGTCGAGACTGTGATCGAGACCCAGCAGATTGAGCAGGTCGACGATCGATGTCCGGTAGTTGCCGCCACCGTTCTGCATCGATGCCATCTCGGCCAGCACCGCACCGACATCGACATTCTGGGGGGCCGCCTGCGGAGCGGATGGCGCGATCGGCGCCGCCTGCGGCGTGGCGGCCGCGGGGGTGGCAGGGGCGGGCTGGCCGGCCGGCTTGTCTTGTCCGTGATGGAAGATCTTGCCCATGATGTTGCCGAAGATGCTCATCGTATCCGTTCCTTGAATGGCGACCGTCGTTGCGGTGTCGGCATGAACGACAGGGACACGTCAGAGGGTCCATCGGGAACGTCAGCGTTGCGTACGCAGTTATCCCGCTGACGTGCCGATGTGCTCGCCGATACGCTATCAGGGAATCCCGCTATGACATTTCGCAAAACGATCATCACCGCCGCCGCTGTGGTGGCACTTGCCGGCTGCGGCCGCAGCAACGAAGCCGGTCAGGCCAACACCATGACGACGAACACCGAGGTCGACGGGAACAACGTGCCCGGTACGCCATCGGTCACGGCAAGCGGCGCCCAGAGCTTCGCGAACGTCGCCGCGGCCAGCGACGCGTTCGAGATCGAAACCTCGCGGCTTGCCCTGGCCAACGGCGCATCGGCGGCCGTGAAGTCCTATGCCAACAAGATGATCGAGGCGCATACCACCTCCACCGCCAAGCTGAAGACCGCGGCGGCCGGCGTGACGCCGGCGATCACCCCCGACCCTGCGTTGAATGCCGAGCAGCAGCAGAAGCTCGACCAGCTGAAGACCCTGAACGGGGCTGCTTTCGATCAGGCCTACAAGACCGAACAGGCGGCCGGGCATCAGCAGACGCTCGATGCGCTGAAGGCCTATGCCGCCACCGGCGACGCCCCCCAGCTCAAGACGTTCGCCAGCGAGATGATCCCGATCGTCACCGCCCATCTGAACATGGCCAAGACGATGAAGATCTGATCGACGCCGTTTGCGGTCAGTGACCGCGATGTGGTTCGGCCCGGGTGCCTGTGGCGCCCGGGCCGAACTGTATCGGCGACATGGTTCGGTCCGCGCGCATCGTCATCGTGTCGGACAACGCTGGCCGGGAGACGGGAGCCGAGGCCGATCGGCCCGCCTGCCGGGTTTCACGCCGGACACGTCACGGCCCGCCGCCGCCCGATCGCGATCAGCATGACCAGCGCCGCCGCCGCCATCGCCCCGCCCGCCAGCGACACCGCCGGCAGACCAAGCCCCGCGCCGATCACGCCGCCGCCCAGCGCCGCGCCGATCGCGTTGCCGAGGTTGAACGCGCCGACGTTCATCGCCGAGGCGAGATTGGGCGCATCGACGGCGGCTTCCATGGCGCGCATCTGCAACGGCGGCACGATCGCGAAGCTGGCGATGCCCCAGATCAGGATTGCGGCCGCGGCCGGCAGCGGCCAGTGCATGGCGCCGGCGAACACCACCAGCACCGTGGCGAGCGTCGCAAAACTCCCGACCAGCGTCCGCTCGATCGATCGGTCCGCCAGCCGTCCGCCCAGCGTATTCCCGATCGTCAGCCCGATGCCGTACAGCACCAGCATCGCGGTGACGAAGCCGGTCGAGGCGTGCGTCTCGTCGCGCAGGATCAGGACGATATAGGTGAACACGGTGAACATCGCGCTCGCCCCGACGACGGTCAGCGCCAGCGCCGCCAGCACCGGACCGCGCGTGAGTACCCTCAGTTCCGCACGCATGTCGCTGTCCTGCGTAACCGGCAGCGATGGCAGCGCCAGCCGCAGCGACAGCATCGCCACTGCCCCCACGCCGGCGATCCCGGCAAAGGCGGTGCGCCAGCCCAGCACCTCGCCCGCCCAGGTTGCCAGCGGCACGCCGCCGATCGTCGCCACCGTCAGCCCGGTGAACATCGCCGCGACCGCGCCCGCGCGCTTGTCGGGGGGGACGAGGCTGGCGGCGACGACCGAACCGACGCCGAAGAACGCACCGTGGTTGAACGACGTGACGACCCGCGCGATCATCAGCGTCCAGTATCCGTCCGCCAGCGCCGACAGCGCGTTGCCGAGCGTGAAGATGCCCATCAGCGCGACCAGCAGCGTCCGCCGGTCGATCCGCCCGGTCGTCAGCGTCATCAATGGTGCACCGATCAGCACGCCTATCGCATAGGCGCTGACCAGCAGCCCCGCCGCCGGGATCGACACGCCCAGATCGCTGGCGATGCCGGGCAGCATCCCCATCGGCGCGAACTCGGTCACGCCGATGCCGAAGGCGCCTGTCGCCAGCGCGAGCAGGGGGAGGTTGAGGCGCATGACGAATGGTCCTTTGTTGCTCCTGCCGAGATGATGGCTTGCACGTCCGCGCAGTAGCCGGAGAATGGGACCAGCAGCTTTGCCTAAGAGTCACAGATGGACGTCGGCGGTCGATCGGGGGAGATGGCGGTGTTCGCGAGCGTCGCGGCGCAGGGCAGCCTGTCGGCGGCGGCGCGGGCGCTGGGGCTGACGCCATCGGCGGTCAGCCGCATCGTCGGGCGGATCGAGGCGCGGCTGGGTGTGCGGTTGCTGGTCCGCACCACGCGCGCGCTGGCGCTGACCGGGGAGGGCGAGGCGTATCTGCGCGCCGCCCGCCGCATCCTCGCCGATCTGGCGGAGGTGGAGGGCAGCATCGCCGATCAGGCATCGCCGCGCGGCCGGCTGCGCGTCACCGCGTCGCTGGCGCATGGCCGGTTGTTCGTCGTGCCGCTGCTGGGCGATTTCACCGCGCGCTATCCCGGTATCCTTATCGACCTGAACCTGTCGGACCGGATCGTCGATGTGCTGGGCGGGCAGGCGGATGTCGCGATCCGTTTCGGCCAGTTGGCCGACAGTCCGCTGACGGCACGCAAGCTGGGCGAGACGGGTCGGGTGGTCGTCGCCTCGCCCGATTATCTCGCGCGGGAGGGCACGCCGCGGGTGCCGGACGACCTGCTCGCGCACAATTGCCTGAGCTTCAACTTCCGGCGTGCCGAACCCGGCTGGCCGTTCCGCGAGGACGGGCGCGACCGGGCGCTGGCGGTGACGGGGTCGATCGAGGCGAACAACGGCGAGTCGCTGGCGCAACTCGCGCGGGCCGGCGTCGGTATCGCGAGGGTCGGGCGGTTCGCGGTGGACGATGACCTCACTTCGGGCCGGCTGGTGCCGCTGCTGGAGGCGTTCAACCCGCAGGACCGCGAGCCGCTCCACGCGCTGTTCGTCGGCGGGGCGACCATGCCGGCGCGGGTGCGCGTGTTCGTCGACTTCCTGGCGGAAAGAATCGGTGCCGGTGGCGCCGGATGACCGCGGGCGACGGCCTGTCGCGACCTGGGTCCGCCAAATGGCGGAGATATCAGGAGAAAATGGTGCTGCCGGTGAGGATTGAACTCACGACCTCAGCCTTACCAAGGATGCGCTCTACCACTGAGCTACGGCAGCACTCGACCCGACGGGCGAAGCGCGCCTAGAGCGGAGGGGGGACGGATTGTCAAGGCTTTGTTCGAGCGGCTAGGGGAAGCCATGGCGAACAACGAGCGGGACGAGCGGCGGGCGGCGGCGCTGAGGGCCAATCTGCGGCGGCGGAAAGGGCAGGCGCGCGAATCGGCGGCGGCGGCCACGGATGACGCCACCGACGCCGATATTGCCGCTACCGGACAAGGCGATCAGCCGATGCCGAACGACCCGGTGGCGTGACTGGCGATATCCACCGCTTCCCGCGTGGCGACCGACGCGCCGTAGGCGCAGGCCACCGCGAGGACGACCAGCATCAGCCGACGGGCGCACATTTTTCCAAAAGCCATTGCAGCACCTCTCCATCGAGTTGCGTCCCGATGATCTTCGTCACCGTGGCGTGATAGGCATTGAGCCATGAAAGCTCGTCCGGCGTCAATAGGGCCGGGTCGATCAGGTCGCGCTCGATGGGCGCGAAGGTGAGCGTCTCGAACCCCAGCATCGCGCGGTCGGGATCGCCGCCGGCAATGGTGCGCGGTTCGACCAGCAACAGATTCTCGATCCGGATGCCGTAGTCGCCGGCCTTGTAGTAGCCCGGCTCGTTCGACAGCATCATGCCGGCGCGTAAGGGTTCGAGCGCCTGACCGCCGGGATAATCGGGCTTGGCGATCCGCTGCGGCCCTTCGTGCACCGACAGATAGGCGCCGACGCCGTGGCCGGTGCCATGGCCGTAATCCAGCCCCGCCTGCCAGAGCGGCGCCCGCGCCAGCGCATCGATCTGGCCGCCGCAGGTGCCATCGGGGAAGACCGCGGTGGCGATCGCGATATGCCCCTTCAGCACGCGGGTGAAGCGGTCGCGCATCTCCGGCGTCGGCGGGCCGATCGGCAGCACCCGCGTCACGTCAGTGGTGCCATCGGCATATTGGCCGCCCGAATCGATCAGATAGAGCTGGCCGGGCAGGATCGGCGCATCCGATTCGGGGGTGACGTGATAGTGCGGACTGGCCCCGTGCGCGCCGGTGGCGGAGATGGTGGCGAAGCTGGTGTCGATCAGGCACCCGGTCGCCTGCCGGAATTCGAGTAGCTTCGCCGCCGCCGACAATTCGGTTTCGGTGCCCGCCGGACAGGTGGTGGCCGCCCAGTGGAGGAAGCGGGTGAGCGCGGCACCGTCACGCGCGGAGGCCGCGCGGTGGCCGGCGATCTCGACCGGGTTCTTGATCGCCTTGGCCAGCAGCACCGGATCGCGTTCCGCCACCACGGTCGCGCCGCCGGCGGCCAGCGCCTGCACGATCGCGGCGACCGAGCCGGCGGGATCGGCGACGACGCGCCTGCCCGCCAGATCGTGCAGCGCGGCGGCGAAGGCGGTGCGATCGTGCAGGCGGACGGCATTGCCGAGATGCTGGCGCACCGCATCGTCGATCTTGCCGGGCGCGACGAACAGGTCGGTCGCGCCGTCCGCGTGGAGGATCGCATAGGCGAGCGCGACGGGGGTGTGATCGACATCGCCGCCCCGGATGTTGAGCAGCCACGCGATCGAATCGAGCGCGGACAGCACCACCGCGTCCGCGCGGCGCGCCACCAGCCAGTCGGCGATCGCGGCGCGCTTTGCCGCGGAGGCGACGCCGGCATGGGCATCGGCCTGCACCGTCAGCGGCGCGGGGGAGGGGGCGGGGCGATCCGCCCAGATCGCGTCGACGGGATTCGCATCCACCGCGACCAGTACCGCGCCGGTGGCGGCGAGGGCGGCGGCGGTGTCGTCCACCCAGGTCTGCGGATGCAGCCAGGCGTCGTAGCCGATCCGCGCGCCGGCGGGGGCGTGCGCGGCCAGCCAGGCGGCGACCGGGGTCTGCGGCACGTCGACATAGGTCCAGTCGGCGGCGGACACCTGTTCGCGGACCTGCAGCGTGTAGCGGCCGTCGGTGAAGATCGCGGCGCCATCCGCCAGCACGACGGCGGTGCCGGCCGAGCCGCCGAACCCGGTCAGCCAGGCCAGCCGCTGAGCATAGGCGCCGACATATTCGCTGAGATGCTCGTCGGTTAGCGGGATGACGAAACCGTCCAGTCGCTGGCGGGCGAGCTGGTCGCGAAGGGCGGCGAGACGGGCGGAATGGGAAGACATGGCGGTATCCGGGGCTGGAAGGTCACGGTGGAAAGTCACGAAAGTCGCATCCTACAGGGGTGCGCGGGGTGGGCGCGCGGCGGCGTCGACAACGGGGCCGACAGGCGCGGGAGCATGACGGAGGCAGGGGCGACGATCATGGCGGCGGGTTCTGGCAGATGCGGCAAGTGTAGGACAGGGGGGCATGGGGCGCGGTCGCGCCTTCCTTCATACGCTTCCCCGGCGGAGGCCGGGGCCCAGTTGGGGGACGTTCGTGACTAACTTACTGCGGCCTTCCCAACTGGGCCCCGGCCTCCGCCGGGGAGGCAGAAGAAGGGAGGCAGAAGAAGGGAAGGGTCAGGCTGGAACGGGTCAGGCCGTCGCGGGGTCCGGCTTTTGAGGGTGATGCGGCACGAGGATCAGCGTGTTGTCCTCCACCCGCCACGACTTCAGGCGCGACAGGAAGTTCATGCCGATCACGTTGACCTCGCCGAACGCAGGCGAGACGACGACGGTGAGGTCGCGGGCGACGATGTTGCCGAGGCGCAGTTCGTCGACCCGCGCGGTCTGCGCCTGCACGGTGCCGTTGGCGGTGCGCAGCAGCACGGGGACGATGCCGCCGCCCGCCTCCAGCCCCGCCGCCGCGGCGGTGCGGGTGGAGACGGCGGTGACGGTGGCGCCGCTGTCGATCAGCATCCGCCGTTCGGTATTCCCCAGCCGGACGCGGACCCAGAAATGGCCGTCGGGGCTCATCCGGACGCGCATCGTGTCGCCGACGACGCGCTGGTCCTCCAGCTTTAGCATCGCCGCGATCCGGCCGATCCACGGATCGACATCGGCGCGCTGGTCGATCACCATCACCAGCAGCAGCGCGAGCACGCCCCAGGTGACGATCTGCACCCCCAGCCGCACGATCGCGACCCGCCGCGCCAGCATCAGCACCGCGACGATCGCGACGGCGACGGCATAGGGGGCGGGGGTGGTGAGCGGATCGGGGAAGGTGAACGTGCCGGGGAGCATGGTGCGGGTGTAACGCGGCCGGGCTGTATGAGGGGTGTACGACGTTCTTTTCGCTGGTCACTGGCGCGCGTCACCGCCGCCGGGGAGGCGGCAGAAGAGGAGGCGGCAGAAGGGTAGGGCGGCGGGGCGGGGGCGCGTGCGAAGCGTCGACATGGCGGTGGCAGCCGCTATGGAACGGGCATGACCGATTCCGTTCCCCCCGCCATCCCGACCGACCTGCCCGCCCCCCCGGTGGCGGAGCGGCGGCCGTACAGCGTCACGGTGCATGGCGAGACGATCGACGATCCCTATGCGTGGCTGAAGGATGCCGGCTATCCGGACGTGAAGGACCCCGCGATCCTCGCCTATCTGGAGGCGGAAAACGCATATTTCGAGGCGGCGATGGCGCCGCACCGGCCGCTGGTCGACACGCTGTACGAAGAGATGAAGGGCCGCATCAAGGAGGACGATTCCTCGGTGCCGCAGAAGGACGGCGACTGGCTGTACTGGACCGCGTTCGAGACGGGCGGCCAGTATCGCAAATGGTGGCGCCGACCGGTGGGCGCGCCCGCCGACGGCAGCGCCGACGAACTGCTGCTCGACGAACCGGCGCTGGCGGAGGGGAAGGAATATTTCTCGCTCGGCGCGTTCGCGGTCAGCAACGACGGGCGGCATCTGGCCTATGCGATCGACGATACCGGCGCGGAACGCTTCACGGTGCGGGTGAAGGAACTGGCGACCGGGCGCGACCTGCCCGAGGTGATCCCGGGGATGCTGTCCGACATCGTGTGGACGGCGGACGACAGCGGGTTCCTCTATGGCCTCGCCAACGAGCAGTGGCGGACCGACAATGCCCGGCTGCACCGGCTGGGCACGCCGGTGGCGGACGATATCGAGCTGTACAAGGAGGCGGACGAGGGGTTCCGCGTGTCGATCGGCGAAACCTCGTCGCGCGTGTGGATCGCGATCGGCACCGGCGACCATGTGACCAGCGAGATCAGGCTGGTGCCGGCGGGCGATCCGACCGCGACGCCGATCCTGGTCGCCCCCCGCGTCGAGGGGCGCGAATATGACGTGGACGAGCATGACGGCACGCTGTTCATCCACACCAACGACACCGATCCGCAATTCCGGCTGTGTACCGCGAGCATCGATGCGCCGGGCGACTGGCGCGAACTGATCGCGCCGTCGCCGCATTTCTACATGACGGGGGTGGAGTGTTACCGTGACTTCTTCGTGGTGGAGGGGCGCGAGGACGGGTTGGATCAGGTCGAGATCCATCGCTACGACGCGGGCACGGCGCCGGTGCGGGTGGCGTTCCCGGAGGCGAGCTATGCCGCTGGCCTCGGCGACAATCCCGAATACGACCAGCAGGTGCTGCGGATGGGGTACCAATCGATGGTGACGCCCGGCACCGTCTATGATTACGACGTGGCGACCGGTGGGCTGACGACGCTGAAGGTGCAGGAGATCCCGTCCGGCTACGACGCCGGCCGCTATCGCACCGAGCGGATGAAGATCGCCGCGCGCGACGGCACCGAGGTGCCGGTGTCGATCGTGTACCCGGCCGATTTCCCGCGCGACGGGACGGGCGCGGTCTATCTCTATGCATACGGCGCCTATGGCATGGCGATCCCGCCGGGCTTCTCGACCGGGCGGTTGAGCCTGCTCGACCGGGGGATGGCGTTCGCGATCGCGCATATCCGGGGCGGCGACGATCTGGGCCAGCAATGGTATCTGGACGGCAAGCTGACCAAGCGGACCAACACGTTCAACGATTTCGTCGACGTGGCGCGCGGGTTGGTGGCGGACAAATGGACGAGCGCCGGGCGGATCGCGATCGCGGGCGGATCGGCGGGCGGCGAGCTGATGGGCGCGGTGGTCAATTCCGATCCCGACCTGTGGGGCGCGGTGGTGGCGGACGTGCCGTTCGTCGACGTGCTGAACACGATGCTCGACGCGGACCTGCCGCTGACGCCAGGGGAATGGCCCGAATGGGGCAATCCGATCGAGGACCCGGCGGCGTTCGCGCTGATCCGGTCGTACAGCCCCTACGACAACGTGAAGGCGCACGCCTATCCGCCGCTGTTCATTTCCGGCGGGCTGAACGATCCGCGCGTGACCTATTGGGAACCGGCGAAATGGGCCGCGAAGCTGCGCGCGACCAAGACGGACGACAATCTGCTGCTGCTGAAGACCAACATGGGGGCGGGCCATGGCGGCAAGTCCGGCCGGTTCGAATCCCTGCGCGAAGTGGCGGAGGAACATGCCTTCGTGCTGTGGCAGCTGGGGATCGCGGGCTGACGCCCTGACCATGACGATCGCGGCGATCCTTGCACGGTACGGCCTGATCGCGATCTTCATCGGCGCGGGGGTGGAGGGGGAGACCGTGGTCGTCACCGGCGGGGTGATGGCGCATCAGGGGCTGGTGCCGCTGGCCGGTGCGATGGCGGTGGCGGTGCTGGGGTCGTTCACCGCCGACCAGCTGCTGTTCCTGACCGGGCGGCGGTTCCGCGACCATCCGCGCGTGGTGCGGTGGATGAGGAAGCCCGCCTTCGCCCGCGCGCTGACCGCGTTCGAGCGGCATCCGGCGGGGTTCATCCTCGCGTTCCGCTTCATCTACGGGTTCCGCACGATCAGCCCGGTGGCGATCGGCACCACCGGCGTGTCCGCACGGATGTTCGTGACGCTGAACGCGGTCGCGGCCTTGGTGTGGGGCACGCTGTTCACCACGCTGGGCTATGTGTTCGGGCAGGGGATCACCGCGCTGCTCGACCGGTACAGCCCCAGCGTGACGACGGTGGGAATCGCGGCGGCGACGGTGGCGGCGTTGATCCTGGGGGTGCAATGGTGGCGGAAACGACGGGCGGCATGAGGGAATTCGCGCAGGACTTCGTCGCGGGGGCGGCCGACATCGACGAGCTGGGCCATGTCAACAATGCGGTCTGGGTGCGCTGGATCCAGGACATCGCCACCGCGCATTGGGAAGCGGCGGCGGCCCCGGCGCATGTCGCCGCCTATGCCTGGGTCGTGACCCGGCACGAGATCGATTATCGCGGCAACCTGACCGAGGGGCAGCGCGTCACCGCCGAGACATGGGTGGGCGAGCCGAAGGGCGCACGGTTCGACCGGCATGTCCGCTTCGTCGGCGCGGACGGCCGCGCACTGGTGACGGCGGTGACGACCTGGGCGCTGATCGACCGCGCGACCGGGCGGCTGCTGCGCGTGCGGCCGGAGATCGCGGCGCCGTTCATCGGGTAATCACCGTTCCCCCAGAATGGCATCGATCCGCTCGATCATCGCGGTGAAGCGGGGGGTGCCGATGCCGCCATAGGCGCGGGTGAACTGCGCTTCGGTCAGCCCCTCCGGCTCGCGGAGGATGACCGGGGGCAGCAGGCTGTCGTCGGTGGCGGCGCGCAGGCGGGCGGCGCGGTCGGCGGCGCGATCGGGCTTCGTCGCCGAGGTGGCGGTGCGGAAGCCGGCGCGATCGGCGCCGATGTCGATGAACGAGAAGCCGGTGGGATCGCCCACCGCGAATTCCGATTGCGGGGCCAGGCTGTCGGCCAGTTCCTTCCACTCGCCCATCGCCTGCGCCAGTTGCGCGCCGCCGCCGACCGCCAGCGCGGCGGACAGCGACCAGTGCTTGGGCAGGTCGGCGCGGCCGTGCAGCGTGACGATCGGGGCGGGGATGCGGCAGCGGTCGACATGGGCGCGGGCGACGTTCGCCAGCTCGCTGGCCTTTTCGTCGACCAGCAGCATCGCCAGCGCGACGAAGCCCGCCTGATTGTCGGACGGGCTGGCGGCGCCGATGAACGCGCGGCGGACCTGCGTGGCGAACTGCGCGGCGGGGGTGCGGCGCTGCGCCCCGGCGAGCGCGCAGTAACGGCGGGTGACGGCGACGCCATCGATGTTGGCCTGCGGACGGGGGGGATCGACGATCGCGACGACCTTGCCGCCGCCGATCGCGACATGGCGCACCATCACGTCGAGCGGCGGCACCTCCACCCCGCGCCACGCCAGCAGGCGGCGGCCGACGTTCAGGATCGCGCGGCTCCACCGGTCGGACAGCGACAGGCGGCCGATCGTCAGGTGGGTGGCGGGGAAGCCACGGCCGGACCGCACCGCGACGACCGCCGCGTTCAGCCAGCGCCCGCCGGGCAGGCGATGGCTGCCGACGATGTGCAGCCCGTTGTCCTTCACCCCCAGCGACAACCGGTCGGGCCGCAGGCCGTGGCTGGCGAGCGCGGCGATCCCGTCCAGCTGTTCGGGGCCGAAGGCGATCGGATGCGCGGCGGGCATGTCGGCGGCGCCCCGCAACTGGACCAGCGCGTCGCGCCCGGCGCCGACCTGTTCGGCAGTGGGGGCCGGGCGGGGCGCGACCCAGGGCGCGGGACTGGTGAACAGGACCAGCAGCCCCGCCGCCACCGCGACGACCAGCGACAGCGCGGCCACCAGCAACAGCGGCCAGCGACGGCGGGATGGCGGAGCGGTGGTCATCGGTAGATGCTGCTGTGCGGCATCGGCGTGATCCGGTCCAGAGCCGACCGACGGGCCGGGGTGGCGGCGCGACGAATATGGGGGGCGACGGACCCGGCTTCGTCAGGCCGGGACGGGCGCGGCATGACGGTGGGTGCGGACGGGGCGTCAGTGGGCTGGTGTCGCCGCATTGGTGAGGGAGGGCGTCACGGTCAGGCGGTCGAGCATCAGCCCCTCGTCCGGGGTGGCGATGGTCAGGCGGTGGCGGCCGGGGGTGAGGGGGCCGAGGGGGAGGGACACGAGATTGTCGAGGACGCCCGCCGACCAGGCGGCGTCGCCGGCGTGGCGCGGCACCGCGATCGTGCGCGGGGTGCCGTCGAGCGTGACGGTCAGGCGGAAATCGGTGCGGGCGATGCCCGGGAAGGTCGGGACCAACTGGATCGCCAGCGTGCCGGCGCGATCGGTGTCCAGCGTCCAGCCGATCGGGGTGCCGGTGCCCGAGGCCAGCATCGCGCCGGTGCCGCGCCCCAGACCGGGGACGAAGCGCCAGCCCTTCGCCGCGACGCTTTCCGCCTCGACCACCGATGTCGTCGCGGGCGGGGCGGGGGGTGCCGCCGGGGCGGCCGGATCGGCGAGGCCGGGGGCGGGGAGGGCGACGGGGGGCAGGCGATAGCCGGGCCACTGGTTGTCCGCCGGCTCCTCCGCCATGATGTGCCGCCACTTGCCGCCGGCGATTTCGTCGTTGAAGCGGCGGGTGAGCGATGTGACCAACGCGTCGGCGGCACGGGCATCGGCGGCGGCGCGACGGGCGTGGAGCGGACGGCTGTCGGCCCAGGCGGCGTAGCGTTCGGCCGAGAAGTAACGGCGATTGGCGGCGGCGGCGGCGCGGACCGGATAGGCGACCAGTTCGAAGAACGCGTCGCGCGCGTCCGGTGCGACACCCGGTTCGATCCGGTCGAGATCGGCGACCAGCGCATCGAACGCGGCGAGGCGCGCGTCGATCGCGGCGGGCGCGAGCGGGCTGGGACGCGGGCGCTGGCCGGGCAGGCCGTAATGGAGATGTTCGGGCCGGCGTTCGAGGTTCAGGCGATACCAGCGGTCCATCAGGTCGGCGATCGGGGGGGCGGCGGCCGCGCCGAAGCTGCGCGTCGCCCAGTCGTGCAGGAAATCGCGCTGGGTCTGCGCGCGGGCGGCATCGACGTTCCATGCCATGGCGAGGAAGGCGGTGATGCCGATCTCCGCCGGTTTCACGTCGCCGACATTGGCGATCCAGACGGTGCGCGCGCCATGATCCCAGGCGCGCCCCATCTCGCTGCGGATCAGCGCGGGCGGGGTGGTGCCAAGCCACAGATAGGAGAGCGGCGCCCCCAGATAGGAGAGGTGGTAATAGACCCCCGAGCCGCCGCCGCGCCGCCGTTCGGCCGCATCGGGGAACTGGCGGATATAGCCGAAATTGTCGTCGGGCCACACCAGCGTGACGTCGTCCGGCACCTTCAGCCCGGCGCGGTAGAGGTCGAGCACCTCCTTGTAGGGGACGAACATCTGCGGCACCCGCTCGACCGCCGGATCGACATGCGCGGCGAGCATCGCGCGCTGGTCCGCGAAGACCTGCGTCAGGAGCGCGATCTTGCCGGCGGGGGTATCCGCGCCGACGATGCCGGAATCGTGGATGCCGCGCATCCCCAACGTCCACAGGCTTTCGTAACGGCCGTTGGCGCGGACCCTTTCCTCCCAATAGCGCGATACGCCGGCGCGGTTGGTGGCGTAGTTGAAGCGGTCGGCCGCGTCGGTCCATTCGCCGACATTGTCGCGCAGCATCGGTTCGGCGTGCGACGATCCCATCACGATGCCGTAGTCGTCGGCCAGTTTCGCGTGGGCGGGGTTCCGGTTGAAGGGCGCGCTGACGCGGTGCATCGCCGGCCACAGCGTGTTCGCCTTCAGCCGCAGCATCAGGTCGAACAGGCGTTCGTAGGTCTTGGCGCCGATGCCGCCCTGTTCCGGCTCGAAGGTGCGTGCCGCCCAGGGGTGGAGGCCCCAGTCCTCGTCGTTGAGGAAGATGCCGCGATACCGGACCGAGGGCGGGCCGAACCGGTGCGTGCCGGGCGCGACGTACAGCGCGGGGCGGCGGCGGGCGGGCACGTCCGCCCACCAGTGCCACGGCGACACGCCGATCGCCTCGCTGAGTTCGTACGCGCCGAACGCGGTGCCGCGCCGGTCGCTGCCCGCGATCACCAGCGCGACGGGCACGCCGGGGGCGGGGCGGCGGACGATGGTGATGACGAAGCTTTCCCATGCCCCGGTCAGGCGGCGGGCATCGAGCTTGCCGGTGCGGACGAGGCGGTCGATCACGGCGTTGCGGCCGAGCGTGCCGAGGATGATCGGCGGCGTGATCGGTGACGTGATCGGTGACGTGATCGGTGACGTGATCGGTGACGTGATCGGTGACTGGGCGGGCGTCTGGCCGGCGAGCGGCGCGGCGGCGGTGGTGATGCCGGTGACGGTGGCGATGTCGCGCGCCAGCCCCTGCGCGGCATGGACGACGACGGGGTGGTCGGCGGGGTCGTAGAGGACGGGGGCGGCGATACCGTTCGCCGCGATCGTCAGCCCGCCGCGCACCGGACGATCGCCGACGAGATCGGCGGCGATGGCGGGCGAGGCGAGGAGGATCGCGAGCAGCGTCAGTGTCAGTCGCCGGATGATCGTCATACCGCTCCGTTTTCCGGCCCAGTCTCTGGCCCCGTCTTCGTTATGACGGTGTAGGCAGGACCGGCGCGATCGTACACCCATGCTGTCCCATCACAATGCCCGCCCGGCCAGCGTCGCGATCGCCTGGATGATCGCGAGATGGGTCAGCCCCTGCGGGGTGTTGCCAAGAAAGGCGTGCGTCTTTGGATCGATCATCTCGGCATAGGTGCCGACGCCGTAGCCATCCAGCGTCGCCATCGCTGCCTCGAACATCGCGGTGGCGCGGTCCTGCTGGCCGAGCAGCGCGCGCGCCTCCGCCACCCAGAAGGTGCAGGCGATGAAGCAGCCCTCCTCCTTGTCGGCGCCGGTATAGCGGTAGTGGAAGGCGCCCGCGCCCAGTTCGCGGTCGATCGCGTCGAGCGTGCGCGACAGCCGGTCCTGCCCGTCGAAGCGGAACCGCACCGCCAGCGCGACGCTGGCGTCGAGGCGGTCGGTATCGGGGTGCATCAGATAGGCGCCGCGCTTTTCCGACCAGCAATGCTCGCCGATCCACGCCGCGATCCGGTCGCGCTCGCGCATCCAGCGTTCGCGGCAGGTGGAGGGCATCTGCCCGGCATCGACCAGTTCGATCGCGCGCTGCAACGCCTGCCAGCAACTGATCTTGGACATGGTGTAATGCTGCGGGTCCTCCAGTTCCCAGATGCCGGCATCCTTCAGCCGCCAGCGATCGGCGCATTCGTCGGCCAGATGCGACAGCGTCTCCGCGCTGACCGGATCGAGGACGTTGCCGCATGCGACGAAACGGCCCGCGGTCTCGAAGATGTCGCCATAGATGCCGTGCTGATGCTGGTCGCCGGCCAGATTGCCCATCACCACCGGCCGCGATCCTCGCCAGCCGGGCACGTCGACCTCGGTCGGCGGCGGCACGTGGCGGCCGTCGAGCGTGTAGCAGACCTGCGGCTGGCCGTCGCCCAGCCGCTTCAGCAGCCAGGTGAAGGCCGACTTCGCCTCCCCCCACGCACCGATCCGCAGGAACGCCTTGATCGAATAGCCCGCGTCGCGAATCCAGGCGTAGCGATAGTCCCAGTTCTTCGGGCCGCCGATCTTTTCGGGCAGCGAGCTGGTGGCGGCGGCGGCGATCGCGCCGGTGGGCGAGTAGAGCAGCAGTTTCAGCGCCAGCGCGCTGCGCACCAGTTCGTCGCGATACGCGCCGTCATGATGCAGCCGGGCCGACCAGTCGCGCCATTCGCGGTCGGACAGGTCGATGCGTTCGTCGATCTCCGCGATCGGGGGGACGATCAGCGGCTCGTCCTCCCCCGCCACGATCGCCAGCGTCGCGCGCTCGCCCGCCGTCACGGTGACGGTGGCGGCGATTTCGGTGTCATCCATCCGGTCGACGCGGACATTGTCACTGCGCAGGAACAGCCCCAGGACATGGCCGACATGGAACAGGTCGTGATGGCCGGCGCGCGACATGTACGGGTTGACGGTATCCGCCTGGCGGCTGAACCGCAGCGTGACGAGGAAGGTGACGCTGCCTTCCACCCCCTCCACCCGGCGGGCCAGTTCGGCCCAGGGCAGGCGGCCGGCGGTGCCGCTGTTGAGCGATTCGACCAGCGTGGCGATGCCGCCTTCGGTGACGAAGCGGGTTTCCAGCACGTTGCTGTCCGGCCGGTAGCGGCGCTCCACGTGGAACGGCACATCGGGCGTGATCGCGAACCGGCCACCCTCGTCCGCGCCCAGCAGCCGGTCGAACAGCGGCGGCGAATCCATGTTGGGCACGCACCACCAGTCGATCGATCCGTCCGATCCGCAGAGCGCGATGCCGCGCCCGTCGCCGAGCGCGCCGTAATCCTCGATCGGCAGATAGCCGGCGGCGTCGCGGCGGGGAGGGCAGTGCTGTCGGGGGGAAGTGGTCACGCAGGCTCCGGCGATGAGGGATGCGGGATGAACGCCGGCGCGGCCCCGCCGGCTCCGGCGGCAGGGAGAGAAAGCCGGGGCAGGGCGTTGGGGCACGAACCCCGACATGGCAGGAGTACAGGCATGAGCATCGCATCGGCATTCGGATTCGGCGGCAAGAAAGTGCGTTACGCCGTCGTCGGCCTCGGCGATATCGCGCAGGCATCGATGCTGCCCGGCATCAAGCACACCGGCAATTCCGAACTGGTCGCGCTCGTCACCGGCGACCCGGAAAAGGCGCGCAAGGTCGCCGACCAGTATGGCGTCGAGGATACCTACAGCTACGAACAGTTCGGCGCGATGCTGGCATCGGGCAAGGTCGATGCGATCTACCTCGCCACCCCCAACTGGCGCCACGCCGAATTCGCGATCCCCGCGCTGGAGGCGGGCATCCACGTGCTGTGCGAGAAGCCGCTGGAAGTGTCGGTCGCGCAGGGCGAGGCGATCCGGGCGGCGGCGCAGGCTTCCTCGGCGAAGCTGATGACCGCGTACCGGCTGCATTTCGAGCCGGGCACGCTGGATGCGATCGAGAAGATCCGCGACGGGCAACTGGGCGATCTGGTCGCCTTCACCTCGTGCTTCGGGCAGATGGTCGACCCCGACAACCACCGAACCGAGAACGGGATCGAGGCGGGGCCGCTGTTCGACATGGGGCCGTATCCGATCAACGCGATCCGTTACCTGTTCGGGGCGGAGCCGGTGGAGGTCGTGTCGGCGGTGGGGGTACGGCGTTCGCCGGCGCAGGCCGCGAATTTCGACGATACGCTGGCCGTCACGCTGCGGATGCCGGGCAACCGGCTGGCGCAGTTCACCGTCTCGTATGCGATGAACAACGTCAACAGCCTCATCATCGCGGGCACCGAAGGGTCGATCCAGATGAGCCCGGCCTACGGCTTCGGCGATCCGATCGAGCAGAATGTGACGATCGGCGAGAAGAAGAGCCATGAAAGCTTCAAGGCGACCGACCAGTTCGGCGGCGAGATGAAGTATTTCTCCGCATGCATCCTGGAGGATCGCGAGCCCGAGCCGGACGCCGAGGAAGGGCTGGCCGACCTGCGCGTGATCGAGGGGATCGTGCGCGCGCTGGAGACGGGCGAGCCGCAGACGCTGCCCCCCTTCACCCGCACCCGCCGGATCGATCCCAAGGAACAGGTGCAGACGCTGCGCTACGTGTCGCCGCCCGCCAACGAGGTCAACGCCGCCAGCCCGACCGGCTGAACGTGGCGGCATGGGGCGCGATCCGACGTCCGGATCGCTCCCGGCAACCCGGCCCTACAACCTGGTCAGGGCATTGAGAACATAGGCAGAACTCCTATCTTGGGAGCATGTCGATTCATGCTCCCGAGACCCGTTCCATCTCCTCCCGCGGCGAGGCATGTCCGCGCCGGTCGCTCGCCGCGACGATCGCGGCGGGGGCCAGCAGCCGGGCGGCACTGTCGCGGATGATCGGCCGTCCCGACGGCTATCTGTCGCGCTTCATCAACGACGGCGTGCCCCGCGCGCTGCGACCCGACGAGCATCACCGGCTCGCCTCGTTCTTCGGGGTCAGCGACCGGGCGCTCGGCATCCGCGACCTGTGGTCGGCGCGCTGACCGCGCGGTCGCGGATCAGGCGTCGGGCTGCAGATACCGTTGCATGCCGCGATAGCCGGTGTCGCTGAGCATCACATAGGAATCGGCATGGTCGTCGGCCCACCATGGCATGACCAGCCCCGCCTTGCGCAGCGCGCTGATCCAGCGGAGGCCGATGTCGTTGGTGACGCCGGCGGCGACGGCCGCCTCCAGCGAGGTCACGCGGCGGCCGTGTTCGGTCTCGATGAACACCCATAGCAGGATGTCCCATGCCGGATCGGTCAGCAGTTCCGCCGGGACGAAATCCCGGCGGCGCTGTCGGTCGTCGTACATCCGGCGGGCCCGGCATCTCATACTATCTGGCATCGAATGAAGTCCAAGGTCGATCGACACCGTAGCGGACCAGCCGCCGGCGATGACGCATCGTCGCCACCAGCAGCGTCAGCAGCATGGGATAGGCCCACAGCTTGAGCAGCAGGGCATAGGCCCAGCCGCCCATCGTGAGATCCAGCAGCTTGCCCAGATGGACGATCAGGGAGGCCAGTTGCAGCGATGCCACCGCCATCGGCCAGTATCGGTTGGCGTTCAACGCGATCACGGTCAGCCCCGCGAACAGCAGGACATCGACCGCCAGCACCCCGAATTCCGCCCCCGCGAACCGCCGCGACAGCGGCGCGTAGGCGATCATCGTCGCGAAGGCGGCGGCGAACATCGCGATGGCGACGAACCGTTCGGGCTTGCCCCCGCGCCACGCGGCATAGCCGGAGACGCCCAGCTGGAGCAGCGCGAACAGGATCACGTTGGTCGTCATGTCGGCACCGTCATGCCCGCCGCCGCCATACGTCAAGCCGCCTGGCGATCCACCACGGCCAAGTGCGCAGCGGGAAGCGGGGGCTTGGGCGACATGTCGCCATAGCTGGTTTCCGGCATCCGCAGATATTCGCGGGTACGATCCAGCCCGGCATGGGCCTCCACGATCCGGCGGCGCGCCTCGAACAGCGCGGTCATCGCGGCGCCCAGGCTTTCGAACACGTCCTGGCCGATCATCGCGGGCAGTTTGGCGGCGGTCCGCCCGTTCGCCATGGCGGTCGCCATGGCGCCGGCCTGCGCCAGTGCCTCGTCGATCGCCTGCTCGGTGGCCAGCAGCGGCGCTGCGATCGTGCGGGCGATGGCTTGTCGTGTATGCTGCATGTCTACATTCCCCGTGACGCTCCCGGCGGGGAGGACGCCACACCAGCGGATCGCGAATGACCATATTCGCCGGTCATCCGCATGATGACCTCGGCCCCCACGACGACGAGCACGACGGCGTAGACCAAGGCGACGGCACCGCCGGCGATGATCGCCAGACGGAGCCAGCGTGATAGCGTGACCTGCCTGCCGACCGGTGCGACGTCATCCTGCTGACCGGCACGATCTAGGACCGGCGCGGGGCTGGCGACCACTGGCGGGGATTGACCGGTCAATCGTTGGGGAGGGGTGGGCGGCGCGGCCTGGGGAGCGGGGCCGGGGGGCGGGGCGATCGCGGCGTCGCCGAGCAGGCGGGCGGCCTCCATCCGGTTGGCGGCGGCCAGTTTCCTGACCGCGTTCGACAGGTGGGTATCGACGGTGTGGGACGAGATGCCGAGGATTTCCGCGATCTGCTTCGAGGTGCGCAGTTCGCCGACCAGCCGCAGACACGCCACCTGCTGGGGTGAGAGCGTCGCGATCAACGCCGGATCGGCGGCCATGACGGGCCCTTCACGTTACGCATCCTGACGATCGGTGCGGAGATGCATGATGGTGGCCGACAGCATCGCGCCGACGGCATATTCCTCGATCGCATCCGCCAGGGCAAGCGCCTCCAGCAGCTTGGCTTCCAGATGCCGTCGTCGTTCGTCGTCCATCACCTACACTGTCCTGCCAATGCCACGGAACCGCCGCCTTACAGCGACTTGGCCACGGGCGGGAGAGGCCGCGACACCATCGGGCGATGCCTTCGACGGATTGGAAATGGCGGTGCCGCCGGGCCGGCGCCACGGGATCGGCGGAACGGCTGTCCGTCATGGCGCGGGTGACGGAAACCCATCCCCCGTCACAGGCTCGGGAAACCCGACGATGGCGGGGTTTCCGCCGTTTGCCGGAGAATGTCATGAAGGGCGTATCGAGGTCGCCCACAGATCGAACGGTGGACGTCGCTAACGGTCACCGCGGTTCCAGCGCGCTTGAGATAGACTCTGCGGCCACCGCCGACGCCTGGCGTGGACCCGTCCGACACGATGGATATCCCCGCTGTCGGCGCCAGTTGCCCAAGGCGCGGGGTCATTTTCCGGAACGGCGCACAGGACACCGGGTGAACCAGGCACCGGGTGAAAGGCACCCTGCCAAACGGGCAGGGCGCCTGACATGCCGGGCGTGACGACGCGGTGCGCCGTGACGCCCTTCACCCGTCAGTTGCTGTCGGCGTCGTCATCGTCTTCGTGATCGACGATGAGGTACGTCGCGCCCGCGATGATGCCCGCGCCGATCAACAGGGGAATGAGGCTGGCGCCGCCGGCGGCACCCAGCTTGCTTGACTTCGACGTGGTCGAGCCTGCGCGCGCGGACTTGGCAACGGACAGCGTCGATGCAGCGTTAACCGGCGCAGCGCTGGCAGCAACGGGTGCCGCGACAAGCGCAAAACCGGCCGAAGCGACGGCTATATTCTTGAAAAACATGGATTTCTCCTCCTATGCAACGCCCATGTTGCATGTGCGAGAACAATCCATCTGCACCGTTGTTCAACATTATTTACGGATATCGGCCGTTTGGCGCACACGATTGCTGTCGGCTGGCCACATCCCTGCCGCATCTTGCGCTTTGTCCAGCCCGTGGCGGGCCGCGCCGTGATCGACTTCCGCATCGGCTGGGGGACGGCGGGACATAGGCGCATGCCCGATGGTCGGCGGACGACCACATGCCACCCGACGCCCGCCGGCGAGGGCGGACCGGGGTGCGCGCGCCCTGCGACGGGCTACGTCATCTAGAGCGGGATGACATCAGGTTGAACCGGATGTTCGTCATGGCAAGCGCAGCGAAGCAATCCAGGGCGTCCTAGTCCGACACTGGATTGCTTCGCTGTGCTCGCCATGACGGATCGATCCGATGTCATCCCGCTCTAGGGGGCGATGACGCGGGCGCTGCCCTCCGGAGCAAGGACGGTCGGCAACGCCAGTCGAGCGTTAACCTTTTGTTAGTAAATGACGGGATAGGGGTAGGCGGGGTTTTGCGCTTGAGGGGGCGAGATTGTTTCGAGTGCCGGATGAGGCGACGCTTTGGTTGTGCAGCCTGATCGTCAGCCTCTGCTTCGCCGTGACGTTCGAGACCGTCGCGCGTCGTCATCGTGGCAGGCCGCACTGGCGGCTGTGGGCGCTGGCCAATCTCACATACTCGCTGGGCGTGATCGGGTTCGATCTGTCGGCCCATCCCATCGCGGTCGCGCCGGCCTTCTTCCTGTACATGCTGCTGGCCGCCGGGCCTTTGGCGACCGCCGCCGGTCTGGATGCTTTCGAGGGGCGGCGAATACCCATCGGGTGGGGAGCGGCCTTCGCGCTGCTTCCCGGCATCGCCTATGGCGTCACGCCTGCCGATCGGTTCGGTACTACGACATTGCCGCAGTTCGCGGCCGGTGCAGGACTTGCGGTATCGTTGGGCGCGGCGGGTCTTTACCTGATGCTGACGCCTGCCACCAGGCTGGCGACCGCCCGCCGGATGCTGGGGCTGACCATGCTCGCAAACCTGCCGAGCTACACCAGCGCCCTCGCCCTGCCGCTGCAGCCGACCGGGCTATTCTACATCGTCGCGCACTATGCCTGGATGTCCCAGCCCGTCCTGACCCTGATCGCCAACCTGACCCTGCTGGCCATACCGATACTCCGCGCCAACGAGGAACTGCGCCGCGCCGCGCTGACCGATCCGCTGACCGGGCTGCACAACCGGGCATGGCTGGCGGCATCGGACCAGGCGTATGCGGGCAGGGGAGGCGTACTCGCCGCCCTGGATCTCGACGGATTCAAGCGGGTGAATGACGTGAACGGTCACGCCGCCGGCGACGAACTGCTGGTCCGGATCGCGGTATCGCTGCAACGATGGTGCGCACGGCACGGGGCGGATGCGGTACGACTGGGGGGCGACGAATTCCTGATCGTGATGCCCGGCGCATCCGAGCATCTCGCCGCCGATCTCCGTCGGCATGTGCATCAGGATCGGCTGGCGATCCTCGGGGTGCCGCAATGGTCCACCAGCATCGGGTTCGCCGTCTATCCCGCCGACAGCCCGTCGTTGGCCGAGGCGATGCAGGTCGCGGACAAGGCGCTCTATCAGGACAAGGCCGGCAAACGGACGCCCGCCTATGCCCGGGCGGCCTGACGACGCCGGTCCGGGGGGGGGGGCAGCCTCCGGCTACGGCTACGCTACCACAGCGGCTTCCGACCATCTTGCGCTATCAAACACCAGCCCGCCTCACCGCAGTTTGACCGGAGAGCCTTCGACGACAACATAGCGAGAATGACGGAAAAGCGTGGAGCGGGTGAAGGGAATCTGCTCCACATTTTGGTCGCGCTGAAACCCGCGGAAAACCGCGGTTTTTAGATCGTCCGAACACGCGTGTGCTACAGCTTGGTGCGCAGCGCAAGAGTCCGCGACATCGCCAGACGCGGGCCCCGGTGTCAGCCCCCCGGGCAACCGCATAACGGGAAACTACTCCTTTGGGCTGATCACGAAGACTTCAGATGGGTGGACGCGGAATGGCCCCTTCGGGTGCCAAACGGAATAGTGGAAGACCGATTCACATGGCGAGGCTGGATAGCGCCGTAGCCCATGTCCAGGGTGGTCCCGCGCCACAGTCGGGACTTCCTCACGACCGTCGCGCGACGCATCGGCCACGACCCGGCCAGCATCTAACACCTCGCCTTCGCGCGCCCTGTGGGCACGTCGCCCGGCCTCTACTCGCAAGCCTGTGAAATGCGGAGCCGTAACCGGTGTCCTCACGCGGTGGCGGTCGCGGGCCCCGCGAGGAGGCGGCTGGCGGCTGCGTTGCGGCGCGGTTCCGCGAACCTAACCCCCTCCCGCGATGGCGCCGTGAGGTTCACCATCGTGACAGGCAGGCCGGCGGCGTCGAACTTTCGGTACATGAACTCGCCCTCCGCTCGATCATGGCTGGACATGAGGAGCTGGTAGCCCTCGTATTCGACTAGGTTGCGCATGACATCGGCAAAGGCGGCGGCGTGGATGATGTCGTTGTGTTGGAGCGGATCGTCGAGCAGCAGCGCCCGCCAGCTCGACCAGGGGTATGCGACGCTCGCCGCGCAGAGGATGCTGAACCCGTTCGCGGCCATCTGCCCCTCGCTCAGAACGAGCTGCGGGGCCAGTTCCGTGTCGTAGCGGCTGTTGTCCACCTTGTCGGCATACAGCAGGCGCATGCCGAACGCGGTGCGATTCACGGCCGCGTCGGCGCTGAACTGCACGGTCTCGCCGGGCGTGCTGAGCAGCGTCTTGTTGAAGTCGTCGATGAGCTCGTTCAGCGGCATCAGGAAGCGGGAGGAGAAGCTGTCCGCCTCCTTCTTGAGCTGCTCGGTGTAGGCGTTTACCGCCTCGCGTGTTTGCGTGGTCGCGGCCAGAGCCCCGCGCGCCTCGTCGAGCCGCAGCTGCAGCGTCCGCTCGTGGGCGATCGGATCGGATGTCGCTGCGTCGCCGGCTTCGTGCCGCAGTTCCGCCTCCAAGGTCCGGAGCTCGGCCAAGGCTGCAAGGCTCTCCAGTGCCTGGGCGAGGCGATCAGCCTCCGCGGTTGCGGTCTCAGCCTCCGCCGACCGGCGCGCGAGCGCCATGGCGTGGTCGGTGACGGCTTGCTCGCTCGGCTCCCCGGCCAGCCCGGCGGCGGCCCATTCCGCGGCTAGCGTCCGCCGCTCGGTCCTCGCATCATCGGCGGCCCGCGAGGTCTGCGCCCTCGACACTTCCGCCCGGTCCAGGCGGTCGCGCGCGGCTGCCTCGAGCGACAGCGTTCCTGCGAGCGTCGCTCGAGCATCCGCCTCGCGTTCGCGTGACGCCACGAGCGCCGCCCTGTCTGACCCGGTGCGGCCCGCGAACGAGTCGCCATCGCCGGGCTCGCTCGCCACCGCGAGGTTCAGCTGAGAGGCCCGTACCGCCGCCGCTTCCTGGTCCCCTTCCACGGCGGCCAGTTCGGTTGCGAGCGCGGCACGGGCCCGGGCCGCAGCCTCGCCGGCGTCCTCCAGCTCCGTCAGGCCCGCGCCGGCATCGGCGTCCAGCCGGTCCAGCTCGGCGAGCTCAGCCGAGGTCGCGGCGGCCCTGGCCGCTGCCGTTCCCGCGAGGTCCTGGTCGGGGTTGACGCCCAGCAACGCGGCGAGCCGGCCGCGCGCTGCGTCATAGGTCGCCTCGGCTCGGGCAGCCTCCGCGCGCGCCGCCTCGGCGCGGCTGGCGGCCTGACTTGCCGCCGCGATCGCCGCCTCAGCCTCTTCGAGTGCTCGCGCGGCCTGCTCCGCCCGGCGTGCGATGGCCGCGAGTTCCCCGTCTTCCGCGAGCGCCGCGGCTTCGGCGAGCCGTCTCAGGACCCCTGGCGGGAAGGCGGACGTGCAGATGGGGCACCGCTCGTCGTGATCGCCGACGTGCTTCGCGACGGTCGCTACCGCATCCGCCATCTCGGTCGCGCGGCGTCGCGCCGTCGCGAGGTCCGCCTCAGCCGCAGTGATCTCCGCACGCAGAGCGGCGATGCCCGGATCGGCGCTGACGGCTCCCCGTGCGGCCTCCGCGGCCTGCTCGGCCAGCGCCGCCGCAGCGGCCGCCGTCCGCACGTCGGCCGCGGCGGTGGCCAGTCGGTCGAGATGGCGCAGGATCTCCTCGTCCTGTTCAGCGCGCTGGAACAGCGAGCGTCGCGCCGCCTGCCTGGCGCGCGCTGCCTCGAGCGCCGTCCGGTTCGCCAGATCCCTGCTCCCGAGCTCGTCCAATGCGCCGCGGAGAACATCGCGCCGCTCGCGGAGCGCTTCCGCCTTCGTCGTCAACCGGGCGATCTCGCCGGCGATCCCGGCCAGCTCGCTCGACCGCCGCAGGGCTTCCTCGGCTCGCGCGGAGGTCTCAGCGGCGTCCGCGGCCTGCCTCTCCGCCCGTTTCGAAGCGATCGACGCCTCGGAGAGGTCGGCTACCGCCCTCTCGACCGCCTCCTTCGCGGCGTCGGCGGCGGCTCCGTCGAGGTCCGCGGTGGCGGCCAGTGCAGCATGGCGGGTCGCTGTCTCCCGCAGCCCTTTTATCCGGCTCGTCTCGGCGACAAGCCTCTCGCGCGTCGCGTCGAGCGCGCGGCGCGTCGCGATCAGGCGGCTGGTTGCCGCAAGACCGCGGTTGCCGCCCGCGACCGACGCGCCGGTCGCATCGTCCAGGCCGACGGCGAGCGCCAGGCGCTCGAGATCGGCTTCGACGCGCTCCTGCATTGGCACGCCCGCCGCGCTCGCTGCGGTGTGCAGGGCGCGGAGGCGAATGCTCCGCTCACGCCAGCGGGCCAGCGCCTGCTCGGCAACGTCGACCTCGGCCGATTGTTGCGCGGCGCGTCGTCGGAACGCCGCGGCCGTCGCCGGGCCGCGCAGGGCGAGCCGCACCTGCTCGAGACGATCTATGCCGCTCGGCCCCTTGAGCGCCTCCCACTGGTCAGCCTGCTTGCGGCTGGTAAAGCGCTGCTGCGCCGCCTGCCCGAGGAAGTGCGTGAGGGCGAGATATGAGGCGAGGTCGCCGATGCCGCCCCATTTCGGATCCTTGAGGGACGTCAGCAGTTCGTCCGCGTCCGGCGCCTTGCCAGCGGCTCGCGTGAAGGTCGCGCCGTCGTCGAAGGAGAGCGTCACGCCATGCGAGCCGGGCTGGGCGTCGCGGCGGGTGAGGTAATTTTCCTCGGGCAAGCCCCCTGCATGGTCGACGAAGCGGCGGATGCGGCCGGTCAGTCCCCATTCAACCGCGTCGAAGAAGCTGCTCTTGCCCAGACCGTTGGGCCCGACCAGCAGCGTAAGCCCCGGGCCGGGCGCAAGGTCGAGCTCGAACCGCCCGAAGGTGCGGAAGTCCGTGAGCCCGACGTGCGAGAGGTACGTACACGTCATATCGCGCTCCTTTCGCTCCAGACCTGCACAAGGCCGTCCACCAAGGAGTCCGGCTCCCCGCCGCGTTCAACCGCAAGCCTGGTCCAACGCCCGGCGGTGTCTCTCGTCGTCTCGCCGGCGTCGACGATCGCGGCGATGGAGTCGAGCTCGGCGGCCGCGAACCGCCCGCGCGCCAGCCAGGGACGAGCTAGGAACGTGCGCTTGACGAAGGCGTCGAAGCTCTCTGGGTCGTCCTCCGAACGTGACGGTCGCAGCCAGACCAGCTTGCGCGCGACCCGGTCGTCGCGCTCGATGCCCAGCGCGACGGCGCGCCAGGCGTCCTTCTCCTCACTCCCACGCGGACCTACCATCACGAGCTGCAGATCGAGCGCGGCGGCCGAAGCGAGCGTGGATCGGGCGACGACGCACTGGTTACGGTGCTGGCGCATCGTCTGGGCGAGAAGGGCTTCGTCGGCGGTCTCAGGGAGCAGGCCGAGCACGAGCCTGTAGCGCCCGATCGAGAGGCCGAGCCGGACAAGTGGAAGGTCTCCCTCGTCGAGCGTCGTCGCCGGGTCCCCGCCACCCCCGTCGAATCCCGCGGCAACGAGCTCAGGCGCGTCTGCCGCATCGAGTCCGGCTTCCCGCGCGCGCCGCGTCAGGGCGTCCGCCAGTAGGCGTAGCGCCCGCTCGCCCGGTGAGGATCCCTCGTCCGTCATCGACCGCTCCCGTTCCTCTGGATGGCACCAGCCAGCGAGGCCTCGTGCTCGCGCTCCACCGCAATCAGCAGATCCGCCACCTGCCGCACGCCTCCCGACACCGCCGCCTTGAAGCGGGGGTCCAGGCTGACAAGCATGCTGCGTCCGCCACCCGCGGCGTCCAGCCGCTGTTCGCCCGCGTCAAGCGCGTTGAACGGCTCCTCGGCCTCGACGGCGACGGGGACCGGGCTGCTCAGCATCGGCAGCACGACGAGGTCGGTGCGCCAGAGGAAGGTGGCCGCACGGGTCGACGTCGGCTGGCCGTCGATCCGTTCCGCCGCGCATGCGTGGCAGGTGCGGGCCTCGGACCGCCCCGTCACCGCGAGGTTGCCCGGTTCGCCCGCGGCGGGTGCGAGGCCGTCCCAGCCTGCAGCGACCGCCAGCGCAGCCGCGGTGGCGCGGATCATGGCCTTCCGCCCACGCGGGCCAGCGAGCGTGCGCGCGACGTCGCTCGACGCGTCGCCGTCCCGGGCGCAGACCAGCAGCCGGAGAAAGCGCGCGAGGAGCGCCGGATCATGGTCGAAGCCGGCCTTCCAGGTGGTCCACGCCGCCTGCATGGCCTGGCCGACATCGGTCGCCGGCGCGAGGTCGGCCAGGTGGCCGGGGTCCGCGCCGCGGCGTAGGAGTGGATCGAGGTGCTCGTCGATTCGGGCCAGGCACCAACGGTCAAGCGCCGCCCCGAGGCTGGCCGCCATCGCGTCGGGCGCCATTCTCTCCTCGTTGAGATTGGACGACTGGCCGATCGGGGCTAGCGCCGGCAGGTCCAGGCCCTCGGCGTCCCGGGAACCCGTCGTGAGCCGCTCCAGGAACGCGGTCCAGCGGGGAACATCGACGTTCATGGTCAAGCCGGTCCCATGCAGGGCGAGACGGGCGAGCGGATGGGCGAGCGGGCCTAGCTGCGCCGGGGTGGCGTCGATGGTGAGAGCCAGGGAGGCGGTCGCTGCGGACCAAGCGGCTGCCGCGCCTGCGACCGGCAGATCCCCCGTCCATCTCGCCTCGCCGTCGTGCAGCGCCACCCTAATGCGCCGGGGCGTGGCGACGGCATGGTCGTCCCGGCGATGCCTCGGCGGTGGCAGACCGGCCTCTCTCGCCAGCGACTGGAAACGCTGCCTGGCGTGGTGGCCGAGCACCGGCGCGATCGCCTCGTCGGGAAACGCGCTGATCCACCGCTCGTGCTCGGTGGCATAGTCGCGCAGGGCATCGGCGAATGGCAGCCGCGCCGCGTCGCGATTCGGACCTCGCCGCGCGATGACACGGTCGACCTCGATCCGCCGGCCGCCGCAGTCCAGGGCATAGGCCGCCGCGTCCGGTCCGTCTCCAGGGGGCAGGGACCTCACCTCGTCGCAGACCAGGTGCTGGAAGCTCGTCCCGGCCGTCCGGCTCGACGCACGCTGGACGAGGTAGACGGCGAGGCGGTTCAGCGTCGCGGTAGCGATGGACAGGGGCAGCGGTTCGCGCGTCTGTAGGTGGAGCCGAACACGTGGACGGAGCTGCTCGCCGATCGCGTCCGTAAGCCCGAGCCGGTCGACGAGGTCGCCGATCTCGCTGTCGTAGGCGGAAATGAAGTCGAAGCCGGCGCCAACCGCGTTCGCCTGCCGCGCCCGCGCGTCGATGGCGGCGAGCGGGCCGGCGAGCGTGCCGACGCCGGGGCGGCGCACGATGGTGCGAATCATGGCGCCATGATCGAAGTCTCGGCTCGCGGCGGCGACCAGATCGATCAATCCGCCGTCGCCGCTGCCGCTGACGAGCACGCCGGGGCTCAGTCTGCCCTCGATGTCCGCGCCCGGCACGCCCGCGTCGAGCCAGTAACTCTCGGTCGCGACGCCGGGCAAGGGATTGCGCCTCTCAAGGCCGAAGCCGATGGCCAGCACTACGGCGTCCACGGTCGTGGCGCCGGGTTGCCGCCCGCCCACGCCGTCCTCGCGCTGGAAGCGCACCTCGAACGTCCTATCGCCGGGCTCGATCTCCGTCACGTCGTGTCCCGCACGAAGTGCAAGCCTATCGCCCACGGCCGCTCGTATTTCTCCGAACTCCTGGAGGAGGGCGGCCCGAACCTCCGTCGCGGGGCCGCTGCGCCAGTCGAGGATCGGCAGTTCCGCAACCTCGTTGTCCGCCCCGTATTCCGGCCACCCGTAGATGTGCGGGTCCAGCCGCCTGCGGCTTGCCCCACTCTGCAGAGGCATGAGGTCGCGGCTGCGCTCGAATAGGTGGACGGTGGCGGCGCCCTGGAGGGCGACCGCCGCGGCGATGGTGACCCCTGCAGCGCCTCCGCCGATCACCGCGACGTGCGAGCCCGTTGTGACGTGGTGCGCCCGCTCGAGCGCATGGGCGAGTTCGAGGGCGCGCACCTGCTGCGAGTAGAGCGTGATACGGGTGTCGTAGGCCCCCAGCACGTAGAGACCGGGGTGGCCCGGCACACTCGCGCTCGCGATCACATCGTTGGGGCTCATGCCGCCCAGACCCGAAAGCGGCCGCTGATGTCGGTTCGATCCTTCACGCGACGACCATATCGCGCGTTCACGCTTTCTTCCACGAGGGGATGCTCATGGTCGATCCCAGCGAGCGCAGCGGTTACCATCTCTCGGCCAGCAACTCGGCTTGCTGTATGACTGTCTGCACAGCGACGTCGTGCAGGTCCGGCGGGAAGCCGTATTTGCGCAGGATGCGCTTCACCAGCACCCGCATCCGGGCGCGGGCGCTTTCGCGGTGGGACCAATCGACCGTTGCGCTCGCGCGCAAGGTGTTCACCAGTTCTGCGGCGATTACCTTCAGGCTGTCGTTGCCCATGATGTCCACGGCGCTCTCATTGTCGGCAAGGGCGTCGTAGAAGGCGATCTCGTCGGAAGTCAGGCCCTCGGCCTCGCCACGGGCCTGTTCGGCGCGGATCTGCTTGGCCAAATCGATCAGGGTCTGGAGCACCTCGACGGTGCTGACAGCGTTGGTGTGATAGCGGGCGATGGCGTCGGTCAGGCGTTCAGAATAGCGGCGGCTCTCGACCGCGTTGGTGCGGCTGCGCGAGCGGATCTGGTCGCCGAGCAGCTTCTTCAGCGCCTCCAGCGCCAGGTTCGGCCGCTCCATCGCCTTCACCTCGGCGAGGAAGTCGTCGGACAGGATCGAGATGTCCGGCGTGGTCAGCCCGGCTGCGCGCAGGATGTCGACGATCTCGGTCGACACCACCGACTTGTCGATCAGCTGCTGCACGGCGAAGTCGCGGTCGCCGGCCGAGCCACTACCGCCCCCAGTCTTGGCGATCGCGGCCCGGATAGTCTGGTAGAACGCGATGTCGTCGCGGATCGCGTGCGCCTCGTCGCTAGCTGCGGCCAGCGCGAACGCCTTGGTTAGGGCGAGCACCGCATCCTGGAAGCGGCGGTGCGCGGCCTTGCGGGCCTCGTCGGTCGTCTCCTTCGTGGCCGCCTCGTGCTGGCGTGCCAGAATGAACTCGATCGCCTCGGCGAGGCACTTCAGCCGCGCGACGGGCGTCCCGGATATTCCAGGCATGCAGTCGAAGCCGTGGAACATCGCCTGCACCACGTCGAATTTCTCCAGCAGCACCGCGACGGCCTGCGCCTCGTCGATCCCCGTCTCAGCAGCGTCGGATGCGGAATACTGGCCCAGCGCCTTCTTCAGGTTTTGCGCGATGCCGATGTAATCGACGACAAGCCCGGCCGGCTTGTCGCGGAACACGCGATTCACGCGCGCGATCGCCTGCATCAGGCCGTGGCCGCGCATCGGCTTGTCGATATACATGGTGTGCATCGACGGCGCGTCGAAGCCGGTCAGCCACATGTCCCGCACGATCACGAGCCGCAGGGGATCGGCCGGGTCCTTGGCCCGCTTGGCCAGCAGATCGCGTCGTGCCTTGTTGCCGATGTGCGGCTGCCACGCGGGCACGTCGGCGGCGGAGCCGGTCATCACGACCTTCACCGCGCCCGTCTTGTCGTCGTCGCTGTGCCATTCGGGTCGCAATGCGACGATCTCGTCATAGAGCGCCACGCAGATGCGACGGCTCATGCAGACGACCATCGCCTTGCCGTCCATCGCCGCGAGCCGGTCCTCCAGATGTGCGACCAGATCGGCGGCGACCATCTCCAGCCGCTTCTTCGAGCCGACCAGCTTCTCCACCGCAGACCAGCGCTGCTTCAGCCGCTCCTGTTCGCTGGTCGCCTCGTCCTCGGTCAGGCCGTCGATCTCGGCGTCGATGACCGGCAGTTCCTCGGACGGCAGCTCGATACGGGCCAGCCGGCTCTCGTAATAGATCGGCACGGTCGCGCCGTCCTCGACCGCGCGGCTGATATCGTAGACGTCGACATAGTCGCCAAACACGGCGGGCGTGTTGACGTCGTCCTTTTCGATCGGTGTCCCCGTGAAGCCGATGAACGAGGCGTTGGGCAGCGCATCGCGCAGGTATTTGGCAAAGCCATAGGCCAGCTCGCCCGTCTTGCGATCGATCCGCGCGCGGAAGCCATATTGCGAGCGGTGCGCCTCGTCGGCGATGACGATGACGTTGCGGCGGTCGCTGATCGCGGGATAGTCGCTGGTCCCCGGCGGCGGCGCGAACTTCTGCATCGTGGTGAAGATCACCCCGCCGGATGCGCGATCGAGCCGGTCGGTCAGGTCCTCGCGACTGTCGATCTGGATCGGGGTCTGGCGGATCAGGTCGGCGCACATCGAGAAGGTGGCGAACAGCTGGTCGTCCAGGTCGTTGCGATCGGTGATGACGACGATCGTCGGATTTTCCAAAGCCGGTTCGCGCACCAGCAGCCCGGCGTAAAACGCCATCAGGAAGCTCTTGCCGCTGCCTTGCGTGTGCCAGATCACGCCGATCCGGCGGTCGCCTTCGGGGTGCGCGGCGGCGTCGGGGAGGCCGTAGCGCAAAGGGCTTTCCCGCATCGCGCTGTCTGCCGCGACACCGGGCACCGCGCGCAGCGTCGCGGCGACGGCGCGTTGGGCGGCGTGGAACTGGTGGTAGCCGGCGATGATCTTCACGATACCGCGCCCGGTGTCGCCGAACACGGTGAAGTCGCGGATCAGCATCAGCAGGCGCTGCCGATCCAGTACGCCGGCGATCATCACCTCCAGTTCCGGTAGCCCCTTGGGCGCGATGTCCTCGCCGTCGACGGTGCGCCACGGCATGAAACGTTCCTGGTCGGCGGTCAGCGACCCGATCCGCGCGGTCATGCCGTCCGACGCGATCAGCAGCGCGTTGGTGCGGAACAGCGATCCGATCTCGCGCTTGTAGGTCTGGAGCTGGTTGTAGGCGCCGGTGACGGTGGCGTTCTCGTCGCCGGGGTTCTTCAGCTCGATCACCGCGATCGGCAGGCCGTTCAGGAACAGCACGATGTCTGGTCGGCGGGTGTGGCCCCGCTCGATGACGGTGAACTGGTTGACCGCCAGCCAGTCGTTCATGTCGAGTCCGCCGGAGGATGCGGTGAAGTCGACCAGCCGCACGCGGTCCCCACGAATTGCGCCATCTGCCGCGCGGTACTCGACCGGCACCCCTTCCACGATCAGCCGGTGAAGCCGCCGGTTCTCCTCGACCTGTCCCGGCATCTCGACCGCGAGCACCTTGCGGATCGCATCGGCGCGCGCGTCGGCGGGGATGTGCGGGTTGAGTCGATCGACCGCGGCGGTCAGGCGCGCGGTCAGGAACACATCGCTGTTGGCGGCACGCTCCGGCGCCTTGCCGTCGGGCGAGGCGTCGATGCCATAGGCGACCTGCCAGCCCTGTTCGGCCAGCCAGGCGAGCGCCGCTTCCTCGACAACGGATTCGGTGAGCTTCGCCATCAGGCGGGGGTGCCGGGCGCGCGCGTCATGCAGCCAGCGCCTCGGCTTCAAGGACGCGGATCTCGCCGGACATCAGCTTGGGGAGGAGCGCGTCGCGGCTGGCGGCCAAGGTGCGGGATTCGATCTTGTTAGCCTCGATTCGTTCGAGCAGCGGCGTTACCATTTGCGCGAAGGCCGACAGGATTTCGGGCGAAGGAACCGCTATTTCCGTGCTCAGCACGGCTTCCGGCCGGACCGCCGGATAGGCACCGCCATCTGCCAGATGTGCCAGCCGTTCGATATTTTCCGGTGATGTAGCTGCGCACCATACAACTACTCGATCTCGTTCGACTGTTGGGCGGAGCACCGCAAAGCCAGTGCTGCCGGTCAAGTCGGGTTCGCCGACATAGGCATAGGAGCCATTAGCGGGACGAACCGTGCCGACGATGGTATCACCGGGCCGCAGAACACGGCGCGCACGGCTCGGAGCATCCGCCCAGTAATAAGGTTCGACCTTCTCAACATATCCCCATTTCGTGTTTGATAGATCGACATAACGAAGCTCGTTTGGATGATCTTTCACGCCCCATGTCTCCGGGTTGAGCTTCGCGATGGCAGCGAGGGTGTCGGCGATCCACCCCTCTGGCACGCCATCGTCACCGAGGCGGTCGGGGAACAGGGACCAGAGATCGGGGGCGAGATAGGCGGGGCGGCCTTCGAACTTGGCGCGGGTGGGGCCGAAATCGACGAACCAGTCCCAAAACAACGCCCGCGCGCTCGCCTCCAGCGTCTCGTTCATCCGCCGGTTGAGTTCGATCTTGTCGTCAATAGCGGAGAGGACGGCTGCGATCTTTCGCTGCTTGAATACTCTTGGGGCAGCCAGCGGTATGCGACTGAGAATACCGGTATTCAGATTTGGCATTACGAGGCCTACGGCATGCTGGCGAAGCCAAAGGCGAGTGACATCGAAGTTGATGTGGTAACCGACATAACTAGGATCGGCTTTGCTGGGATTGATGCGGGCGAGAAGGCAACCGGTCCCACAGAGCCAGCCAGCTTCACGCTCTGTAACAACCGCGCACTTATCGACCTCCCCACGCCTAGAAAAGATAATGTCACCGAGCTTAGCGCGGTGACGTCCTAGCCGTTCTGCGTCTGACTCGGCGATATAGGCAATACCATCCAGCACTATCCGACCATTCCTGATATTCGTCGGCATGATGACTGGTACGCCGAAATCACGGTAGTCGGAACGATGAAGTTGACTGCCGAACGGACCCGTCTGGATGGTACCGCCGTTTCCGGTGCAAATCTCACCAAGCGTCGTTGGTCGCATGTCTTCCATTACGCCGCCCCATCCACGAACAATGCCACCAGCCGCTGGTTCATATAATAGTTGTTCCGTCCGATCCGCTGCTTGTCCAGAAACCCCGCCGCTGCCAGCGTGTCGAGATATTTCGTCGCGGTCGGTCGGGACACGCCCAGTTCCTTCTCGACATACTCGATCCGCGTATAGGGGTGGCGGAACAGGTTGTTGAGCAGGTCCTGCGAATAGACCTTCGGGTGGTCGGCGCGGATGCGCCGCTTGTACTCGGCCATCAGCAACCGCATTCCCTCGATCAGGGCCAGCGTGTCCTTCGCGGTCTGCGCGACGCCCCGGATCATGTAGAGCAGCCATGCTTCCCAAGCGTCGGCGGCCCCGCGCGTGTCGCGCACGGCCTGCAACAGCCGATAATAGTCGCCCTTGCGCCCGGTGATCCACCGGCTGAGATACAGCACCGGCACGTCGAGCAGGCCGGTGTGCGTCAGATACAGCATGTTGATGATCCGCCCGACGCGGCCGTTACCATCGCTGAACGGGTGGATGCTCTCGAACTGGTGGTGGATGATCGCCATCTTCACCAGCGGGTCGAGGTCGCTGGCGTCGTCCTCGTTAATGAACCGCTCCAGCGCGGCCATGTGGGCGCGCACCGCGTCGCCCTCCTGCGGGGGAACATAGACCATCTCGCCGGTCTGGTCGTTCTTCAGCGCGGTGCCGGGGGTGGTCCGGAACGTCTCGTCGGTGCGCTTCAGCATCTGAAACATCGCGATCATCATGTTGTTGGTCAACAGCCCGCCCAGCCGCCGCTGTTCCACGAAGCCCTCGCGGAGCGCCTCCGCATAGCGCGCGACTTCCTTAGCATCGGCGGACGACGGATTTTCGGGAAAGACGCTGGCCTTGAACAGCTCGTCCTGCGTCGTGACGATATTCTCTATTTCCGAGCTGGCCTTAGCCTCCTGCAACGCCAGCGTGTCGATCAGGATGCCTTGGTTGGGGATCGCTGCGGCACGGCCCTTCAGTTCGGCCAGATGCCGGTGCGCCTGCGCCAGCGCCCGCAGCACCGCCGCCGTTTCCTGCACGCCCGGCGGCGGCAGGTCGGGGATGACATAGCTGGCCTTGAGCATCGACGGCCTCGTAAAAGAAACGTGCGATTTCTTCGCACGTCCCACACGACGTGTAAAGGAAACGAGCTTTTCTTTACACGTTCTCGGGACGTGTCAAATCCGTTGCCACATCGTCCGACACGATCACGCTGGCGAGCCGCTGACGAATGACATCCGTCAATCGCGCGCTTTCGGCGAACTGCTCCTCCAGCGTCGCCTGTAGCGCGGCGAAGCGTTCGGCGAAGGGGACCGCGTCCGCCTCGACATCCTCGGCGCCGACATAGCGGCCGGGGGTAAGGACGTAGCCGTGGCCGGCGATGACGTCGTGACTAGCCGCGCTGGCGAAGCCGGGAACATCGGCATAGTTCGCCCCCTCGCGCCATGCGTGATAGGTGCCGGCGATCCTTGCGATGTCGGCGTCGCTGAACTCGCGCCGGGTGCGGTCGACCATGTGTCCGAGCTTGCGCGCGTCGATGAACAGGATCTCGCCGCGCCGATCGCGCAGCTTCTTGTCGCGGCCGATGCCGTTCGACTTGTCCTTGGCCAGAAACCAGATGCACACCGGGATCTGAGTCGAATAGAAGAGCTGGCCCGGCATCGCGATCATGCAGTCGATCACGCCGCCGTCCACCATCGCCCGGCGGATGTCGCCCTCGCCATTTTGGGTCGAGGACATCGACCCGTTGGCTAGGATCACGCCCGCGGTGCCGGTGGGCGCCAGATGGTGCAGGATGTGCTGGAGCCACGCGAAGTTCGCGTTGCCGGCCGGTGGCGGGCCGAACTGCCAGCGCGCATCCTTCCTGATCCGGTCGCCGCCCCAGTCGGAAATGTTGAACGGCGGGTTCGCCAGCACATAGTCCGCGCGCAGGTCGGGCAGCTCGTCCTTGTGGAAGCTTCCCTCGCTGTTCCAGCGGATGTCGGCGTCGATCCCGCGCACCGCCAGGTTCATCATCGCCAGCCGCCACGTCGTGTGGTTCGACTCCTGGCCATAGATGGCGATGTCGCCGATCCGCCCGCCATGGCTTTCGACGAACTTTTCGGACTGGACGAACATGCCGCCGGATCCGCAGCAGGGATCGTAGACGCGGCCCTTATACGGCTCGAGCATCTCCACCATCGTGCGGACGACCGAACGCGGCGTGTAGAATTCGCCGCCGCGCTTGCCCTCGCTGCCGGCGAACTGGCCGAGGAAATATTCGTAGACGCGACCCAGCAGATCGCGTGACGCATTGCCGGCGTCCTTGAAACCGATGCCGGAGATCAGATCGATCAGCTCGCCGAGCATCACCGCGTTCAGGCCGGGGCGGGCATAATCTTTGGGCAGCACGCCCTTAAGGCCCGGGTTGACCTTCTCGATCTCCAGCATGGCGTCGTCGATGACCTTGCCGATGCCGGGCTGCTTGGCGTTCGCCTGCAGGTGCGACCAGCGCGCGCCCTTCGGCACCCAGAAGATGTTATCGGCGCGATATTCGTCCTCGTCCTCGGCTCCCTCCGGATAGTCCGCGAGCAGCTGCGCGTGCTTCGCCTCGAACCCTTCCGATATGTGCTTGAGGAATATCAGGCCGAGGGCGACGTGCTTGTAGTCCGACGGCTCCATGTTCCCGCGCAGCTTGTCCGCTGCCCTGAACAGCTCTGCCTCGAAGCCCAGATCCCCGCCCGCTGTCGTCTTCGCTACCCGTGCCATGCTCGTCCTGATCTATACCGTCGATTGTTGGTAGCCGCCCTGCTCGGGATCGACCAGAGCATCCGCTTGGTTAGGAGCGACCAGACAATTCTCTACAGTTAGAACGCTGGGTCGTCGTCCTCGAAGCTGTCGTCGCCGCGTGGTCGGCGAGCATCTTCAGCGTCGGCGTCGTCCATCCGGTCAAGATCGTCGTCGTCCTCGGTTCCATCTGATCCCTGGGGTCCGGCCTTGTCCCCGTCGTCGAGGATCGCACCAAGCGCCGCTACGATGCGATCACGATTGAGTCTCATGACACCATGCGAAACGCCTATCAGGTAGCCCGCCTTCCGGTATTCCGAAGCGAGCGTTCGCAATGCACCGTCGCTCGGCTTCCAGCCGATCTCCTCAGCGGCGTGGCGCATTTCACCGGCCCCGAACACCGCGTGGACAGCTAACGCCTTCAGCCACTCCCGCTTCTGCGGCGAAACCTTTAGTGCCTGGACGCGGCGATCCTGATCCTGCTGGCCAGCGTAATACACCCGCTTGGCGGTCTCGAGGTCGCGCTCGGCCGCTGCCAGTTCGTCATGAGCGAACCGAAGCTCGCGCTGCGCCTCTTCGACCGCGCCCTTAGCCCTTTCTAAGATGAAAACGCACTTCCGCACCTCATCTCCAGCGGCGCCTTGCCAACCTTGTTCATCTGACATGTTAGCTTACCTCGTTTCGAGAGAGCGGCAGTCGCATGATCCCGAGTCCCTTAATACCAGCATTCATCAGGCTGTAGAACATTACGAATGTCAGCTCGGTGAACACAAGTGCTTGCCCGGCAACGGTGAATTCACGCCGAATGTAGCTAACATTGGTAGCGGTTTTCCGTCTTCAATCCTGCACGGCCGGGGGCATACTTGCGCATGCGGAAACGTCAGCGGCGTTCGGCAAGTGAACCTATAAGCCTCGGACTCGGGCACCCTGCTCGGGTTCGTGGGCGCCGGTCGCGCCTCGACAACGGAGGGTTCCATGTCGTCTGCCACTCTTTCGGATCGGATCCGCGCCAACCGTAAGACTCGTTCGCCCGTGCAGGACACGGTCAGCGATCTGTTCAAGGATATCTCCGTCGCTATTGCGAGCGGCGAATCGTTCCGAAACATACATGCTCAGCTGACTCGCGAGGGGCATAAGGTGGGCAAGGGGCACAGCAGCCTTTTCGCTGCCTTCAACGCCGTAAAGAAGCGGCGCGAGCAGCAATCGAAATCGACGCCAGTTAGCGTTAGCGGCGCTCCGCAGTCCGCAGTTGCGGGTGTCGTCACGATGACGTCGAACATCACATCGGCCGGACAGATGCCGACAACGATCGTCGACACCCGCCGTAAGCCGACGGATTGGTGAGGAGGTGACCATGTCCATCAAGAACGATCTGCTTGTCACGGCCTCGTCCATCGCGGTCAGTGCCATCTCCAATGCTGGCGGGGAGGGGAAGACCACCATATCCATTGTCGTGGAGGCTGCACTCGATCTGCTTGGCCGCTCACCCCAACTGGTAGACATCGATCAGGGCATGGGCAGCCTCGCCTTCCAACGCGATCAGGCCAAGTCGCTGGACTGGGGCATGTCGGACCTGAAGGCGGACGCTGTGTTCGAGCGCCTGCGAGGTGCAGACGTCATCTTCGACTTCGGCGCAAACACGCTTGCTTCGGGGGCACCGGTAGTCCGGCTGTATGGCAAGGTCAGCGACGCATTGGCTGCGATAGGCTTCCGACGGGTTGCGCTCGTGCCGATCTCAACGAACAAGCCGGGCGCCGTCGGTGCCGCCAAGGACATCATCCGCGCCTTCTCGCATGTCGAATGCTACGCCGTTCTCGTGAACAGGGACGGCAGCGACCGGTACGATGAGGATGTATCCGGGCTCTCCGCGCTCACGATGCCGCATCTCGACCCCGTCTTACAAGCCGTCCGGACCAATCTGCAGCAGGAGGGCATCAGCCTCGCTGATGCATTGCGATCGCCACCCGTCGGCTGGGTGCATGCGACCGATTATCTCGGCATGTGGCTCCGGGCTTTCGCCACTCAGCCGGCGATGATCGACATCCTTGGCGGCGACGTTGGCTCCGTGCTCGATGCGCTTGGCCGCCGAAACCGTCCGGCGCTCCGCCTTCGCGGACTCGCGGTCGAAGACCTGCACGACGACGCTATCGGCGACAGGCTGCGGCTTAGCGCATTCGGCTCGCTGATCCAGAAGACCGGGCTCTGGCGCGTGCTGGATACGCACGGGCTGACCCCAGCCGGTCTCCGCGCGGCGGCCGACGAACTCGAGCGGGGAGCATCGGCCTGAACGCACGCTGCCCGTCCAGTTCATGTCCAAAGATCGTTCAATGGACGTGCGCTGGACGGGCAATTCTGAAGCCGTTGCGTGCAGATCTTGCTCACCGACCGTCCAATCGATGTTCAAAGGCTTATCGCACTCCCTTGGACCTGCAAGTTAATCAACACTGATGTGCTTGCAGTCTTATTTCAGGCGCAATACCGCTAATGTGTGGCAGAGCCACGCCTTAGCTTTTATTAGGCGCAATACCGCTAACATTACGCGCAACGCGTAATGTTAGCTGCGGCGGCTTCCGAATGGATCGTCGCCGCCTGATGAAGGTTCGCGACCCATCAGGGTGCGCGTCGCCGGGCACGGCTCTGGGCGGCCCGTTCGGCGGACCTTGGGTTGCGCCATCCCTCCGGTCGCCGCTCGTTCTTCATAGCACCTCGTCACACGCTGTCAGGCTTGCGGGCTTCGTGATCGATCAGGGGTAAGGGGAAAAAAGCTGCATGTCGCGGCCGCCGCTCCGGTCGATTCGCATCGCCGTCTGACGGTGCGCCCTTCGACACGAGGAATAGCATATGGGTATCTGGCAACAGCGTCCCCGCGACGATCACCCCACAGGGCTGGTGGTCGCGTTCGACATCGAAACCATCGTCCAGAACGAGCCGGCGGACGGCAGCTTCCCGACGATCCCACAGCACCAGCCCGTGACGGCAGCCTTCCTGCGTGCGACGCGGGCTGCCGATGGCACCCACGACTTCCGCCTCGATGTGCTGGTCTGCCGCCCTGGTGAAGAAGAGCGGTTCTATCGCAAGGTCGACAGCTGCCTCCCGGCCGGGGTGGTCGGCATCGGCTGGAACTCGCGGGGGTTCGACTTGGCGGTTCTTCGCCTTCAGGCGATGTCCCACCGAACCTTTGGCCTCGACGGGCTTGCGCGGCAGGCTCAGGCCGCCCGCTACGACACCACGCACTGCGACCTCGCCGACCAATTCGCCTCATATGGCTCGTCGCGTACGCTGTCGCTGGCGGCCGTGTGCGAGACCTTGCAGATCCCCGTGAAGACATCGGTCCACGGGTCCGACGTCGGTGCGCTGTGGCGCGCCGGCGACGTCGAAGCCGTCATGCGCTACGTGGCCGAGGACACGATCGCCACCTGGATGTGCTGGCTGCACTGGGCCGCGTGGAAGAACGCTGATCCCGCTGAGATGGCGCTGCCGCTGGCGGACTTCGCCGTCTGGCTGCAGACGATGCCGGCTCTCGAGCCCTTCCGTGGGTTCGCCGAGTGCCCTCCAACACGCTGGGCGCTGGCACATGCCCCGGGCTTGCGAGCAGCAAGGGCATCGGCCGATGCCGAACGTCGGCTCGCCCACGAGCGTGACGAGCAGGCCTTCGCCGCCAACGCACGCTGATCCGCCGGGCGCCAAGGCCCGGCCCATTCACCAACTTCGTCATCCGCTGCCGGCAACGCCGATGGCGCGATGACGTGTGTCCACGGAGCACACATGATCACCCATCCCATCTACATTGCGGTTACCGCCGCAACCGTCTCGATGCCGGCCTCCATCGATGGCGTTCACGCCGCCGGGCAGCACCTCATCGGAATCGCGCTGTTCATCGCCGAACGTGATCGCTGGGGCCGCTGGCGCTTCGCACGGCGCGCCCGCGCTATCTCCGCAGGCGAGACAGAGGGCGCGTTGCTCAATTGGGCCGCCGCCCGCCTGCCAGAAGAGGCCATGCTAATCGGCTGGAACGTCGATCACGGACTTGTCCCGGCCTTGCTCGACGCCGCTGCAACCGCTCCGCCAACGGTTGCCCATCGTTTCCTCGGCGGACTCCTCCCTCTGCTGACCGGCGGTGTCGTCGACATGGCGCTGGGGCACGGCGGCGCCGGCGCACCGACGCTTGCCGCGATCGCCGCCGACATGGCGATCTACGCACCCACTTGGAACGTGGACGCGACCGCGGGCGCCTGGGCGATCGGCGAAGTTGGCCAGCTTCGCCGCGACCTCGCGGACGAGGCGCTGGCGATCTGGCAGACCTTCGTCCGCTCGGCCGGCGTGTCCGGGCTCGGCGCCGAGGCGGCAACCGACGCCTGGGTCCTGCGCCGCCACCGGATGAACGCGGTGGCGCCCACCGACAGTCCTGCCTGACGAGAATCAGAGAAAGCGAGGTTCGTTGCAGAGCGGAAAAAGAACCTCCGGCCAGCAGGCCGTCATCATTGAACAGGAGACGACAATGCCCTCACCGTATCTCGCCCGTGCACAGGCCTGGTGCTTCGCCCTGCGCACCTTGATGAACTACCCGGCCTACGCGCCGCCGTTCCACACCACGGCATGGTGCTCCAGCTCGCGGCGCAACGTGTTCCAGGCGCTGGAGCTGGCGCAGATCGCAGCCGACAAGGGGAGCGATCTCGTCCACGTCGCCTTCGAGCTGGACATCGACGAACCGCTGAGCGTGTCCCTGGCGGTTCGGCAAGGTGCAGGTGTCGTATGGATCCCTGACGTGCGTCTGTATGCGGCGGACGAGAAAGCGCCCGTCGAACTGCTCGCTGATGATCGCCGCTGGATGATCGGGTCACGGTTCTTCCTGACCAGCGCCAAGCTCCCGCCCAAACACCGCAGAGCGCAGGGGGAGGAGATCGCCTGGCGCCGCTGGCGACATGCTGTCGCTACGATGGCATCGCTCAAGATGGATGGATCGGTCTGGGTGCCACCTGGCGGCAGCTTCAAAGACGCCATCCCGCACGAGCAGCTCAAGATCGCTGCCTGACATCCATCACCATCAGCATCGTGTCCCACGATGCTCTCGACGACGCCGCCCCTGATCCGGGCGGCGTCGTCGTTTCCAGGAGACGCCCATGTACATCACCAAAGCCGAACTTGCGGACGCTCGTCGCGCACTCTTCGCCCCGCCGCCGCGCGATCGCCGGCCTCCTGACGCGATCGACTTCAAGGTCAGGCCGATCTCTGAAGACTGGATGCTCGTCGACCGCATGCCAGCCTACAGGACCGCGACGTGCAACGCTGCCTACATCTGGCGGGACTCGGACGTTGCTGACCGCTTCGGCCCCATGCCCGACAAGTTCGCTGAGCGCCGGTGCGAGCTGCGCGGTGCCGGTTTGCTGCTCCCGGCCAACGCCCCGTTGTGGGCCACGGAAGGTTACCGGATCTGGCAAGATGCCGATCAGGCTGCGTTCGCAACCGGTAATCCGACTGCGGTCAGCGCCTGGCATGTGATGGCGCAGATACCGGAAACGGTTTCGCCGACGTGGTGGCGCTGGATGGTCACGGGCTTCCTCCAGCGGGAGCTCTCCGAAAAAGGTGCTGCAGTCGCCTGGGCCACCCACGCTTTGGAAGGCGATGACGGCGACTGGTTGGTTTCCCCGCACTGGCATGCCATCGTCACTGCCCGGAGGTGGAAAACGGGCCCGGCAAAGGGCGAACGTCATCCCGCCTGGATCGCATCCTCGGAGCAGCAGAGGCGCTTGGGTGTGGCCTGGCGTCGTCGATGCGCGACGACCAGCCTCATGGCGCAGGCAGGCTTTCGATGGTCGACGCTGCCGGTCATGCCGTAAATCGGCTGGAACCGCGGGCACAAGATCGTGCCCGCAGTTCCGCCGGTGATGGATAGAACAGCTAGGGGGCGGCGATCAGCCATCTTGAACCCCGATCCTGGGCAAGTCACGCCTTCTGCCTGGACACGCAGCCAACGGCGGAGCCAGTGCGAGACCGCTCTGCCAACGGCAGTAGCCGAACTGGCGCGGGGACCAGATGAGAGGTCACGTCAGGCATGACGTCCACCATCAGCCGCAAGCGCTTGGCGAGGATGGCTTCACCGCCCTTTAGATACCAAGCTCGGCTGTATTTGCGCGGCCCCATACCCTCGCGGGCATGGCCCATGATGTCGTCGACTTGCAGCTGCTTTGCATCGCTGTCCTCCAGTGCACTCGCGCCCGAGGTGCGCATGGAATGCAGATCCGCCCGCTTGCCCTTTCGGGTGCGGGACAACGGTTCAATCTGGTCGACATAGGCGAGGAGGTAACGACCGGCAGAGGCGTAGAAGCGCATGCCACCACGCTTTGTGTGCTGGTCTTGATAGAGTTCGGGAAATGCCATGGCGTGGCCGTCCGCAGCAATCTTTTCGACATAAGCCCGCAGACCCAGCCTCAACAAATGAGGGTGGATCGGGATTATGCGAAAGCGGGCCGAGCGCTTCAAGCCCCCGGGATTGGTGCCGTCGCGGCTTCTGGTCATGTTGGCGCGGATGATGATGTAGGGCGTCGCGACATCGAAAACGAAGTCGACGCATTCGAACCCGCATGCCTCTTCACGCGCGGTGAACGTGTAAGCCATGATGAGTGGGACCCAGTAAGCAGCGTCGTGCCAAACGGTGCTGCCGTGCAGCGCCCGTTTGAAGCGCTTCATACAGCCGCCCCCGCCCGTGTAGATTGGCGACGAAAAGGCCACCCGTAGGTTCTCCTCGGTCCAAGGCATACGATCGGGATCGTTGAGGTCCTCCCGCACGCCGGCGGTGAAGTCGTTAAAGTTCATGATCGGCGCGCCGCCGAGCTTCGGCTTCCAGGCTACCTTGGCGAGCTGACGTGCAAAGCGCGACATCGTGGTGAGATCGCGGTTGAGTGTGCGTGGCGATCGAGCATCGCTCTTTGTGGCCGTGGGCAGATCCGCGAGGGCTTCGGAGAACGGGCGGCTCATCGCGCCCTTCTCCGATGAGCCCCAGCGGAACGACGTGGGGAGACGTGACAGCGTCTGGGCGAACAGTTCGGCATCTGCGGGGCGATAGTCGCAGAGGCGCTTATCGCCCGTGATCCAGCCGAAGGCGTTGAGCACTCGCCTGCGCTGCGCCATGTCGTCGTTCCAATCGCCCGCAGCCTGGATGGCAGCGATGGTCACCTCAATGACCTCGCTGAAGCGCCGGGTATCCTGGGTGAGATATGGCGAGGTAGGATCCATTGAGGACGCCGGCGGCGGTTCGCAAGGTGTTGCGTGTTCGGTCCGCCGGAGTGCGGTGACCGCAGCATCGTCGAGCAGGCGCGAAACAGGGTCGCCGGCCGTCGAGGCAACGTCGGGAGACATTAAAAGCGCTGCCCGCGTGTGCGCTTCAGCCTTGGCGAGCAGGATCTGGACGCGGGCGTCACGAACCGTAGCTACATTGGCGGGGGCACCCACAGCTTGTAACGCAATCAACGCCTCGCTGCCTGCGGTTCGCTGAGGATTGAGCGCCTTGAGCATCAACGCGACCGCCCGCCGATCAACGTCGGAGAAGCCGCCGGTATGGGCTTCAAGCGCTTCAAGCGGGACCGCCTCCGCCTCAGGGTCAAGCCGCGCCGCTACCCTATACATCGCCTCGAACACGCGAGCCGTACGCTCGTCTCCCGCGCTATCATTATCATCGAACCTGCCGGCCGTGGCCAAGCCCAGCTCGTCATCCAGGCCGCGCCGGAACACCGCTACGGCTTCGCTGGCGGTCATGTAGCCTCGGGTTGCCTGTTGCCGCATCGTCATCGTCGTCACGTCCCATCGAACCGACAGCCGGGCGACAAGGCGACGTGCCTCGGCCGGATCGGCGGTCTTCAACGGAATGCTTATATGTTCGTTGACGAGTTTCCGCAGGAACAGTCTGCGGCGGTAGTGATAGCGCGCACCGCGCCGACACAGATACGATATTGAAGCCACGTCCACGTCTCGCACCGGTCACCGGCTCGGGCTCCATCTGCGGGCGGACGGCGATGGCGTGTGCGCAACTAGGGGCGCAGCCAGGTGTCCCGCGAAGCGCGGCCGGACGCCGGAATGGCGGTTTTCCGTGGGTTCAGCGCGGATGTGGAGCGGGTGAAGGGAATCGAACCCTCGTCGTAAGCTTGGGAAGCTAACGGATCATAGGAAAATAGCCGTTTTTTTTGGTGGCCTACTTGGATTTTTTGATGATCATATATGGTCCAAAGCGTGAACCCGGGTCTCTTTCACCGCAATTTTACCGCGCAGCGATTACGAAGGGCACGGCATGGTCACTGCAGCTGGTACTGACGAGATGTCTGAATATGATCAGGTTTGTGAGATCGATCCACCAATGACCCGCTTCCATGTCGGGATCGCTTTGTCTAGCATCTGCCAATGGACGAGGCAGACCTACAATCAACCTTAAATTCGTTTGAGACGTATCTCACGGAAGGCAAGTTCGAAGAGGCACGTGGCGCTCTTCGAACTTTGCTTTTCGGATATGCCGCCTCGGGGCCAGCCGGATCGCTTGCGGATGCGGTAAGCTTGCTATCAAGCTTGCCCCAGCCACCCCCCGAAGCGGCAGCGATATTGCTTCGAGCCTTAGGAGAAGAAGGCGTAGTTCAAGCCAATGCCTCCAACCATCTGGCTCGCAATACGGTCGCTCTCGCTCTGAAAGCTCTACCTGGCTTATGTAACGTACTTGGCGTTCAAGCTGTTTCACAAACGTTTGAAAAATTCGACATTCTTTGCGGTACCAATCGATGGGTTGAGGCTAGGCTGGAGCCTTTGACAGTTCCGTATGCCACCCTAGAATCATTACTGGCTGCACGTCGGGCAATTTTAGCGCCGCTTGCTCATGGTCGACTCATTGAGTTCGGCGGCGTGTATCGGCTTCCCGAAATCAAAGATGCTATAGAAGCAGTTTTTGCCAGCTTAGAGAATGTTGTCAAAATTGCCATTACGCTTGCAGCTGATGTCGAAAATTGTGAAAATGTGATAGCTGATGCTGATCGATTGGTTGCAGCCAGCCCTTCGTTTGTCACAGATAGATATCTAGCTCCTTTTCTAGCCGGAGCACGTGAACGGTTAGGAGAGTTCATTCGGTCTTTGCGGGGTCGATTTACTGCAAGTATTAGTCAGGACTGGGTCGGGGAAGACCTACCAAAGCGTTATCCATTGCTTGAAGTTGGACGAGACTTACGGATATTAATTCCGTTCAACAGTGACGGGCGGGGAGCGGCTACCGACGTTACCGTCAAAGTGTCAAGTGATAGTCAGTCAATACTATTTACCAATGATGATATTGCCCTCGGTAGCGTATCACCTGGCAATTTTTCAATCGGCCTTGATGCCCACGTGTTTGACCCAGCTGATGACGTAACAGTCATGTTAGAAATTGGGTGGGGAGAAGTTGGAACGCCAACTCGGCAAACCACAATCTCTGTGGTCAAGATTTTTGCTCAAGCAACTGGCATCGATTGGGATGCTTATGCATTTGCTGATCCATATGGGACGGCGCCAGCTGAGGGTGATGATTTCGTAGGGCGTCAGGAGCAGGTGCAGACTTTAGTCGCAAGAATGCTACGACGTCCTATGGATCCGTCCTATATCACTGGACAAAAGCGAGTAGGTAAAACCTCACTAGCAAAAGGTGCGGCCGAAGCCGCACGTGTACGTGATCCAAAAAATCGTCTTTCTTGGGAGTATATTCTTTGGTGGGATATTGCCCACGAAAATCCAAGAATATCACTTCGACAGCTCGGCGAACGCATCGAAGAATTTATCATTGGCGCATTTCCAGGCAATGCCATCCCCCCACGGGGCGACTACGATGGATCACTATCTCCCTTAATTAAATTAGCAAACTCCGCCAAAGCGATCGATCCAGATAGGCGTTTTGTTGTAATTATAGATGAATTTGATGAAATGCCTCAGGAGTTATATCTCCAAGGTAATTTGGCTGACACCGTATTTGGCAATATCAGATCTATAACAACAACTAGTAATATGTGCTTGCTGCTAGTCGGGGGCGAAAACATGCCTTTTGTTATGGATCGCCAAGGGCAGCGTTTGAACAAATTTTCCCGCGTCAATTTGACTTATTTCGATCGGGCTTCGGAGTGGGATGACTATATACGAATTGTCCGTGAACCCTCGGAAGGTTTTTTGCAGTGGCATGAAGACGCCATCAGTGAAGTTTATGACTTAACGAGTGGAAATCCCTACTTCACAAACATTATTTGCTCAAAAGTATTTTTGAGGGCGCTTCGTGAGCGAGATATTGATATAACTCGGGAAGAGGTTCGAGAGGCAATAAACGCGGAAATATCAAAATTGGATGATAATCTTTTTGCCCATTTGTGGCAAGACGGAGTATTTGCGCAAGTTGAAGATCGCGAGCCTATTGTTCTAAAACGTAAGAGGGTGCTTACTGCTCTCGCTCGCTGCCTTAGGGCAGGGATAGTGCCGAATATAGATCATCTATACAGCAAGTTAAGCACGGTAGATTTGACGCGTGATGAGCTTGCTACGGTGCTAGCGGATTTTGTTAGCCGCGAGGTTCTGGTAGAGAATGGTGGTCAATATCATGCAGTATTACCAATATTTGAGCTATGGCTTACCGATATTGGTTTGACCCGACTCGCAGCTGACGCGCTTTCGCAGAATCTTGCCGCTGACGCACAACGTGCCGAAGACCAAGCCCGCGTCCTGTCGGAAGAACTGGTGGCATTAACAAAGCCATGGCCGCTATATCGTGGCAGAAGAGTTGGGCCTGAAGAAGTCCGCAGTTGGCTGAATCAACGATCAAGCAACAGAGATCAGAGAGCTTTATTTTCAATTCTTAAGGCAACCCGATTTTTATCTGAGGCGGACGTCCTTGAACGGATAAGAGGCGCTCGTTTAACTATGCTGGGTGTAGTTGAGCCTGCTGTGCGTCGTAAGCAAACTGACCGTAGGTTTGACGTCGTCATCACATATGTCGACGGGGAGGGCAAAAGTGGCCAGCGATATGCTGCGTCCTATGCCGAAGAAAACTTGATCTCCGTCGACGCTATTATACCACCATCATCTTTTATTGAGGCCTATCGCGCTCACATCGAGCGCCATGGTGCTCCCAGAGCTATCGTAATTATAGACGATATAGTAGCAACAGGAAATTCTTTATCGTCCAATATTAAGAAATTTCATGATGCAAATTTGGCGATATTACAACAAGATAACCCCTTAGTATTGGCGTTTTCGTTACTAGCGACCCGTCAAGGTCAGGCAACTATGCTGAAGGAGTTGGCTAAGCTAGAATACGATAATTTAGATTATCGTGCTGGTGAACTACTTAGTGATGATAGTATGATATTTGCAGATGAGTGTGACGCATTTGTTTCTACAGATGAACGAGATAGGGCTCGTGCCATTGCAATGGATATTGGGGCAACAATTTATAAACGTGCACCACTAGGCTACGGCGGCCTTGGATTGAGTATAGTTTTTCCAACGACTGTTCCTAATAATTGCTTACCATTGCTCCATACCCGAGGAAAGGGAGCCGGACCTCAGTGGAAACCATTATTTGAACGGTTGGTTAATTGATAAGAATTTCGTTACGAATAAAACATGGCAACCTCCATCATTGCGCCTTAGACCGTTTGTCAGGCGACCGCGCTTGGCGCCCATTTTTGCGCGGTCCCGACTCACCTCGTAAGCATAAGCCTCACACGTCCTTCTATCGACCGTTTGTGCTACTATCATGTAGCAACGTTCATGCCAGTCAGGTCGCCGCCTCGTAGAATCTATCGCACGGCCCTCAAACGCAACCTATATCACGCTGAGTCATAGTAAAATCGGCCAATCTGTGGCGAATTTTGGGGCGCTACGTTCAGCGGGGCGGCCATGACCCGCACTAAAGACTATGGGCGGCAGAGTGTGATCAGGTCCAAGATTGACGGGATAAATCCCATAGGCCTTCACCGACTTATCAATCACTCTTCCACACGTAAGTGTTTCAGCTAAGAGAAGGTATCAGGCTAACGCTCTAATGTGTTAGCGAAATCCCCAAACGCGCCATACCTATCTGTTCGTTTATTAGCAAAGTCATTGAAATGGACGATCCGGCTGCTTGCAGAGCATTAACGGCGGCCTGCGTCGCTGATATCATTGGGTTGGAATGCTGGCTATGCAGCGCCTGCACACGCTTCCGAAACTCAGCAGCGGCCCGGAAGGTCGGCAGTAGATGGACGCGGTGCTGATCGATCTTGGCCGCCATCGCCTCGGCCCGAGACCGTTCGTCGGCGGCAGCGATACGGTCAGCTTCCGCCTCCTCGTTCAGCGCGGCGGCAGCCTGCATGGCACGCGTGGTTGCTGCGGCCTCTACCTTCTGGCTGGCCATGTCCTGCTGCAGTTCATCTTTCATCGCGCGCAGATCAGCCAGCTGCTGGCAGGCTACAGCACGATCGGCAGCTAGGCGGCGCTCGTCGTCGGCAACGCGTGCAGCATGGGCGGCCTTGGCTTTGTCGAGGGCTTCACGCTCCTCGTCCAGCTTCCGGCGATCGGCGGCCGTCGCTGCTGCTGACTGCGTCAGGCGATCGAAGCCGATCACAAGCGCATCCCGGTCCCGCATGTTCTGTTGCTGATCTGCTGCCACGGCGACGGCATTCTGCCGCACCGTCTCGCGCGCATCGTCCACGCCACGTTCCTTGGCGGCCAGGCGGGCGAGATAGACGGGCACCGGCTCGTGCTTCCTGCCGCTGCCCTTTGTGCCCCGAATGAGCCCGAACGGTGCCATTGCCGCCGCATAGGCGTCCTGCGCTTCGTCAAACCTGCCGGGACCGGAGATCGTGCGGCCGACCAGATTCCACCGCATCGCGGCCTTGTCACAGTACCGCTTGTCCGACTTCACCTCCAGCGGGAGGACGACAAGATGGATATGCGGCGTCTTCTCGTCGGTGTGCAGAACCATCGAGGCGATGCGGTACGACTCGTACCGCTCTTTGGCCCACTTCACCTGTGCGGCGATCCATTCGGTCAGGCGCTGGGCCTGCTCGTCCGGCGAGCCCTGTTCGAAGAAGGCCGGCGAGGCCGACAGGATTGCCTCATAGGCGATGACGCCGTTCTTGCGCAGATGGTCGGGGTTGAGCTTCACGACGCGGAGCAAGCGCTTCACGTCGCGCTCGAGGTCACCGACCCCGATCAGGTGCTTCGGTGCGGGTGCGTCCGGCATCGCGTGCGCCAGCGGTTTGGTGCGGGCGTTGTGTACGTTGGCAGCGCGGATCGCCTGCCAAGTCTTTAGCGGGCCCTGATGACGGAAGGTGATGATCGCGTACATGGCATCGTCCTCCAAGGTCTGGATGACGAATTGTCCCAAGTCGGCTATTCAAACACAATGATCTTAAGGCTCTGAAATCGAAAACATAATTCTTGATATTTTTGGTTACCTATGAGTCAGATTGGAATTGCATAGCGTATTAGCGAATTGCACGGTCATCTCATCGATTTTGCGCTGGTAACGTGGAGCAGCGGTGGTGTCATTCCTGCTGTACGGTCGGTTGATAACGCCCGCCACCACCATAACCTCCACCACCATATCCGCCCGGCGGCGTCGGTTCGGGCGGATAGGTGCCATCGGGCGAAGCGGTGATTGCCTTCTGCACGACCGCCCAGCCTTGGTTCGCTAAATATTCTAGCGCAGGTGCGGGGGCCGCAACGTATGTCCCTGCGGGCACCGTCGTGATGGACGTCTGGCCGTCATCACCGACCAGCATCTGCTCCACGTCAGCCAATGCGTACACGACAATATAACTCGCCGAATCCGTCAGACCAGTGATCTCACTCGCTGGAAAATCAACGATCCTTCCCGTGTCGAGCGTACCGCGGAATGCCGCGATTGCGATGGTCGATGTAGTGGTGCTTACCGGATAGGCCTCGTCGAAGCCGATCAACTGATATGCTCCACGTGTCGCCACGATGGGTGCGGCGATACCATCCAGATCTGCTGTCGATCGGATCGCCGGGGTCGGAGGTGCCACACCGACTTGGCCGAGCGCGAACGCGTGCTTAGCCGGCGTCTCCCCGCGCATGACGAACCGGACGGTCATGGTGGCGGGGTCGAGCGTACGCTTCAGGATCACACAAGGTTGGGCGATCAGGCCGGCTTCCTTGATGTCGACGATCAGCAGGTCGCCAGGTCCGTATCGGCGCAGCCTCGGCTTGCAGACGATTTCGATATCGCCCAACTCGCGCCGATCGAGCAGTTCGTAGGCGCATAGCTGCGCTGCCTGGTCCTTATGCTGGACCAGGTTGAATTGGCGCTCCTCCCGCTTCACCTCGCCATCCTCGGCAACGTAGCTAGCGATCGTCACCGGTGCGGTGGACTGGACGTATTCCCATTTGTGATCGCGCGACCGGTACTTGGGGATCAGCGTGTTGAGGCGACCTTCCCATCCCTGCATCGCCCCGGTCACGATATCATCGTCAGCCAGATCGGCCTCGGTGATGGTGTCCAGCGCGAGGCGCGGTGCGCTGACCTTCAGCCCCAGCCGCCCGCCGCGGAAGCAGGGTTCCGCGCCGCCGGCCGCTAGAATATCCTTCAGGTTCTGCCACCGCGATGACGCAGCCCCGGTCGCGGGTTCGAAGACCACCCCGCCGACCTTCCAGCCATTGGCGTCGCAGACATTGGCGAGGTGGACGAAGTCCTCGAGGTTCAGGCCGTCCGCAGGGATGCCGACACCAGCGACCTTCACGGCCCGCTGATAGCGGCCATAGGCGTAGGCCAACCCGTGCAGGCCGGGGTTCTCCGACCATGCCCAAGTCGTCTCGTCGTCAATGCGCTGTGGGCCAATGCCGCCTGGATAGGTGCCGTCGAGCCGGGGATCGTAGACCCGCACCCCGCGCCAGATCGCCCCGAGTTGCGGCACACCGCTGGCAAACACCTTGCCCTTACGATCGAACAGCAGCGACCAGCCGATCGCCGCCTTGCCCGACAGCTTGTAGGCGGCGCCCCAATTCGGCGCACCAGCATAGCGCGGCGAAAGGGCGGCACCCTCCGGCACGGCACCCAGCTGACGGCCGGCCCACAGGAAGCCGCCGGCATAGCCCGTCGCTGCGCCGCCTGCGGGTGGAATGCCCAGCGGAGCGAAGTCGGCCAGATAGTCGACGACGCCGTCGACCGGTCCGGCTCCCGAATAGACATCGACGATGAACGCGTAGGGGTTGGGCACCTTATCGAGGGTAGGGCCGTAGCCGTCCTGATACTGGCGCGAGCCACCGTAATAGGTCTCGCCTATCAGGATCGGGGTAGGCTGGTCACCGCCGATCGTGATCCCGCTGACGGAGCCGCGGGCAGGGGGCGTCTTGGCTGTAGCCAGGGCGCCGATATTGGCGATGGCAGCGGCAGCACTGGCATATCCAGCGACCGAACCGGCCGCCAGCGCGGTCGCACCACCAGCCGCGGCAATCGCGCCGACGCCGGTTGCGGCCAACGCGACCAGCCCTGCGACCATGCCTACCGTGCGGAGGGTCTTGGACATACGCTCACCTCTACAGCCGCCACGCGGCTTTGATCTGCGGATGAGCAATCGGCGCGAGCCCGACGGCATCCTGATGATAGCCGATCACCTTGCCGCCGGCGCCGATCACGATCCCGTCAAAGGGCGGCTCGCCCTCCATCAGCCCCAGGTCGCCCACCAACATCGCGGCAGGCGGGATGCGCTCGAACAGGCTGTCGAGCAGTGCCTCAAGCGAGTCGAAACCGGTCGACCGCAGTGCCGTGCGCGCGCCGATTGGCGACCGGAAATCGGGGATCGATGGCGGCCGGTGGCCCATTGCCCGTGCTTGTGCCCGCGCGAGGTGGATGCAGGTCGAGCGGCTTGCCCAATCGAACGGCCGGTCGCGGAACCGGGCGACCACCTTCTCGGTCGCAGCAACGCGGGCGACCAGATCAACCACTGATGCCACTCGCGACGACGCCGCGGGGCGGGGCGGCCACGCCCCATGCGAAGCTGCCGGCCAGACCGGTGGCATTGTCGTGCCCCCGCTCACCGGGAAAGACGCTGCTGTGGAAGGCACTCGACAGGACGTTCCCCTCGTTGCGGGCCAGCAGACGCTGGGCGCGTGTGACGCAACCGATCGCGAGCGATCGCTTGCCCTTGCCGATCGTCAGGGTTGTGCGGTCCACCTGCCAGTCGGCCTGCAGGTCGGGGGTGCCGATGATGGTGCCGGTGGCCTCGTCGACCTCGGCGATCCACAGGCGGATGCGCGACCCCTGATAGCCGGGTCGCGAGATCGTCGCGGCTGCGGCCGTGCTGGCGGGCAGCATCGTCAGCGTGCCGGCGGGAATGACGTCGCCGACGCCTTCCTCCATCGCCTCGAACCCGGCCAGCGTGCCGAACGTATCATCCTCGCTGCGATAGACATCGTCGCCCCAGCGCAGGAAGCCGCCGTCGCAAAGCAGCACGGTGCGACCGGGCAACTCCATCTTCATCAGCCCGACCAGGAGGATGCGGTCCATCAGGCAGCCTCCTCGACGGTGAACTCGATCCCGATGAACTTCTCGATCGAGATCGACCACGCCTGCTCATCGCCATCGACAAGCCCCTCAATCATCGGTCGCACCAGCTTGACGGTGGCACCGTCGGCGAAGTCGTCGCGGATCATCTCCGACAGGGGCAGTGCCGCGCGACCATCGGCGCCAGCGATCACCTCGCCTGCGACGTTGTGAAGGAAGTGCTGGCCGTCAGCGCGGACGACGTTCAGCCAGAAGCCTTCCCGCACGACCATGCCGCGGTACAGGCCACGAATGTTCAGCGACGTGCCCGACTGGCCGGCACCGTCGACCACCGCATCCTGCAACGGCTGCGGGCAGGTCAACGGATACTCGACGCGCAATCCCATGCGCTTCGCCCGGATCAGGCGAGAGACGATGATCCGCCCGCGTGCCGGATCGTAAAACGGCGGAAAGGCGAGGGCGGCACGGTAGCGCGATCCCTGCCGGTCGACGCGGGTGAGCGCCGCGCCCGTGGAGGGCCGCAACACGCCGCCGAAGTCGAGGAACGCTGCCGAGCCGCTATTCGGCACCGCCCATGCCGGGATGTCGATCACCGCCATCAGCCGACCGTCTGCCGCGAACGCATCGCCTGCCCGGTGGCGCTGGCCGCCGCTGTCCGAACCGAGACGTTGCCGGAGATGCCTTCCACCACCGGCTCGAACATTTCACCGCGGCGCACCGCCAGTTGCACCACCGCCGGCTGGGCGCGGCCGCCATTGTCGTTGCCCGGCTTGCGGATATCCACCATCTCACCCTTGGTCAGGCGCATCGACACGACGTTGGCATCGACGCCGGACATGCCGCCGACCCGGAACGAGCCACCGGTGTTGAACTTGGGCAGGTCGATGAGGTCGGTCGACAGCGCGAACTTGGTGTCCGGCCCCGCGATGCCGGTCCGGGCGTTGCCCTTGCCGAACAGCGAACCCAGCGCGGACAGGATGCCACCACCTCCGCTGCCCCCGCCGCCGATGTTCACATTGGCGAACAGCCGCTGGATCAGCGCGGACAGGCTGTTGAGCGCTTCCTCCATCCCCTTGGCGACGCGATCCTTCCAGAAGTTCTTGAAGAAATCGCCGAAGTTGCCGCCCATCGCCGCGCGCATGCCGTCGCGGAAGGTCGACCGGAACGTACCGGTCAGGCGAGCCTTGTCTTCCTCCTGCCACTCACCAGTCGCCTGCCCCAGTGCGGCGCCGGCCGACATGCCCTGCGCTTCGAGGTCACGGGCGCGCTGCCGGATATCGATCACCCGGCGGAGGCGGCGCACCTCCTCCTCGCTGTCGCCGCGCGCTTCGGCGAGGCGGACGGCGCGGTCGGCGGCATCGTCCTCGAACCAGCGCTGCCGCACGGCGACGCGGGCGGTATCGACCTTGACCTGATCGGCCTCCGCCAACCGGGTAGCTTCCGCCAGGCTCTTGGTCTGCTCGTAGTAGAACGCGATCCGGCGCTTCAGTTCGACCTGCCGTTCGAGGCTGGCTTCGGCCTGACGATCGGTGCCGAGGCGGGCGACGTCGAGCGCGACGGCCTGCTGCTCGTCGGCGATCTCGCGCGCCACCGCCGCTGCCCGGCCTGCCTGGATCGTCGCCATGTCACGCTCGGCCGCAGCCCGCGCCTTGTCGAGGCTCAGGCCGGTGCGCTGATACGCCTCGATCTGCTTCGACAGTGCGAGACGGTCCTGGATGCGCTGCTCTGCTTCCTTGTCGCCGCGGGCGCGGGCGGCATCCAGTTCGGCATCGATCCTCAGTTGATCGCGATTGCCGGTGTCATAGGTAACGTCCCGCCCCTTGCCCGCTCCACGGCGTTTGCGAGACTTGCCATCGTCGAAGTTGACGACCCGGGTGCCGCGGTCGGCCGGGGGGGCGGCAACCGGCTTGGGCTTGGCAGGCGCAGTCGGGGTGGCATCCGCTACCACGCCACCGAGTCCGAGGCGCTCCTTTAAGGCGCCGTATTTGTCGCCGATCCACTTCGCGGCATTGCCGATCCAGGTCATCAGCCCGCCGAACTTGTCGACCAGCCAGCCCTTTACGCCTTCATAGACGCCCTTGGCCGCGGTCACGACGTTGGGAAAGGCACCGGTAACGAAGTTGACCGCGCCGGCGATGATGCCGCCGAACGACTCAGCGATCGAGGCAAAGCCATCGACCAGGAAAGCGCGAGCCGCCTCATATGCCAGCTTCAGCGGCAGGGTCAGGTCGGGCAGCAGGATCGACACGATGTCGACGATCGCGCGGCAGACCGCATCGACCGCATTCTGCGCCTCGGTGAACGCGCCGACGAAGTCGCCCGACAGCAGCGCGCCGATCGCTTGCACGACCGAGCCCACCGCCTCGACAATCCCGGTGATCGCGCGGACCCCGATCTGGATGACCTGCACCAGCGCGATACCGAACATCTCGGTCATGGCGCCGATGAAGGTGCCGGCGACATCCATGACCGTCTTGATGACGGTGACGAGGTTGCCAAAGCCCGAGCCGATCGGGCCGTTGACGACCGACGAGACGACCTTGCCGACTTGTTCGAACAGCGCCGAAAACGCCGGACCCAGCGTTCGCTGCGCCACGTCCCAGACCACCGACAACGCTGAGGCGATGCTATCCTTGAACAGGAGCAGCGCGCCGATCGCCCAGCCGACCGGACCGGTCAGACCAAGGATGGCGCGGCCAATCGCGCCGAGGCCGACGCTGAGGGCGCGGGCGGCCCCGAACTCCAGCAGCATGGCCGCAATGGTCTGGAACGGGGCGACGATCAGTGACACCGCCCGCCCGAGGATACCGAACGACGAGGCAAGCCGGACCGCGACGTATTTTGCCACCGTGCCGAGCGCGATGATGAGCGGGCCGGTCGCGGCAGCGACGACACCGAGGGCGACGCCGACCTTCACCAGCGCCGGGCTATTCGCCATCGTCTCCAACATGCCTGCGAACGCGTTCTTCACCGAGGTGATCGCAGCCGTCAGGCCCGCCTCGCCGATCGCGATCTTCAGGCTTTCAAAAGCGTTGGCCATGCGGGTCGTAGCTGCTGCTTCGCCCTCCAGGCGCTTGGCGATCTTGCCGCCAACGTCACCCCCGGCGATCTCGCGCTGAAGATCGACGATCCCCTGACGGCCCTTTTCCATGAGCCCGATCGCGGTGCGCGCGGCATCGGACCCGAAGATGGTCTTCAGCGCGTCGGTCTTCGACTTGTCAGACAGGCCAGCGAACGCCTTGCGCAACACCTCGGCCTGCTCGGCGAGTGGTTTCATGCGGCCGGTACGGATGTCGAAGAACTCGATGCCGAGCTTCTTCATCGCGGTTTCCGCCTCCTTCGAGACGGGCACCAGACTCTGGATGTACGTCTTGAACGACGTGCCGGCATCTGAGCCGCTGGAGAACTGTGTGCTGGTCGCGGCGATCGACGTGGCGAAATCGGCGAAGCTGACGCCAGCCGATGCGGCCACGCCGCCGCCCTGCGCCAGCGCCTGCTGGAAGTCGAGGAATCCGAACTTCGACGCGTCGAGCGCGCCGACGACATTGCCGACGACCGTGGGCAACTGCGCGGCCGTCACCTTGAACTGACCCATGGTGTCGGTGACCAGTGCGGCAGCATCCGCAACCGGTGCCGCGCCGGCCGCGGCGAGGTCGAGCGACGCCTTCAGCCCTCCGCCGAGGATATCAGCGGTCGATACGCCGGCCAGCCCCAGCGCCTCGATGCCATCGGCGGCTTCGGTCGCGCCCTTGCCAACGCGCGGACCAAGGTCGCGCGCCTGATCAGACAGCGCCTTCAATTCCTTGCCGGTCACACCCTTCAGCGCCGCCTCAACGCGCTTCATCGAAGCCTCGAAACCGCTGGCAGTACGGTTGGACGTCACGGCCAGGGCGGCGAGCGGGGCGGTGATGCCGATCGTCAGCCCGGTGCCGAACTGCTGCATCTTGCTGGCGACCGTATCGAGCGTCCGGCCGATCTCGATGAACGCGCTGCGGAGCCCGGCAAGGTCGCCGCGGGCCCGGGTGACAGCCGGACTCCAGTCGCTGGCGTCCAGAACGAGGACGCCGCGAAGGGCGCCGATAACTGCATCGCTCATACGCCCTCCTTTGGTTCGGGGCCGGCGATGGCCGACCACATCCGTGCCATCGTCAGCAGTTGATCAGGCCCCAGCGCCTTGCGGCGGGGCTCGCGCTTCTTCTTGGCGAGGACGTCTTTCAGCGCCGGCATGCGCTTGGCGCGGTGCAGGGCGGCCGTATTCCACGCCAGCGTCATGCGTTCCTGATGGGCCGTTTCGGATGCCCGCCGCTTGCCCTCGGCAATCATCGACAGGAGACGAGGGGTCGACCGCCAGAAGCCATTCGGCTCCAAGCCAAGTTCGACCCAGATCGTCAGCGCGCGGGCGTAGTCCCAGCCTTCTTCGGCCTCTGCGCCTTTCCCTCCGCACTCGCCGGCTTCGCGTCAGGGAACGCGGCCTTGAACGCGGTGGCGATCAGTTCGCCGGCCTTCTCCATACCAATGTCATGGATGAGGCGGCCAGCTTCCATGTCGGTCAGGCCGGGGTGGTGGGCGTCGAGCCCGACCCGGAACACCGACCGGACCATCGACGGGCCGGAGATGGTGCCCAGCTGGTCGGGATCGATGCCGAGTTCGGTTTCGATCGTGCAGAGCGCGTTGAAGTCATAGACCAGCGTGAACCCGCCGCCGGCCGCATTGAAGGCGACTTCGCCCTTGGTGCCGTTCGCCATGATCAGGCGGCCTCACGCACGATCGAGCCGCTGACCCGGCCAGTGATCGTCGCGGTGAGGCGGTCGTTCAGCGGCGCGGTCGGCTGGAAGCCACGGATGAGGTTGTTGAAGGCCCAGACCGCACCGTTCGGCCATTCGATCTCGAACGGCACCGGGCGGCGCAGCGCCTTGGCGGTCAGGATCGCCTGCTCGGTCGCACCGCCGGGGACGTAATTGATGCCGAACGAGCATTCGCCGGGATCGGTCATGCCGCCGATGTACTCCTTCACGCCGTCGGGCGACTGGAAGTGAGATACCTCGATCTCGTCATCCATCTGCTCGGGCGGGGTGATCTCGAACACCTCGCCGACCTCGATGAACGCCGGGGCGGCGGGCGCGGTCTTCATGCGGAGGATGATGCCGAGACCGGTCATCGCTTGGCTCTGTGCCATGGGTATTCTCCTTCAGGTCAGGTCGTGTGGTGGAGGATGCGGTAATCACGCGAGTTGCGGTGGACCGGCTGGTCGGCCGCATCCTTGTCCTGTCCGTCGCGCTCGGAGAGCAGGAAGCTGCTGTCGAAGGCGGGGCGGGGGAGCGCCTGCATCGCCTCGTCAATGGCGCGAGCGAGCAGCTTCGCATCGCCGTAGGTGAGCCCGAAGCTGTCGATCTGGACCCGGTACGGCAGCAGGCCGTCGCGCCCGGCGAAGGTATGGAATGGCGTGCTGCTGACCACCTGCATCCGCCCCGCCGGCAACGCGGCATTGCGCTGGCCCCAGTCGAGGCGGTCGCCGGCCAAGGCTGCCACCGCGGGCCATGCCAGCAGGTGGGCGATGAGCGCTTCTTCCATGACTTAACCCTTCGCCAGACGGTGCAACCGGTCACCCAGACCGTTGCGCACTGCTGCCTGTACGCCTCCGACATTCTCGTCCCATGCAGGCCGGAGGTACGGGTTGCCGGGTTCATTGATGGTGCCGAACTCCTCGGTGATCGCCTGCGCCATCGAACCAGGCCCAACGTAGGCGGCGACGACGTCGGCATCGCGGATCTCGTCGGCTGCCTGCGAATGGCTCAGGTGGGTGCCGACGCCCAAGGAATCATGCAACCTGCCACTGCGCTGCCGGACGATGCCGCGGGCGGTGTCGGCAACCGGCGCCAGGGCATCAACCGCCAGTCGCTCCAGAAAGTCGCGATCGGCCAAGCCTTCGATTTGGCTCAGCCGTTTATCCATGTCGGCGTCGCCTTCCAGGCGCATGCTGGTACGGGCCATCAGACTTGCACCGCCACCGTGCTGAACTCGATGCCGACCCGGCGCCCGCGCCATTCCTTGCGCCCGGTGATCTCATAGCGGACGCCGTCGCATTCGATCAGATCGGTGTTCATGATCGTCTCGGTCAGGCTGTCGTGCCGGACACCGAAGCGGGTGGTCAGCTTCACGCCCTGTGCCGCAGCGCTGACGCGCTCAGCGTCACTGACGTCGCTGCGCTTTGACCAGGTTTCGCCGATCACCACTGGGGGCTTTTTGACTGCCGAAAAGGCATCGCGCGTGGCTACGGGACGCAAGAAGAGGATCGGCGTGTCGAGTTCGCCGGCCGTGATCGTCATCAGATGCGCAGCGTTTTGAGCGGCCACAGCAGCCAACCAACGGCGTTAGGAACCTCCTTCAACGCTTTTTCAGACACAGGCTCACGGTGCGCATACCATTGCCCGATCAGCAGCAGCGCCGCTTCTTGGATCACCGGCATCTCATGCGGCTCCACATCAGGATGCGTCGCATAGATCGTCCGGCTGATGTCGTTCTCGATCGACCGGCGCGCGGCGCGGATCAAGAGGTTCAGATAGTTGTCCTGCGCGGTCTGGGATTGGCTGATCCGCAGGTGATCCTTCACCTGCTCAAGCGTGACGGGTTCGTCAGCCATTGGCGCACCTCGTCAAAAAGGGATCGGGGACCGGCGAAGGGAGGACACCGGCCCCGAACTGGTCAGCCCTGCGCGCCCTTGCGGCGCGGGGCCGCCGGGGCAGCAGGGGCGGGCGTGTCGGGCGTGATGATCCCGTCACCGATCGCGGTGGTATAGCCGCCGTCGTTCACCACGCTCGGCCGGGTGCCGAACGTATGCTGCACCGCCGGCTTGCGAGTCGCCGGTTCTTCGCCGGGCCGCGCCAGCGCGCCCGACTGCAACAGCGGGGCGGCGTCGATCCCGGTCATTTCGCGGGTGTCGTCGCGGGCATAGTCCTTGCCGTCGCCGTGCATCGCCCGCTTGACGATAAAGGTTTTCGTCTCGGTCATCGTCGGTTCCTCGTTTGGCGCGGCGCCGCCCCCAGATTTGGGGGCGGCGCCGGCCCGGTCATCAGGCGTTGGCGAACGCGCCATCGACGAACGCCTCGGGGCGATACACCGTCAGCGCGAGGCGTTCCTCGGCGAGGATGGTGACCATGTTGCGACGGAAGTTGTCGCCGTCCTCGGTCGACACCAGCACGCCCGACTGCTCGCGGTCGAACAGCTGCGCGCCCATCTTCCACGCGCCGACCGTGAACTCGCCGACCGTCTGCGCCATCGACGGCACGACCGGCAGGCCCCACAGCGTCGGGGCGATGGTGCCCTGCGGGTTGCCGATCAGATAGCGGCCCTCGCCGTCCTTCATCATCTCGATGATGGCCCAGTCGATCGGATGTAGCACCTGACCATCCGCCGGGTAGAGCGCCAGCGCGACCTGCAACTGCGCGATGCGCAGCTTGTCGATCATCGTCGGTGCGGCGAACCCGGTCAGGCCGGTCGGCACGGCATAGTCCGACGCCTGCGGCTTGATGCCGGCGAGATTCTGGCCGGTGCCGTCACCCTTCAGCAACTGCACGTCCTCCACGAAACCGAGGCCGTAGCGCAGGCGGTTGTCGATCATCGAGCGCAGGCCCGGCGCGTCGGCAAGGATTTCGGCCGATGCGAGGAACCAGTGCGCGATTTTGCGGACAGGCGCGTTCTTCAGGTCCAGCTTCAGGGTCGACTCCGGCTTGAGCGTGCCTTCCGCGACCATGCCCGCGTTGTTCACGAACCCCGTCTCCTGGACGTATTCGATCGAACTGGATGAGGTCTGACCGGGCGCGATCAGGTTGCGGATCGTCAACTGCCGGTCGGGCAGCGACTGCATCGGCGACTGGATGCGCTCGGGGCGGACGAGGTCACCGGCCGAACCGTTGGCGTCGGTCGTCAGCGACGTGATCGCCTTGACCTCGATACCGACGTTCTGGCCCTGCCGTGCGCCGTTGGCGAACGCGCCCTTGTACTCGTCGCTGTCGATGTACTGCTGGCCGATCGACTTCTGCTCGACCGGATCACCGCTATTGCGGCGGGCCATCTTCTGCTCAAGGTCGTCGAGCCGTGTCTTGGCCTCGTTCATGCCCGTCAGCGCCTGGTCGGCGAGTTCCTTCGCCGTCTTGGACATCGGGATGCCCTTCTCGGCTTCAGCCAGCGCCTTTTCGGCGATTGCCTTCACCTCACCGTGGCTCTTTTCGAACGCGGCTTTGGTCTCGGCGGCCAGCTCGGCCACCGACTTGGTTTCGGTCGTCATTGGATTGCCCTTCCGGCAGAGAGAAAGATCAGCCGCGGAGTGCCGTCAGGAACTCTTGCAGCTCGTCGATCGCCTTCGCCTCGGGCTCCCCCCGAAGATGCGGCTTGCACGCCGACGCCAGTTGCGCCGCCGTGGATTTCGAGAAGCCCCCGGCATCCCGCAGGAAGCCCTCGAACTCCCGGACAGACGGCACGCCGCCGCTGTCCAGAATGTCTTTGACGCTGATGATGCGCGTCCGATCGTTCATCGGGATCGTCACCAGCGAAATCTCGTGCAGGGCCACCTCCAGCAAGTGCCGCGCCTTGCCTTCGAAGCGGTGCTTCAAGGTCTTGAACCCCATCGACAGGCCGCCGAGCGATCCGCTTCGTGCGCGGGCCTTCGCCTCGCGGCCATCGGCGGTATCGTCGAACTTGCCCTTCACCAGCAGGCCGTCGGGCATTTCGTTGAATGCGTGCCAGACGCCGACTGGGCGCTTATGATCGTGGAACAGCAGCATAGGCAGCGACTTGCGGCCAAGGATCGACGCGGCAATCGCGCCAGGAGCAACGATGTCGCCGCCATGATCCATGTTGCCGTAGCCAACGGCCAGCCCTTCGATTTCGCCGTCATCGGCGATCGACTTTACGTCGAGGGCGAAATCAAGTTCGGTCATGCCGGTTGCCTTGCGTTCAGGTCGACCACGTCGACGGTCCCGTCGTCGTCATGATCCATGAGGAAAGCCGGGCGAGGGACGCCCGCCTGCGACTGGCCACCGAGGATTTCGTCGACCGTCATAGGGAGGGCGCCTGCTGCACTCAGCTTGGCGCGGTGCGCTGCGAGGCGATCGGCGGCGCTGGTGTCGTCGGTCATTTCGTTTGTCCCTGTCCGCTGATGACGTTCTGCAACGGCACATCCTGCATCTGCGCCATCAGCACGTCTCCACCCTCAATAGGTGGCAGGCCTTCAAGCGCGCGAATTTCGTTCTTGGTCATGAACTGCTGCATGATGTCATAGTATTCGGCTCGGCCTTGACTGTCGGCGCGAAGGAATGCCTCTACGTTGAACTTGATCGACCAGCCGGCCTTGCGTTCCGCGCGGGTCAGCAACTGCTTGCCGAGCGCCCCTTCCAGGCGCTTGATGCGCTTGCGCATCTTGAAGGTCATGACCGACCGGGTCTGCTCGCTGATACTTGACCCGAGCGCCGTATTGCCCTGCGTCTGCCCAACGAGGTGAGGGTCGACCTCGAACACCCGGCAGATTTCCTCGACGCCAAACCGCCGACTTTCCAGCATCTCGGCGTCGCCGGGATCGATCGATAGCTGCTCCCATGTCACGCCGTTATCCAGCAGCATGGGACGGCCGGCATTATGCGCGCCGACGAACTTCTCTTGTAGTAGCGCCTCGGCCTTCAGGCGCTGGTCGGGCTTCAGATCCTTTTCGGTCGACAGCACTCCCGACGACCGGACGCCGTTGGCAAATATGGTGGCCGCAGCGCGATCGGTGGCGACCGCGGACTCGAATGTCTTACGGCAAGCGGTCAGGGGCGAAATCCCGCCCAGTGCCGTGCCACCGAAGCCTCGGATATGCAGCACGTCGTTCTGTAGCTCGCGCCGATTCCCGGTGTTATCCAACCAACGATATTCGATTTCGCCGCTGCGCAGCCGGGTCGCGGTGATCGTCTCGGGGGGGATCGGCGTCAGCGCCACCACGGCGCCGACCGCGTTGCGCTCGATCTCTGCATAGGCGTTACCGCGCAACTCTATGCAGGCGACCATGTATTCCCAGAAGTCGAACGCCGACTGATCGTAATTTGGGCTGTCGTGCAGGATGCCATAGAGCGGATGCGTCGCATCATCGACCGCGACACCGCCGGCGATTTTGCGCTGGATGGTCACTGGCAAGCTGGCGATGTTGCCCGCCCAAAAGCTGACGCACGCCCAGGTCGCTGCAAGCCCAACGGCTTCGCCCCGCCCGCTGTTCGCACGGTCAGCCCGTGCTTCGGTCGTGATCGTGTTCGAGCGGAAGTTGTCACCGTCCTGCTGGCCCGGCTCAAGCGGACCGGTCAGGGACAGGATCGCCTTAGCCTCGATCACGTCGCCACGGGCAGCGGCGGTGCGCACCTCGACAGCGGCCGCGCGGGCGGAGAGCCTATATCCGTTCATGCGGCAAGGCTCGCGATCCATGCATCGATGCCGTCGTCTTCTACGGGGAGCAGCATGGGAGCGGTGGCGTTGATCATGGCGTCCACTCCGTCGATCTTGTTCGGGCTATTGGCCGTCTCCTTCTTGGGAAGGATGCTGCCATTGGCGCGTCGCTCGACGACCGCGTTACCGATCATCCAGGTCAGCACCGGGTTGCCATCATGTCGGAGCCGGGTCGGGCCGGCTTTAACCCGAGCCTCAATCGCCTTGGCCGGGTCGGTGACGTTTTTGGCGTTCTTCGCCAACTGGATCGCGAAGGCCTCGCCGCCGTCATCGAAATCCTCGTTCAGGCGTGAGGCCATTGCGAGGCCGCTGTTCCACTGATCGAACGTCGCTCGTTTGACCGTCAGCACCGCCTTGATGTCGCGGATTTGCTGCTCAATTACGCGATGGTCGATGAAGTCACCGGGCGTGGTGGTCAGCGCGCCGTCGGCCGCCCATTGCTTGTAGAGGTCGGTGACCTGTTTCAGCGAGTTGTCCTGGCTGCTGAGCCGCTTTTCAGGCACATAGAACCACGGCATCACCAGCAGCCGGCCACCGGCATCTTCCGCCGTCAGCACCAGCGCGGACAGATCGTCGACGTTGGAAAGGTCGCCACCGAGATAGCAATCGAGCCCCTCGAAATCGGCCAACGTCAGCGTCGGATCAGCGCAGATCGACCACTGCGTGACGTTTAGCCAGGCAGACGCGGCACCCAGCCAGACGTTCAGATGCTTGGTCTTGAACTCGCCCTCGGCCGCCGGGCTGGCCTGCGCCTCGATCGCCCGTTTGGCGACTTCGTCACGCAGGGGCCGCGATGCCTCGATCAGCGGATTGGCCTTGATCCACTTCGTCGCGTCGTATGGATCGTCGCCTACCTTGCGGTCGTCGCCGTAATCCTCGGCACGGTCGATCGTGAAGATGACCGCGAAGATATGCTCAGCGATGACCGAGCGTTCCAGCACCTTGGTCGCCAGCGTCCGCTGCTCGTAGCAGACGCCGTGAAGGTTGAAGCCCGCCGTCGTTATGATCCACATGAGCGGGTTGCGCCGCGCACCGAATGCCGAGTTCATCACGTCGAACAGGCCGCGATCGGAATGGGCGTGCAACTCGTCCATGGTGACGAGGTGCGGATTGTGCCCGTCCTGACTCTTGGCCTTGGCGTGCATCGGCTGCATGTAGCCGCCGTTGTCGCCGCAGGTGATCGACTTGGCCCACGGGATAAGGCCAAACGCTTCCTGCAAGGCCGGGGTCTTCTCAACCATCCGCTTGGCAGGGTGGAACACCTTCTTTGCCTGATCGAACGTCGTCGCCGCAGTCAGCACCTGCGGCCCCGGTTCTTCCTCGCAGGCCAGACAATACAGCGACACCAGCGCGGTCTTGGTCGACTTGGCGTTCTTGCGGGCGACCTCCTCATAGACGGAGGTGAACCGTCGCCCGCCAGTCTCCCGCCGGCGCCATCCGAACACCATCGCCAGCACGAATATCTGGAACGGCTCAAGCGTAATCGTCGGGGTATCCCAGACCCCCTCGACGTGCGGCAGCTTCTCGGCGAAATCGCAGATGTCGTTGGCGTGCCAGGGGTCGAACCGATAGCCCCATGCAGCAACGCGCGCCCGCTTCAGATCGTCGAGGTGACGCTGCGCAGCGAGGCGAACCCATTTGCAATGCTGACGTTGCTTCTTGTCGGCTGCAGCTTTCTTCGCATAGGCCAACGCGATCGCGGCGTAATCCCTAGCGTGCCCCGTGTCCGTTGCGCGTGAACGGGTTGCTCGGCTTGCCGCCATCTGATCCACCTCCGCCACCGACGCGGCTTTTCGGTCCGGCTATGCGGAGCAGTTCTTCATACTGGCGACAGACCGTCAGGTAGGCAGCGGGCGGGGGATCGCCGCCCGCCTTGAAGGCGGCACGCAGCAGTGCCTCCGTCGAGCAGTATCGCGCGAGCATCGCGCTATCGATTTCGGTGACCCCGGCCGACATGGCGCGGCCGATGACCTCGTTCCACACATCGATCGCTTCGGCCGTCATATAATCCGGCCGAACTGGCGGGTCGCCAGGTACGACGATCTCGGTTCTGACCCCGTCGCGCACCGGTTGGAGCGTGCCCCGTGCCGCTTTTGCGGATGGCGTCTCAGGCTTCGGACCTCGCCTCATCGGGGCCTCCAAATTTATCTAGGTCCGAAAATTTAATTCGCACGCGCGAAAAAAGACTTCCCGTTACGGTCCTATCAGCGACCGCTTCCTGACTTTTGACCCGCCCCCCTATTTGGAGCGGCGGCGAGCCCGCGCGCTTTCCTGCGCAGTCTTGGCCGTGTGGCACGCCCGGCAAAGGCCCTGGTAATTTTCGCGATCATCGGTGCCGCGCTCGGCTTTGGGTATGATGTGATCGGCGATCACCGACACCGCCACCCGGCCAGCCTTGCGACACTCGCGGCAGGTCGGCTCCTCGCGCAGCACCTGTGCCCGCATCCGGTCGTGCGCCGCGCCGTAGCCGCGCTCCTGCCGTGTCTTGCGCTTCGACCAGCCAGTCAACGGCCGCACCGTGCCCTGCTTCTTGCGCAGGCCGGGCGGACGACTGGGCATGTCCACGCTCCTGGTGTTCGGCGGGCGGTCGCTTTCCGGTGTTCAGTCCCATCCGTTGGGCCGGGTTACGCTGAGAGCGAGCGACCGCATTCCACCCGCCGCCGAGGTCGAGTGTAGGGAAACCGAGGATGGATACGAAAAAGCCCACCGGTGAGGGTGGGCGAAGGAAGCGCGATCCCTTGACGCGCAAAACCACTGAGACGTTGATGGCACATGCGTTGCCCCCGCGCAACCTTAAAGAACTTGAGGGCTTAAATTCAAAGCCGCCACGAGGCTCGTGCTTTACTTTGAAACTCACCGTTCACCACAAATGCATGGAAATTTTTAGCACCAGAAGCACCAAAGCCTCTGAGAAAGGAGGAAGCCCCATGAACACGCGCACTCAAATTATCGCTGGTATCGGCATATTAACTGTCATCGGGTTCGTCGCGACGGTGATGCCTGATCCCCCCTTTCCAGGGCCGCCTTCTTCGGATCAGATGGTAGCAGTTCATCCTACAAATCCCACACCGGAACTAGAAAAAGTCATCGCCCCTAAAGATGTAACGAGTCCGCGGGAAACCTACGGGACGGAGGAGCAGCGTTTGGCATTTATGGAAAATGATCCACAGATGAAGGCGGCTGCGGACTTTGTTGGGGTGTTGATCAATTCAAATGGCCATTTGTGCGCTCAAGTTAGTAACGTCGAGCCAGTCGGCAATAGCAAGTTTGAAGTGACTTGCGTCGAGCGCCGGGATGGCAGCGGCAGAGCAAAATATATCGTGAATGGAATTACCAATAAGGCTGTGAGAATATGAGTGTTATTATATGCCTTTTTCTGTTGGCTATGGTTAGTAAGGTAGCAAGGGGCGTTATCGGCGGTCTAGTTACAATGGCTTTCGGAGTGCTAGTTTTGATAATAGGCACGTCGCTGTTTTAATAGCTAGACTATGAATTTAGGCAGAGGGCCGATGGTTATCATGATCGTCGGTTTTCCGTATTACATACCCGCATCGGACGAGCCAATCAGGCTTAGGTGACCTTCGTGCTCCGACGACGATAGCTGGCAGCCACGGCAATCGTCGCGTGCCCATCGTTCTCCGGCCACACCCGGATTCCCTCGGCTTAATGTCGATGTGGCGAGCAGAGCTGGCGCCGATTGGATCGGCTGCTATGCTTGAGGAGCGCGTCAGTCGAAAGCTGGGGCGTATCGGCCGAAAGCCGTGATGATCCTCGACCAGGAGCAAGCTCTGACCATGCGCCAGTATTCTCACCTTTTCTCGTGCTTATATGACCAGCCCGAACCTGTGGGGCGGCTTGGCCGCGGTGCCCACCATTCGGTATTCCGCACGATGCAGTGGCGTGGCATCGACGGACAAAAGCTCGAACAAGGCCGCATCCACGACTTTGCGGTCATTTGGGACACCGATCATGATGAGCGGGTGGTCAAGGTCGCAGAGCGACTTCATCTGGCGGGGCTGCTCTTCCCGGTCGTTTTCATCGGGGAGCGCAAGGGGGTCATGACGCTGCTGCTCGACTACATGGGCGGTCCCGAGGTGTTTGCGGACGAAGTGGGCTGGACCGCGAAGATCGAGGCTGTGGCCGAGGACGCCAGCGACGATGATGGATGGCAGGTGGTGATCGGAATGTATCAGCGCTGGGAAGAGGTCGATGAGCCAACTCAGACCAACCCGGCTGGGATGATTGGGACGCATCCGGCAAAGGCGATCGCCTACCTGCAGGGTATCGATGCCCTGTGGGAGCTTGGGGCCAAGAGCGAGCTTTAGATCAATCATGGCGCGTATCCGTCATCGCACCAAGACGATCTCCGAAATCGTCGAGGAGCGGGCCTCCATTGATCGTGGCGAAGCTATGCCAACAGACTGGGAGCCAAACCGCGACAGCCCAAAATATCGGGCGCGGATGCGAGCTTGGGCGCGCGAGTGTCCGACCTGCGGTGCGCCGGCACGGTCTTCCTGCCGGGGAGCACGCGAAGGCAAAGTGCGCTGGTCGTTCCATCAAGCGCGTTGGGGTCGTGGCGATGCTGGCGATGGGTAACCGGTAGCCTAGTAGCGAATTGTGGAGAGGTAATCATTCCGTTCGACAGATTGCGTTGTAATCGCGAGTGAACCAAGCTCTTCGTCAGGCTGCCATCCAGTCGCTCTCCGCATCGTCGATAGCAGCGAAGACGTCACCATCAGCCTGCTGCTTGCGAAGGTGAGCGCGCACCGCCTCGGGATCGCCGTTCTTCGGAAACGTTCGATCGGCACGGGCTGCGTCGGCGATGCCATCGACCCAATCGCCCCGGTCACGCTGGGTCAGCAGCCACCGCCCAAATGGCATCTGCGCGTCGGATTGGTCGTCGTGATCAGTCATGTCAGGCTCCTCGTTCAAGCGAACGTACTCATGTCATCCCGGTTTTGTTCTGGCAACGTTCTTGCGAATCAAGTCGGGATCGGCCTAGCTATGCCCGCGCCGCCCTGCGGTGATCGACATCGCTGGAGGACCCAATGCAGCATGATCTGCAACTGCGCGCGGCTGCCCGTGCCATCTACGAGAACGTCTATCCCTCCGAGGAATGGGCGCCGATAGGGTTCGACGACGCCGAGCGGTACGGCACGGTTCACTACCGACAGGCGGTCGGAGCCGCGCAGGACGCCCGCGCCGTGCTGGCTGCGCCACATCAGCAGCTCCCGCTCCCGGCGATCCTGTGATGATGACACCCTCCAGCAGGCCCCGCCTCAGCATCGTATCGTCACGCCGCGCTGTGCCCGCTCTGACCCTCCACGACGTGCCCTTCGAACTGGTGCCGCGCGAGGTGCCGTTCTTCCTCTGCGACACGCCCGCTGGCTTTCCATCGCCTGCCCAAGACGACATGCAGGAGCCGATCGACCTCGGTGCTTGGCTCGTCGAGTATCCCGCCGCGAGCTACATCATGCGGGTCGATGGCCGGTCGATGTCGGGGGTGGGCATCAACGATGGTGATCTGATCGTCGTCAACCGTGCCAAGGAGCCGCGGGCGGGAATGATCGTAGTGGCGCTGGTCCACGGCGACCGCACGCTGAAGCGGCTGCGCTATGTTGACGGCCGGCATTGGCTGGTCCCGGAGGCGGAAGGCTTCACCGATATTCTTGTCGACGAGCATGTCCAGATTTGGGGCGTGGTGGTGGGCGTCGCCCGCAAAATGGCATGACCGCGCCGATCGCGCTGATCGACTGCAACAACTACTATGTCAGCTGTGAGCGGGCGTTCGATGCCAGCCTTGTCGGCGTGCCGGTCATCGTCCTGTCGAACAACGATGGCTGTGCGATCGCCCGCAGCCAGGAGGCGAAGGCGCTGGGGATCAAGATGGGCGATCCCATCCACCACCTGCGCGACAAGGTACGGGCGCACGGCATCCGCGTGCTGTCGTCGAACTACACCCTCTATGGCGACATGCAGCGCCGGGTGCTGGCGGCATGCGAGGCGTTCGCTCGCGACGTCGAGATCTACTCGATCGACGAGACCTTCCTCGACCTCTCCGGCTTCGAAGACCGTGATCTGGTGGCCCACGCCCACGCCATGCGCGATCAGGTCCGGCAGTGGACGACGATCCCCACCTGTGTCGGCATTGCCGGCACCAAGACGCTGGCGAAGCTGGCCAACGCCGCGGCGAAGAAGCAGGAGAAGTTCGGCGGAGTTACCGATCTGCGCGATGAGCGCGTCTGTCATGACGTCATGGGGGCCTTCCCGGTCGGCGACATCTGGGGTGTCGGCGGCGCTACCGCGCGCAAGCTGATCGCGCTTGGCATCACGACCGCTGGCGAGCTTCGCGACATGCCGATGAAGCAGGCGAGGGGGCTCGGCACCGTGGTGCTGGAGCGGCTGGTCGCCGAGTTGCGTGGGGTGCCGTCAGCCGCAGTGGAGATGGTGGCGCCGCAGCGGCGGGGTATGGCAGTGACGCGGTCATTCGGCACGCCCGTGCTAACCTTCGATCACCTGATGGGCGCGCTGACCGAATATGCCATGCGTGCCGGCGAGAAGCTGCGCAGTCACGGCCTCGTCGCGTCCCGGCTGACGGCGTTCTTCCACACCAATCCCAACAAGCCCGAGCGACCGCAATACACTGGGTCTCGCACGGTGACGCTGTACCCGATGACCAGCGACAGCCTTGAACTGATCGCCGCGGCGCGACGGGCAGCGGAGCGCGCGTGGCGTGACGGCTATGCCTACACCAAGGCAGGCGTGCTGCTGGACGATCTCGTCGCTGCTGACATGCGACCCAGGACGCTATTCGAGGGCGATACCGACAAGCGGGCACGGCTGATGGGCGCGCTGGACGAGATCAACGGCCGGTTCGGGAAATGGACGGCCGTGACCGCATCGCAGGGGTTTAAGCGGGAGTGGAAGCTGCGGTCTGAGATGCGGTCGCCCGCATGGACGACCAGCATCACAGAGGTGCCGACCGTACGGGCGGGATAAAGTTGCAATGAAAAGGGCAGATGACCTTAGTGCGGCGACGATGGGGTGCCGTGCCGGTGACCACGCCGAAGTAGAGCACACACCTTGCAGAACGTTGAAGGCCAAGAACCTTGCAGCCTTCTACAGCGAAGACAATTTTATCCCCATGTAGCGGTCAGTGTTTTGATGTTTAGTTAACGATGCCGGGCAGATATTCAATGTAAAAATAGGTATGCTGCCAAGGCAAAGTTACCCAGTTTAAAATTCGCTGTCTTTAATTGAAGATGTAAGCCGTCTAATATCTTCATTCTTGTAGCTTACCCCAGTGGTGTGATCTTCAAGGGTAACGTCTTCTCCCGGCTTGGCGCTAGCCAGATGGTCAAATGCGAGTTCAAGCGCATCTTCTATGGTGCTGCGACGTTGCCCCAGCGTGGCCAATCGGCCTGACTTACGAACGGAATACCGCATATAGCCTCCATACTAACGTAAACCATATTGAACGAGGGTATGGAATGGCAAGGGGTGTGTCACGATTGTGCGCTGGCATAGTTCTAATTTGAATCTAGGATACGGCTAGTGTGCAAACAATCTGGGAATGTTCCATGGTGAAATTCACCGTCGTGGTGCGTGAAATCGGGCGGTTAAAGCCTGATTACAGTCTCGAGTTTGAAGCGCCTGCGTTGCCAACGATCGGCAGCTATCTCTCTATCCACCGGCCGGACGCCAAGCATGGGCACACTGAGGACCTGATCGTGCGTCGCGTCTGGTGGCGTCTGCATCACCCAGTGACCGGCGGTTTTGCGCAGGAACCCGTACCGGTTGGTTCAGTCGTCGAGATTCAAGTCGAGTGCGAGCAGGCTATTGGGCCTCATTCCCTTGACCGCTGGCGTAGCAGCCTTGAGAGCGCCCGGGAGCGCGGTGTCGAGGTCGAGGAGTTTGACGTGGCTCGATTTGCTCTCACTGAGGCCGAGATGAACCGATCAGGCGGCGGCGTCTAATGGCTGAGATTCGTGCGCTTAACGAGCGGGTCATCGAGATTGCGACGCAAGGCGACGCGGCGTGGTTCGAGAAAAATCCGGACAGCCGGCTCCGCATGCGCAATGCCGTTGAAATGGAGTTCAACCGCAATTTGGGGGCACCCCCGGTGGGCATGACGTGGCGTGCGATCGTTCTCGAAGCGCAGCCTGGCGTCCGGATGCGTCAGCCGATCGCGCTGCCAATGGGCATCAGCAACGACGGCATGAACGACCAAGATTTGCTCGATCTTTTCATGCAGGTTGCACCGAACGAGGCGGCAACGCTGTTGACCCATTTACGAAGTGTAAAGCTTGCTGGCAGACCGAAGCCAACCGGGGCGTGGTGATCCGATAGTCCGATAGCCGTATAGCGAATTGCCCGATCACCCCGTGCCCGTGCTTCAACTACCGCACGCCGCTGCCGTGATGACGCCGGTGATGCTTTCGGTAACAGGCGTGGTCATGTCGCCGGGATTAGGCGAGTCTGATTGTGCCTCTGCCAGCGTATCGCCTTCGCCAATATAACGGACGGTGCCGGTGCCGCAGTCGATCTCCCGACGCGCATAGCTTTCACCCGAAGGCCCCGATCGCCGGCTCATCACCTCGCGGTGGCCGTTGGGCATCTCGTTGTTGCTAAGGATCAGATAGCTGGCACGGGGGTCGCTGGGTACGTCGACAGGTGTGCTGGTGACGCTGGCATCGGGCGTTGGCATCGCGACAGCTGCTACGGGTGCTGGTGTCATGCCGTCATTCTGAACGAGTTGCTCGGGTGATCGCGAGCAGGCTGCGGCGAGTAGGCCGAATGCGATGATGCCGGTTTTCACGTGATCGATCCTCCCTTTGTCTGGGCATGGTCAGCCATTCAGGGGCAGGGGGCAAGGTCGCCATCGCGCTGTTGTGGGGGGGGCTGCCAGCGCCACTGGCATCGACGACGTTCGGCCAAATCGATAGACGGCTGCCCATGGATGAAGACGAACCGAACATCATCAACTCACACCTGTCCCGCATAATCGTGTGGAACGGCTACCGGCTGCGGCTGGAGATCTACCGCCTCGACGATCGACCCGGCTGGTCGTTGGAGGTGGTTAACCAAGTCGGTACGTCGATCGTGTGGGATGACCTGTTCGACAGCGACGAGGCGGCCGAGACGACGTTCCGTGAGACACTGAAAACTGAAGGGCTTGCCGCCTTCCGCGACGAGGGCAACGTCGTCCCTATGTCGCAGTCCGTGCATTAGGCGGCGTTTGGCATCAGTGATGTCGTCTACGAGTTACGCGATGCCTTGTCCGACTGCGCGAGGCCGGGCACCTAAGCAGGAACGGAAACGGGTCGTAGAGCGAAGTAGAGTGGCGGCTTAACAACAGCTAGAGGCATTCTGACCGACTTCCGAATGGGAGCTGCCCTGCTTAGAACGGAACCGGTTTGTTAGGATTCCGTGTCAAACTTGCTCGGAAGTGGTTCGCCTTTCGGCCAGTAGCCAGCTCCCTTCAGGTTCACAAATTTCCCAGACCGCCATAAATTGGTGCCAAGGACCTTGTTTTTATCGGTGCCGTCTAGCTTATGTCCTTCAGAAGATAGCTTCGTCACAAGCTCCCCTCGGGTAAGCGGACGGCCTGCTTCTACAATGAGCCGGGCAGCTTCATCCATGGCGGCGCCTATCGCAGCAGAATGAAGTGCTCTAGGCTTAGGGGAAGCCGGTTCGGAATGTGCAAACAGATCGGCCATTTCAGGCTTCGCATTTCGACGCTCTTGGACGGCTGAGTAGGATTCTACGAATTTATCGACGGCAGCAAGCTCTTCACGAAGCTGACGGCGCCTGTCTAGCGCTCGTTGAAGTAACTCATCCATCCCGACCTCCCAGCCGATAAGGCCATGTGTTGACCGCTGTGTCAACTCTGAGTTGGTGGAGTCCGCCAGTAAGAGTTGCTTTGCGAATGCGAGTATGCGATACAATCACAGCGCGAGTCGTCGCGTGATGGAGGCGCCTAGTGATATGATGTGTTGGTCCGGGGAATTGCCGGAATCGAAAGAGCCGATCCCTAAGGACCGGCCCTCGGAAGCCTCGACGCCGAAGCGTGCATGACCTCTGCTGTGGTAAGCTAGGAATCGCATGCTCCGGTGTCTGGGTCAACCCTAGACCAGGAGATTTTGCCATGAAGCGCAAGGTCATCGACGTCATTTACCGACAGTGCATCACACTGCGGAACGGTAAAAGGATATGTAAGCCGAAGGGTCAGGCTTATCGTATTCCGATCTACGAGAACGATAACGATCCAGAGTAAATTTCGGCCGGGGGAGACCCCGGCTGTTTTTCGTACGTCGCGCCGCTAGTATCCCGCCCACTTGCGCGATACCAGCGACACCATCATAGCCCGCGTCACAATCGCAGCCTGTGAGCCGTTCGCCTGGCGACGGTTATCCTCACGCCATGCGGTCGCTACTCCCCCCCTTACTGCCCATAATACACCACCCCCGGCCGCCTGCCGGTGGTATGCTGCCGTCAGCGGTCAGGCCGCCAACTCCTCACGCACCAGCTGCGCTAAGTGACCCCCAGTGGCGACATCAGCTGCCTCCAATGCCACCTGGGCCGCTGCGGCCGTCGCGAATGACAACGTCTCGCCGTGCATACCCCGCAGCGCCGCCAGCACCCCGTCGATATGGATGCTCGATCCCCAGCGACGGTACAGGCCGTTGGGCGCGCAAACCCCGCGGCGGATGCTGGCGCCCTTGCCGGCCGGCTCGATCCACAGCTCTTCGATCCCGGGTCGCGAGACGAGGCTGCGGACGCGATCCGTCAGCGCGCGCAGGCCGATCCGAAACTCGTCGCTGACCATCTGACGGTGCCGGCCGGACCGGGGGGCGATCCGCTCCCGATGCACGGTCTTCGTCACTAGCTTGCCGTTCTCGGTCACGGGCTTCCCATTGCGCAGCACCGGCTCGTCCACGATGATCCAGTCTTGGTTGCGGCCACCGAACCGGGCGATCGCAATCTCCGAAAACGACTGGTCGTCCAGCACCACGGCCCGCATCGTGATCAGCACGGTCCCTCCCATAGCCCCTTCGCATAGCGCCACCTTGCGCTTGGCCTCCAAGATCGCCGGAGTGGCTGAGATCAGATCCTTCCCGGGATCCCGCGTGCCGCCGACACCGACGTTCAAGCAACTCTTTGTCGCCGACCGATCGCAGCGGTCAAAAGCCGCCCGGTAGAACCGCAACGCTGCCAGTTCGTCGACTGTGATCGCATTGGCCTTGCCCGCCGCCAGCGTCTCGAAAAGCGGCCGGCGCCGGTAGGCGAAGCCCACCTGCTTGCCCATCTCGTCACGGATCTGCTGGCGAACGTATTCGACCTTGCCGGCCTGCTCAGCGGTCGGCTGTTCCATCGCGATCGAGGTCGAGACCATCTTCGCTTTCGCTGACGAAAGTGCGCCTCGCAGCCCCTTGGTGGTCCGCTTCTTCATGCCGTCAGTCCCGGTTTGTAGTTTGTCATTGGATCACGCTGCCACAACGAGGCGTAGCCTGCGGAGGAGGATGTCACGGTCGTCGGCCAATGGCTCGGCGATGGCGCGAATTTCTCCGATCGAGGGGATGAAGCCATGCCTGGCGGACTGGACAGCCCGATCGATCGCCAGCGCCACGATGTCGTGCGGCAGGTCACCAAGCAGCCGCAGATGTTCGGCTAGCCAGACTGTCAGCGCAGACGCATCGCTCTGTGTCCGCGACGCCATGAACATCGTCCACAGGATCGACAGGCGATCCCCAAGCCAGTCCCGCGGTACCGGGCGTGCCGACTTTTCCAGTGTCGCCAGCACCTCGCGAACCTGACCGGCAGCGCCCCTGGCCTCAACCACCCGCCTGGCATGATCGACTGACCAGCGCGCTGAGCCGTCCGAGACGAACTCGCGGTCAACCAAGGCCGACAGCAGCTCGGGCGGCACGGACGGCGTCGACGGTGGTGGTGGCAGCATGCTTCCTGGCGCCGCCGGCATGAGGTCGTTCATCGTAATTTCCCTCGGTGACTTTCAGGAGGTTCTTTGGTTCGAGCAGCCAGTCGATCGCGACGAAGCCGTTGCGGGATGTCTCACCCCGGAGGAACGGCGATCCGCGGATGCGGGCCATTACGCTGACCCATCCCGCCAGTCCGCCGACGTCACGAAGGCGACCGGCCAGTTTTTTCCGGCGGCCAGAGTTCAGTTCCAGTGGGCGGCAGCCAGGGACCAGGTCACGCCGAAGCGCTTGGTAATCCTCGAACGCGGTTACGACCGGATCCGTGGCGGCACCGGCCACTGGGAAGACAATCAGCTCACCCCGTGGCTCATCCTTTTTGCCGTCAGCGCTCCCGTCGGCCAGCTCGCTGGCTGACGAGTCCGAAGGACTATCTTCCTTCTCCCTCTCCCTCTCCATCAGGGAATTAATTTCCGCACTTTGTGGAAATTGCTCAGGTTCATCATCCGGGGTTTCCGCTGCCTGCGCCTTTCGGGGGCGTCCAGGCCCGCGCTTTTCCTCCGTGCCGCCATTTTCCCGACGGCCGAGGAACTGCTCGATAGCCGGTGTCGTCGGATGCTGGCATGACGGCGAACGCGGGTTCTGGAAGGCACGGAAGTTGCGGATCGCACCGTACCTTCGGCCGTCGACCTCGAATTGACGCACTTGATTGCACGCCTCCGCCTCCGCCAGCAACGCTGGCACGTCGACGTCGTCGGCAGGAAACAGCCGCATCTTGAGGCGGGTAGGCTTCCATTCGAACACGCCATTGTCATCGGCCTCGTTGCGAAGCCCGATGACCAGCAGGCGGGCGGCCATGCCGCACTCGACGAAGTCCTCGTCGGTCCATTGACCGGGATGGATGGAGCGGATGCGGCTCATGCTGGCCTCGTGCCGCCGAAGCGGAAATGCTGGGTGTCACGCACCGCCTGATGCTTGCCGAAGAAATAGATCTTGCGGCGCTGCGGCTCGCCCTGGCGGACCTTGGCAGAATAGATTTCAAGGCGGTCGCGCTCGACGTCCATCTCGAGCTGCCACGCATCGCGGCGCTTGGTGTCGTTCGCGTCGGGCTCGGTCTGCCGGAGGTAATACTCGGCGCGGTAGGCGAATACGACGGTGTCGGCATCCTGCTCCAATGACCCCGAGTCGCGCAGGTCGGACAGCATTGGCCGCTTGTCCTCGCGCTGTTCCACAGCACGATTCAGCTGCGCCAACGCAAGCATGGGCACACCACTGCTGCGGGCGATGCCCTTCATCTCGCGTGAGATATCACTCATCTCTTGTTCGCGGTTGCCGCGGCTCTTCACCGGATCGAGGAGGCCAAGGTAATCCACGACGACGAGACCGAGCTTGGCGCCGCGTTGCGCCATCTCGCGCTGATGACGGCGCACCAGCATCCCGACCTGAGCGCCATTGAGCGCGGCCGGTTGTTCGAACATCAGCGACCAGCTTTCCAGCATGGCCTCGATCTCGGCGCATCGACGAAAGTCGTTGCCGTGCAGCTTGCCCTTGATGACGTCGTCGAGCGTCGCTGACGATCCCGCCTCGAACAGCATATCTGCGACAATACGCTTCATCAGCTGATCGACGGGCATCTCGCGGGAGATGAAGAGGACGCCAGCACCCGTTTTGGCGGCGAGACGCGCGATCGCGAGGGCGAGCGCCGTCTTGCCCATGCCCGGCCGGCCACCAAGGAGGATCAGCTGACCGGGAAACAGGCCGCCGCCGACGATGTCGTTCCACTCCGGCAGGCCACCGATCTTGAGCCCCGTCTCCTGGGTGCCGGCCGCGACGGCCTCAATGTGCTTGATCGCGTCGCGCCAAGCCTGTGCGATGCCGATGGCGGGCGTTGCGCTGGACCGCAGCAGGGTCTGAGATAACCCCGTCTCGATCGTGCTGGCGATCTCCTCCAGACCAACCGACGTATCGCCGATCGTGGGCCTGACCTCGGTCAACGCGCGGGCAAGCAGCCGGCGGCGGGCGAGGTCGGCGAGATGGTCGACGTACTCGATGCCGATGCCGGCACGATCGGAGGCGGCCAGCTGCGCCAGATATTTGGCGCCACCGCGACCGACCATCTCCTCGTTGTTGAGAAAGCGATGCGCGACCGGGATTGGCCGAGGGGCAGTACCTTGTCCCCAACTCGAAGTGATAACGGCGAACACCTCCCCGAGCAGGTGGTCAGAGAAATCCTCGGGCTGCAGCCGGTCGGCCGCGCGATCGATCAGCTTCTCGTCACGCAGCAGCGCCCCGATGACGGCGGCTTCCGCCGGCTGGTCGGCACAGGCGGCGATGACGCCGGGATCAGGCTGGCCGGGGATTCGCGCGCGTGCATCGCCGGCGAACTGGTCGTCAAAGGCGCCGCTCATAGCTCGCGTCCCATCATCTGGTCGTTCCAGTCCTTAAAACGGGGGTCGGGGCAACGGACATCGACGAGATATCCCTGCTCCATGAGGCTGGTGGCTGCGGCGATTGTCGCACGCTCCGCCGCGGCATCGTTCTGCGCGCAGATAACGATCTTGCTGACGATCTCCGGGTAGCGGATGGCCGCCATGTTGGATGTGCCGAGGCTCACCCATACGGATGAACCGGGCAATTCTTGCGCTAGGCTCAATCCATCTTCCGGCCCCTCGCAGATCAGAATCTCGGGTGCGGGCGGACCGAGACGCAAAGCACCGCCTCGGACGCGACCGAGGCTGAGCTTGGGACGCTTCATAGCCGCCTTGCCGGTACCGTCGGGGCGTAGGAAGATGCGTTGGATACCGGTGAACTCACCAGCGCCGTCGGTGACGTAGCCGATGACAGCGGGGAAGTCGGCGCTCGTCTCACCGGTTTCGTGATCACACCACGTCCATGTTCGAGCAAAACGAATGGTGTGATGCCACGACCTGATGCCGCGGGTGTTGAGGTAGGTCTCGCCGATCGTGCCGGACAGCGCCGTCGAGGCCTTCCAGACGTCGGCCGCCGTATCCGTTCGCTGGTCGCGTTCGGCTTCATCGCGAGCGATGGCCTTGATCCGTCTGGACGGATCAACGCTGGGCAGGATGCCGCTACCCAACTCCCGCAAAGCAGTGCCGAAATCGCACCCGTGGATTTCCATGTATGCGCTGAACAGATCGCCCGTTGTGCCGCATCCACGGCACAGATAGACGCCGAGATCGTCGTTGACCGACAGGCTGCCGGTCTTCTCCTGATGAACGAAGCATAGGCCGACCATCTCGCGGCCAGCGCGCTTTAGCTTCGTCTTGGTGCCGATCACGTCGCTGATCCGGTGCCGCTGCTTGATCTCGTTGATCAGCGCGCGACGTGCCGCCTGCTGTTCGGCAGTCCAGGCCATTAGCTGCGGCCCTTTTCGTCAGCGATCATCTCGAGCCACATGCCCGTCACCTGATGGGCACGGCGAATCAGCGCCTCTTGCGGCGCCAGCTCGGTCGCGGTCGTCACCCCATCCAGTTCAGCCGCGATGATCGCGGGCAGCAGACTGGCAAGGGTGAGGGAGGCGGAATCGTCGCCGGTGCAGATCGACCCGGCATCGGCCCAGCGCCCGCCGACCAGCGCCAACAGCGGGTCGGCGAAGCGGCCGCCCCATTCATGACACCCGGCGAGGAACGTTGGCAGATCGATCGGCGATGCAGTGTTGGCATAGGCGGCGGCGCGGTCGTCGGACTTGCCGAACACGCGGCCGATATCCGCCCAGGTCGCGGCGTCGTCGGTCTTGATCGACGTGATGACGGCGTTCTGCGCATCGACCGCGGCTGACGCGGAAAACGTGCGGCGGCGTCCGTGGAGGTGAGGGGCGTTCATGCGGCACAAGCTCCGTCATGGCGAAAGACAAACAGGCGCGACGCGAGAACCGGGTGACGGTCACGGCAATCGCGAACATGCTGGCGGCGATGATCGATGCGATGCGCGCGGGCGGCGTCTCTAATGAGATCACCCACGGCTTCTTGGACAGGCTGGATTATCTCAACGCCATGACGCTGACCGGTTATCCGGAGGTGCTGATGGCGGAGTTCGTGGAGGTCATGCGCTGCACGGTGGCCAGCAATGACTAAGGGTGGGGTGACCGGCCATGAGGCAGCAGTCACCCCGGCATCCGCCCCGCTGGGAGGGGTGCGGGTAAGGCCAAGCAAAGGGAGGGGTAGCCCGACCGGCGGATGTTGCTTGTCGGATGCACTTTCCAGCCGATCATCGCCAGCCGGAATAGCCGCACACACAGAACGGTGGAGGCGATCAGCAACCAGCTTGCCCCCTTGGCCATCGGGGGAGAGGCTTGTTGCCTCCCCCCTTCCGGCTATCGTCGTGCTTCCACACACCAACGAAGAGGTTGAGTCATGGCCAACGACACTCCGGACGCCCTTGTTGCCGCGACACTGGCCGTGGCCGTTCAAGGCGAAGATCAGGCGGTGCGACGCAGAGATGCCGATCGTCTGTTCAACGACTACCGCTACCTGCTTGCCAAGATGCGCGAAGTGGCTGCCGCCGAGGCGCAGGAGTCCACCGATGCTTGGCTCGCCGGTATGCGCAAGGACAGCTGACATCCTATGCCGGCCCGGCCGATGGGGTGACGTCCGACACTCGAAACCCCGTCTGCACCTGTCTTTCGAACTCTGCCGCCAGATCGATGGCGCGCCGAATGTTCGTGGCGTCGTGCTTCAGGGCGAGCTTCAGACATTCCAGTCGTACGGTCTGCAGGCGGGCCCTGCCTTCGGAAGGCAAAGCTTGTTCTGGACGACCACTGTCTTCGGGAGACAGGAGCCTCAGGTTCTGGTCGCTCAGCGCCAGCCAGCCGGTCGGCTGCACTTGGATGCCGTCCTCGTCGCGCCACGCGTCGGTGTCGTCATGCCACTTCGCGATGATCCACGGAGCCGTGGGCCACGTGTCACAGCGGGGGGCGTCGGGGCAGTAGGCGAGGAGAAAGCGGTCCTGCGGGGCGGTCGCGATCGGCTGGACGTTTGCAGGCAGAACATCGTCGCCATCATCTTCGGCTTGACGGTCGAGATAGCGCTCGTTGGCGATCGCGCGACAGGCTCGCGAGTACTGACCCTCGCCCATGATGGCGACGATCATCTCGACGATGCGATCATCGATCTCAGCGGACTGGGCGGGGGTAAAGATATGCGTCATGCTGCTTCTCGCCCGACAGGGACGGTAAGGCCTGGGATGAGATCAGCAGGCTCAATGTCTACTTCTGCCCTCCGGGCCACGTCGAGTACCGCTGCTTGTTGCCGCGCTGGAATGACCCCACGTTCCCACCACCCTTGGACTGTGGTGTGGTTGCGATGCCCCAGCAACTTGGCCAGCCGATGCACTCCGCCCAGTGCCGTGATTACGTTTGTGATAGCCATTCTATATACGTACGCACAGTGCGTAATATGTCAACGTAGAACGCGTCGGTATGATTGGGTGATATAGGGGCATGCGTAAGACAATTGGCGATCAGCTCCTCGACCTAAAAAACCGGAGTGAGCTCTCCTTGGCGGAGATAGCTCGACTAGCGGGCTACAAGGGTGCGTCCTCTCTGCAGAGATATTTCAATCCAGCGTACGATCCAGAAGTCTTGGATTATAGGACCGCACAGAAATTGGCTGAGGCGATGGAAGGCGCTGGAGAGCCAGAAATTTCGCAGTACGAGATCATGGCGCTGACAGCAGCCGCCGATCAAGCTGGAATCAGGCCGGTGCTCGTTCCGATGCAAGCAAGCAAGGACATGAAGGGCATTATTCCAGTCTATTATGCATCAACAATGAAAATATCGTTTCCATCTATTAATAATAGCTTCGTAGAAGGTCTTTATCTGGACTTTTCTGATCCAGTCGACAATTTGCGCTGTCCTCCAGTTCTTGAAAGGCGCGATGTAATTGGCTTTTATATGGCAGGAGCATCAATGCGTCCGCGTTTCAATCCGGGGGAGATTGTTTTCACAGACGGTAGAAAGCCGGCATCAATAGGTGAAGACGTCTTAGTATTTATAAAAGATCACCAAGAATCGGACTCGTATAAGCACCCATCTATTTTTGGGCGCCTGACAGATGCTCAACAGGAGTTTCTGGTGCTGGAGCAGTACTCTGGTACCAGCTTCTCCATCCCGTTGAGTCAGGTAGATGTGTCGCGGCGCGTGATGCATGCAGAGGAGTTGCTCGGCAACGTCCTCATTTGATACCCATTGACAGGTCTACGCATCATGCGTACGTATTATGCGTCAGAAGCGATCTGACGCAGGCTAGATAGCGCGCTCGCCCCGGCAGCCTCCGCCCGTCTCCTGCGACCAACGTGGGAGATGCATTAATGGCAACGCAGCCGCTCTATCAGCCCTACACCCCGCCGGTGGCCGCGACGTCGCGTCCGGAAATTGGCGTAGCATTCTCGAACGGTGTCGCCGCCGCGGCTGTCGAGCGCGCTCTGGCCAACCTGCCTGCCGGGATACCAGAGGTCACGCTCGATGAACTGGCGATCCGTGAGCAGGTCAGGGATGTAATCACGCAAGCGAAGCCGCTGCTCTCGAAGTCGATGTACGCAGCATTCTTGGAATGGGGGGAAGCAGCCTCACTAATCTCCACCTCGGGTGCCACGAACGCGAAAAGCGAAGCTCAGCTCGACGCCCTTTCCCAAGCGCTGGATCGTGTGAACGCAACCCAGCCGGAAGGGGAGCATGACGCCATCTTCAGCGGCTACCTCTTGTCGCTGGAAGCTACCGACAGCTCAGCCTTCGGCCCAATCCGTGAAGCGAATGCCGACGACGACAATCGGTATGTCGATGGCCTCGCCCGCTCAACGTACAACGCTGCCGTCATGGCCAGCCCGATCGTGGCTGGGCTCCATCATGTGATGATCGGTGCTTGGCGTCTGTCGAACTCGACCACGGCATTGAAGCCGATCATCGGCAAACTGATCACGGAAGTTTTTACCCAGGCGATCATCGATGACCTTGAGACGGTCGTGACAGAGACAGCGTCGGGTCACCTGCTTAACGATCCCATCGCCAGTGCCGGCCCCGCTGCAATCGCAATGCGCGACAAGCTGGCGACTGTGCCCGAGGCGGATCAGACGCTCGACGAACTGACGCTTCAGGCGATGACCCGCGATCTGATCAAGATGGCGCGTCACCACCTCTCGCCCGCGCTGCACGACGCGTTCCTACGCTGGTGCGAGACCAGCATCCTGTTCAACACCGAGACGAACAGCGACACCGACGACGAGATCAACGCGCAGGCTGCCCGTCACTACGATGCCCTCCACGCGTTGAGCGAGGTTGGGGCGGAGACGGTCTCCGACATATGCCTCAAGTCGTATGTCGCGATGGTGGAGTCGATTGACCGGGGCGGGGTGTTCGGTCCTATCGACCAAGCCAATCGCGAGGGCCTCTGCTTCGGCGAAACCAAGCTGGATGGCGGGTTCGCCAACGACATCCTGACGATGTCGCCGCTGACCCATTTGCTGAACAAGGTTGCGGCCAAAGCGTGGTGGATGTCTCGCCCGAGCAACAATTGGACGCAGAGCGTCGGCCTGCCGTTAGCGGCCCTGTTCGCTGAAGCCGCCAAACCCGCTGCGGTCTCGCTGTACGAATGGGACAAGGCTCACGCGGAATACGATCGGGCGACGGCAGCATTTCGTGATTGCCCCGAAGAACCAGAGGCCGAGTTCGACTGCGTGGTTTCCGCCAGTGCGGATGCCACTGTGCGACTGATGCTAACGCCGGCACCGACGCTGGCCGAGTTCCGCGTGAAGGTCGCGCTGCTGGCGGCAACCCGTGCTGACGAGCTGGGCAACGACGGAGACGTGATCGCTGCGGTTGCCGCCGACTCGCGCCGGCTGCTGCCCGAGCCGATGGCGGACGCACACGGGGCATGGGTGAAGGCGAAAGCCGATTGGCAGTCCGTTCGTCAGGACCTGACCTCAAAGGGGCTGTTTGACGAGCAGGTCGACGTGCTCGTCAAGCGTGAGATGGACGCGTTCTGCGCGCTATCAGAGCTTCCGCTCCGTGGTCTTGACGATGTGACCACGAGGTTGCGCGCCATGATCGACATGTTCAGCGACGTGCCGCCGGACCCGCTGACCAATCTGCTGGCAGATATGGCAAGTTTGGCGGCCGGTCGGCCTCACGGTGACGATCGGATCCTGCTCGACGCTTTTGCTGACCGCCGTCGCCAGTTCGTCGAGAACCGCGCTGTGATCCTGACGGCCGACGCCGAGAACGCTTACTTCGCCCGCCTCGACGGCAACGACGAGACGCTGTTGAACACTTCAGCGAACACCGTCGCTGGCGTGCTGGCCAAGCTGCGGGTCGCCTTCACTCAACTGGAGCCGAATGCCTGGTCGGATCAGGCGATCGGTGACCCGGCCGGCACCGAGTTCCGGGAAGGTCTGCCGATGGGTGACATGTACGTCCGGATGTTCTGGTCGGCGATCGAAGACCTCGCTCGCATCGGCAGCGTCAACCTGTCGGAGCAGGGCCGGTGACCTGCGCCTCCTGCCTGTTCTGGGACCGGTACGAGGGCGGTCCGCATAGCCTCAGCACGAAGATGGGTGACTGCCGCCGCCGGCCGCCGCTCATCAGCGAGACGCTCATGGCTCGGCGCATGCCGGGTGCGGGCATCGAACTGTCCGACGAGATGGAGCTCGACGTCTACGTCGCCAGCGCCTTCCCGGTCACGCACGAGACCAGCTGGTGCGGTGAGTATGGCACTCGCAATGAGGTGCCGCTGTGCTGAACGGCTGCACCCGCACCTGTGCCACCTGCACTTGGTGGTCCAACACGGAGCCGGCGCTGGGCACGGCGACCCGTCGTCCCCGCGGTGCCGATCCGGAGATCGGCATCTGCACCTTCTCGCCGCCAGTCGTAGTTGGCCTAGCCGGCCTGACGATGACGCGCTTTCCCGAAACGCACGCAAGCCGCGCCTGTGGCGAATGGTGCGATGAGGATCGTGGCGGACCGGATGATGGCGAACGCTTGGGGGATGGCGTCCAAGTCGCCGCCACGGTCATTCCATTTCGGAAGGCCGCGGGATGATGGCCGCGACCACTGCCGCTACGCCCTCTGTTCCGGACAGGCGGAACAGAGAGCTGCTGGATCGCTCGATCCTCGGGACCGACCTGACCATCGGCGGCGGGATCGTCACGTTCGCCGCCGCCCCGGTCATGTGGCTGGTCATCGCCCTCGTCTGGGCGGCGCTGCCGGCATGATGACGCTATTCACTCACCTGCCAATTGGCCTCGTCCAGCGCCGCCTTGGAGACGGTGCCGAGGTGGGCGGTAAAGGCCCGAAAAAGCGGGATCGTGAAGGTGACGAGAACCGGATCAGCATCCGGCTCCCGGAAGGTCAGAACGACGAACCGGGCGCCAGCCTCGTCGATCATGAGATCGGCGTCGATCGCGCCAGGGCCGCTCGGGCTGATGACTATCTCTGCCATGGTCCGTCAGCTCGGCTGAGCTTCGCTTTCGTCCTCATCGGTACCGCCTTCGGTCTTGGGGGTCGTGGTGTCGTCGGTCGTATCATCGACCACCACGGACTTAACCGACGTGTCGCCACCGTCATCGGCATCATTCTGGGTCGTATTGGGCATGTCGCTCTCCTCGTTGAAGGTGATCAACGTGTCAGCCGCCGTTCCGGAGCATGGGCGTGAGAGCGGCCACTTCCATCGATACAGCGTCGCGCGGATCGTCGGTGCGCGACCGGCGGATATGGACGTCGAAGGGGAAGCTGCGTGTCGAGGTGGTGCGAGACATCGCTGTTCGGCTCAAGGCAGGTGAACCCGGCCATGCGATCGCGCGCGCCGTCGGTATCCCGCAGGCGACGCTGTGGCAGACCATGAACCGCATTCAGAAGGCGCTTGCGATCAAACCGACGGCCGTGGTCTGGGCCGAGCAGCGCGAAGAAATCGCCCAGCGATATGAGGCGGGTGAGGATCTGGATCAGATCGCCGACGCGATGGGCCTGACGATGTCGGGCGTTCGGCAGCGCCTGCTCAAGATGCTGGGTCGCGCCACGCTGCCGCCGCTACCCCTGAACGAAACGGAATGCCTGGAAGTCGACCGTCGGCTACGCACCGGTGAGAGCATCGCGTCGGTCGCCCGTGCGATCGGCTGTTCCAACGAGGCCGTGAAGAAGAGGCTGACGCCGGAGATCGTTGCCTATCTCACGGCAGCGCAGCCTGCTTGTCCATGTGGCAAGCGCGCTGGCCATAGTGGCCAGTGTCTGGCGCACGGTCCCCAGGTCGATGCGCTTCGAGCGAAAATTGCGGCGGGCGAACTGGCCGCCGTGGCTGCTCGCGAACTGGGTATGAGCCTTGGAATGGCTTACTCGATCGGCAGGCCCTTCCTCGCCGAGCTGCGTGCGGCCGGACGGCGTTGCCCCTGCGGTGATGAGCTCGGTCACCTGCATCGCTGCGCTTCTTATCCAGACCGTGGCGGCAAGGTTCGATATGTCGGGCTCGAATCCCGTGTGATTGCATCGCTCGAAGCGGGGATGACCCGCGCCGCGATCGCGCGCGCGGAGAATGTCGCGGTGACCACGATCATTCGCATTGCGGCGCCGAAACTCGCCAGGGACGCGGCGGCAGGTGTCCGCTGCGGCTGTGGTAGGCCTGTTGATCACGCTGGTGGATGCACGGTTCGCACGGGCCGTCGTCGCAAGAAGCCGAGCCATGCCGGCTTGGCCCTCGACCTGACGGCCTATCAGCGCCGCAGGATTGCTTTCCATGCCCGGCGCGGTCGGTCCGATGCGGACATCGCCAGGCGAATTGGTGTCAGCGAAGCTGCCGTGCAGACCGTCGTGGCGGGCCTCGTATTGGTGGGGCAGACGATGGCGGGATGCCGCTGCGGCTTGCCCCGCAATCACGAACAGTCGTGCCGCGGTACCACGACGACGCCCAAGCCCATCGCCTTCAAGAGCGGATTGGCTCCGGCCACGCTCGCTGCGGTTCGTCGGATGTACCGGTCGGGCATGTCGATCCCGCAGATCGCCCAACGGTCGGACGTCTCGATAGGCGTCGTTCGCCGTCATGTCCGCTACTGGCTTTCCAACGATCTGAAGGTCCGGTCCTGTGAATGCGGACGACCCGCACGGCACGCCGGACGCTGCTCGGCCAACAACCCCCGGTCCCTTGACGCGCGCTGGCATCGCCATGTGCATGCCCTGATTCTGGAAGGCCGCACGACACGCGAGATCGCCGATCTCTATTCCCTGAGCTTTAGCTCGGTCCTGCCGCACACGCGCGCGGCGCGGGCTGAACTCGCCGCCGCCGGCCGTACCTGTGCATGCGGACGGCAGATCGGTCATTCCGGCGTGTGCTGGGCCACGCATGAGCCGGTCGAGCGGGCATCGCCGGTATCTGAAAAGACCGTCGCGAGGATCAAGGCGGCGCTAGTCGGCGGACAGCCAGACGAGAGGATCCGCAAGGAACTTGAGGTCTCCAACGCTGCGATCACGCGGGTGCGTCAGGGGTTGAGCAAGGATGAGCGTCGTCGGCGGGCCACCGCGCTGGCGCTGACCGATGCCAAGCTCTTCGAGCTCATTGAGCACGCGCTTCCCCGGCGCTTGTCCAAGGCCGATCGTGACGAGATCACGTCCGACCTGTTCTTCGGGGTTCGTACCGGCACCGTTGACGTCACCAACCTCAAGCGGGCGGCGATCCAGATACTGCAACGCGCTTTCTTCGCTGCGAAGCACGCGGCCCCAAGCCTCGATGAGACCCTGTTTGACGATGGCAGCCGAACGCTCGCCGACATGATCGAGGACACTACCGCCACAGCGCAGATCGACGAAATGAAACTAGGAGACGGATCATGACGACCACCGTGCAGGATGCCATCGAACACCCCGTCTACGGCCAGCCAGTCACGACGATCGCTGACCTCGATCAGCTCGATAGCGACGAGATGTACGAGGGCTTCCGGGATGGCTTCAAGGGCGAACCCGAGCCAGGCGGCAACCGGTCGCGGGCATACTGGCATGGGTGGCGCAACGGTGCCGTCGATGGCGGGCACCGTGAGAAGGATGAGGCACAGGCCGTCCTCGCCGCTGCGGTCTTCAAGCAGATGGGAGGACGAGAGTGACCTCAATCGCCGATCTGGCGCGCCGGCTCAGCCGCAAGGTGGAGACTGGCCGCGCCATTCGCCTCAGCCATGAGGATCTACAACTGCTCGTGAAGACGGGCGCGTACGGCGCGGTGCAGACCGCGGCGACCAAGGAGCTACATGACCGATGCCTGCAACGCGACGCGGCAAGCCCATCTATCAGCGCGGTGACTTCCGGCTCTACCGTCGTGCTGATCGGGCCAACCTCGAAATCGTCTGGTACGATGAGGAGCGAAAGCGCGAGCGAAGCGCTAGCGCAGGCACGAGCGATGACCGGCAGGCCCGGCTAGAGCTCGACCGGCTATACAATGAGGCGACTGGCCATCGGTACTGCCCAACGTGCGGGCGGGCCTACGAAGGCGACGCCTCGCCACTGCTGAGTCGAGCGATCACCGACTATCTGCTGAAGAGTGAGGAGAAGGCGGGATACAAGGCGACCCGCAGTCGGCTGGGCCATGTCATCGACTATCTGACCGCGACGGATCCGGGAATTACCTGCCCGCAGGTTACGCCCGAATGGGTCGACCGCTTCCGCGCGTGGCTCATGGCGCGGCCGATCCCGATCGGGAAGACGGGGAAGGTCCGCCAGCGCAGCCTCAGCCACGTCGAGGGTTGCGTCCTCCAGTTGGCGGCGGCGATCAACGACACGCCGGGGCAGTCGGCGCAGTTCAAGCCGATCCAAGCAAAAGACGTTGCCGCGTCGCCCCAGTATCGCGCTGACGTGCCCATGATTGCCGCCATGTTCCGCTATTGCCTCGAGCGGGACGGCACCGAGAAGGAGAAGGCGCGGCGGCTCAAGGATCGCAGCAGCCTGCTGGCCTATCTGCGAGCGGCCGTCGCGACCTGGGCGCGACCGGAGGAGATTTACGATCTGGGGCCGGGGCAGTGGTTCGCAGCGGCACAGGTCCTCAACCTCAACACACCCGGCCGGCGCCAGACCCGCAAATACCGCGGCACGATCCCGATCCCCCCGCAGTTCGCGCCGTTCCTCGACGGGCTGACCGGTCCATACCTACCGGCCGCACCGCGATCGTCATGGGACAAGATGCGCAACGCGATCGGCCTGCCGCTCGAACGGGGGCAGGCGGGATCGAAGCTGATTCGGCGATCAATGGCGACGCTGGTCCGCAGGCGCATCGGCGAGGCGAACTGGCGCCAGGGGGAGATGATGCTGGGCCACGTGAAGGCGAGTATCAGCGACATCTACGCCATCCCCGATCCGGCCAATCTGGGGCTGGCGCTGGCAGCCACGACGGCCATTATCGGAGAGATCGAAGGGCTGGTTTCAGGGGCGTTCTCATTACCTCACCGCACTTTTACCGCAGAGCCTGTCGAGGCGGACTAGCGATAATGGCGGAAAAGCGTGGAGCGGGTGAAGGGAATCGAACCCTCGTCGTAAGCTTGGGAAGCTTCTGCTCTACCATTGAGCTACACCCGCATATCAACGGCTTAGCGCTGATCTGACCACCCGCGGGGCTCCGGTTTACAATCCCGGTTTACACTCCGCGTGCGATACGACGGCCCAGTGCCACGTTTCTGGCGGCGTCGTCAACGTAGATACGGCGTATCCGCTCGACCTCTGCGGGGGACCAGCCCATGATGCTCGTGATTTCCTCGTTGCCGAGGTCGGTGGTGGTCATCAACCGGGTCGCGAAAATGCCGCGCACATCTTGGAGGTGCTTGCGACGGGCAACGGGCGGACCACGTCGCCGGTGTTCACGACACCGCTGGCTTCGCCACGCTGGTGCTGCGATGATCCGCACGTTCCGGGCGCGCTCGCCGCCGGGTGAAGCCTCAGCCTAGCTACCTAACCAACACCACCATCGGGCCTGCCACGCCGGGACGCGTCCCGGCGAACGACGACGCACGTCCTCGTGCTTTGCGAGCCAGCCGCTCGGAACATGCTGGTGGGCGAGAATGGGCCTTTTAGAAAGGCAGCAGGGAAGGTCGACGCGTCACGACCTCGACGCGGGAAGGCCCACCCGGCATCGGTACGCGAAGAGTGATCGTGCTTCCGGCCGCGGCGGCTTTCGTGTTCGAAAAGGGGCTGAGTTGTGCATCCACGCGCCGCTCCGCACCGGGTGCTAGGTCCAGTTGTCCGGTAGCGTTGCCGTTGCCATCCCGCTGAAGCAAAGCGACGGCATCGTCATTGTCGGCGCGCGCGTCCAAAAGATCGGTATCGGATATGTCGGCAGCCGACATGATCACCGCTTCTCCTGCCGGCCCTGTCATTCCCAGCGTAGCGAGGTTGATGCGGGCGGCAGTGGGGCCGCGGTTTGCGTAGATGAGCATGACTGATTGCCCGCCTGTGTCGGACCAGCGGGCAGTGATCCGGGCCGACACGGTGCCGGCCTGGATTGTGGCCACGCGGTTACCGTCCGCGTCCTTGGACACTGTGATACCCGGCGCCTCTACCGGTTCCAGCGGACCGCCTGTGCTGCGGCTGCACGCAGCGAGGAGAAGAGCGGTTGCTGCCAGTGCGCGGATCATCCTGCGCGCACCAGCTTGGCGGCAGGCATGGCCAGACGCTGGCGCGTCTGGCTGTTGGGGCCGCCCAGTTCGCGATCAGCCTTTAGGCCGTTGCGCCGCTGAAACGCTTGGACCGCATCCAGGGTGGCGCTCTTGCTGTGCCCAACCAGGCCATCGGCGTGGCGTGCCTCGAGATAACCGAGCACCACCAGCCTGTCCTGCATCGCTTTTATCTGCGGATCGCCACCGCCGGGAAGCGTGATAGGGCGATAGGCGGCAGTGCGATTGCGGACCCGGATTACGTCACGGATATAGGGAAAGCGCGGATCCCATGGCGACCGGTCACCGCCGGTTACGCCATCGCCGAAATCGGAGATGAAGACCCGGCCTGGTCCTGCCGGCCGAACCCGATCGCGTTCCGGCATGAACCAGCTTTCCACCAGCGACGCCTGTTGCTCGACGTTGAAGCTTGTCCAGGGATTGCCGATCGCCGAACTCGGGAATTTATAGGCGGTGCTTCGATGCGTCCCCCACCCTCGCCACTTGCGCGTTTTCCAGATGTCGAGCACGCCGCTGGACAGTTGCGACCAGAGCGACTGTCCCATGTAGAAGGTCGGCCAAACGCCGTTCTCGCCCTGCCAGACATGACAAAGCTCATGGATAAGTGTGGCACGGCGCTCGGCATCGGTCATGATGCCGCTGAAACCGCTGGTCCAGTTCACCGTATAGTCGAACTTGCCCGTCAAGGCGTCCATGCCGGCGAGCGTGACCGCAGAACCCAAGTCCAGGTTGGTGACGTAGACACGATCGAAGGGGATGGTCGACGCGTAAACCGTTCGCGCCAAATCCATCTCGGCTGCGGTTAGTTTCCTCGTCTGCACCATGCCAGTTTCCTCCACGTCGACAGCGGAACCAATGCCATCGATCCCAGTTCCTGTCCGGCTCCTTGTCACTCTTGTTTGCCCGATTGCTCGCAACGCGGCATCGATCGCATCAAAGAGGGGGTAGTGGGATTCGCTGGGATCTCGATCGCCGACGGTTTGCCCGTTCCCGCATCGAAGCACCGCCCACAGACTTCGCCCGCCCAAGTACGGGATCGAGCGCATGTGGCACATCGGTGGGATGGTCCTCGATCACCGTGAGCAGGTCCACGCAATCTTTGTTATCCATCATCCACAAGGGTGGCAAACGGGGCGGTCCTTGCCGCCCCGTCGACGCTTACCTCAAGCCTCTACGGCGATCCGCTCCCAGCCGGCGTGGAACGCTGCCCATTCCTCCGCCCAAAGGCCGTGCGCGGTGTCGGTAAGATCCTCATGCTCTGCCAGCCAGCCGCTGGGGGCATGCTGACGGGCGAGGATGCAGATATGCGCGTTGGGCAAGGCCCTGCTCAGTTCGTCGCCCGGCGTATGCAACGCCACCACGCTGGTCGGCCGGCGACCCCGCGCCAAATGAGTCGTGGCGTAGGTCGCGGCCATGTCGAACAGGTCGTGCGCCGGCATGTCCTCGTCACCCCGCACGGTGATGACCGCCGCCAGCAGGCGCTGGTGCGGGCGCCTCGCCGCGTCGTAATCGTCGAGCAACCGCGTGAGCGCGGTGTCCGCGACACCGCGCGCTACCACGACCCGGTGATCGCGTGCGGTCACCGGTATGCCGCAGGCCGTCGTCGGCGTGCTGCCCGCCGGTTTGATCGGCGACAGCTTTGCGCCGATCAGCGCCGCGACGCTGTTCGCCTTCTGCTTCGCGCGGGGGCGCAGCAGCGCGAAGCCGATATCGTCGCAGCCGGGTTCGCGGACATCGAACAGGGTGTCCATCACTTGCGCCGGGCTCTGCCACGTCGTCGTCACAGCCGTCTTCTTGGTCTTCATCAGGGTATTTCCGTCTTCAAGCGGCGCGGGGCTGTTCACGCGTCGCCGGGGTCAGTTTTTCACCATCATGGTGCAGCCGACAGGCTTACCCCTTCATCTATTGCCTCGGTCCGACATGACCGCCTCTTGGTATCCGTCGCACACTTCCTTATCCGCACCCTCGAACGGCCGCGTGAGCGAGGCATGTGGTCAGGCGCGGAAATGGGATGCCAGACCTTTTATCGATTGGAAGGCCGGTATTGCACACCCGTCTGGATGACGGTTCCAGCTACAATTTCTGTGCGAAATGCGGTGCCAAGTAAGCCCGTCAGACGGCAAATTTTTGGTTTACAACGCCATCGGTAAGTCATTGATTTTGCTAGCGTGAAATCTCGCGCGGTTTACAGCAAAAACCTCAGGATTCCGCCATTTCGCGTAGCTTGGGAAGCTTCTGCTCTACCATTGAGCTACACCCGCCAATCCCTTGAGGCGTATGGCCTTCGTCGGGAACGATCGCTGGCGTGCCGACATCGTGTCGTCGGTCGGCCGGTCGTCGTGGGTGTCGCATAACCGAAGGGCGGGGGCGGCACAAGCGTTCGGCTTCTCGAAAACGGGGGGCGGTCGCGCGATTGCGCTGCGGGCATTTGGGTGGTGGTGCGGGCGCCGAGCGCGGTTATGCTGCGACCGGAACGGCAGCAGGGAAAGTGGCGGCGTGGATATTGGCAGGCGCGAAGTGATCGTGGGGGCAGGTGCCGTCGGCGTGGCGGCGGCGGCGACGTGGCCGGCTGCGGCGGTGGCACAGGTCGGCGCCAAGGCGAAGGATGCCGGGGCGCCGGGTATGCCCATGCCGGGCGATCGGGCGGCGTCGGCGGAGCTGGCGGGTATCGCCGACGCCTTGCTGGCGGACTGGCCGGAGGCGGCGCTGTCGCTGGGGGTCGACAAGGGCGAGCGGATCGCATTGCGCGGCCGGCTCGCCGATCGCAGCGCCGCGGCGGACCGGACGCGGGCCGGGCGCTGTGCCACGCATCTGGCGACGTTGAAGCGGATCGACCGGCGCGGCCTGTCGCCCGCCGTGGCGATGGATGTCGACACGACCGAGGCGGCCCATGCGCTGGCCGACGAGGGATGGCGGACGATGCCGGTCGGTGAGGTCGCGGTGCTGAACCCGTCCGCCAGTTTCCGCAATTCGCCCTACCTGGTGTCGCAGCTGGGGGGCGCCTATGCCGATGTGCCCGATCTGCTGGAGAACAAGCACGAGGTGGCGGGTGCCGCCGATGCCGAAGCCTATCTGGCGCGGCTGGACCATTATGCCCGCGCGCTGGACGGCGAGACGGCGCGTATCCGCGCCGATGCCGCCGCCGGCGCGATCCCGCCGGTGCTGGTGATCGACCTGACGATGGGCCAGTTGCAGGGTATCCGCGCGACACCGGTGGCGGACTGGGCGATCGTGGCGACGTTCGCCGCCAAATGTACGAAGGCGGGGCTGCCGGCGCGCCATGCCGAACAGGCGGCGCGACTATGCGCGGCGCGGATCGCCCCGGCGCTCGACCGGCAGATCGCGGCGTTCGCGGCGATGCGGCCGGGGGCCAGCACGGTCCCCGGGCTGTGGCAGCGGCCGGGCGGGGACGGCTGGTATCGCTGGCTGGTGAAGGCCGCGACCACCACCGACGAGACGCCGGAGGCGATTCACGCGCTGGGGCTGGAGCAGAACCGCGCGATCAATGCGGAGATCGACACGCTGCTGAAGGCACAGGGTCTGACCAGGGGGACGGTGGGCGAGCGGCTGTCGGCGCTGTCGACACGGCCCGACCTGGTCTTCGACAACGACGATGCGGGGCGCGCGAAGCTGCTCGGCTATCTCAACGGGCGGATCGCCGATATCCGCACCCGCCTGCCGCAGGCGTTCGGGAGTCCGGTGAAGGGCAGTCTGCTCATCAAGCGGGTGCCGCCCGCGATCCAGGACGGCGCGCCCAACGGCTATGCCGGGCCGGGATCGATGGACGGGTCGCAGCCCGGCCTCTATTACATCAACCTGAAGACTACGGCGACCTGGCCGCGCTATTCGCTGCCGACCCTATGCTATCACGAGGGGCTGCCGGGCCATATTTGGCAGGGCGAGTACAGCTATCGCCTGCCGCTGATCCGGTCGCTGCTGGCGTTCAACGCCTATTCGGAAGGATGGGCGCTCTATGCCGAGCAACTGGCCAGCGAACTGGGGGTATATGACGACGATCCGCTGGGCCGGATCGGCTATCTCCAGTCGATGAATTTCCGCGCGTGCCGGCTGGTGGTGGACACCGGGATGCACGCCAAACGCTGGACCTTCGAGCAGGCGCTGGCCTGGTTCCAGGCGGCGACGGGGATGCCCGCGGTGCAACTGACCGCCGAACTGCAACGCTATGCGGCGATGCCGGGGCAGGCCTGCGGGTACAAGATGGGCCATAACGAGATCAACCGGTTGCGCGGCAAGGCGCAGGCGGCACTGGGCGCGCGGTATGACCTGAAGGCGTTCGACGATGTGGTGGTCGGCACCGGCAACGTGCCGCTGACGCTGCTGGAACGGGTGGTGGACCGCTACGTCGCCGGGGCGCGGGTATAGGGCGCGGGGGCAGGGTGAGCGGGAAGGGGGCCGCGCATGTCGGCCCCCTTCCCGCATCGACGCCCGCCCGATCAGCGGCGCGGCGGCGTCGGCTTGGCGCGGTAGCGGGTGCCGCCACCGGCGCCGCCCCGCGGACCGCCGCCCGCATTCGATCCGCCGGCATTGGACGGGCGACCGCGCGGGGCGCCGCGCGGCATCGACGGCGGACCGTCCGACGCGGTGATCGCGATCCCGCTCTCGTCGTCGCCACCATGCGAGGACTTGGCGGCGGCGGCGGCGAAGCGCGTGGCGATCGGGCGGGGGATCTGCACGAACGTCTCGGATGGGCCGATCCGGATCGCGCCGATCTCCTCCCGCGTCACATGGCCGCGGCGGCAGAGCAGCGGCAGCAGCCAGCGCGGATCGGCATTCTGGCGACGACCGATGTCGAGCCGGAACCAGACGGTGTCGTCGAAGCCGGGACGATGCCCGTCCTCGCGCCGCTGCGGCTCGTTGGCGCCATCCGCCATCTCTTCGGGGTTGGGCATGCTGGCGCGCAGCGCGCGGACCAGCATCGCGGCGACATCCTCGGGCGACTTCGTCTCCAGCAGCCGCTGGCCCAGCGCGCGATCCTCGTCGTCCAGCTCGACCGGTTCGGCCAGCTTGGTCAGCAATCGCTCGCGATCCGCGCCGCGAATGTCGTCGGCGGACGGAACCGGCACCCAGTTCGCCGCGATCCGTGCGCCGCGCAGCATCATGTCGACGCGGCGGCGCTTCGGATAGGGGACGATCAGCATCGCGGTGCCCTTGCGCCCGGCGCGGCCGGTGCGGCCCGACCGGTGCTGCAACGTCTCCGCATCGCGCGGCAGTTCGACATGGACGACCAAGCTGAGGCCGGGCAGATCGATGCCGCGCGCCGCCACGTCGGTGGCGACGCAGACGCGGGCGCGCCCGTCGCGCAGCGCCTGAAGCGCGGCGTTGCGCTCGTTCTGCGAATGCTCGCCCGACAGCGCGACCGCCGCGAATCCGCGCTCGACCAAGCTGGCGTGCAGATGGCGGACATTGTCGCGCGTGGCGCAGAACAGCATCGCCGTCTCCGCCTCGTGGAAGCGCAGCAGGTTGACGACGGCGTGTTCGATATCGGACGGCGCGACCGCGACCGCCTGATACTCGATATCGCCGTGGCCGCGATCCTCGCCCACCGTCGAGATGCGGAAGGCATCGCGCTGATAGGTCTTGGCCAGCGCGACGATCGGGCGCGGCAGCGTGGCGGAGAACATCATCGTCCGACGCTCGGTCGGGGTCGCGTCGAGAATCTGTTCCAGATCCTCGCGGAAGCCCATGTCGAGCATCTCGTCCGCCTCGTCGAGCACGGCGACGCGCAGCGAGGACAGGCGCAGGGCGCCGCGTTCCAGATGGTCGCGCAGACGGCCAGGCGTGCCGACCACGACATGCGTGCCATGGCTCAGCGCGCGGCGTTCGCGGCTGGCATCCATGCCGCCGACGCAGGTGGCGATGCGCGCGCCGGCATACAGCCACTCCAGTTCGCGGCTGACCTGCAACGCCAGTTCGCGCGTCGGCGCGATCACCAGCGCCAGCGGCGGGCCGGCGGGCGGGAAGCCGCCCTCGACCAGCAATTCGGTCGCCATGGCGAGGCCGAAGGCGACGGTCTTGCCGGAGCCGGTCTGGGCGGACACGAGCAGGTCGCGGCCGCTGGCCTCCGGGGCGATGACGGACGACTGCACGGGGGTGAGCTGGTCGTAACCACGGGCGGAAAGCGCCTCGGCAAGAGACGCGGGGAGATTATCGGGAAGCATCGAATTCCAATATGGGGGCTTTCGCCCGCCGGACCAGCGCGTATCGTGGTCGTTGGCGTATAGCCCTAAAGCGCGTTGCCTGTAGCCGATCCGCTCGCCCATGCCCATTGAAAATTGTAACCGCCCAGCCAGCCCGTAACGTCGACCGCCTCGCCGATCGCGTAAAGCCCTGGAACGCGGCGTGCTTCCATGGTGCGGGACGACAGTTCGGCGGTGCTGATTCCCCCCACCGTCACCTCCGCCTTGGCATAGCCTTCGGTGCCATCGGGGCGGAACGGCCAATAGCCGAGTCGCGCACTGGCGGCGCGCAGCGCCTTGTCGGGGATATCGGCCAGCCGGTCCGCGATCTGCAACCGGCCTGCCAGCGCGTCGGCCAGCCGGTCGGGCAGGCCGAGCGCACGGCGCAGCGAGGCGCGCGGCTGGGCGCGCTTCAGGTCCACCAGCCAGTCGGCGTCGCGATCGGGGGTGAAGTCGATCGCGACCGTCTCGCCGTGTCGCCAATAGGACGACGCCTGCAGGATCGCGGGGCCGGACAGGCCGCGATGGGTGAACAGCGCGGCTTCCCGGAACGCGGCCTTGCCCGCCTGCGCGACGACGGTGGCGGAGACGCCGGCCAGTTCGCGGAACAAGGCCTCGTCCGGCCCCAGCGTCAGCGGCACCAGTGCGGGGCGGGGCTCGACCAGCTTCAGGCCGAACTGCTTGGCGAGTCGATAGGAGGCGTCGGTGGCGCCGATCTTGGGGATCGACGGCCCGCCGGTCGCGATGACGAAGGCGGGGGCGGTGACGGTGCGGCCGCCGATCGCGATCCGGAAACCGGTGCCGTCATGCTCGACCATGGCCGGTTGTCCGAAGGCGCGCTCCACGCCGCCCAGTTCGCATTCGCCCATCAGCATCGCGACGATCTGGCGGGCCGATCCGTCGCAGAACAACTGGCCCAGCGTCTTCTCATGCCAGGCGATGCCGTGCCGCTCGACCAGCGCGATGAAATCGGCGGGGGTGTAGCGGCCGAGCGCGGATTTGGCGAAATGGGGGTTGGCGGACACGAAGCGATCGGGCGCGGTGCCGGTATTGGTGAAGTTGCACCGCCCGCCACCCGAGATGACGATCTTCGCGCCAGGCTCGGCGGCATGATCGACCAGCAGGATGCGCCGCCCGCGCTGGCCGGCGACGGCGGCGCACATCATCCCGGCCGCGCCGGCACCGAGGATGATGGCATCGTAGCGGGGGGTCATGATGGACGATGGCGGTAATGCATGGCTCCGCCTACGCGCGCCCGGCCCTCTGGAAAAGCGTTGTCCCCCAACACGTCCGCCCGGAACTTTTTCGTCGCGGGGCCTAAAAAACCCTGTTGACGTAAAAATGTCATGGGGCTAGAGGGCTGTCACCGCAGCGATCGACCGAATGGTTGGTCTGGTGGTTTCGACAGCGACGGGATGCTGGCTTGATCCGGAAACGGAGAGGTTGGTGTG